>Ga0335073_10002100_pt1 | contig 27236 bp, 21 predicted proteins | sample Lox_Sample_22_FD_207093 | JGI IMG/M metagenome (GOLD analysis project Ga0335073, IMG submission 207093) | Soil microbial communities from Loxahatchee National Wildlife Refuge, Florida, United States - Lox_Sample_2.2 | ecosystem: Environmental > Terrestrial > Soil > Wetlands | place: USA...
AGCAACCTGGGTGGAGGTGCCGGCGCCTGCAAGGCGAGCAAGGGCCCGGGAACCCCGTGCCAAACGGATGCCGATTGCGGCGGTCCGTACCTGACGACCTGCTGCCAGGACGCCGTGCTGGGCAGCATTTGTCTGGCCGGGAACGCCTGCGACCTCTACTGGGACGCGGGTTGCCAGACGAGCGCGCAATGCTTCTCGGCCACCGACAACACCTGCTGCACGTCGCTGCAGGAGACCCTGGGCTTCGGGCTATGTCTACCCACCGGGGCCTGCTCGAGTTGCGGTCCGTCGAGTCCCTGCCCCTCCGGTCAATCTTGCTGCACCCCTGCCGGATCGGGCCAATCGTTCTGCGTCGCGGGTACCTCCTGCGGAAACCAGTGCACCTCGAACGCGGACTGCGGGAGCGACCTTTGCTGCCCCGAGCCCGACAGCAGCACGAAGTTCTGTACGCCGGCTTCGGGTGGCGTGTGCGCCACGGGGGCCTGCCAGACCAGCGCGGACTGCCCGTCCTCGCCGTCCGAACCGCTCGGCTGTTGCCTGCCGAGCGCGACGACGCTCTACGGCACCTGTGTGCCGCTGCAGAACGGCACCCTGCCTGCGTCCTGCGCTCAGTGAGCCCCCCGGCCCGCCACGCGGCGGCGCCGGAGGCTTGCCAGGGCGACGATCGGCAGCAAGGCATCGAGACCGACGGGCGTTCGGGAGCTGCTGCAGCCGCACGAGCCGGTGGCCGATGGCGTCCCGCCGGCGCCACCCCCGTTCGTGCCGCCGGGGGCCGCAGCCGTCGTGCCGGTACCGCCGCTGCCGCTCGAGCCCATCGCCGTGCCCCTGCCGCCGCTGGCCCCACCGGCCGTCGCACCGCCGCTGCCGGAGCCGCCGCTGGACGACGTCGCGGCCGAGCCGCCCGATCCGCTCGAGCCCGCCGCCGCGCCAGTCGCACCTCCGGATGCCGTGGTACCGCTCGTGCCCCCCGTCCCCGCGCCGGTCGAACCGCCCGCCACGCCACCGGTGCTCCCCCCGGTCGCGCTCCCCAGATCCTTCTCGATCTCCGCCGCCATCGCCAGGCGTGCGGCTTCCAGCACGGCCGGGTCGGCCGTGAAGTCGTTGGCGCCGGTGACCACGGTGGCGAGCTGGCCTCTCGCGAAGGCGTCGTCGTTCAGCGTGTCGAGCAGGTGCAGGTACTCGTAGTCCTGGAAGCCCTCGCGCAGCATCTTCATGCGGAAGCTCTCGACGGGGATGTCGTGCGTGCCGCCGATGACGGAGGGCTTCCCGGGGTACCAGATCGAGCCGTCGCCGTTGTTGCCGAACTCGTACTGGCTCTGCCAGGCGTCGGCCTGCGTCTCCATCGCGTACGTCGTCTCGTAGTAGAGCTCCGCCTCGGCGTCGTAGGCGAAGTCCATCCACTGCATGACCCGGTTCGTGATCGCCGGCTCGTCGATGAACATCGTGGGCCAGCCCGTCTGACCGCCCTCGGTGCCGGCGGCGCAGGACGACGACGGCTCGCACGACTGGTACATCCACACGAACGAGTCGGGCTGCGCGAGGAAGCTCTGGTAGCTCGCCTGCTGGCTGCCCTGTCCCTCGACCCACATGGCGTTGATGATCGGCACGAGGATGTCGATCGACGAGAGCACGCCGGCCTGGGTCGCGTCGCCGATCGAGGTCGTGACGAGCGTGCGAAAGTTGGGATCGCCCGCGTGCGCGTTGGCGGCGCGCGGCGGGATGTCGGTCCAGGCGCAGCCGTTGGGTGGCTCGTCGCAGGTGTAGTCGAAGAGCTTGTCATACCAGCCGTTGGCCTGGAAGTGCTGTGCCCACGCGGCGTAGGTCGCGGGGGCCGTGTCGTCGGCGGTGAAGGCGATCTCGGTGAGGGCGGCGCCCTGGAGCTGGTCGGCGCCGGTGAGCGCGCCACCGTCCAGGAACGGCCCGTACAGGGCGTCGAAGGTCGTCCAGCTGCCGCCGCCGTCGGCGATGGGCGGCGCGTAGACGAGCTCGCTGATGCTGATCCGGTGGTTGAGCGCGTCCTGGAAGTAGAGGGCGTTGAGCGCCTCGAGCTGCTGGTCGTCGCAGCTGGGCGCGCCGTACCCGCCGAAGTGGCCGACGCAGGGGCCGTCCCAGCCGAAGCCGTACGCGGACGGGAGCGACGAGGTCGACGGGAGCGCGAAGCCACGCACCTGGATCGCGACCGCGACCGACGCCGTCGAGCCATCGGAGGCCGTCACGGTGGCCTCGCCGGCGTACGTGCCCGGTGCCTGGCCGGTCGGCACGTGGACCTCGACGAAGAACGGCTGGTTCTGCCCGGCGGCCACGGTCACCGGGAAGGCGTTGCGCGGCTCGTGGTAGAAATCGTCGACCGCGGGGATGAGCGGATCGGGCCACTCACCGGTCGCACCGGCGCCATTGGACGGGGTCGTGATGTCCAGGAAACCCTCGGTGTAGACGAGCGGCGTCGCGTCGGCCAGGGTGCCGCCGCCGGGTTCGGCGAGGGCCGAGAGCGAGACGTCGCTCACCGTCACCGAGGCGGCGCCGGCGGACACTTCCACCTGGAAGGCACAGAACTCGTTCTGGGCGCACGAGAGGGAGATGGAGCCGGCCGGGCTGGCGGGCGGAGGATCGGTCGGGCGAATCTTCTGCGTCTCGCGCACCGCGGAGACGCTCATCTGGGCGAGGGCCGGGGAGGCGAGGAGCGGGACGAGCAGAGCGATCCGTCTCATCCCTGGCAGTCCACCAGAAGCAACGGGCGGAAGCCAGAGGCGGGCGACGGAGCGGCGGCCGGCGTGTCCGATCTTCGACGCCTCGCCCTCGGATTGCGCGGCCGGGGCAGGCAGCGCAGACTCCACCGATGGCCCGCACCCGCGACGAGCGCTGGACGCAGTTCTCCCACGACGTGCGGAACCTCGTGAGCGCCATCCTCTCCCGGACGAAGATGCTCGAGCGGGAGGTGCCGGCCGAAGCCGCGCGGAGCTGGATCCGGGAGCACGCGAAGGGCATCCGGCGCAGCGGGCAGGAGCTCCTCGAGCTCGTCGATTCCTTCGGGGCGTCACGCCGGCCCACCCGCGGCCGGTCACCGAGAACGCCGCGGAAGGCCCGCTGAGAGGTCCTGGGGCGGCGATCAGCTCTCGTCGTCGCCCGCGTCACCCAGGCCGTGCCTGCGCAGCTTCTGCCAGAGCGTCTTGCGCGAGATCCCCAACCGCTGCGCTGCCTCCGCGCGCCGGCCGCCGCTGAGCGTCAGCGCGCGGGCCAGGTAATCGCGTTCGAAGACTCTGACCGCCTGCCGCAGGGACGGCAGCGCCGCTTCCGGAGCGGGGGCCTGGAGGGTGGGGCCGCCGACCATGTCGATGGGCAGGTGCTCGAGCTGGATCTCTCCGCCATGCGACAGGACCACGGCGCGTTCGATCGCGTGCTCGAGCTCGCGGACGTTGCCCGGGTACGCGTAGCTCAGCAGGCAGTCGCGGGCCCGCGCCGAGAGGGCGGGCAGGGGCGCGCCCGGCGGCGCGAAGCGGCGGAGGAAATGATCGACGAGGAGCGGCAGATCGTTCCGCCGCTCCCGCAGCGGCGGGACGTTCAGGTCGAGCACGTTGAGCCGGTAGTACAGGTCCTCGCGGAAGGCATGCGCGGCGACCAGGTCGCGCAGGGACCGGTTGGTCGCCGAGATGACCCGGACGTTGACGGGCACGGGGCTGCTCGAGCCCAGCGGCTCGACCGTGCCCTCCTGGAGGACGCGCAGCAGCTTGGTCTGCGCGGCGAGCGGGATCTCCGAGACCTCGTCGAGGAGCAACGTCCCGCCCTCGGCCGCCTGGAAGCGGCCGTCGCGGCGGCGATCGGCGCCCGTGTACGCGCCCCGCTCGTGCCCGAAGAGCTCGGCCTCGAGCAGGGCCTCGGGCAGCGCCGCGCAGCTGACCGCCACGAAGGGTCCGCTGCTGCGCGGGCTCCGATCGTGCAGCATGCGGGCGATGACCTCCTTGCCCGTGCCGCTCTCCCCGGTGATCAGCACCGGCGCGTCGTTGCCGGCCACGACGTCGAGCTGATCGAGCAGCCGGAGCAGGGCCGGGGTCTGCCCTATCAGCTCGCGTTCCGGCCGGGGCTGCGCGCGCCGCAGCGCCCGTCTCAGGGCGCACCGCTCGGCGACGCGGCCGATGACGCGGAGGGTCAGCTCCTCGCTGTCGAAGGGCTTGGCCACGTAGTCGAAGGCGCCGTCCTTGAGGGCGGAGACGGCGTCGGGGACGGAGGCATGCGCGGTGAGCAGGATCACCGCCATGTCGGGCGAGTGCGCGCGCGCCTTGCGGAAGAGCGAAAGGCCGTCGATCTTTGGCAACCGGACGTCGATCAACGCCACGTCGAAGACGCGCCGGGACAGGAGATCGCCGGCCTCTGCGCCATCGGCCGCCGCGGTGACGTGGTGCCCCGCGTCGCCCAGGGCATAGGACAAGTCGAGCCGGATGGCCTCCTCGTCGTCCACGACGAGGACTTCGAGCGGCGCATCGACCGCTGCGGGAAGCTGGCCGGACAGAGAAATCGTTCACCTCCGGACGAAGATTCGTGCTTGGAGCTTCAATCATAGTCGGCCGGCCGCGGCCCGCAAAACCCGGGGGCAGGCGACGTGAACATTCCGTAACGTGCCGGCCAGTCGACGTTACCGTGGGGGATCCCGGGGCGTCGCGGATTGGGTCCGAGGCCCCGAGGTACGCCGGGTTGGCGGCTGGCACGGCCCTTGGATCGTTCGACCCACATGCGCCCCTCATTCACGAGTCGCGGCTGGGTCTATCCTTTCTCCGCGCCGCTCTTCGCCATCCTGCTGTGCGGGGCCATGCTCGTGTTCGAGGGCTTGCGCCAGGGCATCGTGCCGACGCTTGGCTGGTTGCTCGGCGAGGTCCACGCCCAGCCGGCGACGTTCGTCGATCTGGCCTGCTGCGCCACCTGTCTGCTGGGCGGGCTGGGCGCGGTGGTCGGGCGCCGCGAGGACCGGCTGATCGAACGTTCGACCATCGACGCCCTGACCCACGTCGCCAACCGCGGCTGCTTCGAGTGGCGGCTCGAGGTCGAGCTGGCGCGCGCCAAGAAGGCCAAGATGCCGCTCTCGCTCCTGGTGGTCGACCTGGATCATCTGAAGCAGGTCAACGACCTCCGCGGTCATCCCGCGGGCGATGCGGTCTTGAAGCTCGTCGGCCGAACGCTCAGCGAGAGCTGCCGCTCGCGGGACCTCGTCGCCCGCGTAGGCGGGGACGAGTTCGTCGTCGTCGCGCCGCGCACCGACTCGGAAGGAGCCCTCGTCCTCGCCGCTCGCCTCGAGGCCGCGGTGCGGCGCCGCTCGTCGTCGTCCCTCTGGCGCTCGCCGCCGGTCACCCTGTCCATCGGCGTCGCAGACCTGGCCAGCGCTCCCGCCGGGACCGGCGCAGCGCTCTTCCAGGCGGCCGATCGCGCGCTCTACCTGGCGAAGGCCGACGGGCGGGATTGCGCGGTGGCCGCGCCCCACTTCCGCGGCTGCGGGGAAGAAGAGGAGGCGGAGCCCGCGTGCGCGTGTTGCGGCAGCCACACGGGGGTCGTCGAGGAGGAGCGCCGCGGTGGGGTGCCGTTCTGCGGCTCGTGCCTCGAGCGCGCTCGGCCCGAGTCCTTCGCGGGCGCCGAAGAAGAGCTGGGCGTGGCCGACTGAGGACGGAAACCAGTGGCGCCCCCGGCGACGGTTCTCTTCCTCGACGACGTTCCGGGCGCTTCCGCGCTCCAGGCCGCCCTCGGCGTGACCGCGTGCTTCGCGAACGCGCCCCTCGAGGCCGCGAAGCTGCTCGCCGATCTCCGGCCCACGGCCGTCGCCCTGGGGACGGCGAAGGCGTGGACCCGGGAGCTCGTCGAATCGCTGGGGCCCGGAGAGCGCCCCGCCGTGCTCGCGGTGGGCGATGGCAGCCGTGCCGCGCGGGGGCTGGCCGATCAATGGATCCGACCGGGCTGGGCGGCGCCGGATGTGAGGGCCAGCTTCAGCCGCGCCCTGGCCCGCGCCCAGCGGCGCTTCCGCCAGAGCGCGGGGCCGCTACAGCCCCTTGGCCGTTCGGCCTTTCTGCGAGCCCTGGTCCGGACTTGCGACCGCAGGGCTCGCGACGGCGGCTCGACGTCCGTCGTGCTCATCCGAATGGACGGCCGCCCGGGGCCCGAGCGCCACTCGCTGGCCGAGGCGGCCTCCCTCCTCCGCCGCCAGACGCGCCGCAGCGAGCTGTGCGGCCGCCTCAACGACCGGCTTTTCGCCGTGGCCCTCTCGGGCGGGCGCGCCAGCGCGGGGCGGCTCGCCTCCCGGATGCGCTCCTTGCTCGACATGCACGGGGTCGGAACGACCTCTCGCTGCCTCGACGTGGATCCCGATCGTCCGCTGGGCTGGCTCCGCCGCCGCTGACGCATTTGCGCACTTTCGCGGGGCGTTGCAGACTGCGCGCGCGATGGAGCTTCACGCATGGGAGATCTGGGGAGTGCTGTCGCTCCTCTTGCTGGGCGGCGAGGTCTACACGCAGACCTTCGTGCTGCTCTGGCCCGCCGTGGGCGCGGCCGGCGCGTGCCTCGGCGCGGCGCTCGGGCTCCCCAGCGAGGGCCAGCTGATCCTGTTCGCGGCGAGCTCGATCGCGCTGCTGGCCGCCTCGCGGACGATCTTCTGGAAGCTCCTGAGTCGCGAGGGGAAAGCGCTCACCACCAACGTCGACGCGCTGCCGGGCAAGCTGGTCGAGGTGGTGGATCCGGTGCAGGGCCCCGAGCACCCCGGCACGGTGAAGGTCGGCGGCGAGCGCTGGACCGCGTTCACCGACGACGGGAGCGAGCTGCGCGCGGGCGAACCCGCCGTGGTCGTTCGAGTGGATGGCCTCAAGCTCTGCGTCAAGGCCAGCGAAGACTGGAAGACCAGGAGGATACCGTGATCGTTCTGTTGGTTCTGGGGGTGGTCGTGGTGGGCATCATGCTCTCGGGCGTGAAGATCGTCCCGCAGGCGCAGGTCATGGTGATCGAGAGGCTCGGGCGCTTCGACCGGCTCGCCAAAAGCGGCCTCAACATCATCGTGCCGATCATCGACAAGCCAAGGCAGATCTTGCTCAAGCGCGACGGCCGGCTCTGGCAGACCTCCTGGGTGGACCTGCGCGAGCAGGTGATGGGCTTCGAGCAGGTGCCGGTGATCACGCACGACAACGTGGGCATGCAGGTGGGAAGCGTCATCTATTACCAGATCGTCGATCCGGTGAAGGCGCTCTACGAGGTGCAGAACCTCGTGCTCGCCATCGAGCAACTCGTGATGACGAACCTGCGCAACATCATGGGCGGGTTCTCGCTCGACGAGACGCTCACCTCGCGTGAGACGGTCAACACGAAGCTCCGCATCGTGATGGACGAGGCCACCGAGAAGTGGGGCGTGAAGGTCACGCGCGTCGAGCTGCGCGAGATCGAGCCGCCCGCGTCGATCAAGCAGGCGATGAACTTGCAGATGACGGCCGAGCGCGAGCGGCGCGCGGAGGTCACCAAGGCCGAGGGCGACAAGGCCTCCGCCATCCTGCAGGCCGAAGGCGAGAAGCAGTCTGCGGTGTTGCGCGCGCAGGGCGAGCGCGACGCCACCATCGCGCGGGCCGAAGGCGAGAAGCAGGCCAAGATCCTCGCCGCCCAGGCCGTGGCCGAGCAGACGCGCCTCACCTACCAGTCCATCCACGACGGCAACCCGGATCCCGCCCTCATCAGCATCAAATACCTCGAGACGCTCCAGATCATGTCGCAGGGCGCGGCCAACAAGATCTTCGTGCCCTTCCCCGTCATGGACGTGATCGGGTCGGTGGGCTCGCTCTCGGAGGCGCTGGTGCGCGCCGCCGAGCCAGCGGTGCGTGCGCCGAAGGCCTGAGCGGTCCGACGCGATCAGCGCAGCTGGACCAGTACCGCGAACTCACAGGGTGCTTCCCGGACCCGTCGGCGATCAGGGCGGAGGGTCACCGACTGAAGGTCCAGGCACAGCGCATGGCACCGAGCGGTTGACTCCGAAGCTGGAAGTGCCTCTCTTCCGCATCGTGAAGATCGACCGCATCCTCGCCCGCGTCCGTGGCAAGTCGGCTCCCGAACTGGCGCGCCTCGCCGCCCGCCGGGCGGGTCGGGTCGCCGCGGGCCTCCTGAACGAGGCGCGGGCCCGGGCGGGGGGCCCCCGTGTCGGCGACGCGGAGCTCGCCGAGGCGGTCGGCGAGAGCTCGGCGGCCGGCGCCGTCTCGCGGCTGCGTGCCACCCTGGGCAGCCCCCTCGTGGGACCCGCGGACCGCGCACCGCTGATCGCGGTGCTGGAACGGCACCCGGCCACTCGCGAGGCGCTGTCGGCCGCGGCGGCCGCGGCGCTGGCCGGCACCGTGGACCTCCTCGGCAGCGGTCCGCGGCAGCTCGGGCCCACGCCCGATTGGCACCGGGACTTCGTGAGCGGAGGGTCGTGGGATCCCGGAACGTTCCACATGCGGCTCCACGCGGTGCGCTACGACGGTTCGGACGTGAAGATCCCCTGGGAGCTCTCGCGGCTGCAGCACCTGCCCCTGCTTGCCTCGGTCGATCTCGTGGCACCGGACGCAGCGATCCCGGCGTTCGTCGCGACACAGGTCGACGACTGGATCGCTAAGAACCCTCCGGGCTTCGGGGTCAACTGGGCGTGCACCATGGACGTGGCGATGCGCGCGACCTCGCTGGCCTGGGCCTACGCGCTTCTGCACGAGCGCCTCGCCGCCGCGTTCCACCGAGCCTTTCTCGGGTCGATGCTCGAGCACGGCCGCTTCATCGCGGCCAACCTCGAGGACGGCGGGCCCTTCGTGGGAAACCACTTCCTCGCGGACGTCTCCGGACTCGCCTTCCTCGCGCAGACCTTCCCGGCTTTCCGCGAGGCGGCGCGCTGGAGCGAAGTGGCCCGCGACGCGCTCGAGCGCGAGATCCGGCGCCAGATCCTCCCCGACGGCGCGGACTTCGAGGCGTCGACGAGCTACCACCGGCTCGTCTTCGAGCTGCTGCTCCTGCCTGCGCTCCTCGGCCGCCGCAACGCCCGCGACTTCTCGTCCGGCTACTGGGAGCGGCTGCGCGCCATGGCCGTCTACGACGCCACGCTCCAGAACGCTGCCGGCTTCGTACCGCAGTTTGGCGACAACGACTCGGGTCGCGGCTTCCGGCTCGTCCCGAGGCCGGATCTCGATCATGGCTACCTGAACGCGCTCGCCGCCGCGGCCCTGGGCGACCCGGGCCTGTGCGCCGGCCGGTCCCCCGACGCCGAAGCCGCGTTCCTCGCGGGGCCAGAGGCCTTCGAGCGCATCGAGGTGGGCGGCGGCGCCCGGCCGCGGTCGAGCGCGTTTCCGGACGGCGGCGCCTTCGTGCTGCGGCGGGGCGAGGTCGAGCTGTTCATCCGCTGCGGTGACAAGGGCCAGGGAGGCCTGGGGGGCCACGCCCACAACGACGCGCTTTCGTTCGAGCTCTCGGTCGCCGGGCAACGACTCGTCGTCGATCCCGGCACCGGCAGCTACACGGGCGACCCGGCCCTGCGCAATCGCCTGCGCGGGACGCGCGCCCACTCGACCGTCGTCGTCGACGGCCGAGAGCAGTGCCCCATGGCCGAGGATGATCTCTTCGCGCTTCCGGACCGCCTCCGCCTCGTCGAGCGCGTCCTCGACGTGTCGGCGGGAACCTTTACGGGGGAGATCGCCACTGCCACGCACCGGCACCTGCGCCGCTTCGCCCTGACGGAAGACGAGTTGCGGGTCGCGGACGAGGTCGCGCCTGCCGCGGCCCTCGAGCTGAACCTCACCTTGCGGCCCGGCCTCGCAGCGGAGCTTCGCGATTCGACGGTGCAGCTCGGCGGCGTGCAACTGGGCGCGAGCGGCGGGTCGGTCGAACTCGTCGACGGAGCGTACTCGCGAGCCTACGGGCTGGTCGAGACGGCGCGTGTGATCCGGATCCGGGGCCGCGGCCGCTCCCTCGAGCTGACCTTTCGCTTCGGGGCCTGAGCTCAGGCCGCGCGCAGCTTGCGGACGGCCTCCTTCGCCTTCGCCTGGCGCAGCTCGCGCATCTTGAGGTCGATGTTCAGCTCGTGCGCGGACATGAGCAGGCAGAAGAGAAGGCCGGTGGGGCCGTCGAGGAATCCGCGCTGCAGCACGTAGGAGTACAGAAAGAACGCGAGCGGATGTGCCGGCACGAAGGGCCACAGCTCCCGCTTGAGGGTACGCCGCCGCAGGGGCGGGCTCATCAGATCCGGGAGGGAGGCGAGAAGCCCGCGACGCCGGTCCTCGGCGAGCCGCGCCGCTGCTTCGAGGCTCGCGTACCGGTTGTGCTTCTCGAGGAAGGCGGTCAGCCCCTTGCGGTTGTCGTGAACCAGCTCGCCGCGCAGGTAGGCGACCGGCCCCTCCACGGCGAGGTGCTCGTGCACCGGGCGGTCGTCATAGTGCGCCCGGCCCTTGCGAAAGAGCCGCAGGCTCCAGTTGGGGTACCAGCCGCAGTGGCGGATCCACTTGCCCAGGAAGTAGACGCGCCGGTTCACGTAGAAACCGGCCTCGGCGGGATCGTCGGCGAGCCGCGCCTCCATCTCCTCGCGCAGGTCGGGCGTCACGGCCTCGTCGGCGTCGAGAATGAGGATCCAATCGCCGCGCCAGGCGAGCGCCTCGAGCGCCCAGTTGCGCTGCCGGGCGTAGGATTCGAAGGGGTGCCGCACCAGCTCCGCGCCGTGCGCCCGCACGAGGTCGGGCGTCCGATCCGTCGAGAACGAATCCACCACGACGATCTGCTCGGCCCAGCGCACGGACGCGAGGCAGCGCGGCAGGTTCTTCTCCTCGTCCTTGGTGAGCACGAGGACGCTCAGGCGTGGGCCGCGGGCCACCCGCCCACCCAAACAATCAATTTTTGCGGGGCACTCCAGGGTGGCCACGCGCCCAGCATACCTTCATTTGGGTGCGGGGCACTCCGGGGCGGCCCCGGCGTCGACGCGGAAGCTATGGAACCACCCCTCGATTGCCGCAGCCCCTGCCTCGTCCATGGTGACCGAGCCGAGGACCACAGCTCCGGCGCCGCCGCAAACCGGGACGAGGATCGCCCGCACGCTCACCGGTTTGCCGGCGAGGCCCCAGCGCCGTTCCTGGCCGCGTCCAAGGGGAAGGTCGATGTCACCGCCGCCGCCGTCCTCGAGCTTCAAACCGCCGCCCAGGCTGGAGTTCAGGCCGCCCACGAAGCCCGCGAACGTCTGGCGGGTCAGCTCGTCGCTCATCCGGGAGGCGACGTAGGTGTAGAAGCCCATGCCGCCGCCCGGGCCCGCCTTCTGCAGCACGAGGCCCACCTGGGCAATGCCGGTGCTGGCGGTGAAGCCAGCCGGAAGGCTCGCGGAAAGGCCCAGCCCCGCATCTTCCCAGCGGGCTCCGACGATCTGACCGTGCCGCGCGTGCAACTCGGTCGGCCGGATGGGTGCGAGCACGAGGCCGGCGCCGAGGGGAGGCACGGGTGCGGCCGGCGGGGCGATGGGCTGCGACCAGACGTCCGCATCGCTGGCGAAGTCCCTGATCGGCAGGCCACGGGCGAGCACCGTCGTCGATCCGAAGGGCTGGACGGAGAGCTCCGGTCCGATCGACCCGCGGCCGTCCCCGCGCACCTCGTCCCAGCACTTCTGCTGCGCCTCGAGGGCGGCCGCAAACCGGCGAGCCGCCGCGGGGCTCGGGAGTGCGACGCGCCAGATCAGGCCGAGCTTCCCGTCGGGCCGCTCGCCGATGACATAGCGATCCCCCTGCCAGTCCGAAGCCTGGGCCGACGCCGCCTTCCGCGGTAGACAGGTCTCGAGGATCGCGAGCGTTCCGAGCTCTCCCATCTCGCCCGTCGAGACGCGGCGCCAGCCGGGGGGCAGTGCCGGCGAAGGAACGTCACTGCCGCGCCGCCCCGTGGCATAGGTTGCCGGGTCCATGACCTGCTGCGTGGTCGCCGGCCAGTGGGAGAACATCTCGTCGACCAGCTGGAAACCGCCGGCCTTCCAGACCGAGCCCACCAGCTCCAGGCCGTCGACGTAGGGGAAGAGCAGCGCTTCGCGGAGCAACAGCGGCGAGGAGAGCAGCTTTTCCGAGTGGCCCGAGATCCGCGCCAGCCCCTCGGGGCTCATGGTCGAGAGCGCCAGCGCGATGTTGCCGAGCGCGGTGTCCAGCGGAATGCCTTTCGCCTTCGCCACTACTGCAACCATGACGAGCATCGCGTCGCCCTCGATGAGCGCCGTGCGGGCGAGCGCGGCGTCGTCCTCCTTGGGCAGATCCGTGGCGAACGCGCCGAAGCTCGAGTCCTGGAGCGCATGCTCGATCTCGTGCGCCAGCACGCCGCGCAGGATTTCCGGTCCGACCACCGAGGTGGGCGGCGGGTCGCGCACGTACAGCGCCTTGTCCTTGGGGGCGTAGAAGCCCGCGACCTGCTCGTCCTGGACCTCGCGGATCGTGGCTTGCGCGTCGACGTGCGGCCCGGCGAAACCGAACGCGATCCAGACCGCCTCGGTTTCGGCGACGTCGCTGATCTGCCCGAGCTCCTTCTGCGCGAGCTTCTCCGCGAACGGCCCCGGCGCCAGCCGCTCGATGCGCAGAGGCGACTTCGCACGTAGCCCGCGCAGCGTCTCGACCTCAGCGACCACCGAGCGGGCAAGAGCGTCGGGTCCCTCGCCCAGGGACGCGGCGGCCGGGGGTGCCGGGGGGACGTGAGCGCAAGCTCCGAGGACAACGACCAGCGAGAGCTTCCACCATCGCATCGGATCACCTTCCGGAAGCGAGCGTCAGCGACGTCGCGGCATGGGCTGGGCCAGCCGAGCCTCGCGGCGCTACCGAGTATACTCCGCCCTCGCACGGGACAAGTCTCGGCTGGCGGACGCGCCGAAATCCCTCTATCCTCGGCCGGATCGGCGCCGCCCCGGCACGCCCCGTGAACCAAGACGGAGCTTCGACATGAGCGTGAGAGCCCTTCCCAGATCGCCCCACGGGCCGGCGCCGGAATTCGCCTCATACAAGCTCGCACTGCCGGGGGTCGACCTGCACGTACGGCGCGTCGACCTGCAACGGCGCCTCGACGAAGCGCGCGCCCGGGCGCCGCTCACGTGGGTGATGGGGCTGCCGGGGTCGGGCAAGACGTCCGCCGTGGCCGCCTGGGTCCGCGAATCGGCGGTCCCGCACGTATGGTACCGCCTCGACGAGACCGACGCGCACGTGGCCGGCCTCTTCGCGGCCCTCGCCTCGACCTCGGACCTGCACGACCGGCTGCCGGTCTGGAGCCCCGCCCACGGCGCCGACCTCGTCGATTTCGCCCGCCGCTTCTTCGCCGAGCTCGGCGCGCGGCCGCTCACCATCGTGCTCGACGATTGCCACCGCGTCCCCGACGACAGCGGCCTCATGACGTTGCTCTCGGCCGCGCACGAGGTGTGCGGGGAGACTCTGCGCTTCTTCATCCTGAGCCGCCGCGCGCCGCCGCCGCGACTGGCCCGCGGGAGCCTGCACGGCCGACTGTCGCTCGTCGACGACCTGCGTCTGACGAAGGAGGAGGCCCGCGCCATCGCCCGCTCGCTCGACGCCTCCCTGAGCGAGGCGCAGCTCAAAGCGGCCGACGGCTGGCTGGCCGCGATCCTGGCCGCAGCGCGCTCCCACGCGAAGGCGGCCCTGCCCGGGACGGCGGTGGGCGACTTCCTGGCGGACGAGCTCCTGGCTGCGCTCCCCTCCGCGGCCCACCGGGCCGCCCTACGCCACCTCGCGGAGTTGCCGGAGATCCCGCGCCTCAAGCAGGATCGGGAGATCCTGCCGGCCGAGGTGGAGGGGCTCCTCGACGCGCTCGCGGCGCAGCGGGCGTTCGTCGACGCGGTGTCGGCCGAGCGGTGGCGGCTGCACGACCTGCTGCGGGACGCCCTGCTGGCGCACGTCGCCCGGGAGGACGGCGGGGACGCCCGCCGCGAGGTGCGGCGCCGGCTCGCCGCGTGGGCGCGGCCGGTCCTGCCCGAGGCGGCGCTGCAGCTCGCCTCGCTCGCCGGCGACGGCGACGCGGTGCTCGATCTCCTGGAGGATCACGGCCAGGGCTGGCTCTCGGCAGGGCTCCACCGCTCGCTCGATTCGGCCCTCGCCCGGCTGCCCGACGCGGGTGACGCGCGCCTCATGTGGTGGCGGGCCGAGGCGCTGCTCCCGTTTGCCCCGGAGGCGGCGCGGCCCTGGTTCAGACGGGTGCGCGAAACCGCCGCGGTTCAGCGGGACGCGGCGCTCGCCGCGAGGGCCTGGTGCGGGCAGGTGGCGAGCTACGTGGTCCAGTGGGGAGACGTGGCGGGCCTCGCCGATCTGGTGGACGACCTCGAGGCGCTCACTGCGTCGCTGGGGCCGCTGGACCCGGCTCTCGCGTTCCGGACGCACGCCGAAGCGCTCACCGCGCTCATGTACGGTCGCGCGGAGGATCCCCGCACTCCGCGGTACGCGGCGCTCACCGAGCAGGCCATCGCCCATGCCCCCGACGACGCCGCGCGCATCAGTGCCGCGGCGCAGCTCTTGATCTACCGCCTCTGGTGGGCGGGCGACTTCCCCGGGGGGCGCGCCCTCTACGACAGCTTCGACCACGAGGTGTCGGAGGGCGAGGGGCTGCCGGCGCTGCCGCGGCTCCTGTGGTGGAGCTGCGCCGCCATCATCGACTGGCAGTGTGGGCGCCCTGAAGACTGCTACGCCAAGGTCGAGCGGGGCCTCGAGCTCGCCGACTCCTCGGGCGTGCACGTGCGTGATTTCTTCCTGCTGACGCAGGGCATCTTCTGCGCGCTCAGCCAGGAGGACTTCGCGCGTGCCAAGGGCTACCTCGGCCGGCTCGCGCGCACCGAGCGCACCCACAAGCGGCTCGACACCATGGTGCATCATTTCTTCCGCAGCTGGTACGCGCTGAGCCAGGGTGACCCCGCGCGGGCGTTCGCACACGCGCAGAGTGCATGGACCATCGCGCAGGCGATGGGCTCCATGTTCCACAAGGTGATCGCGCTGTCGGCGCTCACGCCGGCCTGCGTCGCGGTCAAGGACTTCGAGGGCGCGGAGCGCGCCTACCGGGAGCAGATCGCGCTCGCCAAGGCGGCCGGCAACCCCACCTTCAGCTACATCGCCTTCTGCGGCGGGGCCGAGCTGGCGCGGGCGCTAGGAGACGAGGAGCGATACGCCCGACAGGTGGAACGCATCCTGATGGTGAAGAGCCTCGGCGGGTTCCACTCGCACTGCGGCTGGCGCACCGCCATGATGCAGGACTTGCTGGCCTTCTCGCTGCGCAAGGGGATTCAGCCCGAGATCGCCGTCGGCTGGATCCGCGAGAAGCGCGTGCCCCCACCGCCCGACGCGCCCGAGGGCTGGCCGCGGCCGGTGCGCATCCGGGCGCTCGCCGGACTCGACGTCGAGGTCGAGGGGGCGCCCGGCGAGGCGCCGGGCGCGAAGAGCGCCCAGAAGCTCCGGGAGCTCCTCGCGGTGCTGGTGGCCGAGCGGCAGGGGGCGACGCAGGCCGACCTCGGCGACTGGCTCTGGCCCGACGGCGACGGCGATCGGGCCGCCCAGAATCTGAAGCAGGCCATCCATCGGTTGCGGCAGTGGATTGGCGCGGGGGCGGTCCGCGTCCAGGCGCAGATGGTGCGTCTCGAGCCCGATCAGGTCGAGTGCGACGTGTGGCGCGCCGAGCGGTTGCCGCCGGCGGAGGCCCAGCGCGTCCTCCACGGCTTCGATCTGCCGCCGGTTTTGGCTTACCGGACGCGGCTCGCGCGCGCATAACCGATCCGTCACCGGCGCTCGGGCAGTGTACGGGGGGGCACAGCTCGACAGCCCGCCCCGGAGTCCATGACGCGACGTCTCTTCACCGTAGCCATCTGTACGGGCCTGCTCTCCGGCACCGGTTGCTGCCTCGATCTACTCAAGGCCCACCTGCCGGACGCGGGGTCGTTCACCCTACCCGACAGCGGCGTCTCGCTCGGAGACGGCGGCATCTGGGAGCTGCTCTACGAGCAGTCCATGCCCGATCCCACGCCCGGCTTCGACGGCGGGACGGTGACCTACCCCGGCGGCCTGAGCCTCACGACCACGTTCGACGGCGGCGCGCGCATCCTAACGGTCTCGTCGGGCGGCGGCGCCCTGAAGACCTACGTCGACTGGAACGGCGACGGCACCGACGTCACCGGCTCGGGCGACATCAACCAGGACGGCGTCGTCGACTACCAGTACTCGAGCCAGTACGACGGCGTCTCCACCTACACCACCACGATCCTCACCGACGAGAACTTCGACGGCGTCTTCGACAAGCAGGACGTCTGGTCGGTCGACATCAGCCAGGGCACTCCGTACCAGAAGACCGAGACGGTGACGCTGTTCGTCGCGCCGGATGGCGGCTTTGCGGACAGCGCGGATGGTGGTAGCTGGGTGCAGGACTGGACCTATTCCGGCCCTGCCGTCACCGACCGCGCGCTGCCGGGCACCGACCTGCGCCACCGCCCCCGCTGCAACGGCTACGACGGCTTCCCCGACACCTCGGACTACACCGGGAAGTACCGCACCGTGCCGAAGACGAACATCCGGATCATCGACGACAACAGCTACCCGGGCGCGTGTAACGACAACGCAACGGACCTCATCGTGACGGCCGTCGAGGACGCGCTCGAGGACATCCCGCTGTGCTACCGGGCCGCCCGCCCCGCGAGCGCCGCGGACTTGTGGGCGATCCAGACCACGCCGCTCGTGATCGGGTGCGGCAACACTTGCAGCGGCATCGCGGCCTCCACCGAGTTGCCCCAGGCTCCCGACACCCACCTCGCGCAGTATGGCTATCTCGCCATGAACATCAACGAGGGGCCGTTCTTCGACGGCTCGTCCCCCCAGTGGAAGGAAGAGATCATCCTTCACGAGCTCCTCCACTTCGCCGGCCACGACCACAGCCCGCCGCCCGCTGGCAACCCGGAAGGCCACGACATGGTCTACGGCTGCGGCCGCTACTGCACGCAAGGTGGCTTTCAGGCTGCCACCGAAGGTCTGGTGGGCGGCTGTCGCACCTGCAACGGTGCCGCGACGATTGGGTGGGGCAACGGTACCCCCACGGCCCAGCAGTTTGCCTTCGACTGCGCAGACTGCAGCGACGACGCGAACCGCAAGTCCTGTGGCTTCATGGAGAACGTGACCGACTGCTCGCATGGGGACTGCCGCGGCGGCAACGCCGGCTGCCCCGCGGGGACCGTTTGCTGCAACTGGTACGCGCTGAGCTGCTGGGGCGATCAGGCCGCCGACCCGGGCGACCGCGCCACCGCGCTCATTCCGTACAGCCAGTCGAACTGCAACCAGAACCAGTGCGCCGACGAGGACCCGGCCCCGAACTGCACGGTCGGTAATCCCGAGGACCTAGGCGCCCCGCCGGCGGGTAACTGCCAGAACTTTCCCTTTGGCTGGTGTCAGGCCGGAGGCTGCTGATCCTGAGATTCATCGAGTTCCATCCCACCGGAGGAGTCGTCATGAAGCATATCGCCATCTCCCTGTTCGTCGCGGCCGCTCTGGCCGCCTGTTCCAGCGGCACGAGCGGCAGCACGACCGGTGGCACCACGGCCGCCGGGACCACCACCGGCCACGCCACCGGCGGCGCCGGCTCCACCACCGGGGCTGCGTCGACCACGGGGGCCGGGTCGACCACCGGAAGCCATTCCAGCGGTAGCTCCAGTGCCGGCTCGACGGGCGCGGGCGCGAGCAGCGGCGGCGCGGGTACCACGGGAGCCGGCAGCACCACCGGCGCAGGTGCGAGCAGCGGCGGCGTGGGCACCACGGGCGCCGGGACGGGTGGCCTCGCGAGCGTGCTCCTCGTGGACAACGACGGGGTGCCCGGAAGCGGGAACCCCGACCCCTCGCTGACGCTGGCGCAGGGGTGGCTCACCGCGGCGGGCATCCCGTTCGACGTGTACCAGGAGCCCAACGACGGCTCGGATCCGAGCGACGTCGACCCGCAGGACTCACAGCTCACCGGCATCAATACCATCGTGTGGATCACCGGCGACAACAACGGCGACGGCGACCCGACCGTGAGCTCGACGCAGCAGACGCTCCTGCAAGCCTGGCTCGACGAGGGCGGCAAGACGCTGGTGCTCCTCGCACCCGCGCTGCCCGACGACTTCGGGGTGGACAGCTGGACCAGCCCCGAGACCAACACCTTCCTCACGAGTTACGTCGGTTTGCAGAACGACCTGTACGATCCGCTCTGGGCAAACGTGGTCACGACGACCGAGCCCGACCTCGCGTCCACCGCGTCCTTCACCGCCACGGGCTCGTCCGGCGCGAGCGCCTTTGCCGGTCGGACGTGGACGGTCGTGAACAACGACGACACGAACGGGTCCCCTTACGTGCGTTTCAGAACCTCCATCGTGAACCCCGCGGCCGGCACCGACGTGCTCGCAACGGTGATGGCCGACCCGACCTCCAGCGGCACGAACGCGGCAGTTCCCGTGGCCACGGGCAACAAGGCGGCCGGCAAGCTGGGTACATCCACCGTGGTCTTCGTCGGCCTCACCGTGGAGAACCTGTCGAACCTCATACCGAGTCAGAACGTGCAGTGCGACTTCCTCACCGCGATCCAGACCTACGCGGGCATGGGCGGCACCGCGGGCAATTGCGGCGTCACCGTGCCCACCGGCACGGCCACGGCGCCCACCCTGCTCGTCGATTCCGACTACGAGAGCACCGACGTCTCGCTGCCCGTGTTCCAGTCGTGGCTCACCGGGCTCGGCGGCGCCTACACGACGTACACACCGCCGCAGGGTGCGCCGTACGACTTCAACGACGTCGACCCGAGCGCGCCCAGCCTCGCCGGCCTGAGCACGATCGTCTGGATCACCGGCGAAAACGACGGCGACGACACGCCCACGATCGGCTGGGGACAGCAGGCACTCCTCGATGCCTGGCTCGACGAGGGCGGCAAGACCCTCGTGCTGTTCGCCGCTGGAGCCGGGGACGACTTCGCGCAGGACAGCTGGTCCTCGAACGAGCCCAACTGGTTCCTCTCGAACTACGCGGGCTTCCTCGCCGACGTTCAAGATCCCTCCGTGGTCGTGAGCGGCGGCGATGTCGACATCGACAGCCAGACGTCGAATGTCGTGACCGGGAGTTCCGTGTCCGGCTTCAACGGCCTGAGCTGGAACGTGACGATGAGCGAGAACCTGCAGCTGAACTACTTCACGATCGTCAATCCGCTCCCCTCGAACGTCGACGTGCTCGCGACGGTGCAGGTCGACCCGACCAACTCCGGCACCGCGAACACGGCGGAGCCGATCGTGATCGGCCACAAGCAGGTGGGAGCGGCCGGCACTTCCACCGTCGTCTACGTGGGCTTCGAGGTCGAGAACATCCAGAGCCTGCCGGGTACGGCCACGCAGGCCCAGTTCCTCCAGGCCATCGCAGCCTACGCCGCCGTGCCCTAGCCGCCGCCCCAGCGCGGGGGGCCTCCCGCGCTCGGGCACCTCCGTCGAGCCCGCAGGAGGTCGCGGCCGTGGCCATCGCTTGCGTGCAGGCCACGCCGTGGGGGCTCGCCGGGGGAGCGACGGATCCGCCGTCGGCGGAGATCGTGAACGACGACGCGCGCCGGGTGAAGTCATCGACCCGAGCGCTGGAGGGCTGTTAGAGTGCTGCCCGTGGTTCCCGCCCTCCTGGCGCTCGTGGGCCTCACGCTGGCCGCGCCCGACACCGCCGTCCGGGCCGAGGCGCTCATCCACAAGGCGCTCGCCGAGTACGACGCGGGCCAGTTCGAGGCAGCGCTGCAGGACGCAACCGCGGCCTACGAGGCCTCCCCGAGGCCAGCGCTCCTCTACGATCTCGGCCAAATCCACCGCGCGCTCGATCACTGGGCCCGCGCCGAGTTCTTCTACAAGCGCTACCTGGCAGAGGCTCCCGAGGCACCGAACCGCGGGCTCGTGCAGCGCCTCATCACGGACGTGGAGGCCAAGCAGCAGGCCGAAGCGCGGGCCCGCGAGCCCGCGCCGCCGGCCACGGTGATCGTCGAGGCCGCGGCCCCCGCGGCGCCTGCGCCCGCCGCGGCCGTGAGCGCCCCACCCTCGCCGCCGTCCCACAAGCACACGCTCTCGATCGCGCTGGGCGTCACCGGCCTCGTGATGCTCGGCGCGATGGCAGCCTCGATCGCCGAGGTGGTCAGCTACAACGGCTCGGCGCAGAGCGGGTCCCCGGCGCATCCCGTGCAGTTCGACGCGGGCGGCTACGAGCGGGCGCAGTTCTTCCAGGTGGCCGAGTGGGTGGCGGGCGGGCTGGGCGTGGGCTTCCTCGGCGCGGCGGCTTTCACGTGGTGAGGGCCGCCGTGGCGATCGCCGCGGCTGGCGGTCTGGCCGCGTGTCTTTCGACGCCGGCGGACGGCACGCTGCTCTGCGATCCGACGGGCAGCCCTGCGTGCCCCTCGGGGCTCTCCTGCGTGCGCTACCCCGACGGCACCACCCGCTGCGCCGGCGCCGCGCCGCCGGGGAGCACCGCCGGAAGCAGCGGCACCTCCGGCCCGGGAAGCACGACCGGGAGCGCGGCCAGCGGCACGAGCGGCGGCGAAGGCAGTAGCACCGGCGCCGCGGCTGGGACCAGCACCGGCGCCACCGCGGGCGCCAGCACGGGTGCCACGACCGGCGGGGGCTCGACCGGCGGCGCCGACGCGGGCAACGCCTGCGCCGACTACGCCTCGGCCTTCTGCGCGCTCTACCAGGCCTGCTCGAACGGCTTCTTCATCGCGCAGAACTACGGCACCCTCGCGGCCTGCGAGAGCGCGTTCGAGGCCCAGTGTCTCGCACGCCTCGCCGTGCCGAGGGCAGACCTCAACACCACGAAGGTCGCACTGTGTGCGCAGGAGGTGCCACTCGAATCATGCGTGGACTTGTACTCGGGCGCACAGGCCGCGGCCTGTGAACCGGCCCCGGGGACTCTCGGCGATGGCAGCAGTTGCGCGCTGGACGCCCAGTGTGCCACCGCCTTCTGCGCCCAGTCGACCGGCGAAATCTGCGGCACCTGCCAGACGAAGCCCGCCGCCGGCGCCGACTGCTCCACGACCCAGTGCGCCCCAGGCTACGTTTGTCTCGCGGCCTCGAAAACCTGTGCGCTCCCTGGCGGGGACGGCGGCTCCTGCAGCGCGGAGAGCGACTGCCAGTTCGGCTTCGGCTGCGTTGGTACCTCCGAGGACGCCGGCTTTTGCGCGCCGAGCGGAGTCGCTGGCCAGTCGTGCAACGACAAGCTCGGCCCCCGCGGGTGCGACGGCCGCAGCGGCCTGGCCTGCCGGGCCGGTGACGGCGGCTCCGTGTGCGCCCCGGTGCCCTTCGCCGACGCCGGCCAGCCTTGCGGTGCGGTTCCCGGCGCTTCCGGCACCGCCTGCCGGGACGCGACGTGCTTCCGGCCGCTGGACGGAGGCAAGGAGGGCGTCTGCCTCGCAGCGGCTGCCGACGGCGCCCCGTGCAACGACCTGACTGGGCCGTCGTGTCACCCCTTCTCGCGCTGCGTCGCGGGCACGTGCACGGCGCAGTATTCCTCGACCTGCGGCGAGTGACCGAGCGTCAGCGCATGACCGCCGCCACGGGCCGCAACTCCCCCGGCGCTTCCTCCCCGCGCAGCGCCAGCTCCCACAAGCCCTTGTCGTGCCACTGGCCGAACTTCCAGCCGGCGCGGTGGAGCGTGCCGAACCGGCGGAAGCCGAAGCGCGCGTGCAGGGCTTCGCTGGCGGCGTTGCCCCCGGTGATTCCGGCGCAGAGGGTCACGAAGCCCTGGGCCTCGAGCAGCTCGATCAACCGCGCGTACAGGGCCGTCCCGACTCCCCGGCCGCGGCAATCGGGGTGCGCGTACACCGTGGTGTCGGCCGTCCAGGCGTACGCGCCGCGGACGTGGTGCGGGCCGGCCTTGGCAAAGCCCTCGAGCCGGCCGGCGGCGCGAGCCGCCAGCCACGGATAGCGCTCGTGCGTCGCGTCGTACGCGGCGAGCCACTGCGCGAGCGGCTCCGGATCGAGCGCGAGGTTGGCGCTCGTGTGCACGGCCGCCCAGTTGGAAATCTCCGCCATGGCGGCGACGTCCTCACGGCGGGCGAGCTCGACCATCACGGCGTAGCCTTCGAACGGCCAGCTGGAAGCGCAGCCGCGACACGGAGGCGCGTGAACACGGCGTGACCATACCACGGAGCGTCGGTCCCACCCGGCGTCCAGCCCGATCGACGGCTCGCCGTGCTCCCGCAAGCCCAGCCTTCGTTGGGCGGTCCCGATGGCGATGAGCCCGTCCTCGCTGGCCGAACCAACGTGAGCCCCCCGTGAGGACGACGAGCCCTCCCGCCGAGCGGATGCTCATTCATCCGCGGTCGCGGGCTTCGCCGACGGAAACACCGCGCCGTGCTGGCCGAAGGCGCCGCCGTGGCCCACCGAGCTCGCGCCGATGACCGACGGGTCGGGATAGCCCTCGAGGCCGATCTCGTCGCGATCGAGCCCCTGGACCTCCACCTCCTCCGACACGCGGTTGCCCACGAGCCTCTCGACGATCCAGAACGCGGCGAGGCTCACGGGGACGACCCAGGCGAGCAAGGCCACGAGGGCGATCACCGACGCCGCGAGCTGGCCGGGGTCGCCGTAGAAGAGGCCGCGCACGCCGCCCGGGACGCCGTTCTGCCCCACCCCGTACGTGCCGTCGGCGAAGAGGCCGACTGCGACGACGCCCAACGCCCCGCAGGCGCCGTGCACTCCGATGGCGCCCACGGGGTCGTCGAGCTTGAAGCGGCGCTCCACCGCGAAGTTGACCCACGTGGTCACGAGGCCGGCGGCGAGGCCGACGAGGACGGCCGCCGGCGCGGTCACGTAGGCGCACGGCGCGGTGATGGCCACGAGGCCGCCGAGCAGGCCGTTGCACATCATGGTCACGTCCGGCTTTCCGAGCCGCCACCAGACCCACAGCGTCGCCGCCAGCGCGCCGGCCGCGGAAGCGAGCATGGTGTTCACGAGTACGATGGCGATGCGCAGGTCAGTCCCGGCGAGCGTGGAGCCGCCGTTGAAGCCGAACCAGCCGAAGGCGAGGATGATCGTCCCCAGCACGGCCATCGGAATGTTGTGGCCGGGGATGGGCACGGGGCGGCCGTCCTTGCGGAAGCGTCCGCGGCGCGCGCCCAGGTAGACGACGCCCACGAGCGCCATCACTCCGCCCACCATGTGGACGACCGAGCTGCCGGCGAAATCGACGTGGCCATGGCCGAGGCCGAAGTTCGACCCGAGCTGGCTCAGCCAGCCGCCGCCCCAGGTCCAGTTGGCGTACAGCGGGTAGATCAAGGCGCACACGGCGACCGAGAAGAGACAGAAGGCCGAGAAGCGCCAGCGTTCGGCGAGCGCGCCGGTCGGGATGGTCGCGGCCGTGTCCATGAAGACCATCTGGAAGAGGAAGGTCGCGAAGATGGCGACGTCGTAGGAACGGCCGATGAGGAAGAAGCCGGTGCCGCCCACGAGGCCGAAGCCTTTGCCGAAGAGGTGCAGGGTGAGCTCGTGGTCGAGCCCGGCGTTGCCGCCGAGCGTGCCGAGCCCGCCAACGCCCCCCATCTGCAGGCCGAAACCCACGGCCCAGAAGCACAGGATGCCGATGGCGTAGACGAACAAGTTCATCGCCATGGTGTGCGCGACGTTCTTGGCGCGCGTGAGCCCGGTCTCCACGAGGGCGAAACCCGCCTGCATGAACATCACGAGGAAGCCGCCGAGCAGCATCCAGACGAAGTTCAGCGAGACGCGCGTCTTGCCGAGCGAGTCGGCCACCTCACCGAGCGTGGGCTGGCCGGCGCTCGCCGCGGGAACATCCGCGGCGCTGCCCGTGTGCGATCCCACCGGATCGGGATCCGCGCGCGCGACCCGCGGGAGCGCGGCGGAGAGAGTCAGGGCGAGGAGGATTCCCGGGAAGAGGCGTCGGACGGCGCCGCGAAGGACCACGCGCGCACGATAGTCATGCTGCCGCGCCGCGTCAATTGGACTCGGGGCCCGGGCGCTGTTCGGCTTCGCCTCGACGCCTTCGCCGACGGGCCCCTCCTCGGCTCGTGCTGCCTCGACAGCCGTCGGGAAGTGCACTACGAGAGTGCTCCGGGGCATGACGAAGGCCGCTTTCATCGCCGCGCTCGCCGCGCTCACTTCCTGCACGGGGGACGTCTGCAGCCAGACGCAGGGGGTCTTCGAGGAGTCCACCCAGGTCGAGCAGACCTGCATCGATGCGGAGCTCCGTGACGCCGGGCTCGGCACGCTGCCCCCGGGCGAGATCCCGACCTGCGATCTCGACCTGAACGCCTGCGAGCAGCGCATCAAGTCGTGCACGGCTGCGGACCTCGCGGTGCTCCAGGCCCAGATCAACTGCGAGAACGAGGAGCTCGCACAGCTCAGCGCGAGCTGCAACGACGCCGACGTGACGGCGACGTGCCCCGACGCGGGGCCCCTGAGCGAGACCTGCGCCATCGAGCTCGGCGACGTGAGCGTGAACTGCGACGGCGGCTTCTAGGAGGTCACGTGCGGGCATCGACCCTGTCTCTGCTTCTCGCCCTGGGCTGCGCCCACGGCGCCCTCGGCCCCGGGCCGGGCGAGACGCCCGGCTCGTCGGCGGCGCTCTTTCGCAAGGCCTGCGAGGCCGGGGAGGGGCGCGGTTGCTACAACCTCGGCGCGCTGTACCAGCTCGGCAAGGGCGTGCCACAGGACGTGGTGCGAGCGCGCAGGTTCTTCGACCGGGGTTGCGAGCTTGGCGACCCGCAGGCCTGCAACGACCTGGGCGCGCTGGTGCTGAACGGCGAGGGCGGGCCCAAGGACATGACCCAGGCGGTGATGCTGTTCCAGAAGGGCTGCGAGGGTGGTTGCAACCTCGCCTGCGCCAACCTCGGCGCGCAGTACCTCTCGGGCGAGGGCGTGACCCGCGACCAGGCGGAGGCGCTGCGGCTCTTCAAGAAGGCGTGCGACGCCGGGGAGGCGCTCGGTTGCAGCAACCTGGGCGTGCTCTACGAGCGGGGCGCGGGCGTCGCGCAGGATCTCACACACGCGGCACAGCTCTACGCCAAGGCCTGCGACAGCGGCAACGCGCAGGGCTGCAGCAACCTGGGCGTTCTGTATCTGAACGGGACCGGTGTCGCGGCCGATCAGGGCCGCGCGGAGGTGCTCTTCCAGCGCGCCTGCGGCGCCGGCCTCTCGCTCGGCTGTAACAACCTGGGCGCGGTGTACCTGCGCGAGGTGACCGCGGCCGAGAGCCACTGCCAGGGCGAGGATCTGTCGAGCTGCTCCGACCTCGGCATCCTTTACGAGAACGGCCGCGGCGTGGACAAGGACCCGAAGAAGGCGAAGGAGCTGTACCAGCGCTCCTGCAACGGGGGCGACCAGTACGGCTGCGCGAATCTCGGCGTCTTCTACCTCCGGAATGGCGCCACGCCGGCCGAACTGCAGGACCTTGCCGGGCGCTGCGAGAAGGGCTGCAACGGCGGTGCGCCCATGGGGTGCTTCGCCCTGGCCGTGGCCTACGACCAGGGACAAGGCGTACCCAAGGACGCCGCGAAGGCGGCGACGTTCTACGAGAAGGCCTGTACCGGCGGCATCCCCCAGGGCTGCCAGGACCTCGCGCTCGACTACCACGCGGGCGACGGCGTGCCGAAGGACCTGCCCCGTTCGGCGGTGCTCTTCCAGAAGGCTTGCGAGAGCGGACTCGCCGACGCTTGCTACGACCTCGGGCTCGAGTACCGCGACGGCGAGGGCGTGCCGAAGGACGACGCCCACGCACTCCTTCTGGTGCGCAAGGCGTGCGACGCCGGCAACGACCGGGCCTGTGGGCTGCTCAGCCGCTGACCCGCCTGGCCCTTGACAGGAGAGCCCTCGCTCCCTTATTTGCTGCCGCGCTTTGGCAAGGAGGCCTTCCATGCGGCGAATTCTCTGGACGGTGGCCCCGGTGGCAATGGGCGCGGCGCTGGCCCTCGGCGCTTCTCCGGCGCAAGCGGCGCCCACGGCGAACGGCCTGCCCGAGTTGCTGCTGCCGGCCCCGGCGCCTCTGCACCGATCGTCGGCTCGGGTGGAGCCGCGGCGAAGCGCGACGAAGCTCGACCTCGGCGACTACAACGTGCCGGGCCAGCGGGCGGACCAGCCGGCCGACGCGTCGGCACCGGCACGCGCCTAGAAGCCGGCTCGGCTTCACGCTAAGCTCGCCGCCGTGGGCGACGACGCCGACGAGATCCAGCTCGACCTCGACCCGTCGGCGAAAGCCTGCGGTAACTGCCGCATCTGGCGCGCGGTCGCCAAGGACTCCGCGGGCGGTTGGCTGGGCGATTGCCGCGTCCAACCCCAGCGCGGCAGGTTCGCGCCCACCGCTCCCATCTGCGGCAGCTTCCTCTCCCGCGAGCGGGAGGTGCCGCAGGCTCTGCCGGAAGCCCCGGAGCGGCACCGTGCGCGCCGGGTGGGCGATGTGGGTCCGCGGGTGGTGCATCACTCGGCGCCGGCGCCGCGGCCGGACGTCGATCTCGGAGAGGACTTCGACATGACTCGTGAAGAGCTGAAGGCGATCTTCCGCGAAGCGCTCGGGGAGACAGAAGCGCCGCTCGCGGCCAAGTGGGAGGGCGGGACGGTGATCCTGAAGCCGCGCGACCCGTCGCTCCAGGCAAAGGAGATCCCCATCGATTCGCTGTTCCACAAGGTCGTGATGGTTCGCGACCGGCTGCGCGTCCTGGAGCAGAAGCTCAACGGCCACGAGAAGCTATCGGACGCCGAGAAGGTCGAGATGCAACAGTACGTGACCAAATGTTACGGCTCGCTGACGACCTTCAACGTGCTGTTCGCGGAGAAGGGGGATCAGTTCGTGGGCGAAAAGAGCTGACGATCGATCTTCGCCGGGGGCTGTCGCCCCCGCGCCCCCGCTGCGTACGATCTCGAGATCAGGGGCCAGGGTTCACGCGGGATGAAGCGCGGGGCGGCGGGTCGGGTTCGGGGCCGGCCGGTCCACTCGCGGCTCGGCCTCGCCTGTCTCGATCCCGCAGCGTGTAGGCGCTCGTTCGCGAGTGGCATCGGCCTCGACGCTCGGTCCCGGCCGCCCCCTCACCCGCCCCGCCTCTCCACTCTGCGAACCCCCTTCAACCACAGATCCATGAACTTCAAACCTTGCCTGCGGCGCTGATCGAGACGCGCGCGAGGTCTGGTGCATAGGCGGGAGAGAGGTAGAGGGGAGATAGAGGTAAATGAAAGTGGGGAGGAGGGGGGCCGACGCGCAGGGGGTGCCGGGGCCCCCGGACGCGCCCGCAGCGCGCCCATGTCTTGGCACGAG
>Ga0335073_10002101_pt1 | contig 27234 bp, 29 predicted proteins | sample Lox_Sample_22_FD_207093 | JGI IMG/M metagenome (GOLD analysis project Ga0335073, IMG submission 207093) | Soil microbial communities from Loxahatchee National Wildlife Refuge, Florida, United States - Lox_Sample_2.2 | ecosystem: Environmental > Terrestrial > Soil > Wetlands | place: USA...
CCCTTGGCAGCTCCCTCTCTCAACGCCTCAGATCCAAACAGCGATCTCATCTCCCGACTGAATAACCTCTTCGCCAATCTCACCATCAACGCATATCCAGACCCTCAATCCAACAGACCAATTGCTTTATTCACTCTTCTAAACTTCGTTCGCGCAGGCCTGATGGCCACGGAAACTTTCCCGGATCTCGCAAAGTACATGCTTCACGCCGAACAAACAATCGCCGCAGCGTCATCCAGTGCTGTTCAAGATGCAATCCAGTTCCCCGGAAACCCTACTGTTCTCACGCCAAGCGAGCCGGCGAATGGTGCACCATCGTTACCCTTCCGTCTGCCATATCTACCCAGTCCAGGACAACTGGTGAATCTACCTAAACGAGCAGTTCTTGGACGACGCGATACCCCTCCCGCTATTTCCACTGTGGGATGGAATCCCAATGATCCTCTTGTTGGAAGTTTAAATGAACTTGTGTTTCCTGCCGTCACTTGTTTGGATTGGAATTTCAAGGGCATTGACAATTCTACTGCTTTTGTGAATGCCATGTTGCCTTACCTAAATGAGTCTGTTATCGCTGGATACCTTGAACTGACGGTTTCTCGCTGTCTTTCCTGGCCAAATCTCACCAATTATGACGTCGAAAGAATGTCCTATCTCGATTTTCCAACCCATCTCAATAACAAAATCATGGTTGTGGGAGTCACTAATGATCCCGTCACACCATATCCCAGCGCTCTCAATACGTATAACATGATGGGACCTGATAATGCACTTTTCCTTGTTCACGACGGATTTGGACATTGTACTATTTCGGATCCAAATAATTGTACGCGGAATGCCATCACTAGTTTCCTCGTCAACGGTACGTTCGTCTTACCATTATAAAGCTGATGTCCAGGCACTCTTCCTGAGAATGGAACAGTTTGTGTATCTAATAATACTGGCGCCAATAATATTTTTATAAAAGAATTCGATGTTCCCGCTACTAGCGGAGGAACTAGCGAAGCTTTGAAATTGGGATTGGGAATTGGCTTGGGTGTGGGAATTCCAGTGCTTTTGCTGTTGATTGTTGGAGGGTGGTGGCTTTTGCGCCGTCGTAGGCGTGCGAGGGAGAGTGGTGATGGTACGACTGCGCCGCCGAGTGTGGCAGAGAGCAAGGAAGTTTCAATTGCTGGCACTGGCGCTGGCAATAATGCCACTGGCGGCGAGACGATTAATTGAAAAGTGAGTTGATAACGCAGCTAGATGCAATATTCACCACTAATGGGTTTAATGAGTTTTGAGGTTCATCTGACGGAAAACATGATTTTGCCCTTAATTGCGTACAAGACTACAGAATTCGTACATCGGATTCTAACAAGGCGTTGATTCTCAACATCCTTGTCCACTATTGATAAGGGTCTTGCTGTTGATAACCACTATATCCAGCTTGATCGTAACCCTGTTGCTCTTGCGGAGCAACAGGTTCAAGAGGTCGTGGATTAACATCGACAGATCTAGGTTCTCCAACTCCTGCAGCATCAATCTCTTTTGGTTCCATAATAAAGACAGCATCAGGAAGTGGCTTCTTGCCCTTCCCTCCAGGCAATTCATCTGAAAAGATCTTGACTTTGACACCCAACACACCCTGTCTCAACATAACATGTCGAGTGGCCGAATCAATAAAATCTCTTGCCTACACCATTAACAACACTCTCGAGGTAGGGAATATACAGGTTGTCCAGAATGAATCATGAATCCATCTGTGAATTTCATAGATTTAGCACGAGCAGCACGAAGTTTCCCCGACACAACAACTTCACATCCCTTTGCACCAGACTCCATAATAAACCTCAACACTCCATAACAAGCACTACAATCAGCATCACTCAACCCACAAAACGTACCGTCGAACAGCCAATCCAGCCAATAACTTGTATCTCAAACTCTCACATTGGGCAACAGCACTTAATCCCCTCTGTTGTACCCTTTCTGCATAAAGTTCGACAGATCCTTCTTTGAATTTGAAACGCTTTTGCACGAGAGCGGTGAGTTCACGGATACGACGGCCTTTGTCGCCTAGGACTTCTTGGGTGTGGGTTGCGCGGATGATGACTTCTGTTCTGGCGGGAGTCACGCGGACTTCGCAGCCTGAGTAGCCTTGTTCAGATAATTCGCGGGTGAAGAATTCGTTTAGTTCTGCGAAGAAGACGCCATCGGCGACAAACTGCGAGTTAGAAAGGTTCAACGTCTAAGGAAGGAGGGAAGGGATGTGGTTGCTGGCTCAGAAATTGTCCATCATTGCGTTCATTGACGTCTGTGTGAAGGACGACTCAAACAAGAGGTGCCAGATGGAAGACTCATCGTAGAGACCATGGACAAACCATTATGAGAGGGGAAGTACCTTTCGTTTCTTTGAAATTGGTCCGGGTTGAGACATGTTGTTGTAGTCTTAGTAGAGCAGGATGAATGGTGATCCTCAATTGAAATGCTTGAATAGCAGTCACAAATTTGGGATTCACGCTGAAGCCGGAGATTCCTTGGGAATTTGCAGGTCAATCCTGATCACGCGTGAATCTTTGAAATTCTCAGGACGGAAAGCCCGCATCTTAAAGAGCTGGTCGGACGACGACGTAACGCACATGGCTCATTATCGAAAGTACTGCAAATGATTAATATAGTTTCATTGGATGTAAGGATATATCCATTTGTGCAACTGCTCCGCCTTGAGTTGACATCTTGCACATCATCATGATAGTTGTCCTGGCTTAAGCTTATACTGCGCAACTCTTTCCCACTCAATCTTCTGTTTGGTAACAGGAAGCAATCTTCTCAATCCCTTGAACACACCATCTCCAAGGCCTCCAAAAGTCCTAGCTAATTCCTCCTGATAAGCCTTTTCGTCCTCCGCAATTGCCTTGACTAAAGCTTGCGATGACGATAAGTCAGTTTTGTCTACTTCATGGTTTGTTTTTAGGAGTACGTTGCCATCTTCGAAGTAGTGTACTGTGATTGTAACGGTTCCTTTCAGTGTCTTGGCATGAGGATCGTATTTGTATATGGACCTCCAACGACCGTTCCTAAGAATTAGCATCGTCCGGGTGAAGAGTGAGAAAGTACCAGTAATTCGGATTGTTGTATTTGTTTCCAACGATGAGTATTGTGTATTCCGAAGAAGATGATGGTGAAGGAGGATAGACAGCATATGCAGGTAGAGCAGGATAATGTTCCAACACATAATCGCCAAGAGGTTTAGTGATGGATGAACTAGCAATCAGTTTGACATACTTTAAGAAATACATCGTTGAAGCAACTTCAGATTCAACTTCATAATCTTCCCATTCAGAAGGCTTATTGTTGACATGATCGAATTGGAATTTCTTCCCACTCTCGTAATCCACAAACGATCCATCCTCAAGTTTATTATATTCACTCACAATAATCTACTCGTTACCCCGATTACGAGAAGCTCAAACCCTTCTGTCGCTCTCTTTGGTTTTGAAAGTAGTCAATTGTTGAGTATTATACTTTTCTAAGGCAGCTGCGAATTCAGCATCCGATTGTTTGTCTAGAATCGTTCGAAGGTCTAGGCGTTAGCGTTGTCTCGCAGAGAAGTGGAGAGGAGGCACCGGCTAGGACTTCAGTGATTTCGCCTGGAGGAGCATCTTTGATGAATTCTGCTGCAGCAGAGAGTTTCTGTGCGTTTGCCATGGAGAGAGGAGTGTTGGATTCACCTCTCTAACCTCGTCTTTGGTCAGGGGTGAGGACGCCAAGCACGAGTCAGTCCTCGAAACCGTCAACCTGGTGGGCCAATTCAAAACCGCTGCCAACTCGTCAGATCAAGGGACCAGATGCAGGCATGAATCTCGGTTGCAAATGTAAGATTAGTACATTCATACCATTGAGTAGCGATCTATATGAGAGATGAGTGAGTCATTTTCTATCCAATATCCTTAACACATGTCCAACATTACAATATAATATATCTCCACCGTCCCTTCCTAATCCTCAAATGATTCAAATCAATCGAGTTTAACAGGATGTTTTGTTCGTAGCCACTCTCCATAACTGCAACTGTCAACATATATCGCAGAAGATCAATTACCGATATAGTAAAAATGGAATTGGAATCAGTGCAATCGCAATGAACCCCAAGACCGAATTACCCCATCCGAGACCAAGGGCATTATACAAAGGCGGCCCAGCAAGAGGCAGAAAAGTCCCCAACAACGACCGAAAGAACGTTCTGACATTAACAACACACTCTTAGAACGGAAAAATACAAAGAAGCAATTGCGCTAGCAGCATAAAATCCAAAAGCTTCAATCGTATAAATAAACGAAGGAAGGAAAAAGCCCAACATGCCAACACCAATAGGAAACGTTCCCAGAATAGGTACAATCCTACAATGTCAATACATGACAACGAATGGAGAATTACCAAGGAGCTTTTTTATCTGCAGACCAACCATACCAGAACATGCCAATTGCAATTAAAGGCGTGAAAAACATCATTATGCTCATTCTGTATTCAGGTTTTCTGACACCGTATTTTTTGGCAAGGGAGTTTGTCAGGCGGTCGTTGGTGGTGCCTACTATGATGAGACCTACTAGAAAGCCTATTCCTGAGCCAAGGTAGGAGAGACCAATTAGGCCTTCGTCCCAGCCATATTGTTCGCCGAATACTTCCGGGAATGTAGTGAAAAGCAGGTAAACGTAGCCAAAGATGATTCCAAGAGCACTAGAGCGTGAGATACTCTCAAAAGAAGGGGTAATTACAGTGCGAGAGACAGGATAATCGGACTGAAAATCAAGAGCTTGGATATTAGATGAATGTTGAGGAGGGAGGTACTTTCATAGGTCGGTAAATCGCGTGTAGGAGGAGTTGAGTTGGAGTTTCTTTGAGATTTTGTTTGGCATGCCACCTTTGCTCACCAGTGTCTTTTCTCAATTTCTTGGCGCGTCGTTGTAAGAGGATATGTGGATTTGTTTCAGGAATGAAGAAGAATGCTGCACACGTCAAAGCTCCTCCGAAAATAGCCAGAAGCCAGAAATTCTATGATCGTCAGATACACTTTCAAATCAAAAGTCAATACCCATCTCCAGCCTAAAGCTTGTGTGACGAACCCTCCACTGTGAGATTAGAAAGGGTGTTAGAGGAGAATACGCGACAGGGCCAGCAACAGGGCCTAGCAGGGGACCCATACTGAATGCTGCTGTAGCAGCACCCATTTTTTCTTTGGGAAAGGCATCTGCAATGATTCCTCCACCGACACTTAACACGGCACTTCCGCCTATACCCGCGAATAGACGAAGAGCAATTAAAGTTCCAATTGAATTAGCTTCAGCACAGCCAATTTGGAAGATGGTGAAGATGATGTTGCCGGCATGAAGGATAGGTGTGCGTCCATACAATTCCGACAACGGACCTAGAAATCTGAGGAATTAGTATGAGATATCCACAAGACAGATATACAGTGGTCCAATAGCATAACCAAGAATAAACATAGATACAGAGAACGATCCAAGGACTTCAGATGAGACTCCAAAGTCTTGCATAACATTCGGTATAGCAGGCGAAAACATGGCAGATCCAGTTGGTCTAAAACCGTCAACATCGCGTACCTCAAAGTGGTGCCGGGTTAAGCGACAAGGCGGGGATAAGCATACGTCAAAAAAGCAAGTGAAGCAATCATAATCATAACCATAGCTTTAGTTCTCGCCTTGTAGTTCAAAGGATTTCCAGGATCATTTTCTTCCCATTCAACCAAGAATGGATCTGCAGGTTCGTCCTTTGCTTCTTTTTCTTCTTCTTCTTGTTCCTCTATAGTCCTTATATTTTCGGCCCCACCCGCTGCTGCAATTTCTCCTTCTAATGTGGCAATTCTCTCGGCTTTCAATTCTGCAGCTGAATTTGTCGAGCCTGATTCGAGATCAGTTCCAGGCACTGAACTTTCTTCTGCCATCTTCACGTTTGTGGAATCGCAAGAAAAACTTGTTACGTTTGAGATAATTAGAGTATTTTGTGTTTGAGGGACCACATCTGTTATATACTAGTATATTTCGTGCCAGCTGTTGTCGGACTCGGCGCAGCGTTTGGTTGTTGGCGCGGGCGGCACAATTCCGACTGACCAACCACGCTGCAAAAGTCTTCGGCCACTACGGAGATTATACTACTCTAAGTCCGCTGCAGGCGCGGGGGAAGCCCGTCCAATTACAGTCGTTGCACATCGTTTAGCGAGCGCGCACCACGGATTACTCGTGCTCGGCTTGTCATTTGCCGGAGGGATCTGAGCCCAGAATGCAATGATTTTTGGACGAAGTGGACTGATGTCTTGGTTAATTAGGGCCCGGGATGGCCGAGTACGAGGCCGAGATGTGTGATAGGAGAAATACTGGCGACGTGGCGCACTGTGGAGCGTTCATTGCTCTCTCGGTATAGCAACCACTTGTGGAATAATTGGCCGACAGCCCATCTGAAACTTCGATCTCCAAAAGTTCCATTTTGGAGGACAGAATTCAAAAATGAAGGGAAAATTGTACAGCATCAATAAGTTGCAATCGAACTGTGGCAAAATAGCTCGAAAAGTGAATTACAACCAGATTGCACATTTGCACATAAAATCCCATTGATTTATGAGTAGAGTTGAGATATCCTCGCTATGTGCTATAAACAAACGTATTCACAATTTACTCACTTTCTCGACCAAAACCACCAAGTCCAGTTGTTGGTGTTATCACCATTGCCCTTTCCATTCGTTTCCTTTGTCTTTTTCTCGTCTTGTTGTTTCTCCATACGCTGGAGACGTTCATGGATGTCTCCAAGATAGTCTGATAACAGGCCACCATTTTCCTTCTCCTTCTCGACAAAGCGATCTCCATATTCAGACGTGTCATCAATTGATGTAATTCGTTTTGTCGGCGGTGTCGTTTTGACAGTTCGTTCTTGCTTAATTGGACGACCGCCGTTTTCTCGCGAAGCAGTTGTCTCAACGATACGAGTCTCCTTGGAAGACCCATCCGCCAATTTCTCGGTAGTGATAGTTTCCTTGCGAGAACTGCCATCGGGATTGATAGTCACATTTGTACTTGTACGTGTCTCCGTATAACGTGAAGTTTCTTCATTCCTGATCCCTGCAAATCCCTTTTGAAATTCCTCCTCAAACACGGTTTTGAAACCAGACAACGACTCCTTATCTCTCCTGATGAAGTCTCTAATATTGTCCATGAGTTGTTGATCCGTGAGTCCGCGTGTAGAGCGATCAAATGCCTCCTCCATCATTTCATCAGCACTCCTCCTAATCCATTCATCCCGATCATTCCAAGGTCGAAACATGGAATTGCCAGTAAATTTGATGCCGGGGGTAATCAACCACCTTGCATTTTCCAACGGTGATCCAAATAGGAACATCATTCCACTCCCGAATTTGTGTTCAGGCACACGAATGGCTTCGGAGAAGACGTCGAATACAGTGACTGGTCGAGAAACTAGGCGGAATGGGTACATTGTTCCAGCCACATCGCGATCGAGGTGGAATGTGATGATTTTGGGGGAGAGGATGCCTGGTTCTGCGAAGACGGTGAGAGTGTCGTCTGTGGGGAGAGAGGAGAGAGATTGAGAGGGATCGGTCGAGGAGGTGTGTCGGTAGAGCATGGGAAGACCGACTAGAGAGCGTGTGAAGAGACTCGCTCGGTCTGTGATGGAATTCCAAATGTCATCGAAGATGTCGGTTTCTGGAGCTGGAGGTGGAGATGGAGGAGGAGGAGAGGAGGGAGATGCAGGATCAGGGTTATCGGGTGATTGCTGCGATTGACGACGATGGTTGCGACCACACATTCTTGCCAGAGATGATGGTGATTCCTCGAGGTGATGATGTGTGGGAGCGACTGTGGAGTGGAGACAGGAGTGACACTTCAATGGAAGGTTCCAGACGTCTAGTTGGAATCAGAACTCACATATTGAGCTGGGGCCTTGCCGGAAGTTTACGGAATTCTCGAATTGCGAACCCCCTTTAAGGATTACAGCTGGCCGCTGGAGGGTGCTCCCTGTGCCTGTCCTATCGTCCGACCGCGACTTGCGATTCAAGAACATCATTCTTCATTTCATAGCTTGAGACTCTCGTACGTATGATAATTTTTGGGAGAGATCGAGATCGTACCATTTGGATGCGTTCGGCCGATCACTCGTCGATTCGAGGAGTCATGTCTCACCTTGACATATTGGAATCCGGACTCTGGCGTCCATTCCAATTGCTCGATGGACGAAGCCCTGGCTCCGACTCCAAGTTTATCGCCTGAAACTGTTGCGGAATTAAATCAACTTTTGGCGAAGGAATCTTGGACAAAGAACCGACAATTTTTCGTGAATCCAGATTCAATCACTATCAGTCTCTTCGACAACCTGTTAATTGACGAGACTCTGACCGACGTTCCGCTTCACTTTAAAGATATCCCAATCATACCGCATCACTTTTCTCACCTACCACATCACTTTTCTTTGTATGCGAGAGACTTCGCTTCGGTCGCACTTGAGACCTCCAGCGAGACTGAAAATCATGTCGATGGCCTTTCCCCAACCCAGCTCCACAAGCTCACGCGTTTTGTCAACGGCATTGTCGCAATCGATTTTTATCTCGATCGTCAAGTTGTAGTCTCTCTACCTGCAGTCTCCTATGTCGAAGAAGTCCAGCGACTAGGATTTGATACATTCAGCGCCTGGAATTGTGTATTCCATCTTAATTGCTCACCCACCTGGGAACGCAAACCAAGCAGACCGACTGAAGATGACTTGGCTATTTTCACACAAGGCGACGTAATAGCACCGGGATCGACTATATTCAGCAGCACTGGAGAGCCCTCCGTCATTGGCGTGTTTTTAGTCCCGCGGTCTCGGACCCAGGACATCAAGGAAATCCAGTACTTCACTGTTTGCGCTCATTCTTTTGTGAGAATGAAATCCTTCTGCTTGGAATTGAATGGCCGTTGTGCCCTGAGAGTTATCATCATACTTTTCGTGGCGTACTGCATCTGGGACAGCGGCGCTTCAGAACTATTGCCCATTTATCAGCACTTTTGCTTGAGTCGAGGGGTTGTCATGGCCCAAGAATGTATGTTCGGACCCCCATTGGTGCGCAACCCGGTCGTAAGTCGCCTTGCCATTATCGAGCTAATAACGCAGAACGAAGGGGCGAAACCATCGATGCCGACGATGCCGATGTTGTTGCTTGATTTATTTCTCATGGCTCCCGGTATCCTGCGATTAATGATCGTAACTTCCATCCATGATTTTGGACTGGAAAGGTTGTTTCTACTTTCGATACGTTGGGATCTTTTAATGGAGTTTTCATTGGTGTTCTGGTTCCTGTTGTGGGCTTGGAAAACCCCGTTCTTGCGAGAAACTTTTGTAAGGAGCTTCATGATGCAAGAAGAGTTGATATGCATCCCACATACACTCGGCCGCTTGTGTCCCCTACTAGTATCACTTCGAATCCCTTTCTCGATCCCATTCTTCGCTGCCTGGTGTGGCCGTTTTGTGTTATATTTTAGCAACCGATCCCTCCTCATCGCGCCCCTCGTGCAGTACATTGGCTTATTTTTCATATGTTGGGATATTTTGCAACTGGTTTGGTATCTCGAGTTCCCTTCATCATTCACTGTTTTGCAACAGATTGTTTCATCCTCTCATGAAAAGGTAACGTCACGCGAGAAGCTTCTAATTCTCAGATTGGAAAAGTTGTTGCATCTTACCGTTATTTCGCTCTGCTGTCTTTTGCTCGCCCATTTGCGCGTAGAAATGCCTCGGAATGGTGTATCAATGATGTCGCCGTCGCCAAACTTGACAATCCGTTACCTGTCACAGAACGTGATTTAATGCATTGGAATGAAGGCGGCCTGACCCGACACCATCCTCTCTATACGATTGGATTGGGGAGCAGCACGACGAACAGAGTCCCGATAGAAGGTCACCTTGGCGGCTATCGATATTTAATTACGTCACCAAAGCCGACCGACTTTTCGAATGTGATGTTCATCTGGCGAGGTCCGAGAAGCTCTAGAAGCCAACCTGGAGCATTGGTTTTCAGATATAACACTTCTGGGGAAGACATTGGGAATAAACAATTGGTTGCTGTTGGCTTTCAGAGTAATCGACTCGATCCCGAGATGATGGATAGGCTGGATCCAGGCGGATATTGGGATTTTGTAGTTAGACCCCCAGATGGCATGAAGCAGCATTTTGTCGCTTTAACGCCGGTACAATAAGGGGTAAAGAGTATGCAACAAGAAAGATTGCCAGTTAGTTTCCGAATTTTGCTGTGCGTCTATCTCTTCCCTCCCAATACCAACGGCAAGAAAAGGTTCGAGATCGAGCTTCAGGTACAATGGAGAACGAGCTTCAAGACGTTCCCACAGACGTACTCCATGACGCCAATGCAGCACCCCCTCCCAATGGCGTTATTCAGTTACTCATGATGACTGTCTTTGCATTGTTGCGTGCTCACCTATTCCCTCTAATTCGTCGTCGAACTCACCAACGTCGTACCGCTCGAAATGGAGTACATCATCACGAAGACGGCCGCGGACACTACACTGATACGGAAATTACTACTCGTCAACCGCTGCAAAGGCATCAGACAGCTCGAGTCATGTCGCTCTCGGATGAAGCTAAAATCAAAACACAAATTGGGACTGAGGCTTGGGCAGTGGGCAAAGTAGCCAGGATCAATCCCGACACGAACACCATCTCATTATATCCCTGTAGCCACGCTGCACCTAAATGGGCTTCTGTTGAATCTATCCCATTAGATTATTTTGGCGCGAGACTCATTCCTCATAGTGCTCGGCTCGATGACCATATTCAGGAATTACCTCTTCACCTGACTGATGACAGTAGCTGCATTCCCGACTATTTGACCAGAGATCAAATACTCAAACTCAAATATGCATTTCCGGATGCCGTGTCAGTACACTACTTCTTCGATCGATCGATATATGTCAATTATGATTCCGAGTTAAACTCAAAGAAGCTTTGGGCTCGCAGAGGGCAAGATGGTTCCATTGTTCGGATAACATATATCAGCTACACCTCACCCCAATCGTTATCTCACGTCCCCCTAAACCAGACCTCAAAGATTCTACCACCAAAACCCCAGCCGATATATCAGAGTCGCCTATCTCTCCAGGAGATCGTATCTACAATTGCCGTGGGGCATATTCTACCGTTGGCATATTCTTACACCATTGCTCAGTTCCATACCAGTCCCGACTTAGAACGCGGATCAATCACTTCACTGTGTCCGCCCATTCTTACCTCTACAAAAAGAATTTCTTGCTAGCCACGACTGCCCTTTCGTCATTACTTAAATTCGCAATCATCGCCTTAGCAACCTTGGGATCAAGAAATCAGTCGTTACCTCTCACCCTTCATCATCGCCTCGTCGCTGCTCTCCTGATGGTGAAGTCACAAAGTCTATTGATGTTACGAGCTGGAAACATTACTGGTTTACATTCTTTGGTTTGCTCTTTATCGGTTAGACTAATGGTCAGCGGGGAAGTAACCTTTGTCTCATGCGAAATAACAGAACCCTGTTGGCATCCCTTTTAGTCTTGACTCCGGCTATCTTGTCCCAGGCTTTGCTTCTCCTTATAAAATCTATCGGCTTCCATATCGTTAATTCCGAAGATTTCAATTTTACATCTGTGAAATTCGCTATTGAATGGCTTTTATCGGTCTGTATAGTACGTCTACTACAGAGGTGGAGGGCTACGACAAAGGAAGTCAAAGATCTTTTAAAGTTGGAAGTAATGGATAGGAGTGGTAGGGTATTTTCAAACGTTCTTGCTGTTTCTAATACTAGACTGACTACTCAATATTCCCTCACCCAGTAATTGTGATTTGCAATCCGATCATAGTCCGTCTTATTCCTCTAGTACCGGATGAAAAACTTTATGGTTTGAAGTTTATCGGATTGATGTTGGTTGGGTATGAGCTATGTGAGGTCATATGGGCTTTAGACTTTCCATCCACATTCAGGCTTTTGAAGCAGCCCGTTTATTTGGATAACTCCTCGCAAAAGAAGGTAATTACTTTGGCCATTCCAATCTAAAGTTCTAGATCGCAAGTATATGCTTTACGTTCGATAAATTCGCTTCCTTTGATAATCCGCATTTCTGCTCGAACGATATAGCGATGGCGTCCTTTGATGAGCCCCAAATCATCGTTCATCCGAGAAAACTACACTGGGATAACACTTGCCTTACGAGACAGTCAGAACTGTTCCTACTAGGCACGGACAGAACAGGTCAGCATGTCGGCGCCGATCGTCGCTTCTTGTACACTCACATTCTTGAAGGAAAGCTCGGGGTGGGAGGTTTTCACTACAATTTGATGTCCATAATACATGGGTCGCAGGTCGATTATTCGAATGATAATGCAATTCTTTGGAGATCATTAGATTCAAGCATCAGAGGATTATCTGGTTCCGTTGTGGTAACACCAACTGAGGAAATCGGGATATGGAAAGTCGTGGGATTTCAGTCCCACGAAGTGACCGCTGAGGTAGGCTTGCCGCAGACTTTAGATGCATTGTCTGCTAACAGTACGAAAATATTCTGGAAAATTGCCTACAGACCTCCAAGAGACTTAAAAACCACATACTCGGCGATCGCACCCGGAAAAGTCATTAGGGATATGGATGTGAAGATAGGAAGGAACCAAGGGTAATTTGCTATTGATAGAGCTGTGAGGGATTGGCTGCTTCATGTGTTGTCGAAAGACCCTCTGTGGATTTGCCTCTGGTCTGTCCTTAATATTTCTGTTTGTATGAATGATGTTTTTTTGTAGCCATTGAGGAGGAGGAGGCTGATTCGAAAGAATGGAGAAACCTCATTATTTTAATGAATCAAGATCAATTGAATCCTCTCCAAAAATTTATGTACAACATAGCAAGACTGAAGACTTATTGCTTTTACATTGTCTTGGTCTTTGGCAGGCGTCGCAGAGTGCAAATTGACCAAGCCCGAATTGCGGAGACTATTTAACTTTGTTGATTTTGGTTGGCTGTAAAGTTGTGAACCCTAACCCCTGATTAGTCAGAAAATTTGGTGTCCGCTGTTCCCCCAGATCAGATCTTTTTCAAGTGAGCGAAATTTGAGCGTTCTCCTTGGTGTACATTGCTGTTCCCCTTAACAACCCACTTCGCAATTCACCTCCAACAACCACTAGCCTTGTTGACCCAGCGAGCTCTTTTCAGATGATATATACCAACTAATTCCTTTATCTGGAGGGATAAACAGAAACAAGACATGGTGGAGCCAAAACCACGTTCTGCGAGCTCAGTGCCTTCAGGCACTAAACTCCCAGAGTATTATGCAGACAAACTGAGTGATCCTTCATTGGGTATGTCCTACGCTCCTCTAGGCTCTCTTGTTCTCCAGCAATCGTCTCGAGAAGCTTATTGTTTTCGGTGAAACCCTGAGACTGACGCTTTCTGTGCCCTAGATCCTAAGCATAAAGTGCAACAAGCATCCGAACTCAGAGATTCTATCGAAGTCTTCCAAGCAACCGACTATCAGCGCTTTTTAAGCAAGCTCATACCCGTCTTTCTCAAGATCCTTGGAGATGGACAACCAATTTTTATCAGCACTATCCCAGAACAGGTATATCCTCGCTGAATAACGACTCACAATGTCTACTAGAAACTACGCGTCTGTCTTCTGGAAATACTACATCGATTACCCCTAAATGATCACTACAGGGAATATGCAAAGGATATTATGGCCCTCCTCATGCAAATCCTTCGCACAGATAATGAGGAAAATGCTGTGCTAGCACTCAAAATCATGATTGACTTGCATCGAAGCTACAAGAACGTCGTCGCCGATCAAGTTCAACCCTTCCTCGACTTTGTCTTTGAAATGTATCAGAATATGCCTTCGATAGTGAAAGATGCATTCGAAACTAATACTTCCATACCCGGCTCAACACCCGCTGCAACGGTACACGTCCATGAGGGATTTTTGCTGATGATGTAGCCTGCTTTCTCGCCAAAACCAGGTTCTGTATCTGATGAACTTGAGGGCAATGAATCTGCACCCAAAACCCTTGCGAAAAGTACTACGAGCTTCAAAACACTTACGGAATGTCCAATAATTGTGGTACTCCTGCTCCAGATACATAGGAATGTGATCGCTACCAATATGCCACGACTAGTACCGTTGATTATGGAAGTATATCGTCCCTATTGGCAATTTCTTATGATAGATGTTGGCTTTGCAGGCTGGACCACAGGCTGAAGGACATGCTGCGGCTGCTGCTCGAGGAGAGATTTTGACAGGTCCTGCGCCGGGAATACGGAATAAAGCTCTGTTTGGCGATTTTGTCGTATGTCAAGTGAAGGTATATCCGACTTCCAGGTTGATGTTAATTTATAGACGATGTCTTTACTTGCATTCTTGTTGAGAAATCCTAATGAGGCTCTCAAATCTTATCGCAACAACATTCCGGAGTATGTGGTGCGTCTCCTCAAAGATTGTCCCCCAGAGTTGTCCTCTGCCAGAAAGGTACCATGAACCCGTTATGAGTAAACTAACTCTGCCAAGGAACTTCTGGTTGCAACGCGACATGTCCTAAGCACAGACTTTCGGAGTGCCTTCCTGTCCAAGATTGACATCTTGTCAGACGAAAAAGTTCTCGTCGGTGGGGGAATAACTTCTCATGAGACATTGAGGTTCAATCCTCAAAAAAAAGATGATAACTGATTGTAGACCTTTGGCGTACAGTATGTTGGCTGACTTGTTACATCATGTTAGGGCAGATTTGGATTCTAATCAACTCCGGAGAACGATTGCAATATATTCCGCTAATTTGCACGATGAGTCGTTGGCTCCTAGTATTCAGACAATGTGTGCTAAGTTACTGTTGAATCTGATTGATCGGATTATTAAGTTGCCCGATTCCAAAGATGGTTTTCCTCCTTTTTCGTGAGATGGCTGATTATGTGTAGCTCGCGTCATGTTGTTGTCTATACTGGATACATTCAGAGTCAAATTTGAGGAACTCAATCGATCGTTCCCGAAACAAAAGGACGAAGACGAAATGGATGAAGATACCGAAATGACACAGCGTGAAGTCTCAGAAGCCAGACCAATCAAAACACTATCTCAAGTAGCTGAGAATCCAGTCGACCCCACTAAAGGTACGCAGCTCTTTCTTGACTTAAGTCTAATCCAAAGATGGCCGATATCTCTTCCGTAATCTGGTGAGTGGTTTCAAGACAATCCTCTTCGGTCTCCGAAGTTGTAATCCGCCATCTCCACCTTCCCTCCCACCCAGCGAAAACTGGGGCGACTTTGCGCGAATCACAAACGTCGAAGAGGTACAACTTATGATCGACCTCTTCCGCGAATGTGCTGAAGGATTCCAATACTGGGCAATCGACAGACCTAAAATTACACCCGTCAAAGCAGTAAAAGCCGGCTGGATTGAACATCCTCCAATCAAATTACCGGGTGCTACTTCGAGAGAGGAGAAAGAGAGTATGGACGCTTTCGCAACTTTCTTTATGCATTTGGATCCAGCAGTGTTTCAAGAGATTTTTAAAGCCAATATGCAAGGGTTTTTTGATCAGATGTTGAGGAATCCGGCGCTTGTGTCAATTCCGCAGTCTATGTTGGCTGCTGAGATAAGTACGGCCAATATGTGCACCATTCTCCTCAGCTTTTTAATGAAACGATTGTCTACGCTGGGGGATGATCATGGCGTTCGAGAAGTCCTTATAATAACGTTGTTACGGTTGTGCTTTATGTCAGTCACTTTATTCCCGGATCACAACGAGTCGGTTCTAGTCCCTCATCTCGGCGAATTAATGACTTCCTGCATCAAAAATGGAGCCTCAGCAAAGTATCCAGCTAACTTCTACGTCGTCCTCCAAATGTTATTCAAAAACATTGGTGCCGGTCGCTTTGAATTGTTGTACAAGGAAGTTTTACCACTCATGCAAAATGCTCTCGAATCACTAAACTCGCTCATGGAATCAGCAAGGAAACCAGTCGAACGAGATTTATACGCTGAATTATGTCTCACGTTCCCGGTCAGACTTAGTGTCCTGTTACCTTACCTGAGTTACTTGATGAAGCCTCTTGTCCACGCTCTCTACGGTCCCCCTACACTCGTTTCGCAAGCCCTTCGGACTCTCGAATTGTGCGTCGACAATCTTACATCAGATTTCCTCGATCCGATTTTGAATCCTGTGATTTCGGATCTGATGGCTGCCTTGCGAACACATCTCAAACCTACTTCGGCAGGGGGAACAGTACATGCACACATTGTAGTGAGAATACTCGGGAAACTCGGTGGGAGAAATAGACAATATCTTTCCGATCCTCCTGCGTTGAATTACGATGTCCCTCCTGAAACAGATGCTGGAATTACATTTGAATTCCGTGGATACAGTGGCAAACGACCCTTCAATCATTTGCATTATGTGGAACTTGCACTCAAGACTCTGCAGGATCAAAAGTTGCCGGTCGATTACAAGAAACAGGCTTTTCACTTTTTGAAGTCGTCGTTGTATTTGTTTGTTCCACAGGAGAATATTGCGGGGGATTTCGCAAGGACACTTCGGGAGTGTAGTGATTCGATGATTAGCGATATGCCAGAGTCGTCTCAAGAGAAGGATGTGAAGAGCGAGCCTCAAGAACCAAATGCTGCTTCCTTCGAACATAAAGCCATCAAGAAAACCAACAGATTCCCAAGTTCATGGCCTCGACGGTTCGGATCAGTTAATTTTCTGGACAAAATTCTGCAAGGATTGTTACAAGCCATCACCGTCGAGGATATCAAGGAGGAAGTCAAGTCATTGGTATTCGATTTCTGTCAATATTTTGCTGTTCTGGAGCTTGCAGAGACCAGTGAAGATGCCATTAATGCTTCAATTGAGGAGAGTGGGAAGGCAAATAAGGCAGAAGGAAATCGATTGTCTCCTCACGTACTGGTGGATGCAATTGCGGAGTCACTTTCATCCGAACACGATGAGGTTGTGGAATTTGCAACACAGGCGATTGAGAAATTCATCGAAGCTGCCGTCACAATTGTCGGTCCACAGGGACATGTAGGCAGATTAACCATCTTCAACATGCTCGCTGTCAAATTCCGTCACTACTGTTATCGCCGCGAATGGTACTACAAGGGCGGTGGTTGTCGAGGAATTGAAATTCTTTGTAATACATCGACTTTTGATTTGGGATGGTTATTGCATTACGAAGCGGATTTCATGAAAGCACTCTTGTTCATCGTGAAAGATGTCCCTGCGGAACTCTCCCCGAAGACGAGCGATATGGCAAAACGAGTCTTGAGTAATCTTCTGGCAAAATGCAATCCACCAGAAGGAACTGAGGATACACCTGCGAACACCACGCGATTCAATCAGATCCTTCAGCATCTCGTTTTAGAACTCAATGATCGCAATGTGGGAGCTAGAGAAACTGTACAAGATGCATTACGACAGTTGAGCGAGTTGAAAGGTGTAGATCTACATACTTTACTCCAAGAACCCAAAGATCTCCTACTCAATAGAATTTGGTCGAAACCGCTCCGGACGTTGCAGTTCCATTATCAAGTCGCTTCGATCGATGCTCTGAATTTTTGTTTCGGAATTCAACCTCCAGTCGTTGAACAATCAGCTGAACTCTCACGATTCATCCAAGAAGTAGTTCAAACTGCTGAAGCTGAAGATATGGAACTCCTCCCTCAAGCACGGACCTCGCAGCATCGTAACGCATCTGCTTTAGTCGAATTGCGAATCGCCTGTCTCAATGTTCTCTCCACAGCCATGTCGAATCCAGCATTCGTGCAAGCAAACGCCAATCTGCGCGGAACCATAATAACAATATTCTTCAAATATTTGTATTGGAAGGATGAGGCAGTAATCGAGGCAGCGACAAAAGGTTTGCGTCGTCTTGTGCAGCAAAATGCGAAACTTCCCAAGGAGTTACTTCAAGCCGGTCTCAAGCCGATTTTGATGAATATGTCGGACCATAAACGGTTGACCGTTGAAGGTCTGGAAGGATTGGCAATGTTACTGGAGTTGCTAAATACCTATTTCAAAGTCGAAATCGGGAAGAAGTTGCTAGATCATCTGAAATCTTTTCTCCAGCCCTCTGAGGATTTGCAGCAATATGCTAAACGCTCACTCGATGATGTGCATCTTTTCAAAGTCCTTAGAAGTATTGTCAATGTTTTTCATCTTTTGCCTACAGGAGCTCACCAATTCCTTGTGGATCTCGTTAATACAGTAATGGATATTGAAAATATTCTCCGCCGAACGCACTACAGCACATTGCGCACTCCTCTCTTGAAGTTCCTCAATCGCTATCCGTCAAACAGTTGGGAGTATTTCGGAGTTAAGCTCGGTCAAGGAGATTATGGAAGGTTGTATGCTCAGATTCTCGCTGACCCGGCGGCTTCCGCTATGCGTGCAACAGTCCAGAAAGATCGGTCTACACTCATGCAGAGAATTTTCTTGGACGATTCTACAGACTTCGGTGAACAGATTCTTGCCGCTGTTAATGGGCTTCATGTGATCAAAGCATTAACAATTCATGACCCGCAGTGGATTACGACTGACAACGAATTTCTGAATTCCTTGTTAGAAAAGACTGTGGAATTGGCAGAAAAAGGTCGCTCGTCACCTTTGCAAGAAGATAATCTGAAAGTCAAACCAGCTGTGCGAGCAGCTGTAGATGTCTTTGTCACGTACCTCGAGCAACAGCCGAAAGATATAAAATTTTTCCTCGCCCTGACACATTCCATATCTCTAAAAGAGATTGACCAGTATCCTGCTTATTCCGATTTCTTGTTCTACACAGTCGTCTCTAGCAGGGATGTCGAGCTTCGTCACCTTTATCTCAAAGAAGGATTGCAACTGTTCTCGAACCGAACGGCGAAACAGGAGTTCAAGACTTTTGTTCTTCGTCACATCATTAATCCCATCCTGATTGTCACCTATTCCAGAAACGAGAAATTGGTCGATAGGGCCCTTCTTCAACTTGTTAACAAAGAAGTGTGGAAACCCTTGGTGTCCGAGCATGTAGTTCCTTCGGATGACGCTCTTTGCAAAGATGATACTCTAAAACTCGAAGTCATCCAAATGTCGACTTTGTTGATTCATCATTCCAGCACGATCGCGTCGGAACACAGGAAGGATATAATCAGGATTGGATACGGCTTGATTAAGATGGACGATATCACTATCAAATATGCCGCCTATGTTCTGGTCGCCAATTTCATCTCAAAATACGAATGTCCGCCGAAGATTCCCATACAGATCTATGTCGCTCTCCTCAAAGCACATCAACAAGAAGCTAAAAATTTGGTACGACAAGCACTCGACACCATGGCTCCTGTCCTACCTCAGAAGATTCCGCTTTCAAATGGCCATAATTCGTACCGTATGTGGCCGAGACGAGCTATTGGCGAAGATTCGCAGAATATTGGACAGCTTGTCAACGTCTTTCAATTCCTTGTTCGCCAAGCGGATCTGTTCTACGAACATCGAGAATTATACGTGCCTCAGTTCATCAATTCCCTTCCACGATTGGCCTTCGTCCAAAATGCTAACCACGAGACTAAGACTCTTGCTATCGATTTGATTGAAACTGTTTACAAATGGGAACGCCGAAGGTTGGAAGAAATGAGGTCGGATAATCCACCTGAAGTTGAAGATACACCTAAGGCGGCAAGAACTCCAGGGGAGAAGGAGCCTTATACTACACCTTTAATGCTTCGAGAGGCCACTATCACTTTCCTCATCAGATTCACATGTTTGACCACTGACCCGACGTCTAAGCAACTCGTGCCTCTCACAAAAAGAACAGTGGAATTAGTTAGGCTGTTGATGGGCAAAGATTATTGGCCTGAGGTAAATGTCAAACTCTCCTTCTTTGAGCGAAATCTTGTCGGCAATGAAGCAACCGATGCCATGGCGAGTACTTTTGTGCCTGCTCTTGAGGTATTGAGAGCCATTTTGGAAAATCAAGACAATGACCGGATCATCCAAAACGCTCATCAGCTGAATCATTTACTTGGAAAGAGTTTGCGATCCGAGTCTCATGCAATTCAAGAAGCTCTTCAACCTCTGCTTCGTGTTGTTTTAAATGCCATTGCACCTAGTCCAATTGAAGAAGAGAGCGAAAGTACTCAGTTCATCGATAACCTTGTTCAAGTTGCACAAGACGACCTTGGTTCCTTCACCAATCTCAATACTGCCATTACGATTCTCGAACAATTGCTTCCCAACCGGCCCGAGATTCTCGAGACAGTTAGTTCCAATCTCATCAAAGTCTTTCAAAAGCTGGTTAAGGACCATATCACGCCTCCAGCTGAACCCACTCATCCTCCCAATACAGCAACGGCGGCGGGCCAGCCAAATCAACCTCCAGATGCCGCGTCTACCCCTCCGCCATCTCTTCCTCCCGACCAGATATTATCATTAATGTTCCGAATCATGGAGATACTTCGTTCCAGACTGTCACGCCTCGGAGATCATCGACGATGGTTCCTCAATGGCTTGGTCCAAATGATTGAACGTTCTAATAGTGCGGAATTGTGTCGTAAGATGCTTACTGTGGCCAAAGAATGGACCTTCGATTACAAAGAGTCATTCCCTAGCGCTAAAGAAAAGACTGCTGTGATCATTAAAATGAACAGTTTCGAAGGTCGAGGCGACAACAATCTAGTCAATGATTACTTGCGGATGATTCTCGATGTATATCAGAAGCCAGAACTGCAACGATCCGAATTGACTACCAGACTTGAACCAGCATTCATGTTCGGGGTTCGATGCGATGATTACGAATTGCGGAATAAGTTTCTCACGGTATTCAGTACTAGTATCTCAACGAATTTGTTCTCACGTCTCAACTATATCCTCGCAGTTCAAAATTGGGAATATAATTCGCAGCATTATTGGATTAGTGTCGCGCTTTCACTCCTGATGGTCTCGATTGTTTCTGAACAGAAGATGCAGCAAACCAAAGGCTCGTTTTCGTTCCGTCGATTCGCTGATATGAGAAAATACACTGTTGCTACCAAGGCGGAGGACGAAATGGAAGTTGATCAGGATTGGGAGATGATAGTGGAAGACAAGTTGGAGGACGTTGTATCGACCTGTCGCCGGCTTGTAGCAGATGCAGGAAAGGTTACCACAGGGGATCTCATAGAGCCACTTCGGCAATTACAATACCTTGATGATGTGGAATGTCATCGACTTTGGGTATCACTTTTCGCAAACGCATGGCACGTCATCACCAAACGCGATCGTGGAGACCTCCGGCAGGCTATTATTCCTCTTCTCAGTCAAGAATATCACAGTCGACAGATGGAAAAACGACCCAATGTAGTCATTACGCTGTTGGAAGGGGTCGGACGTTGCACTCCTACCTTCAGATTGCCTCCTCATCTCGTCAAATACCTGGGCAGCTCCTACAACGCTTGGTATGTGTCGCTAAATGTTCTCGAAGAAGCAGCTTTGAATATAACAGATCTGAGTGCTGCTGTCAGTGATGCAAATCTTGATGCTCTTGCAGAATTGTATGCGACACTTGGAGAGGATGATATGTTTTATGGCTTATGGCGGAGACGTTGCGCTCTCCTTGAGACAAATTCGGCATTGTCTTTTGAACAGAACGGAATGTGGGATAAGGCGATGCAGATGTACGAAAATGCCCAAACGCGTGCTCGCACCGGTGCCCTTCCATATTCAGAATCGGAATATCATTTGTGGGAGGATCATTGGATACGTTGTGCAGAAATGCTTCAAGAATGGGACATTTTGTCAGATCTGGCAAATAAAGAAAACTATTCGGATCTCTTGCTGGAGTGCGCCTGGCGTATCTCTGATTGGACTGTGGACAGAGAGATGCTTGAAAGCCATGTCAACAGTTTAATGGAGTTTCCAACTCCTCGACGCCAAGTGTTTTCTTCTTTCCTCGCACTGCAAAAAGGAGGAGCCGAGTTTACGAAGGCGGTGGACGAGGGTACTCAGTTAGCTCTGAAGAAGTGGCACTGTTTACCACCCATCATTACCCAGGCTCAAACTCCTCTCTTCCATCTCTTCCAAATCTTCGTTGAATTTAACGAAGCCCGAGAAATCTTTGCTAGCCTCGGTGTCACAAATGCTGGAAATCTGGATCAGAAATCAGCGGAGCTGAAGAACATCCTCCAAACTTGGCGTGAGAGGCTGCCAAACATTTGGGAGGATATCAACATCTGGAGTGATCTCGTGTCCTGGAGGCAGTTAGTCTTTGCTCAAATCAACCGGACTTACTTACCCTTGGTCAGAGAATTGCCTGGTAACGCTGGAGGTACTAGTCAAACCTCCGCCTTTGCATATCGCGGCTACCACGAAACGGCCTGGATCATTAATCGTTTTGCTCACGTCGCTCGCCAACACCAACTTCCTGAAGTGTGCATAAAGCAATTGACCAAAATATATACTCTTCCTAATATAGAGATACAGGAAGCATTCCTCAAACTAAGGGAGCAAGCCAAATGTTATTACTCGAGCAATACCGAATCCGAATTGAATGCTGGCCTCGAAGTTATTAGCAATACCAATTTGTTGTATTTCGCTCCTCAACAAAAAGCCGAATTCTACACTCTGAAGGGAATGTTCTTGGCCAAGTTGAAACATGATGAAGAGGCCAACTCCTCCTTTGCCACAGCCGTGCAAATCGACCTATCTCTCGCAAAGGCGTGGGCTGAATGGGGACATTACAATGATCTCAAGTTCAAAGAAAACAAGGAGGACTTGCAATTGGCTTGCCATGCTGTTGGATGTTACCTGCAAGCTGCCAGTCTCTTCAAGAATGGGAAAGCTCGAAAAGTCTTAGCACGTGTTTTGTGGCTGATGAGTTTGGATAATGAGCGTGGAGACGTTTCAAAGGCTTGGACTGGATTCAAGGGCGAAATACCTGTATGGTACTGGATTACTTTCATCCCTCAGCTTTTAACGTCGCTATCACATCGAGGAGCCCGCTATGCTAGAGATATATTGATTCGCATTGCAAGATCTTTCCCTCAGGTTAGTCTCTTCCTCGCTAAGCTCACATTTTAGGCTCTCTATTTCCATCTTCGTACGTCTAAAGAGGACTATAATGCAATTCGCGCTCAACTTCAGGCAAGCCAGAAAAGAGAAGCTGCCAAGTCAACTCCGCAGAGCTCCCAGACTACACAACCGGTTGTTAATGGCTCATCCGCCTCTCCGGCTCCAGCACAGTCCCCGTCTCAAGGTACCCCGAAGCCCGAAAGTGGAACACCTTCCGAGACTGCTGCCCAAGGTGACAATGCCTGTGAGCCTCCCGACCCGTCTTTGACTAATATGTAGCGCAAACACAACAGCAGACTGGCGCCTCTCCGTCAGGCTCTCAGCCCTCTCAATCGCAGACTCCACGGAACCCTTGGGACTACGTTGAAGACATTTTAAGAACTCTCCGGACTGCGTATCCTCTTCTCATGGTCTCGATGGAGGGAATTGTTGACAGCATCAATACACGGTTCAAATGTCCTTGGGATGAAGATTCCTATCGTCTCATTGTGGCTCTTCTTAATGACGGAATATCTGTATTCACATTCATCTACTGTGCTAACTTTCAGTACATGGGTCGGCTTGTTCCACTTCCTCCTACTGCCAAGGTCAACATCAAGAGATTTTCTGACAGCCGCTTGCCTCCATCAATCAAGGTAATTCTCTGGCTTTGCGAAACTAATTGTAGGGTGCCTTTGAAGCCGACTTTGTCTCGACAGATGGTGAATTGAGTCTGAAAACATATGTCAAAAATCTCAGAAAATGGCGAGATCATTTTGAGGCTATTCTCGACCAACGACCGCGTCAGATGTACCTGGAACAATTCAGTCCGTGGCTTAGTGACTTTCAATTCCAAAAGTTTGATGAAGTCGAAGTTCCTGGACAATATCTTCAGGTTCGTTTCTTTTATAAGCTCTGCTAATGACGTAGCATAAGGACACCAATGCTGACTTTATCAAGATAGACCGGGTTCTCCCTATCGTTGACAGTTTGCGAGGAAATGGAGTTTCATACAAGAGAATCACGTTCCGTGGTCATGATGGCAGTCTTCATCCTTTTGCAGTTCAGTACCCAGCTGCTAGACATTGCAGACGTGAGGAACGGATTTCTCAACTGTTGCGGATGTTTAATGAGTACGCATGCTGTATCATATTTTGCTAACTGTGCAGGGCATTGGCATGGAAGAAGGAAAGTAGGAGAAGGAATTTGTTCTTTACTTTACCAGCGGCATTCCCATTGTCTCCCCATATACGGATGGTTGAGGACGATGCTTCGTATCTTTCGTTGCATCAAATCTACGAAGATTTCTGCAGTCGTTCTGGTGTGCATAAAGATGAAGCTATTGATTTCTATGTCAAATCTGTTGAGGAAGCTATTGCGAAGAGGACCGTATTATCCCCCTTTGTTCCTGGTCTAATGTTCCAGGAAAAGGATAATAAGGATTGGCTTAATAACGTCAAGATGGAAATTATCAATGCGATTCGCCAAAATATTGTTCCCGAGACGTTCTTACTTGACGTATTCATAATTCTCTTTCAAAGCTAATTTACTAGTTCTTCAAGAGAACTTTCTCGACATTCCCAGATCTTTGGTTGTTCAGAAAACAATTCACTTTTCAATATGCTACTGTTGCATTCCAGTCATATCTCCTTGCGATTAACAATCGTTATCCACAAAAACTCCTCTTCTCTCGCGCAAAGGGCAACATTTGGAACACAGAATTATTACCATGTAAGTTCCATTTTCAAACCCGATCTAACCACATTAGCTCTTACTCCAAAAGTTCCCACAATCCAAAACAAAGACACCGTTCCATTCCGTTATACACCCAACATCCAAACTTTCATCGGCGACGTTGGCTTAGAAGGTCTCTTCTCATGCGCAATCATGGCCGTTGCTCGTTGTCTGTCTGAACCAGAATTCGAAATGGATCAATATCTCTCGATATTCATTCGCGATGAGATTATCACATGGTACACCACACAACATATCCCACAACCGCAGGATTTGGAGTTGCAGAAACAAGTTACGATTAATGTGGAAATTGTGATTCGAAGACTTACGTCTCTTGTTAAAGTGCCGGGTGGTAATTTGCCGGCTAATCAGACTGTTATCGATCACATTTCACAAGCTGTGGATCCTCTTTCGTTGGCTCAGATGGATTTGTTGTGGATGCCCTGGATTTAAGTACTTCTTGTATATTCTTACTTCGGGTTACTGTTGTTTGTTGTCCTGTATTGATAGCGGGTGTTGGTGGAGCTCGGTATTGTAGTATATATATGTCGAATGTGGTTGATGCATGGAAGTGGACTTAATATAATTAGACACCGTAGGAGCAATGCCATAAAGCATTAAAACTTGAGCACAAACTGAACAGCTTCCCGATCCACAAAATACGTCTAAGCTACTCATTTGGCATGAGTAAATATAGTACAGCGAATTTGGTTTGAGGGCCGCAAGCTGTCAGTATTTTCTCGCACGCGATCTCCGAATATTTAGCAGATCCCGAATGCAAATTATTTCCCACAAAGTTTAGTAGGAAGTGAAATTTTAAAGAGAAGGTTTTCTCTTTTCATTAAGTATTTGGCTCTATTCACACATGAAATTGGCATTGACAGATTGGGCATGTAAGGCTTGTAAATGTTGGCAACGTGCTAAGCCCACGGAGCCCCTGGGACATTGATCGATGTTAGTGCGTATGCAGTCAGGGCAATTGATCCTGAGCCGCTCGATTTGGCTCGAGATCGGCTCGGGATCCATCAAACCGAGTAGTGGCTTAGCTCGAAATATGAAGCATCGAACCGAGTCGAGCTGGAGTTCCTAGAACATCGAACCCATCCAATTTGTCCTATGTACTCATATGCCCATATTCACAACCCATCTTCGTGTACAATGCTATACAATACCATCCTGTACAATGCTATACAATATCATCCTCCTCGACATCCCCACTTGGTAGAAATCTCGGTATCTCACATCCCACCTGCCAGTCCACAATCTCCTTACTCTGCTCTCCAATTCTATTACTCTTCCAAATCCCTTCCCCCTCAGAATTCACCACTAACCGCGGAACCAAGGTTTCCTCATGTCCCTTCCCTTTCGCATTACCCACCGCAATAGGATATTCCACAGATACCGTCTTTATCAACTTGGAACTAGGGACAAACCGGGATGAGGTAAGTGGAACTATCACTCGGAGCACATATTTAACCTGTAGTGCACTAATATCGAGGGTAGGTAGTCCCATTGCTCCTCGCGGAATATCGATTTCCGGAACCGGGATATGTATTTTCAATGGGATGTTACATTCTCGATGACTCTTGATCATTTCCGGAGGTAATGCGACATTCTCTTGAGATAGGAGAAATCGTTGTTCTGCATTGGAGGAAATGTTTTTGTGAATCTCGTAGATTTCGATTTTGGCTTTTCGAGGCAAGTATTTGGCGTCCGATTGACGTACTAACAAGCCTAATGTAACAGCACAATCTGCTCCGAATATTGTTCCACTGGTAGTTGTACAGGTAAGACTTGCGTCTGCTACCAGTTTCCCGTTCTCATCTTTGATCGTTGTCTCGGATTTTTCATGCGGAGTGTGTTTATATGCTTGCGTTGGATCAATTCGAGGTCGATATTCCACATGAACAGGCTCAGAAAGACAGTCCTCAGTCTTATTTGATAAGTGTACGAACCCGCGTAATACATATTCTGTTTGTACTACGCTGCGATGGGCAGGGATTGTAGGTGGATAATTGATATAAGGCCATTTAATGGCGAATAGGAAAGTATTTGCTGCACCGGTACTGATAGGTCGTAACTTCCTTCCTTCCAAATCTGTTCCATTGCCATTTGCAGTTCCGTTTCGACGGGAAGGTTGTTTGCCTTTTGGAATAGCCGAGTCCCATAATATTTCTTCGATGGAGAATAGTTGCGTTTCTTTCTTATCTTTGGGATTTTTGGTGGTTCCTTCGAAACGGATTCCCACTTTGGAGATGTCTGCTTGCTGTTTTAGGCCGAGAATTACATGGCCTATGGATAAGTGGATTAGTTTGGAAGGAAGTGCGGAGTGTCTGGGGATGTGAACCTTGTATTACGGAGCCTGGTCCGAAGATGATGTCTCGTGATCCACAGAGGTATTCGATGTGGAAGTCCCCTATTGGGGATGTATTCTTAGTGAGAAT
>Ga0335073_10002103_pt1 | contig 27220 bp, 24 predicted proteins | sample Lox_Sample_22_FD_207093 | JGI IMG/M metagenome (GOLD analysis project Ga0335073, IMG submission 207093) | Soil microbial communities from Loxahatchee National Wildlife Refuge, Florida, United States - Lox_Sample_2.2 | ecosystem: Environmental > Terrestrial > Soil > Wetlands | place: USA...
TGGGTACAGCGGAGTTCCTGCTAACCGCGACCTTTGCATTCATCTTCTGGCGGAGGAAACTTCAAAGCAAGTTCCCTGCCATGGGATTCTACCTTCTGCTGCGCGTGGTTTATACACCGGCGCTCCTTCTGCTCTTTAACGGCAACGAAATTATCCATTCGCAGCTCTGGATGATTTCTTATTTCTACACATTCTGGATCGGGTATATCGCCAGCGCGGTCATCCTCTTTTTCGTGTGTGTCGAGATCTTCCGGTCCGCACTCACCGCTCTTCCGGGGCTGATGAAGTTTGGCGTGGTTATCTTCCGCTGGGCAGCGCTGGTTTCAGTTATTACAACCTTCTCCTCAGTTTCATTTGCGCACCGTGGCATCCTGGTCATCGCGGATATCGCGTACGGGCTTATGCGTTCCGTCAGCATCATCGAGCTTTGCCTGCTTGGCTTCCTGTGCCTCTGCATGAATGCCCTGCGGCTGTCTCCTCGCGATATTTCGTTTGGCCTGGCCTTCGGTTTTGGCGTAATGGCGGCCAACGATTTCGTTCACGTGTCGCTGGCACCGCGTTTTGCTTCACTGACCGCGCCGCTGCAGTTTGTTTATGAGGCCGGTATCCTGATGGTGCTTGGCTTGTGGACAGCTTACTGCGCCGCGCCGGAGCCCGCCACTCAGCCGGTGGTTATGCGTGCCAACTCCACTATCTATCGCTGGAACGAGATTGCTTCAGCGCTCGGGCACCCCGGCACTCAAGTTGCAGTTCAGCACTCCAACAGCTTCTTCCTCACCGATGTTGAGAAGGTTGTGGACAAGGTGCTGACGCGCAACCTCAAGAGCCACGAGTCCGAAGTTTAGATTCGGTAAATCGGAAAAGAAGAAGGCCATGGCGCTTGCCATGGCCTTCTTCTTTTATGAGCTTTGAAATACGATCCCTGTCTTACTCCGGCTCGATGGAGGCAAAGCGGCCGCGATTGCCGTGATCTGAAAACTTCACCCGGCCGGTCACCTTGGCGAAAAGCGTATCATCCGATCCAAGGCCTACGTTTGTACCCGGCTTGATCTTTGTGCCGCGCTGCCGCATGATGATCGATCCGCCGGTGACCAATTGGCCAGCAAAAGCCTTCACGCCCAGCCGCTGCGCGTTGGAATCGCGCCCGTTTGTTGAACTACCACCGCCCTTTTTATGTGCCATGACTAAAACTCCTTAGCTTTCAGCTATCGCCTGTCAGCTTTCAGCAAATCTTGTTTTGATACCTGCGCTCCCTGCCGGCCACATGAGGGCCGAGGGTTGAGAGCTAATTCGCGCTATAAGTAACGCCGTCGGCCTCGATCGCCTTGATACGAACCTCGGTAAAACCCTGGCGATGGCCCTGCAGCTTCTTGTATTGCTTCTTCCGCTTCAGGTGGAACACCAGGATCTTGTCTCCGCGGCCTTCGCTCACAACCTCGGCCGTGACCTTCGCACTCGAAGGTTTGGCAATGGTGCCCGGCTCGCCTGAGACCGCCAGAACATCGCTGAACTCCAAGGTTTGATCGCTCGATGCGACATTCTCAATCTTCAATACATCCCCGGGCGCAACGCGATATTGCTTGCCGCCGGTACGAATCACTGCGTACATAACAAACCCTCCGGCGCCGCACAAAATGGCGAGCGCTTTAACTACTGAAACTCCGATTTTGCGGTGGGGCGGATACAGGCTTTTACTGCATCGGAAGGCGGGCCGCACACACGCCGCGAGCGGCAGTGAACCCGGAACAATCCCGCGCACCCCTAACAGGGGTGCATCGCCAAACTCTACAATTTTATCGTCAAATCGAACCCAAGGTCAACGCTGCACCGGCCGCGACTTGCTTTCCTCGTCTTTCGCGGCAGGAGAAAGCGGTGTTTTTCTCTTTTGATAGGCGAAATAAATCCAGCAGCCCAGCATGGCGCCGAACATGCCTGAAAGGAAATGCAGGACCTCATGTGAGTACATATATTGCCACCTTAGTTCGTTCCAGAGATGCCACAGATGGTGAGCCAAAAGAAACCTGACCAGCGAGGATGGAGCCGGCCCTTGCCAAGCTTCGTCAAGCAGGCTCAGCACGCCAAGCACCACGAGCACAAAGATCAACATTTCGGGAAAAATCCGCACCTTCATGTTAAGCCCACATAAAGCCCGTCAGCGCTCTTTCAGATAGTATCTTCTGATTTCACCCGAGGGTGCCCGGCCATGATTTCCTTATACCGGAGGAGAACGGCTAAAGAGGTTGCGGAAAAACTCATTCGGTGGAGTCAAGTCCCCGAAAAACCATCTCGCAGGGGTTAAACAGGCTGCGGAAAAACGCTTTTGTTGGAGCCTGATTCGCGAAAAACGCTGAAACAGGGGCTGAAGCCCCGCAGAATTTTTGGGCTTATCGGCACGACTGAAGTCGTGCCCTGACACTTCGCGCTTTTTATTTGAGTTTTTCCGCAGCCTGTAAAACCCCTCATCTTTAGTGCCCTTATCGGCCCGGCTAAAGCCGTGCCCTTGTTACAAGACTCACTAGGCGAATCTTTCCGCAGCCTTCTATGAGACGGCTGGTGGTGTCAAGGTTTTTGTTTTTGCTCTTGTTTTTGCTTTGGGCTTTGCTTTTCCGTCGCGCTGTCCATTCATCTCGGTGCTTCTATCCGCACTCTTATCGGCCGGTTATGGGGCCGGGTGCATCATGGTGTCCGATGACGATGAAGGGGCGCTGCTATCTGTGAGTCGGCCTCGAAGGGCCGAGCTGCGGAGGCGCAGTCGCCGGGACGCGGAATGAGCAATGGGTCATGCAAAAACACAAACCAACTCCGTTGCAGTTCTTCTTTGCAAGGCTCTTCAAGCCGCTGCCAGCGCGGCCGGCTTCTGTTCTGGAAAAGGCTGATAGGGCTGGCCGCGGCGCCACATGCAGTTCAGGATGACAGCCAGTTTGCGCGCTACGGCGACCACAGCCCGCTTCTTGGCGCGCTTGCCTCCGGCGCTGGCCAGGCGCAAACCCCAGCGGCGCAGGGCCGAGTCGGGGCCAAAGCGGCCCAGGATGAAGTGCGCCGATTGCACCAGCAGTTTGCGCAGGTAGATGTTGCCGGTTTTGCTGATGCGATGCTCGGGATCCGAGTCGCCCGATTGACTCTGCCGGGGGCGCAAGCCGAGGAACGCTCCCACCGCGCGGCTTGTGGAGACGGCCTCGGCGCGGTCCAGCGTCAGCACGTAGGCAGCGGCGACTAAGGGTCCCACGCCTGGAGTTGTGCGCAACAGCGCGATCTCCGGATACTGTTCGGCGAGCTGCTCGATCTCTGCGTCCAGGCCACGGATCTGTCTGGTCAGCGACGTGATCTGGTTCAGCAGAGGCGCGGTGGCTTTCTTCAGTTCTGCGGGCAACGCGGGCCTGGCATGCTCGATGAAGTAACCCGTCGAGCAGGCCGGCAGACGGCCACCGGCGCTCTTGGCCAAACCGCGGACGGCGTTGACCAGCATGGTCCGCGCCCGCACCAGTGTGTCCCGCGTGCGGATCAGGTTCAGGTCGCGCTGCCGCTCTACGCTGCGGTGCTGGAGGGGGGCCAGCAGCCGGGGATCGCTGTGCGCAAGCCGCGCCAGCATCTCGGCATCGGCCCTGTCGTTCTTCGACTCGTTCTGGCTGATGGCCCGCAGCTTGCGTGCGTTGGCCACGATCACCTGATGGCCCAGATGCTTGAGCAGGCGGCTGATCCAGGGCGAGTGCGTGCCGCATTCCATAGCCACGCGCTGTGTCGGCTCGCCTTCGAACTGCTGGCGGATACCCGCTTCAGTGGTAGCGAGGCGGCCTTCCTCGACCACCTCCCCATCTTCGTTCAGAAAACAGTAATGGCTCCGCCGGTCGCCCAGATCGAGTCCTACGGTGATCGACGGCTTGGCTTTCAACTCCGTGGCACGGCTGCTTCTGCTAACCTTCTTCATTGGCTGGTCTCCTTTGCACTTCGAGTGCGCCTAGGGACAGCGTAACCGCCGATCCCGCGAGACCAGCCGTCTCATTCCATCTGTGAAGACATGCCGTTGTCGTGAATATGGCATGCCGCCGATGCGTCTGCAATATCCCTCGGCGCGCTCGCTATACTTGGCGAATGGCGCCCGTCAGCATTATCGCCACAGAACTGAATGAGATTGGCGACATTGCTCGAGTGGTTGAGAGTCTGCTCGCGCAGGAGCCCCCTGCAGCCGAAATCGTTATCGTCGATGGCGGCTCGACAGACGGAACCTGGGAGTGGCTCGCCAAAGAAGCCTCGCGCGAACCTCGGCTGATCGCAATCCGCGACGAAACGTGCAGCCTCAAACACAGTCGAGGCCCGGTATCCCGCGGCCGCAACGTCGCCATTGCCGCCGCCAAATCGTCAATTATTGCCTGTGCCGATGCCGGCTGCACCTACGCGCCCGACTGGTTGGGAAACCTGACTGAGCGCATCGCCGCCGGCCAGGCGAGCTATGCGCTCGGCGGCACGTGTCTTGACCCTGCAGAGCACACCATTTGGGATGTTGCTTCCGCGCCGTTTTTTTCTATTCGACTTTCGCCCCTTGAGCCCACAAAGTCCTGCACGGCGCGGTCGATGGCTTTTACAAAGGATCTGTGGCAGCGCATCGGTGGTTTTCCTGAAAATGTGCTCGTAGGCGAAGACACGCTCTTCGATCTCGCAGCGCGCCGCGAGACCCGTCCCGACTTTGCGATCAATGCCAAGTCTCTCTATCGCCCGCACAACACCTTTCGTTCCGCCTGCCGCCAGATGAAGCGCTACGCCATCAGCGATGGGCAGGCCGGCGTGCGGTGGACGCGGCTCGTCCGCAACTCGCTTCGCTGCCTCATGCAACTCGCAGCCCTCATTACGATTCGCTGGACTCTCGTGCCGATTGTCTTGGTCTGCCTTCTTGAAGCCTGGTATGCATTTCATCGCGATTGGCGTTTTCTTCCGAGCTTCGGCCTCAAAGCGGTGCTCGCGCGCTTTGCGTTTTCGGTTGTGGTTCCGTGGCTCGTTGCCGTCAACCAGATCCGGGGCCGCTTCAGCGCCAAGCCTCTTACCAACTGGCAGAATGAGGGAACAGTAAGCTAGGGGCGAGTCGGCAAGTCAGCGGGTCAGCAAGTTGGCAGGGCGGGGTGGTGGGAGCGGCAGCAGACGAGCTCGTTTTGCCGGCGGAAGTGTTCGCTTATTTGTGGCGTTTGTCGGCGCGACTGAAGTCGTGCCTTGTTACAGGGCCTCATCGCGCCGAGTTTTTCCGCAGCCTTCTATGAGACGGCTGGTGGTGTCAAGGTTTTTGTTTTTGCATTTGCTTTTTCCTTATTAGCGTTTTTGTTTTTGCTCTTGTTTTTGCTTTGGGCTTTGCTTTTCCGTCGCGCTGTCCATTCATCTCGGTGCTTCTATCCGCACTCTTATCGGCCGGTTATGGGGCCGGGTGCATCATGGTGTCCGATGACGATGAAGGGGCGCTGCTATCTGTGAGTCGGCCTCGAAGGGCCGAGCTGCGGAGGCGCAGTCGCCGGGACGCGGAATGAGCAATGGGTCATGCAAAAACACAAACCAACTCCGTTGCAGTTCTTCTTTGCAAGGCTCTTCAAGCCGCTGCCAGCGCGGCCGGCTTCTGTTCTGGAAAAGGCTGATAGGGCTGGCCGCGGCGCCACATGCAGTTCAGGATGACAGCCAGTTTGCGCGCTACGGCGACCACAGCCCGCTTCTTGGCGCGCTTGCCTCCGGCGCTGGCCAGGCGCAAACCCCAGCGGCGCAGGGCCGAGTCGGGGCCAAAGCGGCCCAGGATGAAGTGCGCCGATTGCACCAGCAGTTTGCGCAGGTAGATGTTGCCGGTTTTGCTGATGCGATGCTCGGGATCCGAGTCGCCCGATTGACTCTGCCGGGGGCGCAAGCCGAGGAACGCTCCCACCGCGCGGCTTGTGGAGACGGCCTCGGCGCGGTCCAGCGTCAGCACGTAGGCAGCGGCGACTAAGGGTCCCACGCCTGGAGTTGTGCGCAACAGCGCGATCTCCGGATACTGTTCGGCGAGCTGCTCGATCTCTGCGTCCAGGCCACGGATCTGTCTGGTCAGCGACGTGATCTGGTTCAGCAGAGGCGCGGTGGCTTTCTTCAGTTCTGCGGGCAACGCGGGCCTGGCATGCTCGATGAAGTAACCCGTCGAGCAGGCCGGCAGACGGCCACCGGCGCTCTTGGCCAAACCGCGGACGGCGTTGACCAGCATGGTCCGCGCCCGCACCAGTGTGTCCCGCGTGCGGATCAGGTTCAGGTCGCGCTGCCGCTCTACGCTGCGGTGCTGGAGGGGGGCCAGCAGCCGGGGATCGCTGTGCGCAAGCCGCGCCAGCATCTCGGCATCGGCCCTGTCGTTCTTCGACTCGTTCTGGCTGATGGCCCGCAGCTTGCGTGCGTTGGCCACGATCACCTGATGGCCCAGATGCTTGAGCAGGCGGCTGATCCAGGGCGAGTGCGTGCCGCATTCCATAGCCACGCGCTGTGTCGGCTCGCCTTCGAACTGCTGGCGGATACCCGCTTCAGTGGTAGCGAGGCGGCCTTCCTCGACCACCTCCCCATCTTCGTTCAGAAAACAGTAATGGCTCCGCCGGTCGCCCAGATCGAGTCCTACGGTGATCGACGGCTTGGCTTTCAACTCCGTGGCACGGCTGCTTCTGCTAACCTTCTTCATTGGCTGGTCTCCTTTGCACTTCGAGTGCGCCTAGGGACAGCGTAACCGCCGATCCCGCGAGACCAGCCGTCTCATTCCATCTGTAATGCCGCGTACTTTCAAGGCCCGAGCCTAAAGGCATGATGCGTTTTGTGCGGGTATTCAGGGGCCTGAAGGCCCCTGCTCCCTCCGTTGTGGAATTTTGGGAGCATATGCGTGCTTGCGGGGTTCAGGCTCCCGTGGCGAATTTGGAACATTAGCGGGAGCAAAGAAAGGTCATCCTTAATTTGCTCTGCCTTGTGCAACGCCATTGGGGTTGAGGTACGCTTGCTCGCGGCTGCAAAGGAATTGCGGGATTTGTCGGTTCCGGAATCGAATACGCGACGGCTCAAGGCCGCTCTCGCATATCAGCGGATTCTTGCAACCAATCCGTCTCATGTGCAGTCGCTCATCGGAATGAGCCTGCTTGCGCTTGCAGGCGGGCAAGCCGATCACGCAATCCGCATGGCTCGGGCAGCACTCGCCGCCGAGCCTGGGAACGCCGCCGGCTGGATGGCTCTCGGCCAGGCTCTCAAAGCAAAGGGTCGGCTGCATGATGCCGAGAATGCTTACTATCAGGCAATTCGCAATGGAGGCTCAAGTCCGCTGGCCCGTATGTCGCTCGGCGAGCTGAAACTTGCTTCCGGGCGTCCCGAAGAGGCCATCTCGGCATTCTCGATCGTCGTTAAGCGCGCGCCTTCGCTGGCGTGCGCGCATCTCGGTCTCGGCAATGCCAGGGCGATTCTCGGCAACTTCAATCAGGCGCTCGATGACTACCGGAACGCGCTTCTGCTTCGCCCGCGTTACGCCGAAGCCGAATTCGCCTTGGGATTTGCGCTCAATCGCCTGGGCAGCGACCGCGAGGCCGAGGCTCATTACCGTCGCGCTATTCTTCTCAAGCCGGGCTATGCGGCCGCCTGGATCAACCTCGGAAGCCTGCTTCGCGAGCAGGGCCGCGATATTGCCGCTGAAGCGGCGCTGAGCCGCGCCACTCAACTGCGTCCCGATCTTGTATCCGGCTGGATCAACCTTGCAGCGCTCGAACGCGAGCGCAGGCGTTTCACTCGTGCGCGCGAGCATCTCGTCAGGGCTTTTGTTCTCGACTCGCGACAGATTGAAACGCTTGTCGCGTGGTGCCAGCTTCAACTCGCGATTCGAGATTACGCCGGAGCTGGGGAATGGATTCGCTGGGCCCTTGCCATCGATCCCAGCCATCCTGAAGCCGTGAATCAATCTGGAATTGTTCTTCACAACCAGCGCCGTTTTGTTGAAGCGATTGCCGAGTTTGAGCGCGCTGAGCGGCTTGGCAGCGAGGGCGGCGCATCGAACCGCGGCAACTCGCTGCTCGAGCTTGGCCGCATCCGGGACGCGCTTGAGGCGCACCAGCGGGCAGCGGACCTTGACCCGAAAAACGCCGGCGCAAAATACAATCTGGCGCTCACTCAACTTCGCCTCGGTGACTGGCCCAATGGCTGGGAGACTTACGAATCCCGCTGGCGGTTCAGAGAAGTTCATCGAGTACCGCGGGTCTTCGCATGTGCACGCTGGAGCGGCGAGCCCCTTGCCGGCCAGCGCGTTCTGCTCCATGCGGAACAAGGTCTGGGCGACACCATTCAGTTCTCGCGCTATGCCTGCCTGGTGGCAGCGCGCGGCGGGTTTCCAGTGCTTGAAGTTCAGCCTCCTGTCGAACGCCTCCTTCGTTCGCTCGCCGTGGTTCGCGCAAGACTCGCTGAAGTACGGCGGCTCGGCGCGCACGGCAACGACTACGACCTTGAATGTCCGCTCATGAGCCTGCCGGCGGTGTTTGCTTCGACAATTGAAACAGTTCCCTGGCCCGGCGCTTATCTAGGAGCGGATCACGACGAAATGACCGCGAAGAGACAAATCTTTCCGAACTCGCACAACGGTGCGCGCATTGGGATCGCGTGGGCGGGCAATCCGCGGTATCGCGCCGACGCCCAGCGTTCGATGCATTTGCGCACGCTGTTTCCGCTGCTGCGCGCATTTCCCGCTAACTGGATCTCGCTGCAAAAAGGAGATGCGGCCAGGCAGCTTGCATCCCTGATGAACGATGCGCAGGTCACCGATGGCTCGAGTTGCGACCGCGATCTGGCTGAAACCGCCGCTCTCATTGCGACGCTCGATTTGGTCATCACCACCGACACCTCAATCGCGCATCTTGCCGGCGCAATGGGCAAGCCGGTATGGATTCTGCTTCCGTGGCTGGCCGATTGGCGCTGGATGCAGCAGGAAGAAACCACGCCGTGGTATCCGACGGCCCGGCTCATCCGTCAATCGGCACCGGGAGACTGGGCTGGAGTTCTCGATCGCGTCATCGCCGCACTGCGCGCATTCGGCAACTAGTTTATTCAGACTTGGGCAATGCTTGTTACTGGTGCTTCCGCTGCGCGGATTCTTTATTTGCTGTTGTTGACGACAACCGATCGTCCGCGTCTATCCGCCAGTTTTCCGCATGCTCTGCTTGCGGCTTGCCGCGAGCGGAGAACCCGCTATGTGCGGTTGCGCCCAGAGGTGAATATGACTCTGACTGATGCAGTGCGACTCGATTCCGATTCCGCATTACCCGCCGGCGCGCGCTTCTTCTCGTCGGTCACACTCGAATCGCGAGCCCGCACCAACCCATGGGCCTTTGGCACATCTACTGCGGTCAATGGCGCGCTCATCGCACTGCTGATGCTGATTGGGCTGCGAGTGACAACAACGCCGCGGTTCGCCGGCCCCATCACGCGCTCGCCGATCGACATCGGCAGTCATCCGTTTTTCGCGCCGGTTTTGCCTCGACCCAGCAACGGCGGCAACGGCGCGGGCTCTCACGATCTGGTCGACCCGACGCGCGGCAATCCGCCGAAGTTTTCCGCTATGCCTCTTGCGCCGCCACTCATTCCCAGAGTCGAAGACCCCAAGCTTGCGGTCGAGCAGGCCATAACTCTGCCAAACGACAGCTCGATGCCCAACATCGGAATGCTCCATTCGCCCAACATCACCATCGACTCGAATGGGCCAGGCGGGCCGGTTGGAATCGGCACTGGCAGAAAAGGTGTCTACGGGCAGGGCACAGGTGATGGCCCCTTCGGTCCCGGCGATGGTTTCGCGCCCGGCAATGGAGTAAAGGCGCCGGTGCTCATCTACGCTCCCTCAGCGGAGTTTTCTGACGAAGCGCGCCGCAACAAATACCAGGGCGTTTGCATGATAACGGTTGTTGTGGACGCGCAAGGCATTCCGCACAATCCCGTGGTTGTGCGGCGGCTCGGCGAGGGCCTCGAGGAAAAGGCTCTCGAAGTGATTCCGCGTTACCGGTTCAAGCCGGGCTTGAAGGACGGCCGGCCAGTTGCCACGCGGATCACAATCGAGGTGAACTTCAGGCTGTTCTAGCGCGCCGGTTGCGGGTCGTTCGGCAACGGACACCAGTGTGTGCGCATGCGTGGCGGAGTTCAGGCTATTGCAGAAATACTCGTCGCGGCATAATCTGATGCGTGCGTGACCTGTTCTGGCCTTCCCCAATGAAGTGAGACGAGATCATCTTGTCGTGCCAGTCGGAGGCGCCCATGCTTCTCGTATCCCGTCTGTCCATTCTTGTCTCTGCTGCAGCAGCGGCTGTACTGACTCTGAGCGCGCAGCGGATCCCTCAAGCAACTGCTCTCTGCTGCCCGAGTGCTCTAATGAGCCCGTTTCTGGCGCCGATTTCGGGTGTCCCTGTCACGGCCACTTTCACTATTAGCGAAGAGCGGCCTGAGAGCAACGGAAGCACAGATAAATTGCGCAGTACCTTCAAGGCGGCACGTGATTCCAAAGGACGGATCAGCCGTGAGTTGCGCGAATTTGTTTCAACATCTTTTGCCGGAGCGCCATCGCTACTTGGCGAGGTTCTATACGATCCACATACGCAGATGAGCCAGACCATCGACGCCATGGATAAAACCGATGTCGAAATCGAGGTCGGACTTCATCCACCAGTTGTTTCGGGTGAAAAGCCCGTGTCCGCTTCGGGCCGTGTGCAAATCGACGACCTTGGCACGAAAACGATCTTCGGCTTCAACGCCAGGGGCATCCGCGAAACGTGGAACAGTTCCGGTCAACTCTCCGCCGGTCGGCCTTCGCAATTCTCAGTCGAGAGCTGGTATTCGGACGACCTTCACATGATCGTTGCCGAGCGGCGAACGAATCCTCTCGGGAGAGTGGTGGTGATCACTTTGTCATCAATCGACCGGCAACGGCCTGCAGCCTCGTTGTTCAAAGTGCCGAAAGGCTACTGGGTGATCCGGCAGAAACAACACACGGTCACCACCTTCGTGGGAAACACATGGCTGATCCCCGCACCCGATTACGATCCGAACGACGGCAACGGCGGATTCGGCTACCCTTCCACCTCATTAACTCCCGTTCCGGGGAGGTGACTTCTTCGCCGGACGATTAAGCTGCCGATTCTTGTTGACAGCAATAACTCTATAAAGTAGAGTACTCTTTGTTGTTGATGTTTAACGATAGTCCGCAACATTTGGGGACCAACTTATGACGAATTCTTCGGCAGTGACGCAATCCGCGACCGCCCGATCCGGTTCAACTGCGATTGCTCTTCGCGTGGTTTCGCTTTCAAAGCACTACGGGCAGATCGTAGCGCTCGAGGGTGTCAGCCTCGAGGTTCGCGCAGGAGAGTGCGTGGGGCTGCTCGGACCCAACGGCGCCGGAAAGAGCACGCTCATCCGCTCGATTGTGGGCAGAGTTGTTCCCGACTCCGGCAGTCTGGAGGTCTTTGGCCACGCCGCGGGCTCAGCGGGGGCGCGCATGTCGCTTGGATGGATACCCCAGGAGATCGCGCTCTACCCGCGGATCACGGTTCGCGAGAATCTAACCTGCTTCGGCCGCTATTTCTCACTCCCGCGTGCAAAGCTCAATGAGTCAGTGGCGTGGTGCCTGAAGTGGGCCGCGCTCGAGGACCGTGCGGGCGAAATCTCAAAGAATCTTTCCGGCGGAATGAAGCGGCGGCTCAACATGGCGGCCGGCCTCGTTCATCGCCCGCGCATTGTGCTCATGGACGAGCCCACAGTGGGCGTCGACCCGCAATCGCGCATTCGAATTTTCGAGATGATCGAGTCGCTGCGCAGCGAAGGCAGCGCCATTGTTTACACCACGCATTACATGGAAGAGGCCGAGCGGCTATGCGATCGGATCGCAATTATCGATCACGGCAAGATCATTGCGCATGGAACCAATGAGTCGCTGGTGCGCGATGCATTCGGCCAGCGGAGCCAGGTTACGGCGCGATTTTCCGGCCCGGCTGCCGCCATTGCCGCATGGACCCAGTCGCGCGGCGGAAGGCTGGTCGATTCGACGGCGGAGTTCACGATCGAGCATTCGTCGCAGGTTGGCCCATTGCTTGAAAGCGCGGCGACTGCGGGCCTTGTGCTCGAAGATGTAACGATCCGGCAGCCCAATCTGGAATCCGTTTTTCTGCACCTTACGGGAAGGGAGTTGAGAGACTAATGTTCAGCGTTGCGCGTACCTCATTCCTTGCATTGCGTCGCGATCGAGCGGCATTCGTGCTAAGTTTTGTTCTGCCGATCGCGTTCTTTTCAATCTTTGCCGCTATCTTCGGCGGCCAGCACGATACAACGCCGCGCGTGCACGCGATCGTAGTGGACGAAGACCAGAGCCAGGCCTCGCGCGACCTGGTTCGCGGCCTCACGCGCGAGGGCTCGCTGGTGGTTGCCACGCATCCCGAGCCCGCGGGCAAGAATGCGCCCACTCCGCCTGACTACACTGCGACAACTGCTGAAGCCGCGGTAAAAGCCGGCGACGCGCCGGTGGCGCTGATCATTCCCAAAGGATTCGGAACGAATCCCGTGGGCTTCGATCCGGCCTCAAAGGCCACGCCGATCGAGTTGCTCAACGATCAGAGCGACGCAATTGCTCCACAGGTGGTGATGGGCATGCTGCAAAAGGTCGCGTTCACGTCGATGCCCGCGGTTATGGCCCAGGAAGGAATGAAGTACACCGAGCGCTACCTTGGCGAGTTCACGCCGCAACAGCGTGTGCAGATGCAATCTGCGCTCGACGACATCAAGAAGCTGCAAAGCCGCGACGAGAGCGCGCCGACGGGCAGCGGCCAAGGCAGTGGGTTTGGCGCGGGTGTTATAGCCGTCGATATGCGCTCAGTGGTTGGCGACAACAAGAAGAATTCGCTGATTTCGTTTTATGCGGCAGCCATCGGGGTCATGTTTCTACTTTTTACTGCCAGTGGATCGGCCGGCGCGCTGCTCGACGAAGCGGAAAGCGGCACGCTCGATCGCGTGCTCAGCTCCCGCGTAACCATGACTCGCTTGCTGGCCGGAAAGCTTTTCTACAACACGGTGCTCGCCTTTGTTCAGCTGGTTGCCATGTTTCTGTGGGGATGGGCCGTGTTCAAACTCGATTTCTTCAGCCATCTCGCCGGATTCACGGTAATGGGCATTGTTACTGCATTCGCGGTTGCTGCCTTCGGGCTGTTCCTGGCAAGCGCATGCCACACGCGCGCGCAACTCGGCGCGCTTTCAACGCTGCTGATTCTCGTGATGTCGGCAATCGGCGGAAGCATGTTTCCGCGTTTTCTTATGCCCGAAGCGATGCAGAAAGCCGGCCTGCTTACGCTCAATGCCTGGGCCATCGACGGATTCACGAAAGTGTTCTGGCGCAACCTTCCGATCTCGGCACTGGGTCCGCAGGTGGGTGTGCTGCTCGCAGCCGGAATCGTTTTGTTCTTAGTGGCGCGCAGGGTTGCGAGGCGCTGGGAATTCGCATGAAGTTCTGGGCACTTTGTTGATGTGAATATGAGGAGAAATGAAATGAACGCGAATGCCGAAGAGATTGAACTAAGAGAGCGCCTCGAACTGGTAGAGACGATGATAGCCCAGGGCCGACGGACAACGCGGCAATGGGGCTGGACGTTTGTGCTGTGGGGCGTGGCCTATTGCGTTGCAACGGCTTGGGCGATGTGGAGCAAAAGCTGGCTGGCGTGGCCGGTAACAATGACGCTGGCCGTGGTGCTCACTAGGATAATCGCCGGCCGTATGCGGCGCGGTCACCCAGGTACCGCGCTGGGGCGGGCGATTGGCGCGGTGTGGATTGCGATGGGCAGCGCGCTGATGGTGGTGCTGATGTGTTTGAGTGCGGCAGGCCGCTACGACGCGCACACATTTGTTGCCGTTGCGGGAGCAATGGTGGCAACCGCTCACGGGACTTCCGCGATGATTCTGAAATGGAAGGCGCAGTTCTGGTGTGCGCTGGTGTGGCTGGCAGCGGCTGTTGCAGCGTGCTTTGGATCGGACGAGGTAGTGGGGATCGCATTTCTGGGAGCGACTTTTCTAGGCCAGATTGTCTTCGGAATTTACGTGATGATTCTCGAATCGCGGGAGCGCGCTGAGACGGGTGCGAGCCATGCCTGAGTTGCCGGAGTTGAATCCTGTGATTCACGGCAAACTGCGGCTGGCTCTGTTATCGCTTCTTGCCGGAGTTGAGGAGGCCGAGTTTACGTGGCTTCGCGCGCAGACCGGTTCGACCGACGGCAATCTGGGCGCGCAACTGATGAAGCTTGAAGAAGCCGGCTATGTCGCCGTGGAAAAGAAGTTTGTACAACGCAAGCCGCAATCCATTTACCGCATGACCAACGCGGGCCGCGATGCACTGCAGGAATACGTGCAGGCGCTGAAGCAGCTACTGGGCGCGGCGATCTGATTTTCGTCAGCCGGAGTTTTGCGCGGCAAGCTCGTTCCTGACCCTTTCCATGATGCCCAGATAATATGCCAGATTGTGAATCGAGTTCAGCGTACCTGAGAGCGGCTCGCTTGCCTGCATCAGGTGGCGAAGATAGGCGCGCGTATAGCGCCGGCAGACCATGCAATCGCAATTGGGATCGGGCGGATTCCGGTCTTCGGCATATTGCCTGTTCTTGATGTTCACTCGCCCTTCGCTGGTGAACAGCAGCCCATGCCGCGCGGCTCGGGTGGGCAAAACGCAGTCCATCATATCGACGCCGAGCTTTGCGTACTGCTCAATCTCGTCGGGGTAGCCAACGCCCATTACGTAGCGCGGCCTGTCGCGGGGCAAGAGCGGCAAAACTTCGGAAATCATTTCGAGCGTTAATTCGCGCGGCTCGCCAACGCTCAGGCCGCCGATTGCATAACCGTCGAAGTCCATTTCGACTAACTGTTCGGCGCATTGGCGGCGCAGGTCGGTGTACATACCGCCCTGCACAATGCCGAATAGACATTGGGTGCGGGCTTCCATCCCTGGTCCCGAAATCCGAGGGACCAGGGGCGCCCGATCTTCAATCAGTTGATGACGCCATACGACGCTTTCGCGGTGGGTTTTGAAATGATCGAGCGAGCGCCTGGCCCAGGCCATTGTCAGCCGCAGGCTTTCTTCAGCGCGCTTGCGATCGGCCGGATACTCGATGCACTCGTCAAACGCCATGCAGATATCTGCGCCCAGAGCAATCTGAACATCGATGGAATGCTCGGGAGTAAAAACGAGTGAGCTCCCATCGAGGTGCGAGCGAAACAGCACGCCTTCGTCAGTGACCTTGCGCAATTGGCTAAGGCTGAAGACCTGGAAGCCGCCGGAATCGGTAAGCATGGCGCGCGGCCAACTGATGAAGCGATGCAAGCCGCCCATGCGCCGGATTGCCTCGTGACCGGGCCGAAGATAAAGATGGTAGGTGTTGCCGAGAATGATTTGCGCGCCCAGGGTTTCAAGCACATCCTGCGCGACGGCTTTCACTGAGCCGGCCGTTCCAACGGGCATAAACACAGGGGTTTCGACGATCTGGTGCGGAAGATCGAGACGCGCGCGCCGTCCGCCGAGGGCGGTCTCAGCAAGAATTTCGAACTTGAGGCTCACCAGAGGATTCTATCGGGTGAGGCTGTACGGCAGACGTTGAGTTGCAGGCACGATCGATTGCCTTCAGGCTGCGCGAACGATAAGACGTTTACCCAACGCGCGGAGCGCTGCGTCTACGCGGTCGATTTTGCTTGCATGTCGCAGGTTGGTAAGGCGGCTCACCTCTTGCGGAGTGGTCCCGATGCGGCGCGCCAGCTCGGCCGGCCTGACTTTCTGGCGCAGCATTTCATTCAGAAGCAGAACCTTGGCGGCGACACTGGGAGAAAGCTCGACTGTGCGTTGGCCGCGCTTTGGAATTGAGGGCGCAGGAATGCGGCGCCGAGCCTCAAAATAGAAGTCGAGTGCGGTTTCCAGAGCATCCGCAGCATGCAGCAGAGCGTCATCAATATCTTCACCCTGAGTGATGGCTTCGGGAATGTCGGGAAAACTGACAATGTATCCGCCCTCTTCCGCGGCTTTCAACCGGACAGGATATTTCATTTATTCTCCTTGAGCCCGAGCTGCTTTTTGATTGCCTCGGCGGTGTCCTTCTTCAAGTCTTTGGAATGCATGGGGAGAACAGAGATTCTGCCGTTCAGTTCGATTCGGAGATGGCCGCCTTTGCCGGGCGTGAACGTCGCACCCTGCTTCGTAAGTCATCGCTTGAACTCGCTGCTCTTCACTAACAGCCAGTATAAACAATTTTGTTGATATCGGAAAGTATGCCGCTCAAAGCCGCGCTGTGCACTATCTGCCGGCATGGCCGAGGCTCAACTGAAATCCCGCCCTCGCAACACGCGGCTGCCCGAGCGTGGTCGTCGGCGTTTCTGAAACCTGGATTGCGCGGTCGAAGAGATTTTCTCCTGCGGCAAAGACTTCAAAACGAGACCCGAAGTTATGCGAGCCATACGCATCGAGCCTGAAGTAGCCATGCAGCAGAAACGCATTTGCGTCGTCGTCGTACATGCGCCCGCTCATTCGGCTCTGCAGGCTTAGCGTCCCAAGACGCGGTTGCGTCGCCCGCACATTCAATGTAGCAAGGTTTCTTGCTACTTCGGGGATCCATTTACCGTAGTCCTCGGTGCCGCGCGAGACCGTGGCGTGCGCGTATTGATAGCCGCCATCGATTGCTAGCCATGACCTCGGGGCGAGTCCAAAATCAAGAGAAAAACCGCGGCTCTCGATCTGTCCCAGATTCTCACGCATGAGCAGAATCGGCGACGAGTTGGGGTTGGTGGTGAGCGCGGCAATGGGGCGATTGACCTCGGTCAAAAAATAACTGGCGCGAATTGCGCCCCAGTTGTAGTGCGTGGCGAGGCCGGTCTCCCATCCGGTTGCGCGTTCACTTTTCAGGTTTCCGTTAGCAAGCGTCAGCTCGTTGCCAACCTGAGTGGCGCGATAAAGTTCATTTGGAGTAGGTGCGCGAAACGCGCGGAATCCGCTGGCCGAAATGGCCCAGTGTTCGTCGAATTTCCGCGAGATGCCGAGGCGCGGATTGAAGAGCCGTTGGCCATTTTGCGGCGGCTGCGTTGCGGCCGGCGACCAACCTGCGCCGGTCCACTTCAGTTGCCGGCCGTCGTAATTCTGAAACCAGTCAACGCGGCCTGAGGCAGTCACAGTCCATGCGGCGCGCATCCACATGGCCTCGGCAAAGCCGCCCGAATCGCGCTGGTGATCGTGCAGGTTGGTTATGCCGGGTGTAGAGCCGAACGACTGTTCGCGATCCCAGACGCGCACATCGTGCATGTCGGCTCCGGCGACTAAGAGCAGATTCGGTGAGATCGATGTATTCCAATTCAGCGCCGCACCCAATTCGTTGTCTGGAACGTAGGAGTACTTGGTCGGCGTCTCCCCACAGCGATAGGTGCAGGCGGATTCGCCGAAATCGGGCAGGTTTGAAATGCTCGAGAAAGTTTGCCTGTATCGCTCGTCGCTGCCGTAGAGCCGCAGCGCGAGCGTGTTGCCATTCGAGCCGTTCCAGTCGGCGCCGGTTGCATAGCGCATGAGCCTGGTGCCATTGAACTGATAAAGCGTCCCGTTGTGCCGCACCTCATTGAATCCTCCGGCGCGCGCGAACAGTCGCAGGTTTCCGGAGTTGTGTTCGCCCATCACGATCGAGTTCTGACTGTGCACATCGCTCAGTTGATCGACAGGCCCGCGCTGATAAGGCGCCTCCTGAATGTAGCCGTCAGTTCCGATCATGCCGGCGGCGATGAGTCCACCCCAGCGGCCGCATGTCGCCGATGCGAGCGCGCTTTGATCGTAGGTCTGTTCGCCCCCATAGGTACTTCGTGCTTCTAACTCGTTGGATGCGGGGAGTGCCGGAATTATGTTGCTGACGCCGCCGATCGCGCTCGATCCGTAGAGATCGCTCGCGCCGCCGCGAACCAGTTCAATATCGCGAATTGCAAGCTCCGGTGTCTCCTGCCAGTGAATCCAACCGCCCAGCGGATCGTTGAGTGGAATGTTGTCGTTCATCACAAGAGTTCGGCTCGCCGAGGTCGAACCCAGGCCGCGCAGGCTGATGCCTTGCGAAGTAGGGTTGGCGACTAAAGAGCTGGATCGCCGGAACATCTCGACTCCCGGCAACTGCCGCAGTTTTTCGTCGAGGCTGATTCCTGCCGTTGTGACCAACGCCTGTTGCGTCAGCGTTCTTGTTGTCGCCGGGCTCTCAAGCTCGCCCATAGCGGTTCGATAAGCCGTTACGGTTACTTCTTCCACGGTCGATGCGGGTTCGAGCCTTATCGTGGCCGCGGTAGTCAAGGTCACCGACTGGGTCGCGAATCCTGGCGCGGAGATCCGGACGGAACAGGGAACCGCGCAGTTGACTGTTGCGCGACCGGAACTGTCGGAACGGCCCAGCAGTTCGCCATTGAGGTCGGCGATGGCCGCTCCAGCAACCGCGGATCCGTGGCCGTCTTCAATCGCTATGGGGATCGTGGTTGCCGATTGAGCGCACGCGGTCGCCGCCGTCATCAGCGTAAGCCACGCCAGCGCGCCAACCATCGCTTTCGATTGCAACAATTTCATCCGCCGTTCGATTCGATGCAAGGGAGGGGCCGGAGAGCAACTGCTGCAACAATTCTTTCACGGTGCTGCCGGAGCGCGGGTCGCGAGCGTCAGGGGCGATTTCGTTGAGCGGAATGAGCACGAAACCGCGCTCGAACAGGCGTGGATGCGGAATCTGGAGATCGGCCTCGTTCACGATTGAATCGTCGTAGAGAAGAATGTCGAGGTCGAGAGTGCGCGGGCCGTTGGGGATGGCGTTAGCTCGATCGCGTCCGAACGCGCGTTCAATAGCGAGCAGAGATTCGAGCAATTTGCGAGGACCGAGCGGGGTGTCGATCTCAATCACCGCATTGATGAAGCGCGGCTGGTCAGCGTAGCCCACGGGCGCAGTTGAATACAGTGACGAGCGCGCGACGAGGCGGCCCATTGCGGAAATGTGCCGGAGCGCTGCGGTCAGAGTTGCCGCAGGCGCGCCCGTATTGCTGGGCAGGTTGGCGCCGAGTCCGATAAAGGCGAGAGGCATCCTGAATCAAGAGTAGCTCAGGTTGCATCGACCTATGCAGGCGGGCCGTATATGTCTGGCCTAGTCTTCGCGCAGTGCCTGCATCGGCTGAATTGACGCGGCCTTGCGTGCAGGGATCAACGCAGCAATGAGGCCGACAACAACCAGCGCGCCTGCGACCGCAAAATATGTGGCGATATCTGTCGGCTTTACCTCGTACAGGAAGCTCTTCACCAATCTTCCGCTAGCGAAGGAGAGAATTAGTCCAATCACGAGGCCGACGCCGATGAGCACCGAACCCTGGCGGAGCACGAGTTGCGCCACGCTGGCACGCGTTGCGCCCAGCGCCATGCGCACGCCGATTTCGCGCCGCCGGTAGCTGACGAGCTGCGACAGAACGCCATAGAGTCCGGCGATCACCATTGCAATTGCCAGGCCCGCGAACGAGCCTACAAGGTATAGCCCAAGCCGCTGGCTGAAGGTGCTTTTGTCCACGGTTTCCTGCATGGTCTGGAAATCGTCGAGCGCGTAGCCGGGCGCCGCGCTATGAAAAATCGCCCGCATCTGCGGCGCAATGGGAATGTCACCTCGGGTCTTTACCGCAAAGTTGACTACAGTCTTCAAGAGCGCCTGATAGAAGAGCGATGTGGTTGGAATCTGCTCCTCGGGAATCATGAGGCTGGGGGTAGCCGGAACCTCGACGCTCTTGTCCCGCTGATCAGCAAGGACACCCACAATCGAGTAGGGCTTGATCATTCCTGTGTCTTTGCCGCCGAGATTGATTTGCTTCCTAATCGGGTCCTTACCCGCAAAATACGCTTTTGCAAATGCCTCGTTCACCACGACAACGAACTGCGTCGCCGCTGTATCACTGTCGTCGATTATTCGCCCGCGAACTATCGGCGTGCCGAAGACCCGCGCGTAATGTCCGCTGACCGCAGTGACGCTGGTTTGCCAAGGGATCTTCGGGTCCTTGGTCTCACCCAGAATTTCAAAGCTGCTTCCCACACCGAGCCCCGAGAGAGGCGGCGAGGTTGCGAGCGCGGCATCTTCAACTCCGGGTGACTGCCTGATGCGGTCGAGAACCGGCCTGTACACAAGGGAGGCCACCGAAGCTGGTGCGTTGGCGGTATCGGTTGAAACCGCCATGCCTGAGAATCCTGCGGCATCGGCGGGCATGGCGCTGAACGTAGTCAAGTGCGCGGTTTCAAAACCGAGATGCGCTCGTTCAAGATTCCAGAGAGTTCTAAAAAGCAAACCTGCGCCCACGAGCAGCAATGTTGAAAGGGCCACTTCGCCGGCTACAAGAATTCCTGAAAGTTTTCCGCCGACTGTGCGCGAGCCCAATCCCCGCGAAGCGGCCTGCAGCGCGGCCTGGGGATTGGAGCGCGCCACCAGAACTCCGGGCAGCAGCGACGAGAGGATGGTTGTTACAGTCGCGATGGCTGCAAGCGCAAGCACGATGGTCCAATGCACTGAAATGGCATCGGCGCGAGGGATGGTTCCATCAGGCAGCTTGTGAACGGCGGCAACCGCGATCTCTGCCAGCACGACCCCCACTACGCAGCCCAGGAAGCTAAGCGTGAATCCTTCGGCGAGCAACTGGCGTATGAGCCGCGCGCGTGGAGCGCCCAGCGCGGCACGCACTGCGAATTCCTGGCGGCGAGCGAGACAACGCGCGATGAGCAGGTTTGATACATTGGCGCAGGCAATCAGCAGCACCAATCCAAGCGCGGCAAAGAGCCCGAAGAGAACGGGACGAACCGATCCGGTTAAGAGTTCCTGGTACGACCAGGAAGTCAACGCAGCGCTCGAGCCACTGTCGGTTTTCGGAACGCGCGCGGCGATTGCTTTCAGCTCCTGCTCCAACTGCGGTAGCGATGCCCCGTTTTTCAGTCTGCCGACAATCAGAAAAAAGTCGTAGCCACGGTCTTTGAGCATCTCGGGGGTCGGTTGCAGAGGCAACCAGAGCCCCTTATCAATTTCCGGTTCCATTGATTCAGGAAAGTGAAAAGTGGCCGGCATTACGCCCACTACCGTTCTCGCCTGGCCGCCGATGCGCACGATGCGACCCACAATTCCGGGATCGGAATGGAAGGTCCCCCTCCACATTCCCTCCGAGATCATGGCAACCTGCGCCCCGTTTGCTTCGCCTTCACTAGCGGTGAACGTGCGGCCGAGGAGCGGTTGGGCGCCCAGCATCGAAAACAGATTGGGCGTGACCCGAGGAGCGAGGATGCTCTGCGACTCATCGGCTGTTTGAAGCACGCTGACATCTTCAGAGTAGCCCGCGACGGCTTCGAGCTGGTGCGACTGCGAACGGACGTCGCTGTAGTTGAGCCACGAAGTGGATGAGAATCCGGGGCCGCCGTTGGGTGGACCAATGAAGACAAGCTGCCTGGAGTTTGGATAAGGCAGCGGCCGCAGCAGCACGCTCTCAACCACGGTAAAGATGGCGGCGTTGGCGCCAATGCCGAGGGCGAGCGTGAGGATCGCGAGCAGTGCCACGCCGGGCGTCTTGCGCAGTTGACGGAAAGCAAAGCGCAGGTCATAAAACAGGGCGATCATCCGGGCCTCCGAAGACAGGCGATTGCGACTATAAGGCTGCAATTGTTCTACCACGTGGGCTCTGGGCTCAAGCGCTTGAATTGCAAAGAAGTATTGCGGGCTTGCGGGCAAATGCAGCGGACTTGTTCGTCCGGATGCGAATTGGGGTGTTCGAAAACGGACAGGGAAAGAGGGTTTTTGTTGAAAGCCGGTCGCGGCGTGGTGAGCGCCACAGCGGCGGTGCACGCGGCGTTTCTGTTAGCATCTCTCTTCGGAGATTTGTCGATGGATACACTTGGAAATGCCTCGCTCGGCGCGCGGCGCAATGAAGATATCGCGCTTGACTTGATGAAATTTGTGGCTGGAACCGCCGGCGTGGGCCGCCCGGCAAGCCCCTCTACTGGATTCAGCGGAGCAGCGGCGGCCAAGCCCGAGGAACACGTCGGTCAGTTACTCGAACTCTACGGCCGCTGCCTCAAAGCCGTTCAGGGCGAATTGGCTTTGACGCCAGAGAAAGAGGCCGCGCAATAGCGAGCAAGAGCCAGCTTCGCGTTGCCGTTGCCGGCGCGGGCTCGTTCGGCCGCAACCATCTGCGCGTTTATCGCGAACTTGAAACGGTCGGTGAAGGCGCGGCTCTGGTTGCGGCTGTTGAGCCCGAAGCGGCTCGCGCCCAGGAAGCAGCCGCACAATACAGGATTCCCGTCTTTGATTCGGTTGAGAAGCTTCTGGCTGCCGATCTGAGAGTCAATGTGGCCAGCGTTGCCGTTCCAACAATTCATCATCACGCCGCCGCGACGCAGTTTCTCGAAGCCGGCATCGACGTGCTCGTTGAAAAGCCGCTGGCAGCAAGCCTTGCCGAGGCCGACGACCTGATTGCGCGCGCTGAATCGGCGGGGCGTGTTGTTCAGGTGGGGCATCTTGAGCGATTCAACCCGGCGGTTCTGGCCGTTGCGCCGCGCCTGACGCGGCCCATGTTCTTTGAGGCGCATCGGCTCAGCGTGTTCACGCCGCGCTCTCTCGATGTCGATGTCGTTCTCGACCTGATGATTCATGACCTCGACATCGTGCTTACGTTTGCGGGCTCGCCGGTGCGCGAGGTGCGTGCCGTGGGGCTGCCGATTCTTTCGCCCAAGGTGGACATCGCCAACGTGCGCGTGGAGTTTGAATCGGGCTGCGTAGCCAACTTTACGGCTTCGCGGGTATCAACCGAGCGGGTGCGCAAGCTTCGCTTTTTTGAACCGCGCCAGTATGTGTCAATCGACTACGCGCGACGCGACGTTTTGGTGATTCGCATCGACGACAAGCCTGAAGAGAAGGATGGTTCTGACGGCAAGGCGCAACTTGCACGGGCCGCTGCGCAGTTTCTTGAAACGGGCAAACTTGATGCCGCTGTGATTCAGGGGCTGGTCGCGTGTGGAAAAGTGCCCATGGCGCTGATGATGAGAGTCATGGCCGCGAAAAATGATCCGGATAAGCTGAAAGAGATTGCGAGCAGCTTCGCCGCGCCGCAGACCGCGCGGCAAGAAGGACCCGCGCCGGGACTTTTGTTTGCCAAGCCTGAGGTGACGCCCGGTGAGCCGCTGAGGCTTGAGATTCTCTCGTTTCTTGATGCGGTGTGCAACCGGACCGAGCCTAAAGTAACCGCGCGGCAAGGCCGCGCCGCGCTGGCGCTCGCGCTTGAAATTCAGGCAACCATGGCGGCACATGCCCAACGTGCCGGGTTGGGGGATTTCTTCAATCCGTCAAAGTAGTGACTGTTTTTTCGTTGTCACGATTCAGTTGGCCTTTAGCTGCATTTTGGTGCTGGACTCGAGCCCGGCGCTCCCTCCGGATTGATTGGCGGGCTTTGTGGTTTTCCCATGGGCTAAGATCGGGACTCGCGGCATTCTGGTTTAGCTTGCCGGCCGTTATCTAATGCGGACCCCATGTCGCTTTTCTCACGAATTCGCGCTCAGGCAGGTGCTACCATGCCTGCGAGGAGGAGAACGTGACCCTCGGACAGTTCTTCCAGAAGCAATTCATCCGCGTCATCCAGTGGAACGAGAGCGAAGATGGCGTGCTGGCGTACCGCTATCCCATGCAGGATATGGAAATCGAGAACGGCGGACAGCTGACCGTTCGCGAAACGCAGATGGCGGCTTTCATCAACGAAGGCAGAATTGCAGACGTTTTCGGACCCGGGCTGCACACGCTGAATACGCGCAATCTGCCCATCCTTACCGACCTGATGAACTGGACCAAGGACTTTGAATCTCCGTTCAAGTCCGACGTTTACTTTTTCTCGACGCGGTTGCAGATCGATCAGAAATGGGGCACGGCCACGCCTGTGACGATTCGGGACAAGGAGTTCGGTGTGGTGCGCGTGCGCGCCTTCGGCAACTACGCTTACCGCGTCGCCGATCCGCGCATATTCTTCACGCAGGTGAGTGGAACACGCCAACGGTATCTCACCGGCGATCTCGAAAATCAGTTACGCACCATGATTGTGGAGCACATGGCCGGCGTCTTTGCTACCAGCGAAGTCACGTTTCTCGACATGGCGGCCAACCAGTCCACGCTCGCCGGCAAGGTCGCCGACGCCGTCAAGCCGGGCTTCGCGGCGCTGGGTCTCGGGCTCGATCAGTTTGTGGTTGAAAGCATCTCGCTGCCTGAGGACCTGCAGAAAGTTCTGGATCAGCGCATCGGTATGGGCATGGTTGGCGATGTGGGCCGGCTGACGCAGTTTGAAGCCGCGGAATCGCTCGAAGAGGCTGCTCAAAACACAGGTGGAACCGCAGGCATGGGAGTGGGATTAGGCGCGGGAGTGGCAATGGCCCAGGCGTTCATGGGGCAGGCAACATCCGCCGCACCAGTCGCAGCCTCTGCCGCAGCGCCTCCGGCGGCCACAGGCGCGAAGTTCTGCATGGAATGCGGCAAGCCGCTGCCGGCCGGCGCAAAATTCTGCCCCGAGTGCGGTAAGCACCAATGAACTGCCCATCGTGCGGCGCGCCGATGCGGCTGGCAACCGGCGATGCCAGCATGCGCTGCGACTACTGCAAGACAGTTGTAGTTCTGCCGGCCGACGATGCCGGCTTGCATTTTCTCGACGAGGCCGTTCAGGGGCTCAATTGCCCGGTGTGTTCGATTCCCTTGTTGAATGCGATGCTGGGCCACGCGAAGATGTGCGCCTGCAAAAAGTGCAAGGGAATGCTGATCGGCATGAACGTGATGGAACCGCTGATCGAGGAGCTGCGCGACAAGAACAAAGATCGGGATGAGATACCTTCGCCGGCCGATCCCGCCGATCTGAAACGCGTGGTGGAGTGCCCCAAGTGCCATCGCCACGCCGATGTGCATTTCTACATGGGAGGCGGCGGAGCGGTTATTGCAACGTGCGAGAACTGCGAGCTGAATTGGCTCGATGGCGGAATGCTGATGCGCATTGTGCGCACTCCGCATGAGGAAGAGCCGCTGCAGTATTGACGAAAATACCGCCGGAAGCGGAATTCCGGCGGCCGTTTGAAATTGATTCAGGTTTCCTTACGCAATCCCCAGCACCTGGTTGAGGAATCCCACGACGTACTTCCAGACCAGGTAGTAGGCAACCAGTGCGCCGCTGAAAAGCACGGCAATAAGCGCGTAGGGGATAGTGACTGCATTGAACCAGGTGACGCTGGTTGCACCAAATGTCAGCAGTCCCAGGCAGCTTGCCATCGTCGCTCCTGCCGGCAACAGCAAAAACGGCAACACCGCGCCGTGAAGCCCGAGCGGCTGATGAATCCGGCCTTGCGTGCCCACCCACAGCACATTCCATAAGCCCCACAGCGCTGGCACCAGTGCGAGCGGGAACACCAGGCCGCGCTCCAAAGGAATTGGAACCTGCATCGCGATTCGCACCACAACAAACGCGGTCAGCAACAGCGGCAATATCAGCGTGGGAATGAATACTCCCGCCAGATAGGCTCTCAAATACGGATGTGTTTTCATTTTCTCCTCCTGATTCGTCGGTACCTATTCCCTTGTTCCCTTGTTCCCTGTCTCTTTCACAGGTAGTAGAGAAACACCGGAATTACGCTGGGAAACGCCGCCGCGAGCATAACGAGCCCGCCTGCAAGGGCCCAGTCGAACCACGGAACCTTCACCGGCTCGCGATCGATGCGCCTGAGCACATCGGGCCACAAATCACGCCCGGGCTCAGCATCTGCGGCAATGCGCGGCACCGCGGCCTTCAACAATTGCTTCATTCGTTCCAATTCGGGAGCGCGCTCCGATTCGTGGTTCGAGTTCAAGTTCATCTCCGTCCGATTCTGGGTCATGGTCTGATCCCCTGCTGTTCCAAATCTTTTCTCAATAATCTCAACGCGCGAAAGACGCGCAACTTTACGGCGGTCACTGTGATTCCCAGCGACTCGGCAATTACTTTGTGCGGCTGCTCATCAACCACTGCGAGCACCGCAGCCATGCGCAGCCTCGGCGGCAATCGAGTAAACGCTTGCGCCGTCTTAAGCCGAATCTCCGCCTGGATTCCGGGGTCGCATGTCGTATCCGCCGTAAGCAACGACTCCATCTCCGGCGTAATCTCGCTCTCCGGTTTGCGGGCCCGCAGCCAGTCGAGAGCCACATGCGTCGCAATCCTTCTTGCCCAGGGCTCAAATCCGCGCGCCGTGTCGAATCGTGCGTGAGCGCGGAAGATGCGCATGAAGGTTTCAACTGTCAGGTCTTCGGCCGTCGCAGCGTTGCGTACAATGCGCAGAATCCAGCGAAAAACAGTCGCCTGTTGCTCGCGGAACAATGTTTCGAAGGCGTCCGCATCGCCCTGCCGGAATCGGTCCAATACGTTCTTTGAACTCTCCGGCATTTATGGTTGCCTCTCTACCTGCTGAATACGGCGCCTTTGCGAGGAGGGTTACATTTTATTCCGAGCGCACGATTGGCACTTTGGGCCGAATACGATTGGCCGCGTTTGTAAAGCGATTTTTTGCGGCCAATCTCAAACTTGACAGGTTAGTTACCCGTCTCTTAGAGTAGCCCCGAACCAAGTAAAGGTTTTCTTCAGTATCAAAAGTCTGCCGACCCACTATCCATCTTTGAGGGAAACAAATGAAAACTCAAGCACGCCTGGCCGCGATTGTCGTTGTTGCATTCGGATCTCTGCTGACGGTTTTGGCGCAGGACACGCAAAAGCCTGCGTATCTGGATCCCACGCTGACTCCGGAGCAGCGGGCAGCCGACCTTGTTCATCGCCTGACAATTGAAGAGAAGGCCAGCCAGCTGGTGAATCACTCGCGCGCCATTCCGCGGCTCAAAATTCCGGCTTACGACTGGTGGAGCGAGGCGCTGCACGGCGTTGCAGTTCAGGGAACCACAGAGTTTCCCGAGCCCATTGGCCTCGGGGCCACTTTCGATACGCCACTCATTCACTCGATGGCTGCGGTAATCGGCACCGAGGCGCGCGTCATCCATGCGCAGGCCAATCACCCCGGCGGACCGCTGTTCTTCCACGGGCTAGACTACTGGGCCCCGAATATCAATATCTTTCGCGATCCGCGCTGGGGCCGCGGTCAGGAGACCTACGGCGAAGATCCATTCCTGACCGGCCGCATGGCGGTGGCGTTTGTGACAGGCATGCAGGG
>Ga0335073_10002104_pt1 | contig 27219 bp, 22 predicted proteins | sample Lox_Sample_22_FD_207093 | JGI IMG/M metagenome (GOLD analysis project Ga0335073, IMG submission 207093) | Soil microbial communities from Loxahatchee National Wildlife Refuge, Florida, United States - Lox_Sample_2.2 | ecosystem: Environmental > Terrestrial > Soil > Wetlands | place: USA...
CGGCGGAGGCATCTGGCCCCGTTCGGCCAAGTCGGTGCCGGTGTCCGCGCAGGCCCGGGCGGCGCTCGGGCTCGACGCCGAGGTCATGGCCCTCTCGCCGGACGAACTGATCTCGGCGATCCTGCGTGCGCCGGTCGACCTGCTGTGGAACGGCGGCATCGGCACCTACGTGAAGGGGTCGAACGAGACCCACGCCGACGCGGGGGACCGGTCAAACGACGCGGTGCGGGTGAACGGTTCCGCGCTGCGGGCACGGGTGGTGGCCGAGGGCGGCAACCTCGGGCTCACCCAGGCGGGGCGGATCGAGTACGCGCTCGGCGGCGGCCTGGTGAACACCGACTTCATCGACAACTCCGCGGGCGTGGATACCTCCGACCACGAGGTCAACATCAAGATCCTGCTGGCCGGCGCGATCACGGCCGGCGAGCTGCGGCCGCAGGACCGCGGCACGCTGCTGCACGCGCTGACCGATGAGATCGCCGCGCACGTGCTCAGGCACAACGACGGGCAGAACATGGCGCTCGCCGCGTCCCGGTACCAGGCGCCGAAGATGCTCCACGTGCACGCCCGGTACCTGCGCCAGCTGGTCCGGCAGAACCGGGTGTCGCTGGCGACCGACGGGCTGCCCGGCGAGCAGGAGATCGCGGCGCGACGGTCGGCGGGAACCGGACTGACCGGTCCAGAGCTCGCCGTCCTGCTCGCACACACCAAGATCGCCGCGGGCCAGGAGGTACTCGCCTCGGACCTGCCCGACGACCCGTACCTGCGGTCCACGCTCGCCGGCTACTTCCCGGTCCCGCTGCGGGAACGGTTCGCCGACCAGCTTGGCGCACACCGGCTCCGCCGGGAGATCATCACCACCTCGGTGATCAACGAGATGGTGGACACCGGCGGGTCGACGTTCCTGTTCCGGCTCAGCGAGGAGACCGGGCTGCCGGTGGTCGACATCACCAGGGCCTGGCTGGTCGCCGGGGAGGTCTTCGGCATGCGGGCCATCTGGCAGCAGGTCGAGGCCATGGCGGGCACCGTCGACGTGGACGCGCGGATCGCGGTCGTCCTCGAGGCGCGCAAGCTCATGGAGCGGGCAACGCGCTGGCTGCTGATGAACAGGCGGCCGCCGTTCGGCATCACCGAGACGGTCAGCTTCCTCGGCGCGGGGGTCGGCACCGTGCGGTCCGCGATCCCGAAGCTGCTCTCCGGCCGGGACCTGACCAGCTACGAGGAGCGGCGCGCCTCTTTCGCCAGCCGGGGCGTGCCGGCCGGGCTGGCGGACGAGGTAGCGGCGATGGTGCCGTCCTACTCCGCGTTCGACATCGTGACCAGCGCGGCCTCGACCGAGCACGGTGTGGAGGAGACCGCGGCGGTGTACTTCCTGCTGGCCGACCGGCTGCAGATTGGCCGGCTGCGCGACCTGATCACCGCGCTGCCCCGCGAGGACCGCTGGTCGTCGGCGGCCCGGTCGGCGCTGCGTGATGACCTTTACTCCGCGCATGCCGCGCTGACCAGGGACGTGCTCGCCGTAGGGGGCGCCGCGGCAAGCACGTCGGAGCGGGTCGCGACGTGGGAGTCGCTGAACCCGGCGGCTCTGTCGCGGGCGGCGTCGACGCTGTCGGAGATCTGGGAAAGCAACCGGTTCACCTTCACCACGCTGTCCGTGGCGGTGCGGATAATCCGGCACCTGGTCGCCCCTGGCTCCTGAGGCCGCGACCAAGTCCTCCTCCGGGTCATGGTTCACCTGTCAGGCGAGCCATGATCCGGAGGAGCCGGGGCAGACGGACCGCCGTGCGCACGCCTGGACGCGGGTTTAGCCCGGCCGGCCGCCTGAACGCGCGCGGCTCACCCGATTCTGCCCCCACCACCTTGAGTTGAAGCAGCGGGGACCTGCCCCGCCCGCGTGGCCGGTCACCGCGATGAAGGACCGGCTCCAGCGCGAAGGTCATTCCGTCGCGACGCACGCTGTCTGCCGCGCCAGCTAACCACTGCCGGTAACTCGTGAGCGTCGGATAACTCGTGCGCTCGGATAAGTCGTCCGGCTCGGATGCGGCGCGGCCGTCGTCGACGTACTCGACCAGCTCGCCGCCCACCAGCCGGAAGATGGCATGGCCGATCGCGACGATGTCGCCGGCGTTCAGCTCGGCGTGATTGACCCGCGTGCCGTTGACAAAGGTCCCGTTGCGGCTGCCGAGGTCGGTGATCTGGTACCGGCCGCCCGAAGACGGCCGCGGCTCTGCGTCCATGACCCTGCCTTACTGTCTGTCACCGTCGGCCGCCAGCCGCTCGAGGTGCATCCGCCGGCACCGGGGCGTCCGGGCGCTGCACGGCCCGCCCGGCTAGCGTCGTGCAAGCAGGCTAGCCCGTAACGAACAGGACGGAAAGTGAGATGGCGCCTTGGCCGCGCTTGCCGTCTGCGCCGCCGGATCAGGAGGCTGAGGCGGAAGTCAGGCCGCCGCCCATGGCTATGACCTGGATTCTGGCTGCGGGGGATGGCGGGGGGTCGATGGCCGCGAAGGAGAGGGTCTGCTCGGAGGAAAGCTGGATGAGGGGGGCCGGGTGGCCGGCCGGGAGCAGCATCTGCAGGTTGACGGGGACCTGGATGGGTGGGCCTGAGTTGACCGGGTCGGCCTTGTTGATGAAATCGGGGACCGCGACCGTGGTGGTCAGCGACATCGAGTAGAACGCGAGAGCACCGCCGTCCGCGGTACGGAGGGCGAACTGAGGAAGGTCAGAGCCTTCAAGTTCCCACTGGTAGACGTCGCCGCCCGGTGGCCGCAGGCCGCTGGCGTGGTTCACGGCGCCCTCGTACAGGCCGGTGGTGAGCGGGCCGTCCGCTACCGCGCGCGTGGCGGTGCTCGCCGGGCCGTCGTCGACCACGGCGGCCTGCAGCGGGCCGACGAGATCGGGGCTGGCCAGCAGCGTGCCAGCCGACGGCAGCACGACCGGGATGTACCCGGCGCTGTCCGTCGCCATCTTGGGCAGCGTCGTCCCCGTCGGTAGCCGTGAAATGCTGCCGAGCAGCCACGGCGCGGTGGCGCTCGCCTGCTCGAACAGCATCAGGACGGGACCGTCGGCCGGGAGCGCGGCGCCGCCGGCCGCGGCGGTCGTGCCGTCGCCGGAGGCGGCGCCCTCGGCCGTCTGAGTGACGTCGGCGACGAAGAAGCGCGGATAGCCGGCCGCTTCCGGCAGGTAGAACACGGGCGTGCCGTAGGCGTCCTGGCCGTAGGAAGGCTTGACGGTCAGCGAACTGCGGTACGCGGCGGTGGCCGATGCCGGATGGACGACGACGCTGTGACTGCCGAGCGTGGCGGCGAGAACGGCGCGCTGCACGCCGGTGACGACGGACAGCGCCAGCCTCCCGTCGCTTGTCCGCACGGCCTCAGCGGTGGCGGAGACGTAGGAGTCGAAGACCTGGCGGGCCTGCGCCGGGGTGATCGCGGGCGCGGCGGGCCGGGCGGACGGGCCGGCGCTCGCCGGGCCGGCGGGCCCGGCGGTGCAGCCCGCGGCGGTCAGGACAGCCGCCAGGCCGAGCACCTGGCCGATGATCAGCCGGCGCCAGCGCGAGCGCGTCAAGCGCCTCCGGTGTGCCACGAATGCGGAGGATACCCAAAAGCGCCCGGGCGGGCAGCAGCGAGCCCGCGTTGGGTAGTGCGGAACATCCTTAGCAGAGCTAAGCTTTGTACCGAGGGAGAGATCGAAGAGGCCTGTTAACCGCGATCGGAAGTTGGCGCAGCCACCGTGTCAGTCATTAACGAGAAGCAAGAGGAGGAGGACGGCGGCGGCGAGACGTTGACCGGCCAGGGCCCGGCGAGTGCCGCGGCAAGCGGCCCTGCCAGTGGCGCGACCGGCCAGGCCGGCGCCCGGGGGTTGAGCTGGGAGCGGGTCGGCTCGTCCCTGCGGCACCGGAACTACCGCTTGTACTTCGTCGGGCAGCTCGTCTCGGTGATGGGCACCTGGATGCAGACGGTGGCCCAGTCCTTTCTCGTCCTGGACCTCACCCACAGCGGAACCGCGCTCGGCCTCGTCACGGCGGTCCGTTTCCTCCCGATCCTGGTGTTCGGCCCGGCCGGCGGCCTGTTCGCGGACCGGCGGGACAAGCGGCGGATCCTGTACGTCACGCAGACGCTGTCCGGGGTGCTCGCCGCGATCTTCGCCATCCTGACCGGGACGCACCTCATCCAGATGTGGTCGGTGTACCTGCTCGCGCTGGCGCTCGGCTTCGTGAACGTCTTCGACAACCCCGCCAGGCAGAGCTTCATCTCGGAGATGGTCCCGCCGGACGACCTGCCCAACGCGGTCACCCTCAACTCGGTGTCCATCAACCTGGCCCGCGTGTTCGGCGCGGCCCTCGGCGGTGTGCTCGCGGCCGTGCTCGGCCTCGCCCTCTGTTTCGGGTGCAACGCGATCTCGTTCGCCGCCGTGCTCGTGTCGCTTGCCGCGATGAACGGGGCGCTGCTGTATCCGGCCAGGCCGGTGAAGCGGAGCAAAGGTCAGATCAGGGAGGGCCTGCGCTACGTCCGCGAGACGCCCGCACTGCTGGTACCGCTGCTCATGATCGCGCTGGTCGGCACGCTGGCCTGGGAGTTCCAGGTGACGCTGCCGCTGATGGCGAGCAACGTGTTCGGCGGCGGGGCCGCCAAGTACGGCGTGATGGCGTCGGTCATGGGCGTCGGGGCGGTCGTGGGAGGGCTGATCTCCGCCGCGCGGTCGCGGCCGAGGGCGCGCTCGCTGTGCGTGGCGGCCGTCGGCTGGGGCATCGCGATCACGGCCGCGGCCCTGGCGCCGACGTTGCCGCTTGAGCTCGTGGCCCTTGTCTTCGTCGGCTACGGCAGTATCACCTTCAACTCCTACGCCAAGACAACGCTGCAACTGGCGGCCGATCCGACCATGCGAGGGCGGGTCATGGCCCTGTGGTTCCTCGCCTGGCAGGGCTCGACGCCGCTCGGCGGCCCGCTCGTCGGCTGGATCGCACAGGAGGCGGGCGCCCGTTCCTCGCTGATCATCGGCGGCGTGCCGACCCTCATCTGCGGGCTGCTCGCGCTGCCCGCGCTTACCCGCGTCGACCGGAAGGCAGCCGAGTCCGCCGGGTAACGTCAGGCCGGCCCGGGCCGCGCCTCCTGAATGGGCTGACGGGCCAGTATTCGCGTAGGCTTCCAGCATGGCAGCTACCGATCCCGCCGATGAGATATCGGAACTGTCGTCCAAGCTCGACACGATTGAAGCTGTAGTCGATCCTGAGGCGATGCGTACGGAGGTCATGGACCTGCGTGAGCAGGCGGCCGACCCGTCGCTGTGGGAGGACCAGGCCCGCGCCCAGGACGTCACCCGGCGCCTCTCCTACGTGGAGGGCGAACTGAACCGGCTGGAGGGCCTGCGGCAGCGGCTCGAGGATGTCCGCGTACTGTTCGAGCTTGCCGACGACGAGCACGACCAGGACACCCGCGACGAGGCCGTCGGTGAACTCGCCGCGGCGCGCAAAGACATCGACACCCTTGAGGTCCGCACCCTGCTGAGCGGCGAGTACGACGCGCGCGAGGCGCTGATCAGCATCAACTCGCAGGCTGGCGGGGCGGACGCGGAGGACTTCGCGGGCAACCTGCAGCGGATGTACCTGCGCTGGGCGGAGCGGCACAAGTACCCGGCCGAGGTCTACGACGTCTCCTACGGCGAGGCTGGCATCAAGTCCACGACCTTCGCGGTCAAGGCGCCGTACGCGTACGGGACGCTGCGCGGCGAGCAGGGCACCCACCGCATGGTCCGCATCTCCAAGTACGACAACCAGGGTCGCCGCCAGACGAGCTTCGCCGGCGTCGACGTGGTGCCGGTGGTGCAGCAGACTGACCACGTCGACATCCCCGACGACGAGATCCGGGTCGACGTGTTCCGCTCGTCCGGCCCGGGCGGCCAGGGCGTCAACACGACCGACTCAGCGGTGCGTATCACTCACCTGCCGACCGGCATCGTGGTCTCGTGCCAGAACGAGCGGTCCCAGATCCAGAACAAGGCGTCGGCGATGGCCGTCCTCCAGGCCAAGCTGCTCGAGCGCCGCCGCGAGGAAGAGGCCAGCGAACTCGCCGCACTCAAGGGCGACGGACGGCGGGCCTGGGGTTCGCAGATCCGCAACTACGTGCTGTACCCGTACCAGATGGTCAAGGACCAGCGGACGGGCTACGAGACCTCGCAGGCGGAGTCCGTACTCGACGGCGAGATCGACGAGTTCATCGACGCCGAGATCCGCTGGCTCCGCCGCCAGGAGAACGAGTCCGACTAACGCCGCGTCACGCGAGAGCGGTCTCGGCGGGCTCGAGCGCGCCGCGGAGCATCTCCCGCAGTTCGGGGCTGTCCTCGTGGCCGTGCCGGGCAACGGCGTGCGCCGCCGCCGCGTCCAGCACCTCGTCCTCGGTTCCCGCGATGGTCAGCGTGCAGCCGTTCTCGCTCGGCACCTTGCGGCAGTCGATCATGTAGCGAGCCATCTCCGGCTCCTTTCTGGCTGTGTACCTGCAGTTCCCTGTTATGTCCGCGGACTGACAGCGGGCCAGGTCAGCCCTTGACGTAGGCCAGCTTCCCGGCCACGAGGTCGTCCCGGACGGTGAAGATATCGACGCCCCGGACGTGACCGCCGTCCCAGTCGTAGCGCCAGCGCTGTACCACGTGCGGGTGCGCGGTGAACGACTCCTCGACGGTGAACCGGCTGGCCTGGTCCGCGAAGATCGGTTTCCAGGCGGCGGCGATGGCCTCGCGGCCGGCAAAGCGCTCGCCGTCAGGCGGGGTCGTCGACTCGAATACGCAGTCATCCGTGATCAGCGCCAGCGCGGCGGCTAGGTCGTGCGCGCCCCAGGCCTTGTTGAACTGGTTGACCACGTGCTCGGCCTTGTCCATGTTGGTCTCCCGCCGTTCGTGTGGTCTTGCATTTACTTAGCTACTAGCAAATACTTACCTACTAGTAGGTCGAGCTAGGGAAGTAGGACCGAGTCTGACCTACTAGTAAGTCAGGCGTCAAGACGTTGGCGGAGGTCGGATGGCTGCCGGTTCGGCACGCAAGGACGAGGGCACGGCCGCTCGGATACTGGATACCGCCGAAGGGCTGCTTCAGGTCCGCGGCTACAACGGCTTCAGTTACGCCGACATCTCCGCGGAACTCGGCATCACCAAGGCCGCGCTGCACTATCACTTCACCGCCAAGGCTGACCTCGGCCTCGCCCTGATCATCAGGTACGCCGGCCGCTTCTCCGCGGCACTCGCCGCCATCGACACCTCGGGCGCCGCGCCCGCGGTCCGCCTCGCCGGCTATGCCGACCTGTACGCCCAGGTGCTCCACCAGCAGAAGATGTGCCTGTGCGGCATGCTCTGCGCCGAGTACCAGACCCTCCCGCAGCCGATGCGGGAGGCGGTGACCAGTTTCTTCGACGCGAACGAGACCTGGCTGGAGAAGGTCCTCGAAGACGGCCGCCAGGACGGCAGCCTGCGCTTCCCCGGCACCTCGGGGGAGACTGCACAGCTGGTGGTGGCCTGCCTGGAAGGCGCGATGCTCGTCGCCCGCCCCTACGCCGACCCTGACCGCTTCCGGGCGGTGGCGGCGAACCTCCTCGCCGGCCTGACCGTCTGACGGCGCCACGGTCCGGGCCGGCTCGCCCGCCCTACGGGTGACCCGGGCGGCTTCCGGGCGGTGGCGGCGAACCTCTTCGCCGGCCTGACCGTCTGACGGCGCCACGGCGCGGACCGGTAGTGAAGGCAAGATCAAGACGCCAGTTCTCCCGAACGTGCGCGGCTGCCTCTCCTCCGTCCGCGAATCCTTGAATGGCGCGGCCCTCCGGGAGCCGCCCCCCGAGGGCCCCGCTGCGGTTCTCGCTCCGGAATACGGCGCCGCTGGCGGCCTAATGTCGTCCAGTTCGCGCAACCGCCCGATATTTCCGTCTGCCGGTGCTATTTCGGCGGCAAATAGCCTCGGCGGTGGGACCGCGGCGCGCGTTGCCACGCTCTTGCTCATTACTCCCCAATCGGCACGGTCGCCGGCGAAATTGTTAGCGGAATCGATTGTGGCACTTGGCGCGGGTAACACGATTGACACAAGGTGGAAATCCATCGGGCTCTGGCTCAAATGAAGTGATGGTAACGGCGGACAGGCCCGATGGTTGCGGCAACGATACGGTTATAGGCGTATGGCTGCCGCAACCATGGCCCCGGCGTCAGCGCTCCGGCCTAGCGGGGTGAGGCTGCGGTGACGCACGGTGTTCCTGGGGCCGGGGCTGTGGCGAAACCGCGCCGCGGGCCGGGCCGGCGCCATCGATCGTCATTACTTTGGGCGTTAGCATCACGCGATGCGGGCCAGAGCCATTCATGGCGAGGGGGCGGTGGGGAGCAGTGGGCGCACATGCGGATGACCTGGGTCACTTGCGCCGCGGTCGCGGGCTGATGGCAGCGGACGCGGCATCTCGCGCGACTGCGGACACTGCTGCGGTGCAAGCACCTGACGATGGGGCTGGTCTATGGCGCGCGATGGGCCGCCATGGCCTGACTGGCGGCTGGCTCTCCGGGTCCGTCTGCCCTGCTCCTCCCCGGTAATGCGACGATGCGGCGTCGCATTACGGGCCAGGTCTTGTCAGGACAGCACGCTCACAGGCGCGCAAGGCGTTCTTGAGATAGCCGTACAAAGCCGTACGGGGTGGCGGGGGGCTTGCCACGCCCGGCGAAAAGGGCACCCGGGTGGGTCAGCCGCAATCGTTCTTCGTCACCCGGCTTTTCTTCTGCTCTTCCTGAGTCAGTCGCCGCTACGGGAGCACGTGGGTGGCGATGAGGAGGCCGAGGAGCAGCAGCAGGGCAGCGGCGACGAGCAGTTGCGGGGTGAGGGCCGGGCCGTGGTGATGGACCTCCGCGCGGGCGGCACGGCAGACCGGGCAGCGACCCTCGACGACCGGGCCGGCGCAGTGCGCGCAGATCAGGTGCTCGCAGCTCATCTCAAATCCCTTCCGGTAGCGGTGCCCCGGCGCACTTGGCGTGATCTGGAGCCTTAGCTGCCAGTTTCCCCCTAGACTGTTCCCTGGCTTAGCCAGGTTACCCGCAAGTTGCCCGGCAAAGCCGCAATTAGCCCACGTGACGGCTGGTCCGGCGCGAACGCGCTTCCTGACCGGGCACGCGCCCTGCCTGGGAAGGACGGCAGTCCTTTCGTCGAGAGATCGTGTGATGGTCCTGTGATCGAGTTCCAAAACGTCACCAAGATCTACCCGAACCAGAATCGGGCCGCTCTGGAGAGCATCGACATGACGATCAACAAGGGAGAGTTCGTCTTCCTCGTTGGTCCGTCCGGGTCGGGCAAGTCCTCCTTCCTGCGACTGATTCTCCGTGAGGAGCGACCGAACGATGGCCGCATCCTCGTCGCCGGCAACGATCTGGCGCGGCTCACGAACTGGAAGGTCCCGGCTCTCCGCCGCAAGATCGGCTGCGTGTTCCAGGACTTCCGGCTGCTGCCGAATAAGACAGTCGAGCAGAACGTCGCGTTCGCGCTCGAGGTGATCGGCAAGCCACGGCGCTTCATCAAGCGGGTGGTACCCGAGGTGCTCGACCTGGTAGGGCTGGAGGGCAAGCACGACCGGATGCCCGACGAACTGTCCGGCGGTGAGCAGCAGCGGGTCGCGATGGCAAGGGCGTTCGTCAACCGCCCGATGATCCTGCTCGCCGACGAGCCGACGGGAAACATCGACCCGGCAACCTCGATCGGCATCATGAAGGTGCTTGACCGGATCAACCGAACCGGGACGACGGTCGTTATGGCCACGCACGATGCCGCGATCGTCGACTCGATGCGCAAGCGCGTGATCGAGCTTGAGTACGGCAAGGTGGTACGCGACCAGAACCGTGGCGTGTACGGCCAGAACTACTAGCCGGCATCGTCAACACTCTTCATCCTGACCTTCGTCCGGAGACCCGGGCGGTCCAGGATCAGGATGAAGGGCGTTGATTATTACCGCCTGCTTACCGGATGCCGCGTTAGACGGCACATGACTTACCAGGGATGAGATAAGGCCAGTATGCGTTCAAACTTCGTGTTCCAGGAGATCTGGGTCGGGCTGCGCCGTAACCTCACGATGACTGTCGCGCTCATCGTGGTCGTGGCGATCAGCCTGTCACTGCTCGGCACGGGGCTGCTGTTCGTCAAGCAGGTCGACAGCACGCGCACGTACTGGCAGAGCAGGGTAGAGATCTCGGTCTACCTGTGCTACGCGGACAGCGCCAACCCGGACTGCCACGGAGCGGTCACCACGGCGCAGACGACGGCGCTCGAGCAGCGGCTCCAGTCCATGCCTCAGGTGCAGAACGTCACCTACGTCTCCCAGGCGCAGGCATGGGCGCTGTACAAGGAGGCCTTCTCCAACGACCAGTCCTACGTCTCCACGCTCAAGGAGACCGACATGCCGCCGTCGCTCGAGGTCAAGCTGGTAAATCCGAGCGCCGACTACAACATCGTGGCAAGCGCGGTCACCGGCGCGCAGGGCGTGGACTCGGTCATCGACGAGATGAACATCCTCGACAAGTTCTACCGGCTGCTCGAGGGCCTGCGGAACGCGGTCGTCATCGTGGCCCTGATCCTGGTGGTCGCCGCCATCCTGCTGGTGGCCAACACCATCCGGCTGTCGGCATTCAACCGGCGCCGGGAGACCGGCATCATGCGGCTGGTCGGCGCGTCCAACTTCTACATCCAGCTGCCGTTCCTGCTCGAGGGCGTGATCGCCGGCCTGCTCGGCTGGGTGATCGCGGCGTTCCTGCTCGTCGGAGTGAAGTCGCTGCTGCTTGATAACCTGCAGCAGTACTTCAACTACAACGTCGGCCTGTCGGCGGCCGACCTGGTTGAGGTCATCGTCCTCGCGATGGTCGTGGGAGTGCTGCTCTGCGGCGTGACGTCGTTCCTGACGCTCCGCCGGTACCTGCGGGTTTAGGCGTCCTCCGGCGGGCGAGAGTTCAGGCGTACCCGGAGTGCGTACACCGGCTCCCGCCCGGCCAGGGAGTGGCCGCGGGAAGTGCGACAGGAGAAAAAGTGGCACGCGAGCAGGGAAGCAAGGTCATCGCCTCGAACCGGCGGGCCAGGCATGACTACGTGATCGAGGACACGTTCGAGGCCGGGATCGCGCTCACCGGGACCGAGGTGAAATCACTGCGTGCCGGCCGTGCCTCGCTCGCTGATGGGTTCGCGCTGGTCTCAGACGGGGAAGTCTGGCTACATAACGTTCATATCCCGGAGTACACCCAGGGAACATGGACGAACCATTTGCCCAGACGGACCAGGAAGCTGCTGCTGCACCGGGGGGAGATCGAGCGACTGGTCCGTAAGCAGTCGGAACAAGGTCTGACACTGGTCCCGCTCTCGCTCTACTTCAAGGACGGCAAAGTCAAGGTGGAGCTCGCACTTGCCCGCGGTAAACGGACATACGATAAGAGACAAGACCTGGCCAAGCGGGACGCGGCCAGAGAAGTTGAGCGTGCCTTGCGGCGGCGACGGTGACTCCGGAGGCGGACGGTGACTGCGCGCTCTCGTGAACGGGGCAGCCACGCAGGCCGCCCCCGCGGTAACGGCCTTGTCTTCACTTTTCCCGGGCTTTCCCAGCTCGGGACGCTGGTCTCGGTCAGGCGTGGCGGACGGCCGACCGAGATCGGGCCGGACGTAAGCCTGACTCCGGGTGTCCCGGTAGGGCCCGCTGGTTCCGGCCGGCCAGGCCCGCGGCCGGATGAGGCCGGTCCGATGGTTAACGGGGCCGCACCGCCTCGTCCTGCCGACGTGTTCACTCCGGCCGATACCCAGCGGACCGCGCCGCGTCCGAGCGAGGCGCCGCGGTCTGGCGGAGCGCCGCGGCCTGGCGGCGCGCCGCGTAGCCGCGGCGGCGGCAGCCGGCACCGCAGACCGCCCGAGCGGCGGCTCGTGCTATCGAAGAAGCAGCGGCTCGCTGTCATCGTCGTAGTCGCGATGGGAGCGCTCGGCCTCGGCTTCGCGGACGGCTTCGGCGGTGAGGGCTCCCCGGAGCCGGCGGTGCGGGCGTTCCTGCTCGACTGGCAGCTGCACCAGTACGATCAGGCCGCCGCGCTTACCAACGGCGGCACCGACACCGTGCGCACCGAACTCGCCGCGGCGTACACCGATCTCGACGCCAACAACGAGTTCTTCACCATGGGTCGTATCACGCAGCACGGCGACACCGCGGTGGCCACGTACCAGGCCACGGTGGACCTGGCTCAGGCGGGGCAGCAGTGGTCCTACGTCGGGCAGTTCGCGCTGACCACGGAGGACGGCCACTGGGTGGTTGACTGGGCGCCGTCCGTTATCAACCCCCGGCTCACTGCCGGGGACCGGCTCGCGGTCGTGACCACGTACGCGCCGCGCGCCGCGGTCGAGGACATGAACGGGCAGCCCCTGCTTTCCGAGTCGGCCGACTACCGGATCGGCGTCTATCCGGGCCGGCTGAAGAACCCCGTGGCGACTGCGGCGGCGTTCAGCCAGCTCACCGGGCTTTACGACCAGCAGGTGCTGGGCCAGATCCAGGCCGCGCCGCCGAGCGACTTCCTGTCGCTGCTCACGCTTGAGCCGGCCGACTTCGCCTCGTTGTGGCCCAAGCTCGCCAAGGTGCCCGGCCTCACTTACCAGCAGCGGACGGAGCGGCTGTTCGACTCGTCGGCGGAGGACGTGGTGGGTGAGGTCGGCACCGAGGACTCCGATCTGCTGCTCGACGAGGGCGCGTCCTACCAGCCGGGCATGACCGTCGGACTGAACGGGCTTGAACAGACCTACCAGGACGAGCTGCTCGGCACGCCGACCACATCCGTCGTGGTGGTGAACGCGGCCGGCCACGACGTCGAGACGCTGTGGAGCTCGGCGGGCGGGCACGCAGGCACGCCGGTGCGAACCACGCTGAGCAGCCAGGAACAGACCGCCGCGATGAAGGCCGTGGCGGGACAGTCGAGTTCCGCGGAAATCGTCGCAGTCGACACGGGCACCGGCGCGATCCGCGCCCTGGCATCGCGCGACGTGCCGGGGAGCGCACCGCTCCCGAAGGGCGGGGCGCTCAGCGCCAGGGTCGAGCCGGGCATGGCGTTCAGCATCGTCTCCGCCGCGGCGCTGCTGTCCGCTGGCGTCGACGCGAACCACCCGCTGCCCTGCGAGCCGGTCACCGATGTCGGCGGCGTTACGTTCACCTACCAGCCCGACGCGCCGGGTACCGCGACGCTTGCCACGGACTTCGCTGACGGCTGCGGCACCGCGTTCGCGAACATGTCCAGGACCCTGACGCCGCAGCAGCTCACGAGCACGGAACGGGCCTTCGGCATCGGTTCCTCGTGGCAGCTGCCGCTGTCGTCGTTCTCTGGCTCGGCACCGACGGTATCCGGCGAGGCGGCCGTGGCGGCGCAGGCGACCGGTGCCGGTGGCGTGCTGATGAGTCCGCTCGGCATGGCCACGGTGGCCGCCGAGGTGGCGGCCGGCACCGGGCATTCGCCCGTGCTCATGCCCACGGAAACCTCCGCCATCTCGCAGGCGCCGCTGTCCGGGGCGGAACTCCAGGAACTGCGGCAGCTGATGCGGCTGGCGGTCACGTCGGGGTCGGCGCACGCTGCCGACCTCCCCGGCACGGCGGTGTACGGGCAGGCCGGAGTGGTCCAGTCCGGGTCGTCCTACCTGAGCTGGTTCGTCGGGTACAGCGGCGACACGGCGGTGGCCGTTCTCGAGACTGGTTCCACTGCCTCGCAGGCCGCCGCCGCCCTGGCCGGGGACTTCTTCGGCAACGCCGGCTGAGTTAGCGCGGAGCTCGCTGACGACACCGCTTGAGGGGTGCTGACCTCCGGGTCTGCCTTATTTCCACCGAGACGGCTCTTCCCAGCCAGCCGATACAGCAAGCGCGCGATGCGGCTCGCCGGACCGCACCTGTTCGACATGCCGGCTGCTCTTACCGCACCCGGTTGGCGGACAGCCGCCTGGTTGTGGCACACTAGCTAGCGTGACGGCCGGGCTGATTATTATCGGCGGGCGCGTCGGCAGCTAGGGCAGTAGCCCTAGTCGCGGCCAGCGGAGCTACCAGCGCTGAGCCACGGTGCCGACGCGCAGACCTCTCGCGTTCCGCGAGGGGTCTTTTTGTTTGCTCGGGAAACGCGCCGGCCCGCCACCAAAACGACAAGGAAGAAACGGAAGCGAGATGCTCGACGACCAGTTCCACGTCTACGACACCACCCTGCGCGATGGCGCGCAGCAGGAGGGCCTGAACCTCACGGTTGCCGACAAGCTGGTGATCGCGAGGCACCTGGACCGGCTCGGCGTCGGGTTCATTGAGGGCGGGTGGCCGGGGGCGATTCCGAAGGACACCGAGTTCTTCCGCCGTGCCCAGACCGAGCTCAGCCTTCAGCACGCGACGCTGGCGGCGTTCGGCTCGACGCGCAAGGCGGGCGTGCACGCGGCGGACGATGCCCAGGTCGCCGCGCTCCGCGAGTCACGCGCCCCGGTCGTTACCCTGGTCGCTAAGAGCCATGACCGGCACGTGGAACTCGCGCTGCGGACCACGCTCGACGAGAACCTCGCGATGATCGCCGACACGGTTCGGCACCTGTGCGGCGAAGGCCAGCGCGTGTTCCTGGACGCCGAGCACTTCTTCGACGGCTACAAGTCCAATCCTTCCTATGCGCTCGAGTGCGTCCGCGCCGCGGCCGAGGCGGGGGCCGCATTGATCGCGCTGTGCGACACCAACGGCGGCATGATGCCCACCGAGCTCGGCGACATCGTCCACGCGGTCGCGTCCGCGACCGGGGCACGCCTCGGCATCCACTGCCACGACGACACCGGCTGCGGCGTCGCCAACACCCTGGTCGCCGTCGAGGCGGGCGTCACCCACGTGCAGGGCACCGCGAACGGCTACGGCGAGCGGGCCGGCAACGCGAACCTGTTCAGCGTCGTCGCGGGCCTCCAGCTGAAGAAGGGCAAGCACGTACTCGACGGCGAGGGCATCAGCGAGATGACGCGGATCGCGCACGCGATCAGCGAGGTCACCAACGTCACGCCGGACACCCACCAGCCGTACGTCGGGCTGTCCGCCTTCGCGCACAAGGCCGGGCTGCACGCCTCGGCCATCAGGGTCGATCCCATGCTGTACCAGCACATCGACCCGGCGCTTGTCGGCAACGACATGCGCATGCTGGTCTCTGACATGGCGGGACGAGCGTCCGTAGAGCTCAAGGGCCGCGAACTCGGCTTCGACCTGTCGGACAACCGCGATGTGATCGGCCGCGTCACGGACCGGGTCAAGGAGCTTGAGGCGCGCGGTTACTCGTTCGAGGCCGCGGACGCCAGCTTCGAACTGCTGCTCCGCGACGAACTGGCCGGGGAGCGAAGGCGGCACTTCACCGTCGAGTCCTGGCGGGTGATCGTTGAGCAGCGCGAGGACGGCGCCGTCACGAGCGAGGCCACGGTGCGCCTAGAGGCCAAGGGCGAGCGCGTCGTCGCGGTCGGCGAGGGCAACGGCCCCGTCAACGCCCTCGACCGCGCCCTGCGCGCGGCACTTGAGCAGACGTTCCCCGAGCTCGCGACGCTGGAACTGACCGACTACAAGGTCCGCATCCTCGAAGGCTCGGCCGGCACCGGCGCGATCACCAGGGTGCTCATCGAGTCGAGCGACGCCGATGGGGGGACCTGGTCGACGGTCGGCGTCGACGAGAACGTGATCTCGGCCTCCTGGCACGCCCTGGAGGAGGCGGTCACCTACGGCCTGCTTCGCGCAGGCCGGGTCCCCGAATAAGCCCTGAGGCGCGCCCTCGGAGCGGCACCACCAAGCAGCCTGCTCCGCGGTTCGCCGCGTCCCGGTTGCGCTCACAAGGCACATCCGGGCTGCGGTCCCCGTTGCCACCGGCCGACCCACAAGGTATTCACGGCCCGGTAACGGTCGCGCGCCTCAGAAAATCACAAAGATCCATCACTCAAGATCCATCACCCGGGCTGGCGGCTGGCGGCCTTCTATCAGGCATGAATAGCGGGCGCGCCGCCGTCCCGGCGTGAAGATCCTCCATGTAGAGCTTTGCTAGCGTGGGCTTCCGCCCTTTCGGGTCAGCCGTGAATAGCGCTGCGCGCCGCCGGGCCAGCGTGAAGATCCGCCATCCGGAGCCTTGCTGCGTGGGCTTCCGCCCCTTTTCGGGTCAGCCATGAATGGCGCTGCGGGGCGCCGTACCGGCGTGAAGATCCGCCAGCTAGAGCCTTTCCGGCGTGGGCTTCCGCCCCCTTTCGGGTCAGTTTCCGCCGGCCCGACCACTTAGCGGCTGCATCACGCCGAGTGGACGATCACGTCCGACCCGGGCCGGGTGCGGACCCTGGGCCTGATGCATGACTGCGCGACGTGCCGGGCGGGGGTCCTATCGGTTTCTGCCTCACATTCCTGGCAAATCGGGCGTACAAGTAGCAGAAACCCGATAGGAAGTCGAAGAAATAGCAGAAACCGATAGGGAGTGGAGGCCGTCGAGGCGGACTGTCCCGTTAAAGGTGTTTCCGGCGCTGATCGCTTGGCCTTGCGGGGTTCGGCGGGAGAGGTGCCGTGATGACCGCGGCACTGGAGGCTGTGGCATCGAAGAAGGAGGACAAGCTGCTGGGCGCGCTCCGGGCTCATTTGGTCTTCAGGTTTTGCGGCTATTGTGGGTTGGTGCGTGGTTTCGGGCGGCGGGGAGAGGTGCGCCCGGCGCGCTGGGCGGTGTCGGCACATTTTCTGGTTATGGGGCTGACCGCCGGAACGTGGATGGCGCGCATTCCCGCCGCCAAGGCGCAGGCGCATCTGTCGGACGGGACACTTGGGATCGCGCTGTTCGCGGTTCCGGTCGGGCTCGTGCTCGGCGCTGCACTGGCGGAGCGGCTCGTCGACCGGGCGGGTAGCAAAGTGCTTGTCCGCGTCACGGGCGTGGGCAGCTGTGTGGCGGCCGTGACGCCGGGCCTGGCCGATAACCTGGCAGAACTGATGGCGGGGCTGTTCGCTGTCGGGGTCTTCGGCGGGCTTCTCGATGTCTCGCAGAACGCGCAGGGCGTCCGGGTGGAGGCGGCCTACGGGCGGCCGGTGATGACGTCGATGCACGCCTTCTTCAGCCTCGGGGCGATCCTCGGCTCGCTAGCCGGGGGCGGCCTCGCCTGGGCCGGTGTCGGGCTGCTTCCCTCGCTGCTCGCCGCGGGGATCACCGGCGCCCTCATCGACGGCACCGCGGGTCCCTGGCTTCTCCCCTCGGCATCCGTTCCCACGCCGCCCGTTTCCACGCCGCCCGGTACCGTCCTCGCCGGTTCGGTGCTTGACTCCCGGAGTCCGGGCGCCGAACCGGGCGGGTCATCATCTGCCCCTTCAGGCGCCCGTGGCGCGCGAATCTCGCCAGCTGACAAGAGGCGGGTGTGGCGCCTGGTGCTCGCGCTTGGCCTGCTCGGCGTCTGCGGCCTTGTGGGGGAGGGCGCGGCGGGGGACTGGTCCGCCGTATACCTCAAGGACAACCTGGGCACGAGCGCGGGACTCGCGGCGCTCGCCTATTCCGCGTTCTCGGCCACCATGACACTCGGCCGGGCCCTCGGGGACCGGCTCATCCATCGCTTCGGCGTCGTCCCCGTCATCCGGGTTTGCGGCGTGATCGCGGCCGCGGGTCTCGCCGCCGCACTGGCGACGCCCGTCCCTGCTGTCGCCATCGCTGGGTTCACGGCGTTCGGCGCGGGACTTTCCGTCGTTGTTCCCCAGGTGTTCGCGGCCGGCGGTCGCGCGGACCCCGCGCGCCCAGGTTCCGGCCTCGCCAAGGTTGTCGGCCTCGGCTACACCGGCATGGCCGCGGGCCCCGCGATCATCGGCCTGGTCGCGAACCAGATAGGGCTGCACCTGGCACTGCTCATCCCCGTCGCCCTGGCCGCGTGGATCGCGGTCGCGGCCCCGGTACTGCGCACCGGCACGGACACCGGCCAAGATCGCCAGGCTTCGCCCGCCTGCCTGAGCGAGGTCGAGACTCCCGCGAATTTCTCCTGACCTGCCAGCCCGGGCCGCATCGCGGCGGGCATACCTTATGCACATGGACGACACAGACATCATGGCGCGGATCAGTGAGCTGATCGAAACCGAGCACGACCTCCGGGGCCAGCTCTCCCGGGGTGAGCTCAGCTCGGAACAGGAGCGGGACCGTCTTCGTTCAGCTGAAGAGGCGCTCGACCAGTGCTGGGATCTGCTGCGCCAGCGCCGGGCGCGGCGGGAGTTCGGGGAGAATCCGGACAGTGCCGCGGCGCGCCCGGTTTCAGAGGTTGAGGGGTACCAGCAGTAGGCGTCTGGCGGGACAAAACCCCGTTCCCCCGATCCTCATCTGGCCGAGGCGCAAGTAGGCTCGAATGCGACAAGCGAAGCGAAGGAGCATCGTGCGTATCGCGAGGTTTGCTAAGGGCGATGGCGTTGCCTATGGCGTCGTTGAGGGAGAGTCCGGGCAGCCGCAGACGATCTCTGAATTGCACGGACATCCATTCGGAGTCGACCAGGCGGGCGTGCGGTTCACCGGGAACCGCTATCCCCTGGCCGAGGTGCGGCTGCTTGCCCCGGTGCTGCCGTCCAAGGTGGTGGCCGTCGGCAAGAACTACGCCGAGCATGTCAAGGAGATGGGCACCGAACTGCCGTCCGAGCCGGTCTTGTTCCTGAAGCCGTCCACATCGGTGACCGGGCCAGGCGACCGCATCGCCTACCCGGTGAAGATCACCGAACGGGTGGACTACGAGGGCGAGCTCGCCGTGATCATCGGCCGGCTGTGCCGCGACGTGCCGAAGGAGCGCGCCGAAGACGTGATCTTCGGTTACACCTGTGCCAACGACGTGACCGCCAGGGATCTCCAGGCCAGGGACGGCCAGTGGACGCGGGCCAAGGGCTTCGACACCTTCTGCCCGCTGGGGCCGTGGATGGAGACCGGGACCGATCCCGCCGACCTGGGCATCACCACGACCGTAAACGGGACGGTCAGGCAGCACGCGAGCACCTCGGAACTGCTGTGGGACGTGCCCTCGCTGATCGCGTACGTGTCGTCGGTGATGACGCTGCTGCCTGGCGACGTGCTGCTGACCGGAACCCCCGAGGGCGTCGGGCCGCTGACCAACGGCGACGAGGTATCGGTGACGATCGAGTCGATCGGCACCCTGACGAACCGGGTGGTCATCCGCGACTAGCCGCGCCCCGTCGGCTAGCTGCACGCGTCCGGCGCCTCACGCGGGCGGCAAGTGGTCGCGGAGGTGGGCTAGCTGGCGTTCCGCGTGCGTCTCTGGCCAGTCGTGGCCACTGAACGGGAAGACCGCGATGTCCTTATCCGCCTTTATCTCGTTGTATGCGGCGAAGACCGTTGACGGCGGGCAGATGACGTCCATCAGCCCCACGCTCACCAGCGTGGTCGCGGTGATCCGCCGCGCAAGCAGCGCGCAGTCGATGTACCGCAGCGTGTTCAGCGCCGGCTCGATGAGCTCGACATTGGCCGCGAGGAAGTCGGGGATCTCGGTGTACGGGGCGTGCGGCGCGAGCGTGATCGCCCGCTGGATGTCGCACAGGAACGGGACGTCGGCGTGGCAGACCCGGACTACGTCCGGGCGCAGCGCCGCCGTGGCGAGCGCGAGCGCGCCGCCCTGGCTGCCGCCGGTCACCGCGACCCGCGGTGCGGTGCGCTCACCGGTGCCGTTGCCACTGCCGGCCCCGGCCGTGCCCGTCAGTTCGAGGGCCGCGTCGATCGCGAGCGCGGCGTCGGTGAACAGCCGGGTGTAGTAGTAATCTTCCGGGCTGGCGATCCCCCTGGTCATGACCAGGGAGTTCTCGGGGCCGGTCCCGGTGCGGCCGTCGGGCGTGGCGCCCGTGGTCCACCGGCCGCCCTGGCCCCGGGTGTCCATGACGAACAGCGCGTAGCCGAGCGCGGGCAGCACCATGTGCTCGGTCGGTATGCCGCGCCCGCCGCCGTACCCGATGAACTTGACGACGAGGGGCGCGCCGGGCGTGTCCCGCGGCCGCAGGTACCAGGCCCGTACCCGGTCCCCCTGGGCTCCGGAGAATTCGACGTCGTACACCTGGACCCGGTCGTACACGCCAGGCTGGCGGGGCGTGAGGGACGGCGGCTTGGCCAGTGCCCGCGACTCCCCGACGCGCCGTGCCCACCATTCATCGAGTCCGTCGGGCTCAAGCGTGCTCGTGCGGTACTCGCGTAGCTGCTCAAGCGGCAGGTCATACCAGGGCATGCGCTAACCCATCTGTTGTCGCAGGAAGGTGCTCTGACGCGGTAGTCATCGTAAGGTCTGGGACGACCCCGGGCGAGCGCAGTTACCGTGAGTGCCGGCTGATCTTTGTGGGTACAGGGGGGATGTTGCGGCGGACTTGACCGTGGCACCGTACAGAGTGCCTTCGAGGTGAGAGGCAGTCATCCGATGCGTTCCGATATCAGGCCCGGCGGCATCTTCCCCGATTACTCTCTGCCTGACCACACCGGCACGGTGCGCACGCTCAGTGAGCTTCAGGGCCGTGACCCGCTGGTCCTTACCTTGGCGCGCGGCAACTACTGCCCTAAAGAGCACCAGCAGCATCTCGAGCTGGCGGCCAACTACCCGAAGGTCGCGGTGGCCTACACCCAGATCGCTACCATCGCCACCGACGACCATCACACACTGCAAGAGTTTCGCGCCTCGGTGGGCGCCCAGTGGACGTTCCTCTCCGATCCCGGGCGGATCGTGCAGAAGGACCTCGACATCCAGGAGTACACCGACCCCGAGCACAACCCCATGATCCCGCACACCCTGGTGCTCAAGCCGGGGCTGGTCATTCACAGCGTCTACAACGGCTACTGGTTCTGGGGCCGCCCGTCGTTCTACGACCTGTGGCATGACCTGCGCGATGCGAGCAAGGAGATCCGCCCAGACTGGGACCTGAGCACTCCGGGGCTGCGCGAAGCATGGGAGGCGCACGACTTCTCCCGCTTCCACGGCTGGGACCGGCACGCACCCGAGTCGATGCCGACATCGTATGTCGAGCCGAGCAAGGGGTGACCCCGGTGCGCACACCGCTGTGCGACTTGCTCGGGATTGAACAGCCGGTAGTACTGGCGCCCATGGTCGCGGTTCCCGAACTAGCCGCGGCGGTTTCGAACGCGGGCGCGCTCGGCATGCTAACGCTGACCTGGTCAGAAGACGTCGGGGCGGTGATCAGGGAAACGGCCGCGCTGACTGAGCGGCCGTTTTGCGGCAACCTCGTCCTCACCGACGATCGTCACCGCCGCCTTGACCAGGCCCTTGACGCTGGCTTGCGGATCGTGTCGTTTTTCCTGGGTGATCCCGGCGGCTATGTCAAGCAGGTCCACGACGCCGGGGGCATTGTCATGCACACGGTCGGCACTGCCGAGGAAGCACGGCGGTCAGTAGCGTCCGGGGTGGACGTGATCGTCGCGCAGGGCTGGGAGGCCGGCGGGCACGTGTGGGGTACCATCGCGACGCTTCCGCTGGTGCCCGCCGTGGTGGACGCGGTGGCGCCGGTGCCGGTGATCGCGGCCGGCGGGATCGGTGACGCGCGCGGCGTCGCCGCGGTGCTCGCTCTGGGAGCCCAGGCCGCTTGGCTGGGGACCCGGTTCCTGCTGGCCGAGGAGATGCCGATCCACGAGGACTACCGACGTCGGCTGATAGCCGCGGCCGAGACCGACTCGCAGCGGTACCCCAACCTGTACTCGGTCGGGTGGCCCGACTCTCCCCACCGCGCGCTGCGCAACTCAACGTCCGATGCGTGGGAGGCCGCGGGCCGCCCCCCGCTCGCGCAGCGGCCAGGTCAGGGCGACGTGATCGCGCACTTCGCCTCCGGCGAAGCAATCGTTCGCTACGAGCCAGCACCGCCCATGGTCGGGACCACAGGTGACATCGAAGCGCTCTCGATGTGGGCCGGACAGAGCGTCGCGCTCGCCAGGAAACCGCAGCCGGCGGCCGAAATCGTCGCCGAGCTGACCTCGGGCCTGTAGCCGGGCCCGGCGGAGCAGTGACTTACCCCGGCGTGAGCTGCCCGCGCCGCAAGGGGCGCTAGACAGCAGGCAGCACGCTAGACAGCAGAACGGGAGGCGCGTGCCCATGGAATACCTCGTCACGATGACCACTCACGTCCCAGACGGGACCTCGGAAGCAGCCGTCGCCGACGTCCGCGCCCGCGAGGCCGCGCACACCGCTGAACTGGTGGCGCAAGGTCACGTCCTGCGGCTGTGGCGACCGCCACTGGCACCGGGAGAATGGCGCACGCTGGGATTGTTCGCCGCCGCCGACCGCGCCGAGCTCGACCGGGTCCTCACCTCGATGCCGCTGCGGGTATGGCGCACCGACGAGGTGACCGAGCTGGCCCACCATTCGAACGATCCCGTCGCGTCCGCCCAGCGCAAGCCCCGGCCCGACGCGGAAGGGGCCGGCACCGAGTTCCTCACCACGTTCGTCGTTGACATCCCCGACGGCACGCCCGAGCAGGTCGTCAAGGACGGCGAGGCGGGCGAGGCGAGGCGAACGCGCGAACTGGCAGAGCAGGGTCACCTGATCCGGCTCTGGCTGCTGGCCGCCTGGCAGGACGGATCGCACGCGCTCGGCCTGTGGCGAGCGCGGGACGCCGCGGACATGCGAGCGATCCTGGATTCGCTGCCCATGGCGCCCTGGCTGACCGAGGAGATCACCCTGCTCACCCCGCACCCGAGCGACCCGGCAGTCCCCGGGAGCAGGCCGGCCCCGGCGCAGGCGGGGTCTTGAGCGAGACCGGCCAGCGGGTCGCCGTTATCACCGGCGCCTCGCAGGGCATCGGAGCCGGACTGGTGGCAGGCTACCGTGCCCAGGGCTGGGCGGTTGTCGCCAACTCGCTGAAGATCAAGCCGGCCGACGACCCGGCGGTGCTGACCGTGGAGGGAGACGTCTCTAAACCCGCGACGGCCGGACGCATCGTTGGCGCGGCGCTCAAGCGCTTCGGCCGCATCGACACGCTGGTGAACAACGCTGGGGTCTTCATCGGCAAGCCGTTCACCAACTACACGATGGAGGATTACCAACTGGCGGTGGCCGTCAACCTGACGGGCTTCTTCCTGATGACCCAGCGTGTGATCACCGAGATGCTCAAAAGCGGCAGCGGGCACATCGTGAACATCTCCACCACGATGGTCGAGCACGCGCACGCCACCTCGCCGGCGCTGCTTGCCTCGCTCACCAAGGGCGGTCTGGTCGCGGCCACGAAGTCGCTGGCGGTCGAGTACGCGTCGCGCGGCATCCGGGCAAACGCCGTCTCGCTCGGCGTCATCGAGACGCCGCTGAACCCGCCGGAAGCCTTCACGGCCCTCGCGAAGCTGCATCCCATGGGCCACGTCGGCCAGGTCAGCGACGTGGTGCAGGGCATTCTCTACCTGGAATCCGCCCCGTTCGTCACCGGCGAGATCCTGCACATCGACGGCGGCCAGAGCGCCGGCAGCTGAGCCCGGCCGGGCCGGCCGGGCTGGAGCCGTCTCCTGGTTGCGACATCTGCGCGATCAATGGCTCGAGTCGCGCATGCCGCGTCGTCCCCTGCACGGGTCGGCCGGGAGCAGACCGGCACCGGTCGCCCCCAGGACCTTGCTGCCTCGTCGGTCCGTGCATTCGGCCGAGGGGGACATGGCACGGGCCGCCCCCAGGATCCTGCTGCCCCGTGCATGCGCCGCCCTGTGCGAGCAGTCTCGTCGCATCCCCCGTGCACCGAAGACCTCTCCTGCGCAAATCTATGGACCAGTCCGCCGCGATCCATTCGGACGCAGCGAAGATCGTGGAAACTTTGCTTCGGATGGAAATTCCGCGCGCGTCACGCACGCAGAAGTTCCACGTTGCGCAAAGTTTCCACGTTGAAGGAGTTTCTATGATCATTATCCAGGCACGGTACAGGCGGGTTGTCGGCAGCGAGCACACGCCTGCCGGAGGCAGCAGGTTTCCCTTAATTAACGGCACTGCTAGTGATGCACATTTCTTTACCTGAGAAGCTGAATTTACAGGTTAAGCCCAACGCCGTTTACCTTGTTGCCCGTCATGCTGCGACGTGAGGTTTTACGAAGTCGGCGAGCCCGATCGGGGGCGGGCCGTGGTAGCGGATGTTCCCGTCTTGTGGGCTCTTGACGCCGGAGGGGGTGCGGCAAGTGCGCTCGGCAGGCTCGGATGCGGGTCCGGGTCTGGGTTCGGGTGCGGGTGCTGGCAGCGGGTGCGGAGGCGGGAGCGGCAGTGGGGGCGGGAGGGGCTGCGAAGCGGGTAGGGGGCGCGGGCGCGGGCCGGGTGCGCCGGGGGATTCAGGTGGCACCTCGTCCCTCGCGACGGGCTGGAACGCCTGAATTTCGCTCTTAGCTCTCCGCGATCTTGAAGATTTCGATCCCGAAGGGGCTCAGCGTGACCCTGTCCACGATCTCCGTGTCTCCAAGCGGGATGAGGCCAATGGGTGGCGCGTGCTCCGTCGTTCCCCCCAGGTGCGGCTTGACGGTCAGTTCCTCGTCGGCGTGGCTGGCGATCACCGCGAAACGCGTGCCGTCGCGGTGGACGAGGACGTCGCAGGCGACGTCCGGGTCGTCGACGGTCACCGGGCGCCGGACGCCGGCGTGCGTGGCAAGTGCCCCGTACAGCGCGATCGTCGCGTCCGGGTTGACCCCGGGAACGGCCGAAGCCATGTACTCGAGCGGGTACGTGCACAGGATCAGGGAGCCCCGGCCCGCCTGGCGCCGCAGCAGTGCGGGGCGGTCGCGGGCGTCGGTCGCGATCACCTCGGCGGTGGTCGGGGTGACCGGCAGGTAGGCCCGGGCATGCTCGTTCCCGGCGACGGGGAAGGTGAGCGTGGTGCCCCGGCTCAGGCCGCCGAAGTCGCGGGTGAAGGTGAGCTCGGCGAAGTCGTCGGTGATCGGGTCGACGAGGCCGACGTCAAGCTGGTGCCTGACGCCGAACAGTTCGTTCATCGCCCCGTAGGAGGGGCCGCGGTGCCAGGGCACGTCCCCGGCGGAATACGAGACGTAGACCGTCGCGCCGTCCTCGGCGAGACGTTGAAGCGCTGCGGCGGTGGGGGCGAGGAACTGTTTGACGGACGGGGCGAGATAAAGCCGCGCCCCCGGCTCGATCCCGTCCGATTCCCTGGTCAGCCTGGGCGGCAGGTCGGCGAGCCGCGCGGAGACGTATGACTGGTGGAGCGACCTGGCGACGGCGGCGTGGCTGTCCGGCGAGGTGAACGGGTACCGGGTGTCCAGGTAGCTGGAGACGATCAGCGCGGTGTCGGTGTCGGCCCGCTCGCAGTGCGCATGGTCGATGGCGGTGATCGTCTCCGCGAACTGCCGCATCTCATTGAGCGTGACCTTCGGGGTGCCGTGCGCGTCGGTCAGCCCGAAATTCTGCTCGAACGCGTGATGCCGGTACGGGTCCTGACCGGGGAGCGCGAAGTCGGTGTTGTTCCACGCGATCCAGCCGGTGGCGCCGGCCAGCAGCGTGCTGTGCAGCAGGTGCCGGTAGTACGTGGCCGCATTGGCGTCGGACGCGAAGTCGGAACTGACCCCGAACTCCTCCATGATCACCGGCTTGCCGAAGGTTCCCGCCAGTTCGCAGGCGATGGCGGCCGCGTAGCGCTGCCGGACGGGGTCGTCGCCGACGGGGTAGATGTGCGGGCCGAGGAAGTCGGTTATCTCCGATACCTCGGTCAGCCGGAAGCCGTTGTCGTTGCCGGTGACCTCGATTCCCCAGGCGCCGTCGCCAAGCGAGAACGGCTGCCGGCCGCCGGCCGCGCGGACCGCGTCCCGCATGATCCTGGCCCACGTCGCGACGATCTCGTGGCCGGTGTCCGACCCGCCGTAGAGCGGCATCTCGTTGGAGACCAGCCAGCCCGCGACCGCTGGGTGCTCGTGGAAGCGGCGGACCATCTCGGCGGCGAACCAGGCCTGGCGGCCGACCAGCCAGACATCGGTGTACAGATGGCGGTTGTCCCGCCAGGCGGGGTCCCAGTTCTCGCCGGACATGTGACCGACGATGAAGGTCGGGATCGTGGCGAGGCCGTGCTCAGCGTGCCGGCCGAGGAAGTCGGCGAAGCGATCCGTCATCGTCTCGTCGATCTCGTACGGACCGGGCATGAAGTCGGGCCAGTAGAAAAACGACCTGGTCATGGTCAGGCCGTGGTCCCTGAGCGCGGCCAGTTCCGCGCTGACCACCGCGGGGTCGTAGCTCCGCCACATGAGCGGGCCGCCGGTCCGTGACCAGAAGTTAGCGCCGAGCCAGTTCACCGGCGCGCCGGCCGCCATGATCCTCGGTGTGTTCCTCCGCATGGGTGGCCTCCTCCGCCGTGGTGCGCTCAGTCTCCCGGTCGGTCGGCCTCGCTGGCCAGAACTATACCGGTTTAGTACGCGACATTCCAACGTAAGGGGAGGTCGCGGGCGGTTGCCGGGCGCGTCCAGGGCTTACCGGGAAACTTTCCCTGGACTTTCCGGGACGCGTCCCGGACGCATCCCGGTTATGCTTAACCGGGATAGTGAGCCTTCGCCGTGCGCTCGTCTCGGGACCTACCCAGCGAACGCCCGGATCAAGGGCTGGGACAACCGCTTGGGGGCCCGGATGAAACGTCCGACCATCACCGACATCGCGCAGCGGGCCGGCGTGACCAAGGCCGCGGTCTCCTTCGCGCTCAACGGACAGCCCGGGGTCTCCGCCGCGACCAGGGAGCGGATCCTGGCGATCGCCGAGGAGATCGGCTTCCAGCCAAGCAGTGCCGCCCGCGCCCTGACCGTCGGCAAGAGCGGGGTGTTCGGCCTGGTGATCGACCGGCCGGCCCGCACCCTCGGCATCGAGCCGTTCTTCATGCAACTGGTCTCCGGTATCCAGGCCGACCTCGCCGAGCACGAGGTCATGCTCCAGTTCACGATGACCGAAGACAGCGACGCGGAGATCGAGCTCTACCGGCAGTGGTGGGCGCAACGGCGGGTTGACGGCGTCTTCGTCGTTGATCTCCAGGTCGATGACCGGCGGATCCCGGCCATCGAGAAGCTGCACATGCCGGCCGTGGTGGTCGGCACACCGCGCGGGTCCGGCTCGCTGCCCGCGATCTGGCAGGACGACCGGGCCGCGGTGGATGTCGTGGTCGGCTATCTCGCGGCCCAGGGCCACCGGCGGATCGCCCGGGTGGGCGGGCCGGCCGTGTACTGGCACTCGGTGCTCCGACGCGACGCGCTTGAGGCGGCCGCCGCGGCGGCCGGGCTCACGGCGTTCTCTGTCGAGACGGA
>Ga0335073_10002105_pt1 | contig 27213 bp, 27 predicted proteins | sample Lox_Sample_22_FD_207093 | JGI IMG/M metagenome (GOLD analysis project Ga0335073, IMG submission 207093) | Soil microbial communities from Loxahatchee National Wildlife Refuge, Florida, United States - Lox_Sample_2.2 | ecosystem: Environmental > Terrestrial > Soil > Wetlands | place: USA...
CAAGCCCATGAGGTAGTCGCCTGCGCCGAAATCCGCGCTGCCGACCTCGCGCGCCACGAGCTCGTGCAGCTCGTCGAGCGCGGTCGCAAACTTCTCGGGCGGGGCGAAGCGCTCCTCCATCCCGGATTACCAGCGACGCCGGCGCTGGGCTGCGCGCACGCGCGCGCCGATCTCGGCCGCGCGCTGCGCCCGCGTCACGCTCGGCGTGTCGGACGGCAGGTGCTCGCGCAGCCTGGCAAGCGGCACCCGCTCGATCGTCGGAGTCGGATGGCTGTCGCAGTCGTACCATCGCCCATAGATCGTTCCTTGCTTGAACCCGGCCGCATCGAGCCAGTTCGGCACACCCGGATCCTCGAGCGCGAGCACGGCCCGAAATTTTCCGTCCGAGCTTATCCTGGCGGTTGCACCATTGATGCTGCTCAACCGATACACGAACTCGACGGCGTTGAAATAGGGGTCATTGACCTGGAAGTTCCAGTACGGTCTGGTCTTCGGCAGCTCGCTCTCGATGATGAGCGCTTCTCCGTCCTCGATCTCGAACACGGCCGGAAGATACACCTGCTTCGACATGCCCGCGTAGCGTACCGACTCGAACCTGTTGATGCCGACCCGCTCCTTGATACCGTTCTGCATCTTGAAGAAGAACTTGGTGACGCGCGCGGGAAACTTCGCCATCTCGCGAATGCGAGCGACGATCTCATCCGGCTCGAGGCGCGGCTTCAGGGGAACCTCATCCAGGCACTCGATGGTCAACACGGGGTCGCGCTCGCGCGTCCAGTCCTGGCTGCGCGAGCGCACCATCATCAGATTGGCCTGCGGAGCTATCGGCGCCCAGTTGCCCGTGTGGCCTGCCGGGCGGCGCGCGCTGAACAGAACCTCGAACTCTCCATCCGCACCGATCTCGATGTCGTGATCGTCCAGATCGTTGACACCGCCGATCTCGGATATCTCGTCGACCAGCCCCGACTTGCCGCGCTGCGTGGTGAATATGAGGCGCGCCACCGTGCCGCGATTGCCGGCAACGCGATAGCTGAGATCGCCGCGGATCGGCGTGTAGTAGTAGATGTCGTCCGGATTCGGCTGGCAGCGGTAGACCGGGTTCCAGAGCGGCGTCCAGTCCGGGTGCTCGGCGTCCGCATGGAAGTACGGAAAGTACGAGTACGAGAGATTCATCATGATCTGTTGATAGATGTCGGCCCGATATCGAGGATCGGCCGGTCGCCAGGTATTGGCGATCTCCTCGACCGCCTTTTCCAGGCCGGTCAAATACTCGAGGATGGTCGGGCCGATCTCGCCGCTCATAGATAGTGATCACTATCTTAGGTAGGTGCCGTGAGCCATGCAAGCGAGCGCGCCCGGCGGCCTTGCGTGCGGCACAGCGGCCTTGCGTGCGGCACAGCGGCCTCGCCGGCAACGGGCCGCGGGTCATGCGGCGATGGCGCGCCGGCAGAATTCCCAGGTCTCGGCGGCAAGCTGTACGCGCTTGGCCCAATCGGCGCGCGCTTTGCTCCGGGTCAGGAGCTCGGTGTGCACCGTGGTCGAAACCAGGTTGTACAGGAGCGCCGCCAGGCGCGCGGGATCTTCGCGCCGCACCGCGCCCGCCTTCATCCCCGACGACAGCTGCTCGGCGATCAAGTTGAGCAGGGGACTCAAGGCGGCCTGCAGATCGTCCGGGCGCGACTCGGCCAACCGCAGGTGCTCACGGCTCATCGCGGCGCTGCGCCGTCCCGCATCGGCGGGGCCGTGTGGCGAGCCGCCCGCGAGCACCAGGTTCGTGACGATGAGCTCGAGCCGCGCGACGGGATCCCCGATCGAGCCGATCTGCTCGCGAAAGCGGCGCGTCGCCATGAGAATGGCCTGCTCGAAGACCGCGAGCACCAGCTCATCCTTGTCGGCAAAGCGCTCATAGAAGGCCCGCCGCGAGAGTGCGGTCCTCTCCAGCACCGCGCGGATGGTGAGCCCCTCGAGCCCCTTCTCCTCGAGCAGCCGATACGCCGCCTCGACGAGCTGGCGGCTGCGCTCGAGGATCTGCTCGCGCCGCGCCGCGAGCACCCGGTGGGTTGAGCGCTCTTCCCAGCGGCTCCGCGCCGGCGGTGCGGCGGCTCGACCCGGCTTGGCTGTCAGCGTCATCGCAGGTCAAACTCCGAGAACGCGGTTCTTGGGAATTGTCGCCGAATTCGTTGACATTTATAGCACGGTTGCTGGATAGTCGAGAACATCGTTCTCACATGAGCAGAACCTGGCATGGCGTCGGTCACTTACGTGGCGCATGACGGCACGCGGCGCACCATCGAGGTGAAGACCGGAGATTCCGTCATGCAGGGGGCTGTCAACAACATGATCAACGGCATCGTCGCCGAGTGCGGCGGCGCGCTCGCGTGCGCCACCTGCCACTGCTACGTGGACGATGCGTGGATCGAGCGCACCGGGTCGGCGAGCGCGACCGAGAGCGAGATGCTGGATTCGACCGCCGCGGAGCGCAGACCCGGAAGCCGGCTCAGCTGTCAGATCGTGGTGAGCGACGCGCTCGACGGTCTCATCGTGCATCTTCCCGAGCGGCAGTACTAGGAGCATCGGGTTTGGCCAACGAGAGCTTTCCCAAGCCCCGCATACCGGCACACGTGCCGGCGGAGCTGGTACGTCCCATCGGCCTCACGGAAGGCGCGGAGTTTCTCAGGTCGCCGCACGCGTTCATGGCGGCGCTGCACGACACGCACCCGCCGATCTTCTTCAGCACCAGCGAGCACGCCACCAGCGCCTGGATGCTCATCAAGTACGAGGATGTGTTCTTCGTTCTCAGGCATCCGGAGATTTTTTCTACCGCGGGCGCGACGCCGTTCCCTCGCGACCCCAACGACTACTTCTACATGATCCCGCTCGAGGTGGACCCACCGCATCACCGCAAGTACCGCGCGATGATCGACCCGATGGTCTCGCCGAAGGCCGTGGCCGCCATGGAGGAGTCGATCCGCAGCCTGGCGAACCGGCTCATCGATGCATTCATCGAGCGGGGCGAATGCGAGTTCACCACCGAATTCGGCCGGCCATTGCCGGTATCGGTGTTCTTGGGTCTCATGGGCCTGCCGCAAGAGATGCGCGACACCTTCGTCGGCTGGGCCATGGGTCTGTTGCACTCCCAGGATCGCAACGTCGCCGCCACCTGCATGCGCGAGACCGTCGCCTACCTCAAGCAGGCGATCGAAGAGAAGCAGCGCATGCCGGACGAGAGCGTGCTCGCGGCGATCGTGCATGGCCAGGCGGACGGCGCTCCCCTGACGCCGCAGGAGGTGTTCGGCTTCACCTTCTTTCTGTTCATCGCGGGCCTCGATACGGTGTTCGCGACACTCAACAACGTGTTCGTGTGGCTCGCCCGGCACCCCGAGCGCCGGCAAGAGATCGTCGCGAGTCCGGAGAGCATCTCGGCCACGGTCGAGGAGCTGCTGCGCGCGTTCGGCGTGACCTTCTCCGGCCGCACACTCACCCAGGACTACGAGCTGCATGGGGTGAAGCTCAAGAAAGGCGACAAGGTCACCTCGATCCTGCCCGCAGCCAACTACGACCCCGCGGCCTTCGAGAATCCGAAGCAAGTCGACTTCCGCCGCCCGCGCAAGCCCAACCTGTCGTTCGCGGGCGGCGTGCACAGCTGCATGGGGGCGCACCTCGCACGCCTGGAGATGAAGATCTCGATCAGCGAGTTCTTGCGGCGCATCCCCGATTTTCACCTGAAAGAGGGGACCACCATCGAATACTGGCCGGGCGGCGTCGTGGGACCCAAGACGGTTCCGCTGCGCTGGTGAAGCTAGGCAGCTTTGCTGAACTCGAGGTGCAGGGCGGTCACGCCATTCAGGATGTAGGTCGGCACCTTGTGGTAGCGGCGTGCGCCGGGCGGACCATGGTGGGCCTCTGAGATGCGCAGCTCCATCATGCGTTCGAGAAAACGCTCGAGCGTGATGCGCGCCTCGAGGCGAGCCAGCGGCGCACCCGGACAAGCATGAAAGCCCCGGCCGAACGCCAGATGATCGCGCAAGTTCGGACGGTCGAGCCGAAATTCGTCGGGCTGCTCGAAGCGGCGCGGGTCGCGATTGGCGGCGCCCAGCGCCACGGTGACCAGCGTCCCGGCCGGCACATCGACCCCGCCTACCGACGTCGAGCGGCGGGCGACCCTAAAATTGACCTTGGCCGGGCTTTCCATGCGCAGCGTCTCCTCGACGAATTCCGGAATGCGCTGCCGCTCGGCGCGCAGGCGCTCGAGCAAGGGCGGGCAATCGCCGAGGATCTTCAAGGCGGAGGCGATGAGCTTGGCGGAGGTGTCCTGCCCGGCGACGAACAGAAAGGTCGCGATGCGCACCAGCGCCGCGAGCTCCGGGACCGAGCCGTCGCGAGATACGGGAGCGGGTCCTCGGCCAGCGACTCGTCGGTGTAGAAATTGGCGGCGTCGAAATCCTGCATGGCGGGATCTCCTTGCTTCAGCGGGCGGTCCAGACCGATGTGAGCGCGTAGTCGGACAGGTACTTGGTCGAGCTCCACCCGCCATCGACTACGATCACCTGGCCATTGATGAAGCTGCCGCCGGGCGAGCACAGAAAGGCGATGGTGCTCGCGATGTCGTCGACGGTGCCCATGCGGTGGTGCGGCGTCATCTCGACGTTCATGCGGCGGAATTTCTCATCCTGCAGCCGCGCTTCCGTCATGGGCGTCGGCACGACTCCAGGGGCCACGGCATTGCTGCGAATCCCTTGGTGACCGTACTGGCACGCGATGTGCGAGGTCAAACCGGTCAATCCCGCCTTGGCCGCGGAATAGGCGCCGCCGCGCATGCCGCCCACCACCGCGAAGGTCGAGCTCACGTTGATGATCGCCGATCCCGGCTGCATGTGCGGCAAGACGTCGCGCGCCAGACGAAACGGCGCGCGCAGCATCACGTTCAAGAAGAAATCCAGCGTCTCGTCGTCCGTTTCGTGCAAGGGCTTGGGGCGCCCGATGCCGGCGTTATTGACCAGGAAGTCGATGTGCCCCCAGCGCGACACCGCCGCATCGACGATACGCTTGGGTGCCTCGCGCTCGGTCACGTCGACCGCCACGGTGGCCACGCGCTCCCCGCCCTCGAAGGCCGTCCCCAGGCGACCCTCAAGGGTCTGTTCGAGATGCGCAAGCCTGGCCTGGTCGCGCCCCACGCCCAGGATGGCCATGCCCGCATCGGCCAGCTTGACGGCGGTGGCGAACCCGATACCGCTGCTCGCTCCGGTGATGACTGCCACTTGCATCTGCTGCATATGCGCTCGCGACGATTGCCACTACTGCGGAAAGTGTACTAAAAGGGCCGCTGGCGCATGAGCAAATGATGGAGGAACCCTTGGCTGCGCGCTTTGGAGCGGAGTCGACCGCCGATCAGGTGCTCGAGGGTATCGATCTTCGAGGCAAGCGCTGCTTCGTCACCGGCACCTCAGCGGGGCTCGGTGTCGAGACGGCGCGCGCGCTGGTCGCGCATGGCGCCCACGTCGTCGGCGCCGCACGCGATCTTGCCAAGGCGCAACGTGCCGCGGCGGCCGTGCGTGCGCAGGCCGCGGCCGGCGGCAGCTTCGAGCTGGTCGCGCTCGATCTCGCCTCGCTCGCGAGCGTGCGAGCGTGCGCCGATGCCTTGTGCGCGGCCGGCAAGCGCTACGACGCCATCATCGCCAATGCCGGCGTCATGGCGTGCCCGAAGGGCCGGACCGCCGAGGGCTTCGAGACCCAGTTCGGCACGAATCATCTGGGCCATTTCGTGCTCGTCAATCGGCTGCTGCCCTTGCTCGCGCGCGGATCGCGGTTCGTCAGCCTGTCATCCGCCGGGCATCGCTTCTCGGATGTCGACCTCGAAGACCCGAACTTCGAGCACACACCGTATGTCGAATTCGTCGCCTACGGACGATCGAAGACCGCGAATGCGCTGTTCGCGGTGGAGTTCGACCGCCGTCACCGCGCCCAGGGGATACGCGCCGCTGCGGTGCATCCCGGCGCCATTCAGACCGAGCTCGGGCGTAACATGACGCCCGAAGTCATGCAGCAGCTCACGCGCTTCGGCAGCGCCTCGAGTCCCGGCACGAGCCCCGCGCAAGTTCAATGGAAATCCATTCCGCAAGGCGCCGCCACCTCGGTCTGGTGCGCGATCGTCGCCGACGCCGACGCGATCGGCGGCCGCTATTGTGAGGATTGCCATGTCGCCGAGTCCGTCCCGTCCTCCGACACGGCGCGCCGCACGGGCGTTCGAGCCTATGCGCTCGATCCCGAGAAGGCCCGGGCGCTGTGGTCCAAGAGTGAAGAGATGGTGGGCGAGCACTTCTGAGCCCGAACCCGTCGGCTCTGCCCGCCCGGCCTCACTTCAATCGATACACCTCATCGGCAGTGCCGCTGAAGAGCAGCGTCTTCTCCTCCTCGGAGCAGCCGGCGGTGATGCGCTTGAAGGAGTTCCACAGCACACCGTAGCTGCAGCCGCTGTCGACGGGGAAGTTGCTCTCGAACATGCAACGCTTGGGGCCAAACGCCTCGATACAGGTCTCGATGTAGGGCCGCCATTCCGCCGCCAGCTCGATCGAGGTGGCGCTGCCCGGGCGGCCATCGATACGCCCCTCGAGATTCATTCCGAGACCGCCGAGCTTGGCGCGGAGGTTCGGCCGCCGCGCGAGCTCCCGGATGCCTCTGCGCCAACTCTCGACGATCTCGGCGTTGCGCCCGGGTGCGGCGCGCGCACGCAACGGCGTTCCCAGGTGATCGAGAATGATCACCGTCGAAGGACATGCCGCCGCGAGTTGCGCGAGCTCTCCGAGCTGCGTGTGGAAGCACCACACATCCAGCGTGAGCGCGTAGCGCTCGAGCAACGCGACCCCGCGGCGGAATCTTGAATCCGCCATGAGGCCTTTCACCGCCGGATCGGATGCTCGGCCAAAGACGCTCACCTCGGCGTAGGCGGTGGGAGCCCGGATCCCTCGCAGCCGGCCGTTGCCCGCGGCAATCTGCGCCTCCAGTATAGGGCCGACCTGCTCGCCGAGTCGCAGATCGGCGTGGCCGACGATGCCGGCCGCGATACGGCACTCACCGTACCTGCCGCTCGCGCTCATCGCGGCCATACCGTTGGCGAACTCGGAGCAAGAAAGCTCCGGGCCGCGTGCCCATGCCGGCAATCTCGCCGAAGTCCCAGAGATGATGGTGCGGATCGACGATGGGTCGCGAAGCATCGATCGGCCGCTCTTCACTCATGACGATACCTCTGGTGAAAGCAGGCGGCGCTGACCGCGGCAGGCGCCTCCGGCTCGCCGATGCGGCGCGCGAACTTCTGACCCTCGTACGCCGCCGTAGCCCAGGGGCGCGCGGCGAGTGCATCTCCGATCGTGTAAAGCCGGGTCACCTTGCCCTCGAGCGCGACCGCGAGAGCGCTCAGCGGCTCGCGCGCGGTCGACCTCAGAACACCGCGATGACCTGCGGCAGGTCGACGGTGGTACGAATGCCCGGCTGCGCCTCGCAGACCGCGATGACCGAGTTGACCGCGCGGTGCGCGGTGAGACCCGGCATCACCAGCGCGTAGTCCTCAAGCGGCACCGGGAAGCGAATTCGCACATCGAGCGGAGTATCTCCCTCCACACGCACGCGCCAGCCCGTCTCCTCCAGCTGCCAGTCGGCCTCCACCTCCTCGGTGCAATACCAGTTCGCGCGAAAGCGCAGCAGCGGCTTGCCCGAGCGAACGCCGGTCACCGTGATGCGCAGCGCCGCGACCGTGCCCTTCTCGATCGTGCCCGCGGCGATCTGCGTGCGGTGCCTGGCACCCGCCATCTCGCCCTTGACCTCGGTCGTGTCGAACGGCTGGCCGATGGCATCGGCTATCTGACTCAGCGTCCCGGCAAAGTCGTGATGAACGTAGTCGAGCTTGCGCTGATCGAACACGCCCGGCTGCGCGCCGTAGCCCATGATGTTGAAGATCATGTCGGGCGAGTCGCGTCGTGAAAGGTTCGCGAACTCATCGATCGTGAGGCACTCGAGGCGCCGCTCGAGCGAGAGTAGCGGCAGCGAGAGAGCCTCCGTGACGAACCCAGGGCTGCTGCCGGTGCTGTAGATGGAGGTGTTGCCGCTCATGCACGCCTCCTCGACCCGCCGGCGCAGCGCGGCATCCATCGAGCGAGGATGATGGAACTCGCCACGAGTCGTCACCACGTTCTTGCCCGAGGCCAGCAGGCGGCAGATCTGGTCGAAGTCGATGCCCTGGCGCATGTAGAGCACGCAGTCGGCCTCGAGCCCGACGATCTCATCCACCGAGCTGGTCGCGGCGATCCCGACCGGCGCCAATCCACACAAGGCGCCCGCGTCCTTGCCGACCTTGTCGCGCGAGCTGACGTAGAGACCCACGAGCCGCATGCGCGGATGCTGGATCACGGTACGCAGCGAGCGCGTGCCGATGTTGCCGGTGGCCCACTGGATGACTCGATACTGCTTGAGCATGATATCTCCGCTTGCGCGAGCGTCCCGATCTTAGCAGCTCTGGCCCGCTGCGCGGATTTCCGGGATAGTAAGATCCCGTGAGCACGGTGAGCAAACTTCCGAGACGGCAGCTGGTGCAGGCGGCCGCGGCCAGACTGCGCGACTTGATTCTGGCGCGTGAGGCGGGCGCCCAGATCGGCTCGCTCAACGAGGTCGCGCAATTGCTGGGCGTCGGCATCGTCACCGTGCAGCAGGCCGCGCGCATCCTCGAGCACGAGGGCCTGCTCGCGGTGCGCCGCGGCCCGGGCGGCGGCTACTACGGCACCCGGCCCGACGAGGCCGCTCTGGAGCGCGCATTCGCCGCTTATCTGCGCGTGCACGGCTTCGGACACCGCGAATCGCACCGGATCATGTCGCTTCTCGATTGCGAGATCGTGCCCGCCGCCGCGCGCTGTGCCGATGAGCGGCTGCGGCAAGGTATCCGCACGCTGATCGAGCGCGTCGAGCAGTGTCAGACGACGGACGAGCGCGTGGCGGTCGAGATCGATCTGCGCGATCTGTTGCTGAGGATGGTGAGCGGGCCGCTCATCGAGCTCCTGTGTCGCGTGACCCTGCGGCTCTATGTGCACCCGCTATCCGCGCCGCTGTTCGCCGGACAGGAAGGCGTCGCCGAATGGAAGGCCGGCCGGCGACGGATTCTGCAGGCGATTCTCGATCGAGACGAGGAGCTCGCCGAGTTCGAGGCTGAACGTTACCGCCGGCTGGTGCTTGCGCGCCTGCGCGAGCGGGATGAGGCGCCGCCGAGATCTTGAGCCACCCCGAGGATCTCGACTTCCCAGACCTTCTCATCGGTCGGAATCACGATGCGTTTATCGCGCAGGCGTCGGCGAGGATGGTGGTCATGGACGCAATATCCAGCCGCCGTCCACGTGCAACACCTGACCGGTGATCCAGTCGCCGGCGGGCGAGCACAACAACAGCAGCGCGCCCACCAGCTCATCGGGCGCGCCGCGCACGCGCATCGCCACCGTCGCTTCGAGCATCTTGATGAAGGGTGAGTCGTCGGGTGTCAGGAGCTTCCCCGCATCGCTCATGGTGTTGCCCGGCGCGATGGCATTCACGTTGATCTTCTCGCGGCCGAGCTGGCGGGCGAGCGTCGTGGTCAGACCGACGAGTGCCAGCTTGCCGATGCCGTATACGGAGAGCGCCGGGAATGCGCCGCCCGAGACCTGATTGATGATCTTGCCGCCGCCGCGTTGGCGCATCAGTGGCACGATCGCCTGCGCGCAGACGAGGGCGCCGGTCAGATTCACATCGAGGATGCGCTTCCATTGATCGAGCGCGATATCGATCGCGGGCAGATAGCCGAGCTCCGCCATCAGGGCGGCGTTGTTCACCAGGATGTCGACCCCGCCGAAAGCATCGCTGGCCGCCTGCGCCATGCGCTGCACCGACTCCGGCTGGGCGATGTCGACGCCGACCGCGACCGCCCTGCCGCCGCCCGCGACGATCTCCTCGCACACGCCGCGAGCGCCTTCCGGCTTGATGTCCGCGACCACCACGGAGGCCCCCGCCTGGGCAAGCCCGAGCGCGTAGGCGCGTCCGATGCTGTTGCCGCGCCCGCCCGCGCCGGTGACGACGGCGACTTTTCCGTCGAGCCGGAATTGATCGATGGCAAAGGTCATTTCGATGCTTCGTTCTGCACCAGCTCGAGAAACGGAGCGGCCAGATCGCGAAGCGGCGCGAACGAGGGATCCGCGCCGAGAGCCTCGCCGAGCAGGCGCACATCCTTTGCGAGCAGCTTCGCGCCGTGTCCAAATGCCGCGGGAGCCGGCAATCGCGCGTAGATCTCGAAGCCGTAGCTGCGGCCGCTGCTGGCCTTGACGATGTCGATGAATGCCCGGCGCTCGAGTCCGAGCGCCGCGGCCGCACAGAGTGCGTGATGCGCCGTAGCCATGTGCGCCGCCATCAAGGCGTTGTTGACGAGCTTCGCCATCTGCCCGGCCCCGACCTCGCCCACTCGCACGATGAGGCCCGCGAAGGTCTCGAAGATCGGCCGGGCCGCGGCCACCGCCGTCTCCTCGCCGCCCACCATGACGGTGAGCGTGCGCGTCGCCGCCGCGGGGCCACCGCCGCTCACCGGCGCATCGACGAGCGCCACGCCGAGCGCGGCCGCTTGTCTCGCGAGATCGATGACAGTGCGGGGATGAACCGTGGAATGCAGCGCGATGCGGCTGCCCGGCTTCATCGCGGCGAGCAGCTCCTCGCAGACCTGCCGTACACCCGCATCGTCGGTAACGCACACGCCCACGTGCTGCGCCCGGGCGGCGAGCTCCGCGATGCTCGCGGCCGGTTGCGCGGCGCTATCTTTGAAGGGCGTCAGCGCCTCAGCGCGACGCGCCCACAGATACAGCGGAAATCCGCAATCCGCGATGCGCCGGGCAATGGGTCCGCCCTGACTGCCGAGGCCGATGAACCCGACGGTCGTCATGGTGCTCAACCGGCTGTCACGCCGCGGTCGATATTGATGCACGCCCCGTGATATCCACGCCCGGCATCGGAGGCGAGGTAGGCGATCATCTCGGCCACATCGTCGACCTCGACCAGTCCGCGTAGTCCCGAATAGCGCTTGATGAGCGCCCGGTCGACGCCCTCGGGCACGGTGAGATTATTGGCGATGTTGGTTGCCATGCCGCCGGGCGCCACCGCGTTGAATCGAATCGGCTTGTGAACGTATTCCATCGCGAGCGCCTTGGTCATATGAGTGAGACCGGCCTTGGTCGCGCAGTAGGCCGCGGCGTAGGCCTCACCGACGAACGCCGCCGAGGAGGTCACGTTGACCACCGCGCCGTCCGCGGCCAAAAGATGAGGAATCGCCGCCTGCATCAAGTAAAAGGGTGCGTTCAGATTGACGGCGATGGTCCGCTCGTAGTCGAGCGTGCGCATCTCGTGAGCGTTGCACAGCACGATGATTCCGGCCACGTTGCAGAGCGCGTCGAGCCGTCCGAACTCGGCGCGCGCCGCCGCCACCGCCGCCGTGCAGTTCTCGCGCAGAGCGAGGTCGGCGGCATGCACGAGCACTCGATTCCCGAGCGGGCGCAGGGCCGCGGCGGTCTGCTCGAGTGCCGCCGCATTCAAATCCACCGCGCATACGTCGGCCCCGGCGCGCGCCAGCGCCAAAGCGGTGGCCCGGCCGAGGCCCGAGGCCGCGCCGGTCACGAGCGCGGCCTTGCCTTTCATGTTGCTGGCGGTCGGCATGGCAGATTCACCCGCTCACCATGGATAAGGAAGCCCTTTGGCCACGCGATCTCCCAACTCGCTCACCACGGCCTGCATCACGGACGCCTTGGGCCAGCTGCCGTCGACGGCGTATTGCAGCACGAACTCCTGCATCTCCTCGGGCGTGGCGTTGCCGCTCGCCATGGCGGCGTAGGCGTGTGTGCGAATGGGCGTCATGGCCGAGGAGTCGGCGACGCCGACCAGCGTGATCCAGCGACGTGCGCGTTGATCGAGACCGGGTCGCATCCACACCTCGCCGAACACGAAATTGACGATGCCGCCCTCCAAGTACGGCGTCAGCGGCGGCGGCGCGGGGAAGATCATCACCGATTTGAAATGGGCCGCCCCTTCGGCGAGCCGCTCTGCGGGATCCCAGGGCTGGGCCCGGATCGGACGGTACGCGGCGGGTGCGAGGCCGAGCTCGTCGGCAACGCGCGTGACGGCGGCGTCGAGCGCGACGCCGCGCGGCCAGCCTCCGTAAACCGCGAGTTGCAGCGCGGCCTCGCGCATCTCGACAAGCGTGATCTCGCCGAGCTTGAGCGCACCGCGGATGTAGCCCTCGGCGACATCGGCGCGCCCGCCGTTGCACACCGCGGCGCAGATCGAGATGAAGAAGCGCGAGCGCCGATCGAGCCCGGGGCGCGTCCAGACCTCCGCGAACACGTAATCGCGCCACGAGGACTGCATGAGCGTCTCGGGCTCGCGCGCGGCCGCACCCAGGATCTCCGACTGGCCCTGCGCGCCGCGACGCGCTCGCTCGGTGGGATCGTGCAGGCTCATCTCGCGCCTTGCGGCTTGGCGAGGTTCATCCAAACGTTCTTGACCTGCAGAAACTCGTGCAAGCCCTGCTCGCCCCCGAGGCGTCCGTAACCGCTCTGCTTCATTCCGCCGAAGGGCGCGAAGGGCTGCATGCCCTCGCCCGAGCCGTTGACCTGCACCATGCCCGCTTGCATCTGGCTCGCGACATGGTGGCCGCGCCGCAGATTCTGCGTGTGAATGTAGGCCCCCAACCCGTAACTCGTGCCATTGGCAAGCGCGATCGCCTGCTCCTCGCCATCGAACGGCGTCACCGCGAGCACCGGCCCGAACACCTCGTGCTGCGCGAGCGCCGTGCGATTGTCGACGTCGGCGATGATCGTGAGCGGCAGATAGTAGCCCTCGGCATGATCGCCGCCGAGGCGGCTGCCTCCGCGGATGAGCCGCGCGCCATCCTTGCCCAGCGCGCCGTCGATCACACCGAGTATGCGGCGCACCGCGGCCTCCGAGATGATCGGCCCCATCACCGTCGAGGCCTCGAGCGGATCCCCAACCTTGATGTGCGCCGCCGTCGCGTCGAGCATCTTGAGATATTGCTCGTAGATCGGCCGTTCCACGAGCAGGCGCGTGCCATTGACGCAGCCCTGCCCGCTCACACTGATCGCGCCCGCGAGCCCGCGCCTCGAGGCCTCGTTGAGATCCGCATCCGCGAACACGATCACCGCCGATTTACCGCCGAGCTCGAGCCCACAAGGCTTGAGGGTCTCGGCCGCGGTGCGCAGCACCTTCCTGGCGGTCGCGCCGCTACCGACGAACTGAATCTTGTCGATGCCGGAATGCGCCACCATGGCTTCGCCGACATCCGCGCCACCGGCGACCATGTTGACCACGCCGGGGGGGAAGCCTGCCTCGAGAAACAGCTCGCCCAAGCGCATGACCGTGAACGGCGCGAGCTCCGGAGCCTTCACCACGACGCAGTTGCCGGCGGCGAGCGCCGGCGTCATCACCATGGTTGCCGCGAACAGGGGTCCGTTCCAGGGGATGATGGCGCCGATGACGCCATACGGTTCGTGGGTGACGTAGTTGTGAGCCGGTCCACCGAAGGTTGCGAGGGTCTCGCCTTTGATCTTGTCGGCCCAGCCGCCGAAATAGCGAAACTTTTGCGCGGCGTCGGGGGGCAGGAAGGAGGTCATCACGCTCGGCGATCCGTTCTCGAGCGTCGAGAGCGCGGCGAGCTCTTGCGCATGTTGCTCGATCATCGCCGCCATGCGAAACATGAGATCGCGCCGCTTGTCGCCGGGCAACGCGCGCCAGGCGGGGAAGGCCGCGCGCGCGGCCTGAACCGCGGCATCGACCTCGAGCGCGGAGGCGAGGCCGATCTCACAAGTGGCCTGGCCGTTTGCGGGGTACACGTGGCGCTGCACGGCACCGCCGCCGCGCTCGCGCAAGCGGTCGCCGATGATCACCGCGTGACGCGGAACCGCCGTGTCGGGAGTTCTGAAACTCATCGCCCGCCCCGCCCAATAATATGTCGATATTACGAAGCCAAGACCGGTGTGTCATCATCGGATGGCCATAAATCGATATTTATATGCAGATTTTTATGAGCAGGAGAACGTCAATGGCCTCCTCGACTGTGAGTGAAAGCGTTCGTAGCTTTGATCATCTCTCGAGGACGCTCTTGCGGCGCCGAGCGTGCGGCCGCAGCCGTCGAGGCTCGAGGCGAGTCTTGTTGCGACCGACCGCCGGCGTCACGACCAGCCGGTCGACGATCTCGGCAATCGCCTCCACCCCGAACTCATTCGGCTTGCGCAGCCACCAGGCCAGGATCTCGACGGTCGCGCTGACACCGAAGATCGCGCCGAGCTCGACGGGCAGCCAGTTGCTCCGTTGCGCCTGGGCTGCACCCAGCTGCATCGCCTGGCGAATGAACTCCTCGCGCACCGCTCCAGCCGCGCCGCCGGTGAGCAGGGACGTCCACAGCGCTCGATGCTCGTTCACGTAACGACAGAGGGCGAGGCAAGAGCCGCGCGTGTCGGATGCGACCAGGAGCGGCATGGCGAGCGCCAGCAGCTGCCGGATCTGCTCCTGCGCCACGTCCTTCAGCAACTCGGTCTTCGATTCATGATGGCGAAAGAAGGTGGCGTAGCCGATCCGGGCCTCGGCGGCGATGTCGCGCACCGTGATCTGGTCGAACTGCTTGCGCTCGAGCAGCGAGAGCAGCGCCCCGCGCAACGCCGCGCGCGTGCGTAGCATGCGGGCGTCGGTGATCGCGGAAGAGCTGTGCATGCTCGAACTATCGTGGATCCGGGCTTCCCCAGCAAGCGCCGCGAGCTCGGCAAGATCCGAGCCGGAGCGGAAGAAGTGCATCGCGTCGACGCGCAGGCGGCAGTTCCGTCCGCCCTTCCTTCCGGTCGCGCACCGTCCGCGGCGGGAGGCGCTTGCGCACGCGAGGCTTCCGTGCCGGGCTTGCGCCAGAAAGTGCCTGCGTTGAGGGCCGCCCAGGCCATTCGCAGCCAGCGCGTGAGCGCAAAAGCGAGCCATAGCGCCCAGAGAAGCATGGCCACCTTGTACCACCAGAGCGACAAGGAGATCACCCAGGGCATGGGCAAGATCCCGTTGGTCCAGGCCAGCCCCGGCCGCGTCTCCTAGATTCGCACGTAGCGACCGCGCCGCTGGAGAGCCGCCATCGGTATCCAGATGAGCAGCATGAAGGCGGCGGCAAGCATGAGGCTCGCCGCCTCGGGCGGGATCAGCGAGCTCAGCGCGCGATAGGCCGCGGGCGTGAGCGGCAACGCCAGCACGATCAATCCCGGCAAGTAGATCGCGTAGGCGAGAATCGCGTTGCGCCCGAACGCAGCGAGGAACCGTGCGAGCCAGCGCGGCAACCGCCGGGAGCTGAGCAGCAGCTGAATGAGCGCGAGAATCACCATGCAAATGCCGCTCGACAGCAACACGAAGCTGCTGGTCCACAAGTCCTTTACCAGGGGAAAGTACCTGGCCCAGGCGACCCCCGTGGCGGCGCACGCGACACCGGCGAGCGCGAAGGCCACCAGGCTCTCGCGCTCGCCCGCTCGCGTCATGAACCAGCGCCCGGCAACCACGCCGAGCAAACACTGCGCGATGGCCGGCACGGTGCTCAGCAAGCCTTCGCTATCGTAGCCGTCGGCCCCCCCGACGTAACGATACGGCCCGAGCAAGGCGCGATCGACCCAGGAAACAAAATTCATGCCTCGAGCCGCGAGGTTGGTCGGCGCCCCGTCCGGAATCGGCAGTAGTGTAATGGGCCAGTACAGGAGCAACGATGCGAGCGCGAGCGCGAGCGTCGTGCGCTGCGAGAGGCGCAGCGACAGCAAACTCGCCGCGCAATAGCACAGGGCGATGCGTTGAAGCACACCCATGATGCGCAAGCCCGCCCCGGGCGACCAATCGTGCATCCACAGCCAGGTCACGTTGCTCAACAGAAAGCCGAGGGCAAACAGCCGCGCCGCTCTGCGCAGTACCTTGCTCCGGCTGGCAGCGACTCCGGGCCGGGTGGCCGCCGCGATGGACAGCCCGACGATGAACAAAAAGGCGGGGAATACGGCATCCGCCACGGTGAACCCTGCCCACGCGGAGTGCAGCAAGGTGGGCGCAACCAGAAAGCGCAGGTACTCCGCGGCGCCGAGCGAGAAGTTCACGAGCAGCATGCCGGCGACGACGAGTCCCCGCAGGATGTCGAGTGACTCCAGCCGCTGTTCGCCGCTCCGGGCACTCGACACCTTGCATGAGGTTGTTTCGGCCAATTCCCGCTCCCCTTGGGTGTGAACGCCCGCGACCCGCCGCTCTCACCGGCGAGGCTGACTGGCGACGATCGCGCGGGTCACCGATACGGTCGCTCCGAAGCTCGGAATGGCGGCCGGGCGCTTGCCTTCTCCGCTCGCTGCGTCACGCCGGCTTGACGCAGCTGCGTGAGCGCCAGCAGGCCGACCGCCAAGGCTCCGATGACGTACCAGGGCGGAGCGAAGGCGCTGCCGGTGGTGTCGATCAGCCATTTCAGAACCATCTGCGTCGTGCCACCGAGGAGCGCGACGCCGGTGGCGTAGGTCATGGCAAAGACTCCGGAACGCACCGTGGGTCGCAAGGACTCGACCAGAAAGGCCTGCATGCAGACCACGGCGGCCATGTGAATGATGGCGAGCACGGCGGTCACCAGGAACAGCGTCGCCGCGGTCGGCAGCCGGATGATGAGCGCGAATGCGGGCAGCATGAGCAGCAGCAACAGCGTGAAGCTCGCCACCAGCACCCGCCGGTGACCGAAGCGGTCGCCGAGCCATCCGCCGAGATACGCGAACAGCAGATAACCCATCCCTTGTGCGATGGTCGCGACGAAGGCGAGCTGTGCTCCGAGCTTGAGGGTGTCCTGCGCGTAGGTGGCGAGATAGGTCAAGGCGTATCCCGCGATGGTCGCCGCGCCCACCACGAGCAGGCCGACGGAGAACACGCGCCACGGCGACTGTCCCGCGCCGGCGCCTTCGGCCACGGCCATCTCGAGCGTCTCCGGCAAACGGCTGCGGATCAGCAAGCCGATGGGCACCACCAGCACGCCCAGCAAGAGCGCGACGCGCCAGCCGAATGAATCGAGATCCGCCGGCGACAGGAGCCGCGCGAGCGCGTAGCCAATCAAGCCCGAGCACAGGACCGCAAGACCCTGTCCGGTGCCGAGCATGGACACGTAGCGCGCCCGGCGCGCGCGCGGCGCGGCCTCGGCCGCATACGCCGTGATCGGGCCCACCTCGCCGCCGATGGCGAATCCTTGCAGCAGGCGAAAGCACAGGAGCAGCACCGGGGCGGCGATGCCGATGTGCGCGTATGCGGGCGTCACGGCGGTCCCCAGGATGCTGAGGCCCATCAGCCCGAATGACCACATCATCGCGGGCTTGCGGCCATGACGATCTGCGAAGCGTCCGAGCACGGCGGCGCCCAGCGGGCGCATGAAGAAGCCTACGCCGAAGGTCGCCAGGGTGAGCAGCAGGCCGCGCTCGGCGAACTGCGGCGGAACGATCACGCGCCCGATCTGCACGGCGAAGAAGCTGAAGATCATGAAATCGTAGAACTCGAGCGCGTTCCCCAGGCTGATCGCGATCATGCGCTTGAGCGGTACCACGCCGGCGATCATGTCCTTCGCGCCTTGCGCTGCGCGAGCGCCAGGCGGCGCGCCTGCTCGATCCAGCGTGCCGAGCGCCGCTTCGACAGGCCGTACTCGAACTCCCCGCTGCTCGTTGCACCGGCGCTGCTCGCCTGCACGACCGCCCGCAGATCGTCGAGCAGCGCCTCGATGATCCGCGGCGGCAAGGGATCGAGCGTCAGATGAATCGACGGCGGCACCTCATTGCCGAACAGCACCCAGCCGCGCTCGCGCATGCCGCCTACGACGTGCGCAACGTCGATCTCGCGCGCCGAGATCACCATCAGCGGCAGATCGTTGTGCCACGGCTCGAGGCCCGCGATCGCGGAGATGCCTGCGATCAGCGCCTCCTTGGTCGACATGATCGCGCGCGCTTGCGCGATCAGCCCCTCCTCCCCAAGGGAGTTGAGCATCGCCCAGGCGGCCGCCGTCGGCGCAAATGGCCGGCTGCCCATCAGCGATTGCGAGAGATAGGCGCCGTCCGGCCAATCGTCGGCCACGTAGTAATGATGCTGCTGATACGTTTCCGAGCGCCACAGCACGGTCGAACACGGCTTCGGCACGTAGCCGTACTTGTGCAGGTCCGCCGAGATCGAGCAAACGCCGGGAACCTTGAAGTCGAAGTCCGGAACGCTGAGTCCGGCCTGCTTCGCGAATGGCAGCACATAGCCACCGACGCACGCATCGACGTGCATCCAGAGGCCGCGCCGCTCGGCGATGGCGGCTATTTCCGGAACGGGGTCGACCAGGCCATAGGGCCAGTTCGGAGCGCTCGCGACCAAGCCGATGGTGCGCTCGCCGATTGCAGCCTCCAGGTCGGCGGGCCGGATACGCCAATCCGGCCCGACCGCCACTCGCTTGATCGCGAGCCCGAAGTTGTGTGCCGCACGCGAGAACGAGATGTGCGCGGTGTAGGGCGCGACGAATTCGGGCTCGCGCACCTCGGGCCGGTTCGCGCGCGCCCATTCGCGCATGGCGAGCATGGCGCAGTAGATGCTCTCGGTGCCGCCGCCCGTGATGTTGCAGCGGCCTTGCGCACCGCCATTGAAGATCTCGGTGCACATCGCCATGACATCGTCTTCGATTTGCGCGGCAGCCGGCTCCAGCCCTGAAAAAATCGCATTGAAACGCTTGAACGCCTCGTACGCCTCATCCCCGAGGCGCCTCGACTCGGGCATGTAGTGATCGCTGCTGTCGGCGAGACAATGCATGCTGAAGGCGCCGTGCAGGTCGGATGTCAGGGAAGAGCGGAGCTCGGCGAGGCGCGCCGAAAGCTCCGCGGCTTTGAAGCCGCGTTTCGGAAAGCAAGGCCCTTGCTGAGAGGGGTCGAGGAGGCTCATCGTGATTGAACGCCCTTACGCTATCACTCGATGCCGCACGGCGCCACAGCCCGCGCTTCTTCTTTTGCGGGGCCGCTTGAGGCAAGATCGGCTGCTCCCGGGCTCGAGCGCCCATATCGAACGAGGGGCACGATTGGCAGCAAGCGTCGAATCAAGCGCGGCCGGCAACCCGGATCGAGCAGACATGTGGGCGGCGATCTCGCTCGCCATCGGCAGCGTCGTGCCCATCCTCGGCCTGCCGATCATCGTGGAAGGGCTCGAGGATCGCTGGGGGTTGACGGCCTCCGATGCGGGCTACGTCACGGCGCTGGATCTGGCGGGCGTGTTCATGGGATCGAGCCTGACCTCGGGCATCGGCGAGCGCCTGCACTGGCGCCGTTACCTCACTGCGGCGCTGGCGCTCGCTGCGATGTTCAACGTCTTGAGCGCGCTGCATCCGGCGCCGCTGCTGCTCAAGGCGCTCCGCTTCGGGGCCGGCACGACGTCGGGTGCCGCCTATGCTTCCTCACTCACGCTGCTCTCTCGCCAGCCGGACACCGCCCGGGCGTTCTCCTGGATGATATTCAGCCAGGTGGTCGCGAACGCGGCGATCCTGGCGATCTTCCCCAGCATCGACGATGCGGCCGGCCCGGCGGGGATGTTCGCGGCCGTGGCCGTGCTGCTGATGGCGACCCTGGCTGCCATGCCGTTGATTCCGGGTCGTCTGCCGCGCGCAGCGCCCGCGCAGCACACTCCTCGCCTGGAGCGCCGCGTGCTCCTGCTCGCAGGCCTGTGCCTGGCGGCGGTCGCCTTCGTGTACCTGGCCATAGGCAGCTACTGGGCATACGCAGAGCGCATGGGCGTCAGCGCGGGCATTCCGGCGGATTGGGTCCACCGCCTGCTGACCGTCGGCGTCCTGTTGAGCGCACTCGGGTGTTTCGCCGCCTTTCGCCTCAGCAGATATTGCGGTCAGTCGCGGCCGCTGCTCGCCGCGCTCACTGCGCTCGCCGCGGCGCTGCTCATCGACAGCGGATGGCCGAACGCGCTCATGTACGTGCTCACGCTGGGGACGCTCCAGCTGTGCTGGAACTTCATCGACATCTTCCAGCTGGGCACGCTGTCCATGGTCGACCCCACCGGTCGCGCCGCGGCGCTGGTGCCGGCGGCGCAGGGTGTGGCGCTCTTTGCCGGACCGGCCGCCGCCGGGTTCGTGCTCGGTATCGGCAAGGGTTATCCGACGGTGCTCGCGATGGCCGGCGCGTCCGCCGCGGTGGGCGCGCTCTGCTACGGCCTCGTCCATCTGCTGCACCGGCAACGCTTCCATGACGTCCGTGTCCGGTGATGGCCAGGGAGTCCTGGGCGGCGCCTGGCGTTGCGTCGCGGGCGAGCTGTGCTGCGAGGAGCACAGCGCCAGCGCGCTCGCGGCGCGCTTCGGCACGCCGCTCCATGTGATCTCGGGAGCGCGACTGCTCGAGAACAGCCGGCAGCTCAAAGCGGCCTTCACACGCCACTGGCCCGCCGGCGAGGTGCAGCTGCTGCCATCCCTCAAGGCGAATTTCGTGCTGGCCGTGCGACAGCTCTTGAATCAAGAGAGGCTCGGCTGCGATGTGTTCGGCAGCCACGAGCTCTCCGCCGCGCTGCGTGCAGGCGTCCCCGGCGCGCAGATCTCGGTCAACGGATCCTGCAAGGATCCACAGGTCATTGCCGCGGCCATCGAGGCGGGCGCGTACCTGACGCTCGACAGCGAGCACGAGCTCGACCTCGCGATGACCGCGGCCGAGCGCCTCGGCAAGCGTGCACGGATACGCCTCAGGCTACGACCCGATCATGAACGCTTGACCCAGCCCTCGGATTTCTTTCCCGACATGACCATCCGCGACGCGGCGCAGATCTACAAACCGGGAATCGAGCCTTCGGCGGCGGTCGCCATCGGCCGAAGAGCGCTGCTGCATCCGGGCCTCGAGCTCACCGGCCTCATGACGCACCTGGGACGACACAGCGCGGACCCTCGCGTATGGAGCGCGATGGCGCGAGGCTTCGGCGAGCTCGTGGCACAGCTTTGCCGCCTATGGGCGCCGTGGCGGCCGCAAGAGCTCGACGTGGGCGGCGGCCTGCCGGCGGCGACCGACCCGACCAGCCCGCACAGAGCCAGGGCGGCGCAGCTCGATGCGTATGCCGCGGCGATCGGCTCGAGTCTGCGCGCCGCGCTGGCGGAGGGCGGCGTGAATCCGCAGGGCGTGACGCTGCAGGTCGAGCCGGGCCGGAGCCTGTTCGCCGATGCGGGCCTGCATCTCGCACGCGTGTGCCACATCAAGCGTCAGACGCGGCCGGTCGCGCGCGTCTGGGTGGAGCTCGACACCTCGGAAGTCTTCCTGCCGGACCTCGTCTGGGAGCGCGCGCATTTTCGTCCGGTGTTCGCCGCGCGGGCCGAAGAGCCGCCCATTCAAGTGGTGGACCTCGTCGGCATTTCCTGCAACTTCGACATTCTGGCCCGTGACGTCGCTGCGCCTCGCGTCGAGGTGGGTGAAGTGGTCGCGTTCCTCGACACGGGCGCGTATCAGGACGCCGGCGCATCCAACTTCAATGCGCTCGGTAGACCCGGTACCCTGCTGATCGACGGCGGCGTGGCGCGCATGGTCAAGCGCGCAGAAACCCTCGATGACGTTCTTGCGCGCGACCAGGTTCCGGCGCGCGACGAGGTTGTGCCGCGCAACGGCGCGCAAGGAGTGAAGTGATGATGAGCTTGCATCATGTGGGCATGACGGTTCGCGATCTCGAGGCATCGGTCGAGTTCTATTGCTCGGTTCTGGGTTGCCGGGTTCGCGCCCGGTCCGAAGCGGCGGGCGGAGAGGAGTTGCAGACTCTCACCGGCGTCGCGGGCGCCGAGGTCGCGATCGCGGATCTGGATGTGCCGAACGGCGGCTATCTGGAGCTCATCCAGTACCTCTCACCGCGCGCGGCGCCGCTCGAGCAGGATCGCCCGCGCCCGGGGCATACCCACCTCGCCTTCCGCACCGAGGATGTGGATTCCATCCATCGGCGCCTGCTCGCGCGTGGCGCGCCGGTCACCTCCGCGCCCGTGACGCTGCATGACCCGGGCTCGGAATGGGACGGCGCGCGGGCGTTCTATGCGACCGATCCCGACGGGCGCACGATCGAGTTCGTGTCGATGCAGCCCGGCAGGCGCTAGCCGGCACTCGCTGCCGTAGGCGCTAGAGCTCGAGGATCGCGTTGAGGCCGAAGGTCAAGGGGCGCACGGTGTAGGCCTGTTGCACCGAATTCACCGACGGATACTGAATGGGATTCTTCCAGTCGGCGATGTTCTTGGCGTACAGGCCGACCGTCAGCTTGTCGCGCGTAACGCCGATGCTCAAGTTGCCGATCCCGTATCCCGGTTGATAGACGTGCGGCAACCCGCTCGAATCGAAGTAGCCGCGTGAGCGTCCGGTGTACGGAAAGTCCGCGCGTGCAAAGACCTTGGTGCGCTCGCCGACGGGCGCCTCGTAGTCGAAGCTCGGAGTCACGGTGTAGATCGGCACACCAAGCACCCACTCGCCCGCATAGGCGATGCCCGAGGCCTCGGAGCTCACAGACGAGAGATAGGCGTGCGTCGAGCCGGCGTTGAGCGACACCGTGAGATTCTGCGCGACCAGCGCCTGAATCTCGAGCTCGCTGCCGTAGATTCTCGCATCACCCACGTTGGCGGTGAAATAGAACCCGCACGTCGGCAGGTTGATGGTCTGCTGGATGTTGGACCAGCGGATCGCATACACGTCGGCGTTGATCGACAGGCGGTTCCCGAAGTAGCGCCCCTTGCTGCCGACTTCATAGCTCCAGATCCAGTCGGATTGGAAGTTATTGGGCGCGCTGGTCAAATGATAGGTCTCGTAGTCCGGATCGCAGGCCCCCGGTGAGCCATTGGGACCGTTCGGCTGGAACGCCGGAACCGGACCCGTGGGGCCGCCCAACCTGAAACCCTTGGCGACGGTGGTGTACAGGTTGGTCGATGCGTCAAGGGCGTAATCAAGCGAGAATTTCGGCGTGGTCGCGTTGTACTTGTTGTTGTCGACATAGGTCGCCGGCAGACCGTATGAATAGAAGCCGCCGCTGTAGACCGTCTCGGTCTCCTTGGCGGTGACGTATCGCACGCCGATCGTTCCCTTGAGCGAGGAAGTGATGTCGAACGTGGCTTCACCGAAGGGCGCGATCTGCTTCTGATTCGGGTATGTGTGCCCGAAATAGATGAGATCGTTCGCGAACGATTCGGAGGGAAACGCCGGGGTCGCCGGATCGTAGTAAGGCCCGATGATCGAGGCATTCGAGCTGATCGAATAGCCGAAGATCCGCTGGAAGGTCGCCTGCAGACCCGGGATGTACTCATCGTCCAGGAACTTGCGCCGCTGGTTGGAAAAATAGACGCCCGCCGTCCAGGCCGTGTTCACCCCGGCAATCGAGGTGGTCTTCGAGCTCAGACGCAGTTCTTCGGAAAACTGCTCGGTGCGCGCATCGTAGCCCGCGGGCGATGCCAGAAATCCCAGCTGCGTCTCGGTCGCGTACAGCTGCTGTGCCGTCGGCACCGGGGTCGGCGGTGTCGTGTAAAGGCCGCCCTGGAAGCCGCCCACGATGTACACGTTGGCGACGATGTTCGAGTTGTAGAGCGTGCCGTCCGTCATGCGCCGGAAATCGCGCTTGAAGTAGCTGGTGATCGAGGTGAGATCGGCCCAGCCGAAGCTCTTCGTGATGGTGAGGCTCGGCACCGCAAGGTCGTCGGCATAGGGCTCCGCAACGCGCTTGTCCTGGTCATAGAGCCCGAGAGAGGGATAGTAGATGTTGGTGTCGGAGGCGGCCACGCGTTGCCACAACAGCTGAGGCGTGAGGGTCCAGTCATCCGGCGCCGCGATCTTCCCGGTGAGCTTGACCACTTGAGTGCGCACATCGTTCACGCCCTTCTCGCCGAGAATGCCGGTGCTGTCGTTGGTCCCGAGCTGCAATACCGAGCCGCCCGGCCCGACTCCGTTGGCCGTCGGTATGTAATGATCGATGTAACCGCTCTCGTTGCCGACATCCACCCCGAGACGCAAGGCGAATACGCCGTCGATGACCGGCACGTTCAAGATTCCGTACTCGTCGTTGTTGAAGCCGCCGTGATGCGTGCCCGAGAGATCGGTGCTCACCGTGGCGCTGAACTCGGTGAGATCCGGCTGCTTGGTGATGAAGCGGATGGTGCCGCCCATGGAGCTCGAGCCGTACAGGGTGCCCTGCGGCCCGCGCAGGACTTCGACCCGATCGAGGTCGAAAAGCCTGGGCTGGACGGCGCCGTCGTACTGGCTGTTGCTCACCGTCACCGAGACCTCGTCGATGTAGATGCCGACGGTGGCCGAGCCCGAGAGCGAGCTCACGCCGCGAATCTCGATGTTGTCGAGACCCGGGCCCGGTCCGGCGGTGAAGCCGATCCCGGGCACGGTGCGAGTGATGTCGTCATAGTCGGCGACGTGGTGCTCGACCAGCTCCGCCCCGCTGATCGCCGAGACGCTGATGGGGATGTCCTTGATGTCCTCGGAGCGCTTCTGCGAGGTCACGATGATTTCCTGCAGTTGCGCCGGGGCCACGTCGGGTTCACCGCCGGCCGCGCCGTCGGCGGCGCGCGCTCCGAGCGATGCGATCACGGCCAGGAACCCCACGAGTCGTGCCGCAAGCGGCAAAGCTGCTCTTCTGGTCACTGAAATCCCCTGCTCCCTCGTCATCGTGGAGAGTCGCGAAACCGTCGGTGCCGTGGCGGCGCGGTCATGGTACAGCAGGTTGGGGACGGCATGCATGGGATGCCCGCCGACCAGCTCCATCGCCAGGGCTCGTGCACCGCGGCCGAGCGTCGCTTGAGGGCCACGCCCCGTTGTGATGCAATCGAGAATCAACCGGAGGCCGTCATGACACGAATCGCTTCCCTCCCCATCGAACAGTGGGACCCGGAGCTGCGCACGATGGCGCAGGCGGACCGCTTGCCGGCGATCCAGCAAACGATGCTCGGGGTGTATGCCAATGCGCCGCAGCTTGCCAAGGCTTTTCTCGTGTTCAGCGGCGCCATGTCCCAGAACATCACGCTGCGGCGCCGATTGCTGGAGCTGGTGCGCCTGCGCATCGCTTTTCACAATCAGTGCCGCAGCTGCATGGCGGTCCGCTACGAGTCGGCGCTGGCCGACGGACTGACCGAGGATCTGGTGTGCTCGCTCGAGAAACCCATGGAGGCCGCCGATCTCACGGACGCCGAGAAGGCCGCGATTCACTACGCCGATCTGGCGGCGAGCAACCATTTCGCGATCACGGATGAGACGATCCAGGACCTTCGCAAATACTATTCCGAGCAACAGATCGTCGAACTCTGCATGTACGTCGCGTATTGCGTGGGCTTTGGGCGCATGGCGGCGGCGTATCGCATCATCGAAGAGCTGCCGCAGAGCTTTCAGGACACGACCGGCAAGATCACGCCCTGGGCCGAGAGCCATGCCGATCGACTCATCGTTCGCGCATGACGATGCGTCTGCGAGACAAGGTTGCGGTGATCACCGGGGCGGGCTCCGGCATGGGCAAGGCCATGGCGGAGATGTTTGCAGCCGAAGGCGCGAAGGTCGTGTGTGCGGACATCAGCGGCCAGCAAGACGCCGTGGCGGCCGCGATTGGCACGGCAGCGGTCGCGGTGCGGGTCGATGTCTCCCAGGAACCGGACCTACAGCGCATGATCGGCGTCGCCGAGAAGGCGTTCGGCCGGCTCGACATCCTGGTGAACAACGCCGGCTTCGGCGGGGAGATGAAGCCGCTGCACGAGCAGACCCCGGAGAGCTGGGACCGGATCCACGCCGTCAACATCCGCGGCGTCTTCCTCGGAATGAAATACGGCGTGATCTCGATGCTCAAGAGCGGCGGCGGAGCCATCGTCAACATCACTTCGGCGAGCGGCATCGTCGGCTGGAAGCATCACAGCATTTACGGAGCCGCCAAAGCCGGGGTGAATCAGCTGACCAAAGCGGCGGCGCTCGATTACGCCCGCAGCAACATCCGTGTGAACGCGGTCGCGCCCGGCACGACCTGGACGGGCCTGGTCAAGCAGTCGCGGCAATTTCCCGAGCCGCCGCCCGGGATCGCCGTGCTGCCGGGAATTCCGCTCAATCGCTGGGGTCTCGCGCGCGATATTGCGGCGGCCGCCCTGTTCCTGGCGAGCGATGAGGCCGCCTACATCACCGGCGTGATCTTGCCGGTGGACGGTGGCTATTCCATCGGCTTTTCCGGAATGGGCGCGGAGAATCCGGGTCCGCCACAGATGCCGTCCTGAGGCGCGCGCTTGGCGACCCGCAAGCCGGCAGCCACTCGCTCCGCCAGAAAGACCGCCGGCAAGCGTGCGCGCGGCAAGCTGGCTCCGGGCGCGAAAGCGCGCGGACTCGAAGCGCGGGATGTCGCCATCGCGAGCGATGCGCAGGAGATCGCAACGGTGACTGCTCTGGTGCGCGAAGTCGGTGGTGCGGTGATCGGTGCTTACCGCGAGCCCTTGGGCGGACGACCTCTGGTGCTCGCCTCGCTTCCCTTGAGCGCGGTGCAACCGACGCCGTTTCAGCGCGACCTGTCTCCCACCCATGCCAAGCGGCTGGCGGAGAAGATCGACGAGACCCAGGCGTTTCTCGATCCCTTGATCGTGGTGCGTGGCGAGGACGGCAGGCTGTGGACCCCGAACGGCCGCCACCGGCTCGCCGCCGGCAAGGTCCTGGGACTCAAGCAGATCACGGCCTTGATCTCGCCCGATGCGGCGCTCGCCTACCGGATCCTCGCCCTCAACACCGAGAAGGCGCACAACCTGCGCGACCGAAGTCTCGAGGTGATCCGCATGGCGCGCAGTCTGGCGAAGCATCGCGGCAGCGCCCGGGAGAGCGAATTCCTGGCCGAGTTCGAAGCGCCCGAGCTCCTGACCCTCGGCATCGTTTATGAAAAAGCCTCGCGCTTCGCCGGCGGCGCCTACAGCGCCTTTCTGAAGAAAGTCGATCGCTTCACCGACCGCACCTTGAGCGCGAGCCTGCGCGAGCGCGAGGGCTATGCGGCGCGACTGCTCGAGATCGATGCCCAGGTCAAGAAGATCATCGCGGCGCTGACGGCGCGCGGCTTCAAGTCACCGTACCTGCGCAACTACGTGGCAGCGCGCATCAATCCCGTGCGCTTTCACAAGGCCAAGAAGGGCGATACGAAACCCCCCATGCCGATCGGCCA
>Ga0335073_10002106_pt1 | contig 27205 bp, 22 predicted proteins | sample Lox_Sample_22_FD_207093 | JGI IMG/M metagenome (GOLD analysis project Ga0335073, IMG submission 207093) | Soil microbial communities from Loxahatchee National Wildlife Refuge, Florida, United States - Lox_Sample_2.2 | ecosystem: Environmental > Terrestrial > Soil > Wetlands | place: USA...
GGAACTGCGCGAAGCCGTCTGCAATTTCATTGCGATGGCAACTGCTCCGAATTTGGCGGAATTGCCGCCCCGGCCTCGACTCAGGCGAATTGCAGACCGTTAGCCATCGTCGATTTCCAGTCTCTACGGGCCGCTTAGGTCGTCCTCATATAGAAAGGTAATTTTCTTTAATGACTCATTCTGATTTATTAGAATGGTTCAAGATGTCCGCCGGCGGCTGGAGCGCATGCATCGTCTCGGGCCAGGGAAATACAGGTGGATGCTGAATTTAGTGGCGGATTTATCGTCCGATAGATGAGGGTCGAGGCGTGAAGCCGACCCTTTACATGCAAGCCTTTCCAGGAGGAGTTCATGGTTAAGAAGTTCGCCGCTATCGCGGGCGGCGTCCTGATCGGTCTGGTTGTAGTTTTCGCCCATCAAGCCGGCGCCTTCCCGTTCTGGGGTTCAGGCGACGACTCAAGTGCGGCGCCGTCGCCTTCGGCGGGCAACTCGATGCCGATGGCGTCGGAGCCGGCCAAGCCCAACACCCCCGAGCCCAACGAGCGCGTCGGCGTCATTTCCTCGTTCGCGCCGCTCGTCAAGCGCGTCATGCCGGCGGTCGTGAGCGTCAAGATCGTTCAGGACGTCAAGATTTCCGGCGGTCCGTTCGGTGGCTTTCAAGGCCCTGGAGATGAGGGCGGCGATCCTAACGCAGGACCCGGCGAAGGCGATCAGGGCGGTGGCCCGGGAGATCAGGGTGGTCAGGGCGGTGGCGGCCCAATGCAAGGCGATCCTTTTGAGCAGTTCCGGCGCTTCTTCGGCCAGGGCATGCCGCGCGAGTACAAGCAGCATGGTCTCGGCTCGGGCGTAATCGTATCGCCAGACGGATATATCCTGACCAACAACCACGTTGTTGGTAACGCCGACGAAATCGACGTGCAGCTCTTCGACAAGCGCGAATTCACTGCCAAGGTCATCGGCAAAGATCCCAAGACCGACCTCGCGCTAATCAAGATCGACACCAAGGACAAGGTTCCGCTTCCGGTTGCTCCCCTCGGCGTATCAGGCGACACCCAGATCGGTGACTGGGTGATAGCAATCGGCAATCCGTTCGGCGTCGGCACCACCGTAACCGCCGGTATCGTATCGGCCAAGGGCAGGATCCTCGGTGGCGACTACGACGACTTCATCCAGACCGACGCGTCGATCAATCCCGGCAACTCGGGCGGTCCGCTCTTCAACGCCGAAGGCCAGGTTATCGGTATCAATACCGCGATCTACAGCCGCACCGGCTCCAACGTCGGTATCGGTTTCGCGATTCCCATCGACCTCGCCAAGAACGTGATGGATCAGCTCAAGGCCCACGGCCGCGTGATCCGCGGATGGCTCGGCGTCGAGATCCAGGAAGTCACCAACGACCTCGCGCAGTCGTTCGGCCTCGCGCAGGCGACCGGCGCCTTGGTGGCGAAGGTTGACAAGGACGGACCTGCGGCGAAGGGCGGAATCGAGCGCGGCGATATCGTGATCAAGTTCAACGGTCACGACGTTCACGACGAGCACGAGCTGCCCGCTCTTGTCGCGGAAACTCCGATCAACAAGTCGGTGCCCGTCGAGATCATCCGCAACGGCAAGCACATGACCGTACAGGTCACGACCGGTGAGCGCACCGAACCCACGGTGCAGACCGCCAAAGCGGAAGATCAGGGCGGCAGCTGGGGTATGCAGGTCGGCGATCTGACGCCCGACCTCGCGCAGCAGCTCCATATTGACATCACCAAGGGCGTCGTCGTGCGCAAGGTGAATCCTGACAGCCCGGCGGCGGATGCCGACCTTCAGCCCGGTGACGTTGTGCTCGAAATCGATCACAACAAGGTCGCGACCGTGAACGATTTCGTCGCCAAGGCCAAAGCGGCCAAGGACTCGAAGAAGCCGGCGCTGCTGCTGGTTCAGCGCGGCGCGGCCACCCTCTACACCGTGATCAAGCCGCCATCGGAGCAAGGCCAGGGCTAATCACGAAACGGCTAGTCAATTGAAGCAGCTCGAGCGGCACGGCGAGAAATCGTCGTGCCGCTTGCATTTTGATGCCTTCTTTCGCCGCATCGTGCGCGATGCTACCGGTTGAAGCGTCAATGGAGTTTCCGCGCAAATGCGATGTGCTGATCGCCGGTGCCGGTCCCGCCGGACTCGCGACCGCGCTCTATCTGTTGAAGGCGCATCCGGAGATGGCCGGCCGTGTCGTCGCGATCGACAAAGCGGCGCATCCGCGCTTCAAGACCTGCGCCGGCGGTTTGATTCCCAAGACGATGCTGGCGCTCGATGAGCTCGGAATCACGCTCGATGTTCCCGCGGTCGATGTGATGCGCGGCGCTGCACGGACCGAGGTCGGCGACGTCGATCTCACTCGCGGTGACACATTGTGTACAGTGATCCGGCGCGATCAGTTCGACGCGATGCTCGCGCACAAGGCGCGCGCCGCCGGTCTCCAGATCGTCGAGCGCTGCCGTATTGCCGGTGCGGCACAGGACCCATCCGGCGTTCGTGTTGCGACCGATCGCGGCGCGATCGCGGCCAGCGTTGTGATCGGCGCCGATGGCTCCGGGAGCCGGATTCGGCGCTCGATCTTCGGCGACGGCAAGGAAAATCTGGGCCGCGCGCTCATGAGAGATATCGCGGTTAACCCGGAGGCCGCGCGCGAATTCATCGAGCATCGCTACGTCTTCGACTTTCGATGCGTCGGCGGCGGTATCAAGGGTTACTCATGGTCGTTTCCCTGTCTGATCGACGGCCAGCCTCATCTGAACGTCGGTATCTACGACCAACTGCCGCGCGAAGACCACGGTATCGCGGGTGAGCAGTCGCTGATGCTTTCCGAACTGCGGCGCGCGTTTCCCGAACTCCCGCTTGATGATCTGGGCCATCGCAGCATGAACTGGCACGCGTTCCCAATTCGATGGTTCGATGAATCGGATCGATACGCGCAGGGCAGGGTGATCCTTGCTGGCGATGCGGCCGGAGTCGATCCGTTGATGGGCGAGGGCATTTCCTGTGCGTTCGAGCACGGCAAGCTCGCTGCCGAAGCGGTCGCGAAATTCAGCGCAGGCGATAACATGGCGCTCAACCAATACGATCGCGCGCTTCATCGCGGCACGGTCGGGCGCAAGCTTAAGATTCTCTCGTTCGCGGCGCGAAACTTCTACGGCCGGCGGCATCGCGCGTTTTTTCGCATCGCCAGGATGAGCCGCCGCGCCCGGGAAATCGGCGTCGATTGGTACAACGGCGCCGCGCATTTCGATGAGCTGCCGCCGTCGGCGCTAGTCGCCAAATGGATGCGCGCAGTTTTGTTTCGCGCACCTGTACGGTAGCATCATCGAGGTTGGGTGGTATGGCGAAGCGGGTGCAGTCGACTAGTGTAAGGCCGCGCAGAACCGCAAAAGCGGCTCCCGCGCCGCGCCGCTCCCGCCCCAAACGCCGCCGCCCCACGATTCTGCTGGTGATGGCGCTGACCGCGCTCATAGCCGGCTTCCTATTCCGCCGCATGATGCTGCCACAAGCAGTTCACTACCTGGCGTACCGCCCACCCGATCATCCGATTGCCTCGCCCGCATCAGAATCGACGAGCAACGAGAACTTGACCGAAAGTGATCGCCAGGCCCTGGAGGCTGTCGCCAGGAAGAAATGAAGTAGCGCGATGAGTGGGCAGATTCAGGTTAGCGACGATTTAGGGTTTCGCGTCGATTTGCCCGCGGCGCCGGTGCGGATCGTCTCGCTGGTGCCGAGCTGGACGGAGACGCTTTTCAGTTTCGGATTCGAGCAGGAAATCGTTGGTATCACGAAGTTCTGCGTCTCGCCTGAGGGCAAGGTCGCGTCGATACAAAAAGTCGGCGGCACCAAGAATCCCGATATTCGTGCGATCGCAGCACTCGAGCCTGACCTGGTAATCGCCAACGCGGAGGAGAACCGGCGCGAAGACGTCGATCGAATCCGCTCGCATGGAATCGCCGTGTTCACGACCTATCCGCGTACGATCCCCGGCGCGGTCGATTCGATCCTCAAGCTCGGACGCGTGCTCAAGCGCGAGGCCGCCGCGGGAGCGCTGGCGCGGCAAATCACGCTGGCGGTCGGCGGTATCGAGGCGGGCCTCGGCATCTGGAACAAGATGCGGCTGCGCGTTTTTTGTCCGATCTGGAAAAAACCCTGGATGACTTTCAACGCCGACACCTACGCGCACGATGTCTTGCGGATGCTCGGCTTCAACAACGTGTTTGCATCCGCCGGCGAGCGCTATCCTGTGACTACCCTCGACGAGGTCCTGGCGCGCCGTCCCGACATCGTGATTCTGCCCGACGAGCCTTACGAATTCGGCGACGACGATGTTGCCGAACTGAAGCCGATGCTGCCGCCTGCGCTCAGCCGCCGCGTGCTGATCGTGAGCGGGCGCGATCTGCATTGGTACGGCATGCACATGGTGAAAGGTCTCAAGTCGCTCGCTGACCGGCTCGCGAAGGTTCGCGCCGCCGTAATCTGATCGATTAGTCTTACGCAGCCTCGGCGCGTTAGAATCGCAATTAGTAATGTTAGGCAGATTATCTTTCATTGCCGCGTTGATGATTCTGATCGCGATGGTATTCGCGTCGTTCAAGAGTTTTCACGCGTCCGATTTCTCAGCCTCCGCACATCCTGTGGCGGTCGCGATGAACCATAGCACTGCGCCTGCTGCCGGGATGAGCGACGCCCCTGCGCCTGCGCCGATCTATCCGGGTGTTGCGGCCGCGCCGCCGCAGGACGCGGTTCCTGCTTCGCCCTCGAATCCGCAGGTTGACGCGAACTACCCGCCGCCCGGGATCGTTCAGCCGCCACCCGAGGACAATTCCCAGGCTGCGGTGCCCGACAGCAATAACGACGACAACAACAACGACAACAGTGACAACAACGACAACAACGACGCGCAGGCCGATCCGGGCGCGCCGCCGGTATGGCAACCGCCGCAACAACCGAGCGACGATCAAAGCGCCGATCAACCGGCAACCAATGGCATACCCGGTATCGTAATGCCCGGTATGCCGCCTCCCGACTAGGTCGCGGTTGCACCGTCACCGCAAAACGATTTAAAGGTCTGCGATCGCGAACTACGAAACGCGACTGCGCATCTTCACTGCTCGATAACGCTCAAGGAGAATTCCGATGCCTTCACCAGCGCCGCTTTCAGGTATCAAAGTGCTCGATCTGACCAAGCTCGCGCCGGGACCGTTCTGCACGATGATCCTTGCCGACCTCGGCGCCGAAGTGATCAAGATCGAAGAGCCGGGGCCGCCGACCGGTCGCCGCGCGCAGCAGGCCGGCACGGCTGGCCTGCAGGGACCGGGCGCGGGCTTCAGCAGCTCGCCGTTCAATGCGCTCAATCGTAACAAGAAGTCGATTGGACTTAACTTTAAGACTCAACCGGGCAAGGAAATATATCTGCGGCTGGCCATGCGCGCCGACGTGATTGTCGAAGAATACCGCCCCGGCGTCGCCGATCGCCTCGGTATCGGATGGGAAAAGCTCTCGGCACGAAATCCCAAGCTCATCTACTGTGCCATTACCGGCTACGGTCAGACCGGTCCCTATAAGAACTTGGTCGGTCACGATCTCAACTACATCGCGACCGCGGGCGTGCTCTCGATACTCGGCCGCAAGGACCAGCCGCCGACGATTCCCCACAATCTCATCGCGGACTATGCCGGCGGCGGCTTTCACGGCGCGATCGGCGTGCTCGCGGCACTCCTGGCGCGCCAGCAGACCGGCCGCGGACAATACGTTGATATCTCGATGATGGACGGCAGCCTGGCGCTGCTCGCGCAGGCCTTTTCGACCTTCTTCGCCGGCGGCAAAATTCCAACCCGCGGCGAATCGACGACCGACGGCGGAATCCCGAACTACAACGTCTATGCGACCAAGGACGGCAAGTTCATCACCATCGCGGCGATCGAACCGTGGTTCTTCGCCAACCTTTGCCGCGCGATGGGCCGCGAGGATCTCATCCCGCACGAGTATGACTCGTCGAAACGTGCCGAGATTTCGCAGTTCCTTACCGGCGCGTTCAAAACGAAGACGCGCGACGAATGGTTCGAATTGCTCAGCACGACCGACATCTGCGTCGGCAGGATGCTCACCTTCGACGAGGTCCCCGACGATCCCCAAATCAAGGCGCGCAACATGATCGTCGAAGTCGAAGCTCCCGGCGGCGCCAGGGTCAAGCAGGTGGGTATCCCGGTGAAACTCTCAGAAACTCCCGGATCGATAAGAACGCTCGCGCCCCAGCTCGGGCAGCATACCGAGGAAATTCTCACCGGTCTCGGCTACGCGCCGGAGGATATCGCGAAGTGGCGCGACGACGGCTCGATCAAATGAAGTGGCGCTGGCGCGCCTTCGCCCGCCAGCGCCGGCTCGTTACGGCGCAGCCTTCACCATTGCGTCGGTGGTGAAGAAGTCGCGATCCACCGCGCCCATGTTGATATACCAGCATTCCTTCTCCGGCGTGTTGCGGCTCGGCAGATAGCACATCGCGGTCATGCCGCTCTGGGTATCGGTCGCAGCCGCGGCCACGACAAAGGAGCGTTTGAATGGATATATCGCGACCCGCGCATCAGGCACGGGGCGATCGCGATACGTCAGCCAGTAAATATGGTTTTGCCATAGCTGTCCCTGCCGATCGTACGCGTCTTCGTAGAGCGGGAACCATACTTCGCTGTCGATATACAGAATGGTCTTTGACTGCAGCGCCTGGCTGTTATTTTTGCTGTAGCGGGGCGTCGCTTCGACGATGTACATATTGCGTTCTTCCCAGTTCTCCGGGCAGGCGCTCGCGCCGCCGTCGGTGCCACAAGTTACCTCGGGCGAATGAGCTGCGTGCACTGAACCGAGCATCGTTTTCTGGCCGAGAAAACGATAGTTATATTCTTCGACCTTAGCGTTGAAGCCCGAATAGTGATCGGGATCGAACACCACTATATTTCCGCCGCCTTCGCTGGACAGCCCGCCGCCCGTTACCGCGTCGGTCATCATGCCCTCGTTCAGCCGTCGCACGCGGCGCGCGCCGGTGTTCCATGACCAGATATCATCGGGCTTGGTTGGATTCGCATAGCGATAACGGATGAATCCCGCGCCGCGCATATTCTCTGGCGACATAATCGGATAAAGCGCGAATAGCCAGTACCGATTGGTAGTCTTGTAGTCCGGATCGATTGGAATCGGGTCGACTTCGGTGCGGCCAACTTCGTTGTATCCGGCATAATGCCCGACGTCGATTTCATCGAGCACGTTGTACGAATGATGCAAGCCGCCGCGCAGATTCTCGCACGCGAAATAACGCAGGTCGTAGTCATCGGTCGTGATGGGCCGAAATACATTGTTCCAGATGATCTTGTTCGCGACGTTCGGGTCGTTCGCATCGAGAAACGGGAACGGCTGGCCGGCGACGTAATTGACCAGCGAGCGGCCGTCGGCCGACATTCGCACCTGGTCCGAGTATTTCTCAGTCGCGTCGCGATATGGCGGCGGCCAGTCGATACGCGACGACGGCACAATATGCATAGTCATGCCGTTTTCGACTTTGTAGTAAACGCCAGGCGCGACCATGTCTTTTATCTTGTAGGCATTCTGCGAGTTGATCATATCGCCGGGCTTCACCGTGGCATTCGCAGATGCGCTCCAGCAGAACGCCAGCAACGCAACTGCAATCGGTGCGATACTCAATCGACACCATTTATTTTCTCTATTCATGAAATACTTCTCCGCGCCACTTTACTGGTGGCGCATTCGAGTGATGAATTCCGAATTGAAACTGGCGCGAGTGGCAATCAGCGCGCGGCGCGCCACAAAACATCAGAATTCAATCAGGCGAATTCGTCGGAAGATGGCGGAGAAGTTCGTCTATGGAAAAAGCTTCTGGTGGGCCGGTCACCGATCTCAACGTCGCGTGGGCGGGTCGAAATCCGCGGTTGGATCCGCGCCGGCGGCGCGAGGAGCGAATCGGCAAGTGGAGCGCGCGTGGCGCCCGCGGCATCGGGCGCAACCTCTTCGCTGGTACAGTGGGCGATGCCGCGCGACGGCGGCGTAACCACCGCCGCGAGCGACAATATCGACAAGGGCAGGGCGCGCGGCGCTGGAGCAATCGTCAACGCGCAGAACGAGATGAGCAGGATCCGCTGAACAGAGTTCAGTAGGCGGAAAAAGAGCATCCGAACGATGCTGGATATGCCGCGTGCGAACCTCAACGGCATGCTTCAATTTCACGCCTCGCGTTTCTCGAAGTCAAGGAGAAGTAAAATCGAGTTGCGCCGTCAACGCGTAAGCTCTGATGCATTGCTCAAATCCGCGAATCGATTCAAAATGCATCCATGCCACACAACGCCTTGTTCGTTCGCGGGCCGAATGAACCTCTGCGCATCGAGCGTGCCGAGGGACCCTGGCTCTTTACCACCGATGGCAAGAAGATCCTCGACGGTGGCGCCGGCGCGATCGTCGTGAATATCGGCCAGGGCCGCAAGGAAATCGCGGAGTTGACGGCGCGGATGGTCTCGACGCTCGATTACGTATTGCCGGTATGGAGCTCGCCCGAGCGCGAACAGCTCGTCGAGCGGCTCGTGGGCTGGACGCCGCAGGGAATGGAGCGCTTCTTCTTTACGAGCGGCGGCTCGGAAGCAATCGAAGCGGCGCTGAAGTTTTCGATTCTGTATCACAAGATCCGCGGCAAAGATTCCAAGCGCAAGATTATCGGGCGCCGCTTTTCGTATCACGGCAACACGATCGGCGCGCTCTCCGTCGGCGGCAGCAGCCGGCGTGCCGACTACGAGCACATCCTGTTCGATTGGCCGAAGATCGGGCCTTCGTATTGCTACAGATGTCCATGGGGCAAGACCTATCCCGAATGCGATACCGATTGCGCGACGGCGCTCGAGGAAGAAATCAAGCACAACGGCGCCGACACGATCGCGGCGTTTATCGCCGAGCCGATGATGGGCTCGAGCGGCGCGTGCACTCCGCCGGTCAAGGAGTACTGGCCGAAGCTGCGGGAGATTTGCGATCGCTACGACGTGCTGCTGATCGCCGACGAGGTGATGACCGGCTTCGGACGCACCGGGCGCCGCTTCGCCGTCGATCACTGGAACGTCGTGCCTGACCTGCTCGTTGGCGGCAAAGGGTTGACTGGTGGTTACATGCCGATGGGCGTGCTGGCCGTCAAAAACGAGTTGGTCGAAGTGGTCGAGCGCGCCAAGGCCGATTTCATGTTCTACACCTACAGTTCGCATCCGATCGCCTGCGCCGTCGCCAACGAGGTCCTCGCCATCATGGAACGCGAGCGCCTCGTCGAGCGCGCCGCCGAAGTCGGTGCCCGCCTGGGTGCGCATATCAAGGAAGAGCTGTCGGGGCATCCAATGGTTGGTGACATCCGCGGCTCCGGGATGTTCTGGGGCGTCGAGCTGGTCGAGGACAAGGCCTCGCGCACGCCGTATGCGCCCGAGAAGAAAGTGACCAATCGCGTGCTCGGCGCGGCGGTGCGGCGCGGGCTGTTCTTTTATCCATCGAGCGGGATGGCGGGGAAGGCGGGTGGTGACGCGATGATGCTCGCGCCGCCGTTCATCATCGGCGATCCCGAAATCGAGTTCATCGTGCGCACCGCGCGCGACGCGCTGGAAGAGATTCGCCCCAACCTGTAGCCTCGAAACGTACGCGCAGGCCGCGGAATCTAACGACTCGAGAGGAAACTGGATGGCCGATAGTATCATCGGGCCGACTTCGCATTATTTCTATTCGCAGCGGCTCAAGCTGCACTACGTCGATTGGGGAAACCCGGACAAGCCGCTGATGGTGCTGGTTCACGGCGGACGCGACCACTGCCGCAACTGGGACTGGAGCGCGCTCGACCTGCGCGAGCATTTTCACATCATCGCGCCCGACCTGCGCGGACACGGCGACTCCGACTGGGCTGTCGGCGGATCCTACTCGATGATTGATTATGTGCTCGATCTGGCGCAGCTGATGTCGGCCGTTGCGGCCGAGCCCGCCACGCTTATCGGGCATTCGCTGGGCGGCAGTATCGTGCTGCAGTACTCGGGAACCTTTCCCAGCATGGTCAAGCGCGTGGTCTCGATCGAGGGTCTCGGTCCGCCGCCGGGGATGATCCAGGACACTCCCGCCTACGAGCGGATGTCGAACTGGATCACGCAGATGCAAACCCTCGCGCGGCGCAAGGTGCGCGAATACCCGTCGATCGACGAGGCGCGGGCGCGGATGCGCGAGGCCAACCCCCATCTGAGCCGCGAGCAGGCGCGCCATCTGACGATCTGGGGTGTGCGCCGCAACGAGAACGGCACGTATTCGTGGAAGTTCGACAACTACGTCCATGCGACGTCGCCTTACATGTTCAATTCGAAGGATGCGCGCGAGATTTGGGGACGCATCACGTGTCCGACGTATTTGATTCGCGGCGCGGAATCTTGGGCTGGTGATTGGGTCAAGGACGGCCGCTTCGCGACCTTCAAGAACGCCGGGACCACGACCGTCGAAAAAGCTGGCCACTGGGTGCATCACGATCAACTGGCAGAGTTCCTCGAGATCGTGCATCGCTTTCTTGAGATTTAGCCGCGAGTTTGTTCTGAGTGGAATTGTATGCGCGCGCCAGGACTCTCACTTCGTTCTGATCAGTTCGAGTACGTTCGGCTGATCCTTCTTTCAGTGATCGTCGGTGTGCTCGGCGCGCTTGGCAATCTTGGCTTCCGCGAGCTGATCGATTTTTTCTCCTGGCTGTACCGCGGCCTGGAATGGAACTTCCTCGGTATTCCGCACGGCGGATGGCATCTGGCCTTTGTGCCGATCATTTTGCTTAGCGGCGGCCTCGGAATGCTGCTGCTGGATGCGCTGTCGCCCGGCGATGTGTTCGGCTACGGATTTCCGAATTTTCTCGAGATGGTGAATCTCGGCACGGCGCGCATCAAGCGGCGATGGATCGTGGTCAAGGCCGCAGGAGCGGCGTTGTCGCTGGGCGCCGGCGCCTCGGTCGGCCGCGAAGGACCAATTGCACAAATCGGCGGCGCGCTCGGCTCGCTGGTTGCGCAGGTAACCGGGCTCTCCGTCGATCGCGCGAAGGTGCTGGTCGCGGCGGGAGCGGGCGCCGGTATCGCAACGACCTTCAACGCGCCGATTGGCGGGCTGATGTTCGCGCAGGAGATCGTTCTGCTCGGCCATGCCGAGCTGGCCAACCTGACACTCCTCGTCATCGCGACGACCAGCGCGGTCGTCACCTCGCGCGCGATCCTCGGCGCCAGTGGCGCGGTCTTCGTGGTTCCTGAGTTCGTCCTGCGCAGTTACTGGGAACTCATCACGTATGGGCTGATGGGCGTGGTGCTTGGCCTCCTGGGCTCGGCTTACATCGAATTTTTTCACGCGACGGGGCGATGGTTCCGCAGACTGAACGTGCCCGACTGGGGGCGGCTCGCGATTGGCCTCACGATCGTCGGCATGATCGCGATCCCACTGCCGCAGAACCTGTCGGATGGTTACCCGGTCATCAACTCGGTGATGGCGGGCGAGTACGGGCTCGTCATGCTGCTGGCGCTGACGGCGGCGAAGTTCTTCGCCAGCAGCGTGTCGCTCGAATGCGGCGCGCCGGGAGGAGTCTTCGGGCCCACGTTTTTCATTGGCACGATGGCGGGGGGAGCGTTTCAGCGGGTCTCGATGCATGTGATGCCGGCTCTCACCGGACCGCGTGGATCGTATGGACTGTTGGGGCTCGGGGCGTTTCTCGCCGCCGTCACCCATGCGCCGCTGACGGCTCTGTTCCTGCTCTTCGAGATGACCCACAGCTACGAGGTCGCGGTGCCCGCGATGGTCGCGACGATCACGGCGTTGGTCGTATCGCGCGCAGTGCAGAGCGAATCGATGGACACCTACAGCCTCGCGCGCGAGGGCAAGACCCTCCAACTGTCGAGCGAGCGCGTCGCACTGACGCAAATACCCGTCGGCGCAGTGATGACCAAACATGTGACGTTTGTGCGCGAGAACGCCTCACTGGCCGACGTGCTCCAGGTCGCTGGCGACACGCATCAATCGACGTTGCCCGTGATCAGTACCGACGGCGATCTCGCCGGGCTGATAATTACGCGCGATTTGCTTTCGCTGGTGGCGGGCGGCGAGGAGCTTGGCCCGCTGGTCAACGCATTCGATATTTGCCGGGACAACCCGCCGTTCGTGAAGCCCGATAGCAATCTCGACAGCGCGGGTCAGCTCATGGAGCACGAAGGACTCGATGAGGTTCCCGTCGTTGAGAAGGCGGGTGGCCGCTTTCTTGGAATGGTAACGCGGCAGCATATTGCGCAGGCGCTCAACCGGGTGAACGTGTCGCTGGCGTCGATGGCGACGCGCGATCAGAACATCTTCTGGGCCACAGGTTATCGCGTAACTCGCATCGATATTCCCGAGGCTGCCGCGGGCCGCACCATAAGAGAGATCGACCCGCGCGCAAGATTCGGCGTGACAGTGCTCGCGTTCCAGGATGGCGAGAATCCCGACGTCGGGTTCGTGCCAATTACGCCCGACCGCGCATTCAAGCACGGAGATTTGCTGATAGTTGCCGGCAGACCATCGGACATCAGGCAATTCACTCGCGAGCTGGAAAACCCAGCCGCCCGCACCACGAACGGCTCGGCTCAGGCAACCGGGTCGCCATCCGCGAATAAATAAGGCCGCGCACGGCCAGCGCGAAGCTCCGTGCACAGGCCTTCGACCGTGCTCACGGCGCGCTCAAGTTCCGTAGCGCAGGTTTGGAACCATTTTCCGGTTGCGAAGTGAGCGTCGCTGCCGCCGACCTGGGTTAGCCCCAGCTTGAGCGCCGCGTCGAGAGCGTGCTGGTTTTCGCTCTTGGAGTTCTGTCCGTTGATCGCTTCGATCGCGCCCAGCGCGGCGCCATGGCGAGCGAGGAGCGCGTCCAACCGTATGCCGAAGCCGGATTCGCGGAACGGATGCGCCGGAATCGCGATACCGCCCTCGTGATGCAGCACCTCGATCAGATGCTCGCTCTTGAGCATCCGCGAGCACAGGTCGAAGCGGCGCATGACTTCGTGGTTAACGCCGAATAACAAAAGGTGGCCGAGGTCGGTGTCAGCTTCGATGCCTTTAAAGACCGCAATCTGAAAGCGCTCTGACAGTCGGCCATACAGCCGGTCGATCTCCGGATCAGTCGGAAACAGGCGATGCTCGGTGAAGCAGATAGCTCCGAGCCCACGCTGAGTGCTGGCGGCGAATTCGAGATACTGCTCAGGCGCGACGTTCGAGTCGGCCGACAGATTCGTATGCACGTGCAAGTCGACGATCATTGCGGAGGCAGTTTCACACAGCCGCGTGGTGATGCAAACCCTCGCGAGGGAAGAGCGGTATCAACTACTTGATGTTCACCGGGCCGGTGTTGGCGATGAGCAATTTCCAACTCGCGATCTCGGGATAGTTGCTCAGGTTCAATTCCTCGGCGAATTGAATCAGCCGCGCCGTGTCGACACCGAAGCCCTGCTCCGATCTCTGCCGCAGATAGTAGGGCGGAATACTCTGATAGTAGATCGCAGCCTGCACCGCGGCCGGTGTGCCCGGAATCTGCGCCAGCGGAATCTGGTAGCTCACGATGCTGCAGCCGCATCCGTTTTGATACGACGGGTCATCGCCGACGCCGACTGATGGTATGAACTCCGCAAACGGGCCTTGTGCAGAGCGTCCCCGCGCCTGGATGCGGTTGTCCTTAACTTTGTGGTCGAGGCTGAGGAAGCTGGTGGTTAGCAGTCCCTGAGGGTCGACGACCAGCTCTTCGTAGATCTGGACCTGCTTGTCGCTTGTGATCGGCGAGTTTTCCCAAAAGTGAGGCTGGAAGCTCTGCTGGGCGGGACTAAAGAATTCGGTCTGAAGCGGAGCGCCGGAATTGTCCAGGATAACGCCGTTGCGATTGGTGTTGCCCGATGCCCACAGCACTTTGCCGGCCGCATCCAAAACCTGGAAGTTGACGAATGCACGGCGGAAGCTGACGCCGCTCGGAAAGTTGTGGCCCGCCAGATTGGTTACGGTGACCTTGGCGCTAAGCGTGCTGGCGTCGGTCGAAACGGAGTCGACGCCGATCGTGGCGGTGGCAGTCTGCGCTTGTCTGATTCCTTCCTGCACCGCGGTCTTCTGCGAAGAGATCTGGTCCCTGATCGGGCCGGGTAGATTTGGATTGACCTTGAACAATCCCAGGTCCCGGCGAAACTGATCGAACATATCGAGCACGAACAGGTTGATGCCGTTCAGCTGATGACGCGAGTAGTTGCTTCGTATTGGCAGCTCCAGTTCGCTGTCGGGAGCGCGCGTCGAGGGGCCAGTACGAGGGACCGGAGGAAAGGTATCGTCCTCGATATTGGCGATCTTAAATTCCAGAGCGGTGCCGTGATAGTCGGTCGGCATGTGGCATTGCTGGCAGGCTGTCTGATCGGTAGGCGGTAAGAAGAAGCTGCTGTTGGTCCATTCGAAGAAAGTGGTCTGTTCGAATTCGGTCTTCGGGTGACCATCCTCATCGAGAACCTGCCGCCCTTTATCGTCGAACACCGGCAGTTCAATCGTGTGACAAGAGGTGCAAAGCGAGGAGGACTGCTTGCCGAAACGGTCCCTGCCAAATTGCACCGCAAATATCGGCGCTACTCCGATCGCATTCTGCATCGGCAGTACAGGGGGACTGCTGTAAGGCCCGTAGAGCTCATCGGGCGGACCGATATTGAAAAGGCCTGTGTACGTTGCCGGGTCATTCAGCTGGTCCGCCGACATATGATGGCAAACGGCGCACGAGACACCGTCGCGCGCGAGCGCACCGTACTTGTCCGTCGGACTCGCCAGTCTGTCACGTGTAAACAGCTGGTTGGGTCCAGGATTGTCGATGTGAAACTGCCGCTGGCCCATCGTGCCATGGCAGCGCAGGCATAGATCCTGGACGAACGCAGTCCCGTTGGGCTTTCCTTCCAGGTGGCCGTGCAGAGCAGATTCAGTATCGAGTTGCGCGAAGAACACCGGGTCGCGCCCGGCGAGACCCATCATCGAGTAGCGCCACTCTCCGATTGCCGAGAGATTTTTCAGCGATCCGTCATCGGCCTCGAAGATCATCCGCGGCGTGACGCCGGTCAGCGTTCCGGTCGCGTCATGGCATCCGCTGCATTGATCGGAAGTGACGAACTGCTGCGGTCCGCCATGCGCCGGGCTCGGCGTCACCACGTGGTCCAGCGCCTCGGAAACCATGCAGGGCGGTTTCAGCGCGGAAAGCGGTATCAGATTTTCGAAGATTGAGCTCGGCAGTTCGGTAAACTCGCGAGCGAGCTTCGCTTCCAGAGCACTCGTGTCTTCGATCTTGAACGGCGCCATCTCGTTGGCTGCGTCGAATGAAAGCGCGAGCGTTCGAGCGGCAGGCGTGGCAGCGAGGTAAGCGGTGCTCGAATAGGTGTCCTGCGCGCTGGCCGAAGCATGACAGTTGAGACAGTAGAGTCCCGGGCCGTTGAAAAGGACCTGCGGCTCGGCACAGCCCCCGCCCGGAGGCGGCTGCGGCGGCGCGTTCGGATTCGACGGACTCGGGTTGGTCAGGTCGCCCCAGTACCATCCGTCCCACGAGATATTCGAGTCCTTGATCATCACCGTCCATTCGGTGAGCGGCGCGGTCGGGCTCACATACATTTCCTTGACGATAATCGCGCCGTTGGGAATGGGACCCTTGCGCTGACTCGTCGTCATCCAGGTGAAGACCTCGGGCGAGTACCAGACCTTTACGTAAGGATGGACGCCGTCGCTCGTGCGGACCGCAGCGTCGTGCTTCCAGTTCTCATGCTGGTAGCAGAGGTGGTTTAGAAAATTCGTCAGCTGAGGCAGGAAGCCGGGCGAGGAGGCCGGCGGCAGCGGAGCGCATTGAATCGCGCGCGCGGCAGCCGGCAGTCCTATCAAGAGAAGGGCCAAAACGAACGCGACGACTGTCTTTCTAACCATCCGCAACCTTCGAAACCATGCCCAAGCAGAATTCCAAGAAACCGGCGTTAGAGTAAACACAAAAGGTGTGATTTAGGGAACTCGCCGCCATCGTCCGCTCTTCGTCGCGGGCAGCGGGCGCGGCGCGGTTCAGGGCTCGCCGAAGCCGTCGCGGACCTGGAGGTGATCTTCGATCGAGAAGACGCCCGCGATCATGTAGACCTGGGACTGCACCATGATGCGATCGGTTTCGTTCTGCACCGTGCCCCAGAGTACGAGAGTGTTGCCGTCCATCTTGAAGTGCACGCCGTTGTAACCTTGTGCGTCGAGCGATCGGCGCAGCATCTGCAGCCGTGGATTACTGGCCAATGCGTCGCCTTCATCGGGTGCTGACGGCGCTGAGGGTGCGGAAGGTGGGACGTAACTGCTGCCGCCACCGTCGGGTGACGTGTCGTCCCCTTGTTGCTGCATGTATCGGATCGAGAAGAAGCCGGCGAGAAAAAGTATGACCACGAATAAGGTCAGATGGCGCGGGCGCACGGCGCGCCGCCGCCGCCGCATCGGCGGCTCTTCGCTTTCAAAATCGTAGGAGGGCTGTGGCTGCGACCACGAGTCGGGACCAGGACCGGCCACATCGTCGAGCACGATCGTGCGCGCTTCGGCTTGCGCGGCTGGGTTTCGTGGCAGACCGAGCGTGCCGGTCACATTCGCGGCGCAGAACGAGCAGAAGTTGGAATCGATCGGAATTTTCCGCCCGCATCGCGGACACGCCGCATCGATGGCATCGCTGAGCATCGTCGGCGCGGATGGGGTTGCTGGCGGCTTCTTTGAGAGCGGAAGCTTGAGTTGCGAGCGTGGTTGACTGCCGGATGTGCCCGGCTGAGCCGTATCGGCAGCGGGCGGATACGCGCGCCCGTCGCGAATTTCGAGCAAGCGCCGTTTGAACTCGGCCGCATCGGGAACGCGCAAGACGACGTCGTATTTCAATGCGTCATCGATAAGCTCGCACAGACCCGGCGTCGCCTGCGGACAGAGCGAACGTAGCGGCGGAAAGCTGAACGGCGGCTCGAGCGCGGGATCACGGCCGGACAGCGCGTGATGCATCGTCGCGCCGAGCGCGTAGAGATCCGAGCGCGCCTCGACGCGGCCGCGATACTGCTCGGGCGGCGCGTAGCCCTGCGTGCCGATCATCGTGGCGTTGCTCAGCGGCTGGAAATGCCGCGCGATGCCAAAGTCGATGAGCTTGGCCTGCGCGTTGCGCCCGATCATCACGTTCGACGGCTTGAGATCGCGATATATGACGGGCGGCTCGAGGTTGTGCAGGTAGTTCAGCGTGTCGAGGATTTGCAGCGCGATGTCGATGAGCTCGGCCTCGGGCATCTTGCCGCCGTCGGCCTTGAGCTCGTCCTCGAGCGTGATGCCATCGATGTATTCCATCACGAGGTAGTGATGGTTTTCCTCGCTGAAACGATCGAACACGCGCGGGATATGCTCGTTGCTGAGCTGCGCGAGCATGTCGGCCTCGCGCTGGAAGGCGGCCACGGCCTGCTTCTGCATGTCGGGGCTGGTGAAGCTGTCGACCATCTCGGCGAGTGCGCAGGGCCGCGATGCGAGGCGCAGATCCTCGGCGAGATAGACGAGCTTCATGCCGCCGCCGCCGAGCGGGTGCAGAACCTTGTAGCGTCCGCCAACGATAGTGTTCGAATCGATCATGCCAGCACGAGCTGCCGCATATTCCTATCCAAGCTTAGCCGGAGTTCGATCGCTAGCGAACTCTTGGTGTAGCGAACGCATCGTCGGAGATTGTGCCGGCGAGTGCGGCATTGGCGGCGCATATGATGTGAAGCACGACGCCCAGCGGGAACGACGCGCCGTAGGCGAATGAAACTCCAAAGAACCATCCGATCCCGCGCCCGACGCGGCCGCGATAAAGATGCCCGAGGCCGGGAATAATGCTGAGGATCGCCGCCATCACCGGGTTGAAGCCGGGGTTCTGCCGAATCCAGACCGAGGCGTTTAACGGCGCGCCGCATTCCTTACAAAACGAAGCATCCCTGACGACCACTGGCTTGCCGCATCGCGAGCAGAAGCGCGGCTTCATCGCGTCGCGATCACGCACGGAAGACGAACCACGCGTCGCCCAGCCGGAATGATTCGCCGTCAGCGAGCGGCGCCTCCGTCACGCGATTGTACGCCACGTAGGTGCCGTTCTGGCTGCCGAGGTCGCGCACCACGAAGCCGCCGTTGCGCGTCTCGACGCTCGCATGATGGCGCGAGACCGAAGAATGGTTGATGACGATATCGTTGTCGAGGGCGCGGCCGATCGTCGTCGCCGCTCCGGTCTTGAGTTGAAATCGCGTGCCCGCGGTGTCAGTCAGACACGGCCCGGCTCCCGAAGGTGTTGCCGATGTGACAGGCGGTGGAGGCGGCGCGACGCGAGCAGGCGAGGGGGCGCGCGTCGTGAACGCCGCTTGCGGCTGACCCACGGCGTTGCGCAGGTGAAAGACCATCTCGTAGCCGCCGATCGCGACGCGATCGCCGTCGTGCAACGTCACCGTTTCGATACGGCTGCCATTGACGAAGGTTCCCGCCTGGACGGCGAGATTCTTCAAGACGTAGTCACTGCCCTGGCGCTCGATAATCGCGTGACGCGCCTGCACGGCGGTATCGCCGAATAGACCGATCGGATTTTCCTCGGCGCGGCCAATTGTTGCGCGCGCTCCCTCGACGCGGAACTGGCGGCCGCGCAGGCGGCCCTTGTCGACGACGATCCACGCGGCCTTGGTGAGCTCCTGCACGAGTCCGATCAAAAGCCCAATCAGCAGTCCGATAAGGCTGAGGCCGATGAATCGCGCCGGCAGTCCACCGCCCGTCACGCCGTTGATTAAATCGAACAAAGCGCCGCCGATGAACCCGCCGATCACACCGCCGAGCGCGCCCTTGGGCACGTTGGCCATGTTGAACGTAGCGATGCCGACGCCCAGACCGAGCACGCCGCCCATCACGACCCAGCTCGTGATTCGCGCGACGACGAGGAAGAACATCGAACCCTGGTGATTGAAGCTCCATCCGCCAGCGTTGAGGATCGCCCCGAAGATCATGTTGGAGATGAAATTCGAGACCAGTCCTGCCAGGCAGCAGATCACGAATCCGCGCAGGAACTTGCGCTGCGTCTCGGGCGATAGCTCGATTTGTTGGCCCTCAGCGGCGACGATGAAGCCGCCAATCATTCCCGACAGGATGACCATCGCGAGGTAGCTGAGGATTACATTCGTGGTCGAGATTTGCTCGGTCAGCGAATGACCATTCGTCACCAGCTCGACGGGGAGCCATCCGATCGCACCGCCGGCCAAGCCAGCCAGTGCCTTCATCATCAGTTCGCGGCGATTAAGCGTGCCGTTCATGTGGATATCTTTGCTTCGTTTGGGACCTGAGACCTAAGCAAGGGCTGTGCTGTCTATAATACCCGCCCAAATCGGGCTGGAAAACGCATCCTCTGGATGGTCGGTGCAGGCGCGGTCCTGCGCCGAGGTTGCCGATTCCAGCCAAATCGGTGCATCATCCGTGGCTAAACTTAATCACGATCGCGGGATGGTCATGTCCGAAGAGACTCTTTTGCCTGAGAAATTCGGCCCTTTGCAGGGCGTCAAGATCGTATCCACCGGAACACTGATTGCGCAGCCGTTTGCGGCTGAACTCGCCTCTGAGATGGGCGCGGAGGTGATTCAGATCGAGCGCGTCGGCGTGGGCGATACCGGATGGCGCAATATCGGCGTGCGCATTCCCACCACCGACGGCAAGGGCGCGGTGGCGACGAGCTGGATCCAGGAGCGGCGCAACGTCTTTTGCGTGACGCTCGATCTCTCCAAGCCGCGCGGCAAGGAGATCTTCCTGAAGCTCGTCGCGCGCGCCGACATCTGGATGGAAAGCTCGAAGCCCGGCACCTATTCGAAATGGGGACTTGACGACGCCAGCGTCTGGAAGGTCAACCCGAAGCTGGTGATTACGCACGTCTCGGGCTTCGGCCAGACCGGTGATCCTGACTTCGTCGCGCGCGCATCCTACGACATCGTGGGTCAGGCTGCGGGCGGGATGCTCTATCAGACCGGTTTTCCCGATCCGACGCCGCCGACGCGCGCCGCACCTTGGACGGGAGACTACATTACGGCGCTTTTCACGATGTGGTCGTCGCTCGCGGGCCTGACTTACGCGCGAACAACCGGCAAGGGGCAGTCGATTGATCTCGCGCAATACGAGGCGATTCACAAAACGATCGGCGGCACTATGCTCGAGTACTTTCAGAAGGGCATGGTGCGCGAGCGCACCGGTAATCGCGCGACGGGCTTTCAGCCGCTCGATACGTTTCAGGCCAAGGACGGATGGGTTGTGCTCGGCGCGCTTGGCGACGTGTACGGGCGCCTGCTCCAGGTTATCGGCCTCGACCCCAAAGATCCCAAGTGGGAAATCGCCCGGACCGATCTCGAATCGATCGAAGGAATCGAGTTCGACGCGATCCTGCGCGGATGGATCAGCGAACGCACCGTCGCCGAAGTGGTGCATCAGATGGCGGCGGGCGGCAAGGTTCCGTGTTCGCCGATCATGTCCGCGAAGGACATGGCCGATGATCCGCAATATCGTGCGCGTGGCGTGCACGTCGAGTGGAACGACGAACAGGTCGGGCCCGTCAAAGGAATCGGCGTGGTGCCGAGGTTCTCGCTGACGCCGGGCAAGATCACGCGCGGCTCGGTTCCGATCGGCCACGACAATCAGCGCGTATTCGGCGAGATGCTCGGGCTCAGCGCCCAGGACCTCGAGGCATTGAGCCGCGAGAAAGTGATCTAGCTCGCGACCTTGGCCATAAAGGTCTCGACCGATTCGCCGAACGCGGCTTCGTCGGGATAGCGGCCCAGGTCGAGGATGAAGTAGGTCGCACCCGCCTCGCGCTCAGCTTGGAGCCTTGCGCGCGCAGCCGCGATATCGTGGAACTTCATGCCACGGCGAACGATGATCTCAGGATCGGGGCGCCCCTTGGCGCGCAGCATCGATTTCAACTCTTCAACTTTCGCTTCAAGTTCCGTGGCGGACAGCATCGGATGCCAGCCGTCGCCGAAATCCACGACGCGTTTGATCGCCGCGTCGCCGTTGCCGCCGATCCAGATCGGGGGCCGCTTGGGCCGCGGCAGCGATACGAAAGAGGGGAAGCGTACCGTCTTGCCCTCGAAACCGCCCGGAAGGTCGGCGCTGAAAAGGTGATGGATCACTTCAAGTGTCTCGGTGGTGATCACTCCGCGGCGGCGGAAATCCACGCCCAGCGCCTCGAACTCCGGTTTCATCCATCCGCTGCCGGTCGCGAGGATGACGCGCTCGCCGGAGAGCTCCTGGATCGCCGCGAGCTGACGCGCAGTCAGCACCGCTGGACGATATGGCAACACCAGCACCGAGATGCCGATGCGGATCCGCTCGGTCATGCCGGCCAGAAAGGCGATCGTCGCCATCACGTCGAGGTAGCGGCCGCCCGAGCCCTCGGCCTGATCGGTAGGAATACACAGGTGATCGGAAACGAAGATTGCGTCGAACCCCGCCTGCTCAGCGATCCGCGCGCAAGCCATGATCGTTTTGCGGCTCGACTGCGGGCCCATATTGCGAACTGCAATGCCGTACTTCATTGTGTTGCTGCCCTTGAATCCGCTCGGTGATCTTTCGATCTATATCCACATCACATGCGCACAGTGCAACATACAGTTAAACCCGCGGGTCGAAAGGGGAGGCCGCGCAATTTGGGTCGTCCGCCGGCAAAAGAACGCAAGCCGTACAATCCGGATACTATTCTCGATGTAGCAGTGCGCGTATTTCGTGAGCGTGGCTACGACGGTAGCTCGCTCGAGCAGGTCGCGAGCGCCGCGGGAATCACCAAGGCGAGCATCTACTATCACGTGCGCAGCAAGGAGGAGTTGCTCGCGCGCGGAGTAGGGCGCGCATTCAACGCGCTGTTTGCCTCGCTCGAGGAGCCGGCCGCAACTTCAGGGCGTGCGGTCGATCGCTTGAAGTTCATCGTGCGTCGCACGATCGAGATCACCGTCGAGCGGCTCGACGAGGTGGCGCTGCTGTTGAGTGTTCGCGGGAATACCCGCGTCGAGAAGCGAATCGTGGATCGGCGCCGAGAGTTCGATCATCGCGTCGCGGCGATCATGACCGCGGCGCAGGCGGCGCGCGAACTGCGCGCCGACATCGATCCGCGGCTCGCCACGCGGCTTCTGTTTGGGATGCTGAATTCAATCACAGAATGGTATCGTCCGGACGGCGATCTGGGCAGCGCTGAGATCGCGCAGGCGGTCTATCGGATCGCATTCGAGGGCCTCGAATAGGCGCGCTTGCATAATCTACCGAATAGTTGGTAAGTTTTGGGCAGAGGCACTCCATGAGCGAATTCAACGTCGCCAATCTGATTCCCGCTCCCGAAGTTCCGCAGCCCAATATCTTTCCCATCGAATGGCGCTGCGAAACTCCCAAGCTCGCCGAGATCTACGATCGCGCCAAGCGTGAGGGTTTCAACCCGGCCGAGATCAAGTGGGCCGACCTGTCGCCCGAAGCATGGAGCGACGACGAGAAGGTCGCGATCATGTACTGGTGGGCGCTGCTCTCGAACTTCGACTCATCGGGACCGCCGGTCTTTGCGCGCGCCATGATCCGCGCCTTCGAGACTCACGAGGAAGATCCGATTCGCAAATGCTTTTTCTCGATCACCCGCGACGAGACCAATCACGAGGAAGTGTGCCAGCGCGTTATCCAGCGCCTCGTGCCCAAGGGGCCGCAGGGCTTCGCGCCGCAAAACGATCTGCAGCGCGCGGCGCTCAACAATATCGGATGGCTCTATCACAACGGCGGACGCTACTGGACGGGATTCAACCATGGCGTTGATAAGTATCCGCTCGCGATCCTGTTTACCTCGTTCATGATGGGCGAGGTCGCCTCCTCGACGCTCTTCCATGGGATGTCGCGCGCGACGACCAATTCCGTGTTCCGCGAGATCTTCACCAAGATCGGCCGCGACGAGTCGCGTCATCTGCAGATCTGCATCAACCTGCTCGAACAGCAGTGGCCCGGCCTCACTGATGAAGATCGCTCGTTCGTGACCAAGCAGCTGCGCGCGGGATTTGTGTTCCTCTCGATGGTGCTGTGGGAGCCGCCGGCGCAGTTCTGGGATCTGCCGCCGTACTTCCTCGAGAATCATCGCGCGCTGCTTAAAATAGCGCGCGAGGCCGGACTTGGCGTGCTCACCTACGAGCAGCAGGCTGATAACTGGAAGCTGGCAATCGCGCGCGTGCGCAAGCTCGTCGAGCGATGGGGCATCCAGTTCCCGGCGATTCCCGAACTTGATATTGAGGGAGTCGATGTCGGCGATATCTCGGCCGAGGATATTATTCCGGTATTCTGAGCGCTCGCATTTTCGCTTCGCCGCACGGAGGCCACGATGAGCATCGTCCTATCGGTTGAGGGCGCGATCGCCGAAGTCGTTCTCAATCGGCCCGACAAGATGAACGCGGTGAGCGGGGCGATGGTCCGCGAGCTCGGCGCGGCGCTTGATCGCGCGCAGGCGCAGGGTGTTCGCGCGCTGCTGATTCGGGGCGAGGGTCCCGGTTTTTGCGCGGGCCGCGACCTCGCCGAGGCCAATCCCGGCAACGAAGACGGCGAGGCGATTCTCGAAGAGACCATCAATCCGATCATCCGGCAGATCACGACCTTCCCGGCGCCGACATTCGCGTCGGTTCACGGACCATGCCTTGGCGCGGGGCTGGGTATCGCGCTCGCCTGCGATGTGGTCTACATCGCCGACGATGCAAAGATCGGCTCGCCATTCGCACGAATCGGCGCCGTGCTCGATTCGGGCGGCCACTCGTTTTTCGTGTCGCGGCTCGGCGCGCATCGCACGCTGGAGCTAATCTACTCGGGCCGCCTGATGTCGGGCACCGAGGCCACGCAACTCGGCCTGGTCAACCAAAGCTTCCCGCGCGATAGCGTGCTCGAAAATACCCGCAAGCTCGCCGCACAAGTCGCGGCCGGGCCAACGGCAGCATTCATGGAGTCGAAGCGCCTCGTCCGCCGCATCGACGAAGAAGGCCTCGGGCTATTCGCGGTCCTCAAGTGCGAAGCGAAATCGCAAGGCATCGCCGCCCGGACCGAGGACTACAAGGAAGGTATCAGCGCCTTCCAGCAGAAGCGCCAACCGAAATTCACCGGCCGCTAGCCCTGACGATGGCTGCGGCGGAAGACCCGCGCCTCGTCCCAAGATCCCTCGGGGGTCGTCGCTCGGGATGACGGAACTGAGCCGGGATGGACGGAATTTAAAGCGAGCGGCAACGGAATCTCAAGCGCGGTGCGACTGCCCCTTTCGCGATTTTTTGTGGTGTGCCGAGCGAGTCTCATTGATGCGCATCGAGTAGCGGCATACCCTTTCTTTGGTGATCTTGAAGGCGCACACGCTCCTCGGCGCCGTTTTGGCGGTCCTCGAAAAAGCCGGGCTGCGGCCCGACAGCCATCTCTTGCTCGGCGTCTCCGGCGGCGCTGATTCGGTTGCACTTCTTCATGTTTTGCTTGAGCTTCGGGCGTATCGCGGATTTCGCGTTTCGGCGGCTCATCTTAATCATGGGATTCGCGGGGCTGAGGCCGATCGCGACGAGGCCTTTGTACGCGGACTTTGCGCGCGGCTGGGTGTCGAACTGATTTGCGAGCGAGCAAACGGGCTCGATGCGTCGATGCCGAATCTCGAGGAGCGGGCCCGCGAAGTTCGCCATGAGTTTCTCGAGCGCATCGCCGATGCCGTTCATGCGGAATTCATCGCGCTGGCGCATCATGCCGATGATCAAGCTGAGACGCTCTTGATGCGGCTGCTGCGCGGCTCGGGCGTCGCGGGACTGGGCGCGATGGCCGAGCGCGGGCCGGGCCGGATCGTCCGCCCGATGCTTTCGCTCTCCCGCGAGGATATCCGCAGCTTCATCGCCGAACGGCAAATCGAGTTCGTCGAAGACTCCTCGAACGCGGCGCACTCGATCCTGCGCAATCGGATTCGGCACGAGCTGATGCCGATGCTGGAGCGCGAGTATGCGCCGGGTCTCGGCCTGCGGCTTTCAGGACTCGCCGACGAGATGCGCGACCTCGATGCTCTCGTCGCGCCGCTGGCCGCGCGTGCGCTGGATGCGATTCGCATCGGCGCGAATTCAATTGACGTGTTGCAATTCGTGCGCCTCACTCCCGCATTGCAGCGCAGCGTGGCGCGCGAGTTTATCCGGGGTGCGACGGGCAGTCTCCGGCGTGTATCGCGCGAGCATATCGAGAGTATTCGTCGATTGGCTTCTGAGGGCGGTCCAAACGCCTTCGTTCAACTCCCGGATCGATGGAGAGCCCGTCGCGAGTACGAACTACTGAGGTTGGAGCGCGACGATCAGCCGCCAGTCCAGCCGTACTCTATTCCCCTGACGCTTGATGGCGACACGATCATTCCCCATGCCGGAGTTGTCCTTCATTCCCGAATCGAGTCGACAGGCGAATCTTCGATGCCGTACTCGCTCGACGAAGCCATCTTCGATGCCGCGGCCGTCACCGCGCGAGGTCTCGTCGCGCGCAGCTTCCGGCCCGGCGATCGCATCGCGCCGCTCGGCATTGGCGGGCATCGCAAGCTGAAGGAGGTTTTCATCGATCGCAAAGTGCCTCGCGAGCGCCGTGCGGTCTGGCCGGTGGTAATCCTGGGCGACGAAATCGCGTGGCTACCCGGTCTAATCCGTTCGCGAGCCGCCCTCGTCTCGCCGTCCACCGAAATCGTCCTCAGAATCGAAGCGCGGCCCCGTCACTTCTTTTGATATCGTCGTTGCGCGCCATTTAACACGCGTGATAATTTTGATTGTGGGATGAACCAGTTTTCCCGCAGTATTGCGTTATGGCTAGTGCTGGGACTGATGTTCCTGCTGCTGTTTAACATCTTCAGCAGGCAGCAGCCCAAAGAACCCGAAATTATCTTCTCCCAGTTCCTGAATGATGTTCAGGACGGCAAGATCGACTCCGTCACTATCCAGGGCAACCAGATAAAGGGCGACTATAAGACCGCCGAGCATTTCAAGACCTACGCCCTCAACGACCCCGACCTTGTCAAGATGCTGCGCGACAAGGGCGTCAAGATCGCCGCGAAGCCCGCCGAGGGCGATCCGTGGTGGATGGTCGTTCTGATCCAGTGGTTCCCGATTCTGGTGCTGGCGGCGCTCTGGATCTTCTTCATGCGACAGATGCAGATCGGCGGCGGCAAGGCGATGTCGTTCGGTAAGAGCCGCGCCAAGCTGCTAACCGAGAACACGCACAAGGTCACATTCGCCGACGTCGCTGGAATCGACGAAGCCAAGGATGAGCTCGAAGAGATAATCCAGTTCCTGCGCGATCCGAAGCGCTTCACGCGCCTTGGCGGGCGCATTCCGAAGGGCGTGCTCCTGGTCGGGCCTCCGGGAACCGGCAAGACGCTGCTCGCTCGCGCGATTGCGGGCGAAGCGGGCGTGCCGTTCTTTTCGATCTCGGGCTCCGATTTTGTCGAGATGTTCGTCGGCGTTGGCGCCTCGCGCGTCCGCGACCTTTTCGTACAGGGCAAGAAGCACGCGCCCTGTATCATCTTTATCGATGAAATCGACGCCGTCGGACGTCATCGTGGCGCAGGCCTCGGTGGCGGACACGATGAGCGTGAGCAGACCCTCAACCAGTTGCTGGTCGAGATGGACGGCTTCGAAGCGAACGAGGGCGTTATCCTCGTTGCGGCGACCAACCGGCCCGACGTTCTCGATCCGGCGCTGCTGCGGCCCGGCCGCTTCGATCGCCGCGTCGTCGTTCCGCGTCCTGACGTGAAGGGCCGCGGCGGAATCCTGAAGGTTCACACGCGCAAGGTTCCGTGCTCCGACGATGTCGATATCAATAAACTCGCGCGCTCGACTCCCGGATTCGCTGGCGCCGATCTCGAAAACCTCGTGAATGAGGCCGCCTTGCTCGCCGCCCGGCGCAACAAGGAAAAAGTCGAGATGGCAGACTTCGAGCTCGCCAAGGACAAGGTCATGATGGGCGCGGAACGGCGCTCGATGGTCATGTCGCTGGGCGAGCGCAAGAACACTGCCTATCATGAAGGCGGTCACGCTCTCGTCGGCACGCTGCTACCCGGTGGCGACCCGGTCCACAAAGTTACGATTATCCCGCGCGGGATGGCGCT
>Ga0335073_10002107_pt1 | contig 27204 bp, 24 predicted proteins | sample Lox_Sample_22_FD_207093 | JGI IMG/M metagenome (GOLD analysis project Ga0335073, IMG submission 207093) | Soil microbial communities from Loxahatchee National Wildlife Refuge, Florida, United States - Lox_Sample_2.2 | ecosystem: Environmental > Terrestrial > Soil > Wetlands | place: USA...
CGACGACCGCCGGAGCCCTCGCGCTGCTTGGCGCGCTCCTCGGATCCGCCGCCGCCTACCTGGCGCTCGCCGCGGGATTCCGCGGCGACACCGGCGCACTGGGCCATGTGCCGGTCCTAGACCTCGCGATCACGATCATCGGAGTCCCGTTGGCTGCCACCACGGCCGGCTGGCTGCTGTCCGGGCGAAACCCGGAATCCGTCGCCAGGCAAGCCCTCGACTGACATACAGTCACCCGATCACGGGCCCGCTCCGCAGTTAGCGGCACCGCGAGGCGCGGGCGGCTTGCGGAGGACTGGCATGCTGGTCTCCGTGAATGACCTGGTCCGGCTGGTGCGCCGGATCGCCGTGACCGTCGCGGGCACCGTGATACTTGCCGTCGGCGTGGTGCTGCTCGTTACGCCCGGGCCTGGCCTGATCGTCATCGCCGTCGCGCTCGCGGTGTTCGCCGTTGAATATGAATGGGCGCGGCGACGGCTGGCGTCGGTCCGGGCGCAGGCGCAGTCGGCGGCCATTAAGTCCGCCAGCAGCAGGGTGGCCACGGCGTCGGCCGTGCTGTTCGGTGTCGGCGCGATCGGTGTCGGCGTGGCGCTCATCTTCGTCGACGAACTGCCGCTGTCCGGCGCTGGCACCGGCGCCGGTGCCGCGGTGGCCGGGCTGACCGTGCTGGCTACCGTCGTGTACGGCGCCAGGGAACAACGGCGAGCGCAGCGAACTGGCTCCGATGACGTCGATCACCCGGATTAGGGCAGCGGCACGGGGCCAACAGAGGCTAGCGGCTTATCAACACTCTGGATGCAGTTTCCAGCTCGGCCCAGGCGGCCCGTTTGCGCTTAGGGCGCGAAAACGTTTGATTCTGTGACCGTTTTTGCCGCTTTTTGTCCAACGGTTTGGCGCAGTAAGGGGGTGCCAGTGGCCAATTCGGGCTGAACCTGCGTTGCCCTCGGGCTGGCCCGCGGGCGCTACCGGACACGGGCCCCGTGCATCAACATCACCGGCCACGGCTGCCACTGGCGTCCAATCCATAAGGCCCCGCGGGAACCCTCGCGCCCCGCCGCAGGCCGGCAACAGCAAGATCACCAGATTGGGGATGGAAAACGTAGCCAGGGCTACCCGGAATATCCCATGATCTTGAAAAGCGGCTGCTGGCCGGGGCAGGCGTCGTGATCGCGGACGACAAACGGCGTGAATTGGCCACCAGTACGTAAAAGCTCGCAGCAGCCGGGTCGGCCTGGCCAGCGCGGTCAGGCGTCATGGCAACAGGCAAGCTGCCCGGAATGCGAACATCACACCCCGCTCCGGCCGCCGTGTCCGGTTAGTGCCAGACGTGACGTCCGCGCAGGTCAAGAAACTTGCCGCGCACGGTTGACAGCGCGCACGCAGGCAGTCAGCCGGGTGGCCGCGTCCCTCACAATGACAGAAGCCATAGAGCCGGATTGGCTATATGGCCAGGTCAGAACGGGTGCGCCGCCAGGGACTTGAACCCCGAACCCGCGGATTAAGAGTCCGCTGCTCTGCCAATTGAGCTAGCGGCGCTTGCAGAACGCTCAGATGCTAGCAGGCAACGCTCAGGCATGCGAATCGGGCGTGTGACCCCTGTGACGTGCGGGGCGTCCCGTCGGCGCCAGTGGCGCCAGTCAACCGGCAGCCTGATCGCCGGTATCCGGCGTGGGGCATCCTTAAGGGCATGGCGCCACGACCACAGCCAGCAGACCCGTTGCCACCGCCGCGGGACCCGTCCATGCCGTACCGGGTGTGTTTCGTCTGCCTGGGCAACATCTGCCGGTCCCCGATGGCCGAGGCCGTGCTGCGCGCGAAGGTCGCCGCGGCGGGGCTCGAGGGCCGGGTCGCGGTCGACAGCGCGGGCACGGGCGACTGGCACGTGGGGCAGCAGATGAACCCGCCGGCGCGGTCGCAGCTCACGGCGCGCGGGTACGACGGCGCGCGGCACCGGGCACGTCAGTTCCAGAGATCGTGGCTGGCGGAGCGCGACCTGATCCTGGCCATGGACGCGAGCAACCTCGCCGCGCTCCGGCGCTACGCCGGGGCGGACCCGGAGCACAGGGTCCGCCTGTTCGGCGAGGTGGCCGGGCTCGGCGGCGCGGACGTGCCGGACCCGTACGGCGGCGACCGTGCCGAGTTCGCCAGCGTGCTCGACCTGCTCGAAACCGGGATGACGAACCTGACGGACCAGCTCAGGACACTCTTGCAAGCGCCGGTCGCCGAGCGCTAGCGGGCGCCTGCCTGCGACTCCGACTCCTCGTCGTCCGGCTCGGGCGGCCCGGGCGGCCCGGGCGGCCCGGCCGACTTAGGCGACTCAGCCGACTCAGGCGGGTCCACCGGGTCGTCCTCGTCGTCGACTTGGGCGTCGGGGGAGAGCGGGAGCCTGACCTGGAAGTCCGCGCCCTCGCCGGGGGCGGTGCGGACCGCGACCGTGCCGCCGTGCGCCGCGACAAGTCCGGCGACGATGGCCAGCCCGAGGCCGGTGCCGCCGGAGGCCCGGTTCCTGGCCTGGTCGGCGCGGTAGAAACGCTCGAAGGCGCGCCTGGCCTGGTCGGCTGTCATGCCGGGCCCGTCGTCTTCGACGTCAAGCACCACCGCCGGCACCGGGTGCCCAGCAGTCGGGGCCGCACGAGAGCCGCCGCCGGAGCCGCCGCCGGAGCCGCCGCCGGGGAGCCCGCCGCCGCGCCCGGGTCCGGGCGCCGGCTTGACGAGCACGCCTGAGGCGATCTTCACGCGCACCGCCGTGCCCGGCGGCGTGTGTGTGAGCGCGTTGTTCACCAGGTTCCCGATCACCTGCCGAAGACGCTGCTCATCGCCGTCGACGATGAACGCGGCGCCCGGCGCGACCGACAGGTCGATCGAACGGTCCGGGGCCACCATCCGCGCGTCCTGCACCGCGTCGGCGGCCAGCGTCAGCAGGTCCACCGGTGCGATGTCGAGCGGCCGCTGCTGGTCGATCCTGGCGAGTTGGAGCAGGTCTTCGACCAGCAGGCCCATGCGCGACGCCTCGGCCTCGAGCCGGTGCATGATCCGGTCGAGGTCCTGGGGAGTCAGGCCCTCGGCGCCAAGCCCCTCGGCGGAGTAGCCGTTCGGCGGTGCCGAGACGCCACTGTCCGTTCGGGATAGTGATTTCCGCAAGCCGCCGCGCTGGCGGTAGTACTCGGCGAAGCCGCGGATCGTCGTCAGAGGCGTGCGCAGCTCGTGGCTGGCGTCGGCGATGAACCGGCGCATGCGCTCCTCGGACTCGTGCGCGGCCTGTTCGGACTCCTCCTGGGCGTGGAACGCGGTCTCGATCTGGCCAAGCATCGTGTTCAGCGAGTGGCCGAGACTGCCTATCTCGGTGCGCGGGTCACGCTCTGGGATGCGGTGGTTCAGGTGGCCCCTGGCGATCTGCCCAGCGGTCAGCTCGATGTCGTCGAGCGGGCGGAGGTTGGCCCGCACAACGCCGATCGCCACCACGGCGAGGACGACGACGATGGCGCCGCCGACGATCAGGTCGAACAGCAACAACCGTGCGGTCAGCGCGTTGAGGTCGCCAAGGTCGACGGCGGTGACGAGAATGCCGTTCGATACCTGCCCCGTGAACCGGTCGGTGATCTGCACGGGTTCGGCCATCACACGCCAGGTATCGGGCCCGGACTGCGCCGGCAGGTCGAGGAGCACGCCGTTGCCCTTGTTGCCGTTGGCCCACGTCGTTGTCGCCGGAAGTCGCGGAAGCGATCCCTGCGTGCCGGGCGGCAGGTTGGGGTTCGGAGCCCAGGCGAGTTGCTTTCCCTGCTGCTGTATGCCGACGATGACGTCAGACGTGGTCGGGGACGCGTAGCCCGGAAAGGCACCGTGCGGGGGGTTGCCGGTGAAGGTTACGCTGTTGGTCTCATTCTTGAGGTCGGTGTCATGCTGGGTGATCAGGTACGACCGCAGCATGTAGGCGCTGGCGACGCTGATCGCCATCAGCGCGATGATCACCAGCACGAGCACCGAGGTGATCAGCTTTGTGCGCAGCGGCGTTCGGCCGGAAAGCCGCCGCAGCGCGCCCCAGGGGCCTGCGCTCCCGTGGCTGGCCGGCGCGTACGCTCCAGACATGGCCGGGCGCCCGCCTACGACGACGGGAGCCGCAGCACGTAGCCGACGCCGCGCAGCGTGTGGATCAGCCGTGGCTCCTTGGTGTCGATCTTGCGGCGGAGCACGGACACGTAGGACTCCACGATTCCGGTGTCGCCGCGGAAGTCGTAGTCCCAGACGTGATCCAGGATCTGCATTTTCGACAGCACGCGGTTGGCGTTGCTCATGAAGTACCGCAGCAGCTTGAACTCGGTGGGGGAGAGCTGCACCTGGTCGCCCCCGCGCCAGACCTCGTGGCTCTCCTCGTCGAGTTCCAGGTCGGCGAATTTCAGCCGCGGCGTGGGCTCGACGCCGTCGCCGCGGGTGCGCCGCAGCACGGCCTTGATCCGCGCGATGACCTCTTCAAGCGAGAACGGCTTGGTGACGTAGTCGTCACCGCCGAGGGTCAGCCCGCGGATCTTGTCGTCAGTGCCGTCACGGGCGGTGAGGAAGACCACGGGAACCCGGGCGCCGCCGCCGCGCAGCCGGCGGATGACGTCGAACCCGTCCATGTCGGGGAGCATGACGTCGAGCACGATCAGGTCCGGGCGGTGCCGCTGTGCCGCCTGTACGGCCTCGGTGCCACCCGCGGCGGTGATCACCTCGAAGCCGGCGTAGCGCAGGCTCGCCGAGAGGAGCTCGAGGATGTTCGGCTCATCTTCGACGACAAGCAGCCGAGCGTCAGGCTGCGTGCGCGCTTCGCTGATCGGCATGTTCATGACGGAATGATCGCCTGTTTCGCTGAGGATAACCTGAATGAACCCTGGGGATGGTCTGTTGTCTTCCCTCAGCGTACGCTGCGTGCCTGGTCTTTAGCCCCTCAGGGCGGTTCCGCGGCGGTGACCCGGCGGCCCCTCATAGGCGCTCAGGGGAGCGAGCGGCGCGCCGGCGCGCGCGTCGCCAGCCAGTGCGCGATCGCGGCAGGGCGGGAATCCACGCCCATCTTGGAGTAGATGCGCCGGACGTGGTTCTTGACGGTCTTCTCCGCGAGGAACAGGTGCGCGGCGATCTCCCCGTTGGTGTGCCCGCCGGCGATCAGCGACATGACTTCCAGCTCCCGCGCCGAAAGCCCGTGCCCCGCGCCGGCCGCCTCGCCGCCGTTACCGCCGTCGCGGCCCGCCGCGCGTCCGTTGAGCCCATGTGCCACACCGCCCAGTCCGGGAACCTCTCCACGGTTCATAAGACCTCCGGTCAAGCGCGCTCGTGCCACCGCGTGACATGCCGGACGCGGACAAGCACGGTTACGCCTTGGTGTCAAGACCTGCCTTTATAGGTACAGATACACCAAAAGGCCGCTGCTCAAACCGGTCAGCCGATCTTCGTCCCGCTCAGCAGTGCGGCCGGAACGGGCTTCCCGGCCTGTAGCGCGCTGAAGAGCTCGAGGGCCTCGGTGCGGTTCCACTGCACGGCGTCGCCGGCGTTGGTCTCGTAGTTCGCATTGGCGATTGGCACCGTGCCCGTCAGCGGGTCCCGCAGCGCGAGCGCCGCCTGCGTCAGGTCGTACAGGCTCGTGCCCTTGTCGACGGAGATCGAGCCCGCCGCTGTCGAGGCGAACGGCAGCGCGGTGAACGGGTTCAGGTAGACCCCAGGGCTCGTGGCCTTGTTGAGCAGCGCCTTGAGGAAAGCGCGCTGGTCCTGAATCCGCTGTAGGTCCGAAATGGCGAAGGAGTGCCTATCCCGAACGAACGCGAGCGCCTGTGTGCCGTTAAGGTTTTGGCACCCGGCTTTGAGGTTGACGCCGGAGTTCGGGTCATGCAGCGCGGTAGGCAGGCAGATGCGCACGCCGCCGACGGTGTTGACCACGCTGACCAGCCCGCCGAACCCGATCCCCATGTAGTGGTCGATGCGCAGGCCGGTGACCTCTTCCACGGTCTTGACGAGCAGCGTCGGCCCGCCGAAGGCGAGCGCCGCGTTGATCTTGTTCTCGCCGTATCCAGGGATCGGCACGTAGGAGTCCCGGGGGATGCTGATCAGCACCGGCCTGCCGGTGCCCATGTGCAGGAGCATGAGCGAGTCGGAGGCGTTCGCGCCAACGAACCCCACGTGCAACTGGTCGATCTCCTGCCTGGTGAGGCCCTTGCGGGTGTCCGAGCCGACGATCAGCCAGTTCGTCCCGGCCGACTGCCCGGCGAACGCCGGCAGCGCGACCGAGCGGTCCAGCTTGCCGTTCAGCCAGGTGTACGTGCCGAAAAACGCGAGGACTCCCGCGACCACGAGCGTTCCAGCGATCAGCGCGATCCGCCGCCCGCGGCGGCCCGGCTGCCCCCAGAACCGCCACTGCCGCCCGCCCGGACGCCCTGGGCGTCCTGGCCGCCCGCCCGGGTACGGCCCGCCGGGGCCGCCGGGCCCGCCGGGCCCGCCAGGTGCGGTGACCGGCGGCGGCTGCGACGGCCAAGCGCCGCGCGCCGCGTCCGGCGCCTGCCAGCCCGGTGGCGTCGCGCCCGCGGCGAAGCCTGGCGGCGGCACGGTCGCCGGCTCGCGGCCCGCGCCAGGCGCGGTCCAGCCCGACCCGGCGCCAGGCGGGGTCGCTCCGCCCATTCCCGGCGCGGCGGCGGTTATGTCCCGCGTCCGCTGGTCGTAGTCGGGGGCGGCGGACGGCTGTTCGTCCTGGTACCAGCCCTTCGGCCAGTCGTCGTTGCTCATCGGGCGATCCCTCCCACCGGCTGCCTGCCGGTCACCGGCCGGTCTTCGGTGACTGCGCGCTTCCCACCAGAAGAGACGCCCGGACCCTGCGCGAGGTTCGAATTGCGTATGAAAACACCCCGCGGCGAACGCGGAGCAATCGGCGCGGATCCGGACGACTGGCGGTTTCAGTGGTCCCGCGGGCAGCGGGTGAGGGGTCGTGGATCGTCACGCGGTACGCCGTCGAGTGTACCGGCGGTATCGCGTGCCGCCGCCACAAGCGAAAACCCGCCGCCCCGTGCCGCCACTCACCCACGCGCACCCGTGCCGCCACTCACCCACGCGCACCCGTGCCGCCCCACCCACGCGCACCCGCACTCGCGCCGCCCCCTCGCACTCCCCAACCACAAGCAAGCGCCGCCCCGGCGGGGCGGCGCTTGGCCTGGCTACGTTATCGGCGTGTCAGTGCGAGGACGCCTCCTCAGCTGCACGGCCTCCCGCACCGTGGTACCGGTCCACGTGCTTGCGGTCCGCGTGCTTGCGGTTCTCCTGCCGACGGTCCTTGGCCTTACGGCCCTTGTGCTTGCCGCCGCCTGAGCTCTGCTGCTCCTGGGCGCCAGCGTGCTCGTCCTTGTCGGCGCGATCGCCGGCGCCCATGGACCCCGGGTGCGTGTGCGGGTGCTCCGGCTCCATGTCCGGCTCGTACTTGCGCTGGTGCAGGGTCCGGTGCAGGCCAGCGAGGTACTCCTCGGTGACCCCGCGGGTTCCCTTCAGATGCGCGTCGCGCATGTGATCCGCCAGCGTGCTTTCTGTCCCGTCGTCCATGGTGACTTGCGTGACCACGGTTTTCCCTTTCGTTCGGTCCCAGTCACCGGCAGACATTGTTCCCGTTGTGCGCTCTAGGTATTCACCTAGTTACACTTAGCGAGCTGACCGGGCATCATCGGCCTATGGGGAGCCTCAACTTCGCCGATATCTTCGTGACGTTCCTCGCGCTGCTCGGACCGCAGAAGATCCTGCTTTCCTTCGACGAGGCCAGCCGTCGGCTCCAGCCGCGCGAGGCTCGCCTGCTCGCCGTCTACTCAAGCGCCGCGGCCGCCGCCGTCGGGGTGGTGTGCGCGCTGTCGGCTCCCTGGCTGACAAGGTTCTTCCATATCAGCTACCAGGCTGTCGAGCTCGCCGGCGGGCTCGTCTTCTTCCTTTACGCGGTCACGCTCCTGTTCGGCCTGCACCTGGTCGCCCACCGGGTCGAAGACGACAGCGACGGAAGCGTCCCGGCGCAGCACCCGGTCGCCCGCGGGTTCCGCGCGCTTACGCTGCCCTACGTCGTGACGCCGCTGGGAGTTACCGCCGTGCTGGTGGAATCGCTGAGCGGCGCGGGCTGGCGATGGCGGGCGCTCGTCGCGGCCAGCTATGTGGCCGTCGCCGCGCTCGACCTCGTGTCCGCGCTGCTGCTGGCGCCGGCGATCCGCCTCATGCACCCGTCGTTGCGCGAGGTGCTGTCCCGGCTGCTCGGCCTGCTGCTCGCGGGCGTGGGCATGAACATCTTCCTGCAGGGCCTCGTCGGGCTCGGCGTACTGCCGCACTACAGCGGCGGCGGGCAGTGATCCAGCGCCCGTCTCATACCGGACGGGTGAACCGCCTCCGGGCGGGCCGGGGTACCTTCTGCGATTGACGAGTGTATGGTCTGGCCTGCTCAGTGCCTCGGGGGTGCCGATGTCCACACTCACACACGTGCCCGGCGACGGACGTGCGGCGGAGCCCGCGACCGCGCTCACGGCACTAGGCTCGCATCCCACGCCGGGCGGCAGCCCGTTTCCCAATATCGCCGACTACGGGTTCCTGTCCGACTGCGAGGTGTGCGCGCTGGTCGCGTCCAGCGGGAACGTCGAGTGGATGTGCCTGCCGCGGATGGACGGCCCCAGCGTCTTCGGCGCGATGCTGGACCGGGGTGCGGGGTCTTTCCGCCTAGGGCCCGCGGAGGTCATGGTCCCGTCCGGGCGGCGCTATCTCCCGGGGACGATGGTTCTCGAAACGACGTGGGCGGTGCCGACGGGCTGGGCGGTCGCCCGCGACGTGTTGCTCATGGGACCGTGGCGGCATCAGTCGAGCAGGTCGGCCAAGCACCGGCGGGCACCGTCCGACTTCTGCGCCGCCCACGTGCTGCTGCGCACGATCCGGTGCCTGAACGGGTCGATGGACATCGTCCTCGAGTGCGAGCCCGCCTTCGACTACGGCCGCAAGCGCGGGACCTGGCACTACACAGGAAGCGGCTACGGCCGCGCGGAGGCGGCGGCGGAGGGCGAGCCGCCGGTCTGGCTGACGAGCGACCTGAACGTCGGTTTCGAGGGGCCGCTCGCGGTCGCCAGGCGGCGGCTGCACGCGGGGGAGCAGGCGTTCTGCGCGCTGTCCTGGGGCGACGCGGTGGTACCGCAGACGTTCACGGAGGCGCGCGACCGGCTGGCCCGCACCGCGGACTTCTGGCACGAGTGGATCGGCCGGGGCAACTTCCCCGACCATCCGTGGCGCGAGCACCTCGCGCGATCGGCGCTGACGCTCAAGGGCCTCATCTACGCGCCCACGGGAGCCCTGCTCGCGGCGGCGACTACCTCACTGCCAGAGACCCCGGGCGGCGAGCGCAACTACGACTACAGGTACAGCTGGCTGCGGGATTCCACGTTCATGCTGTGGGCCCTGGACACACTCGACCTCGACAGGGACGCCAGCGACTTCTTCTACTTCCTCACGGACCTCGCGGAGCAGGAAGCCGATCTGCAGATCATGTACGGCATCGGCGGCGAGCGCGAGCTGACGGAAACGCATCTCGACCACCTGTCCGGCTACGAGGGTGCGCGCCCGGTCCGCATCGGCAACGCCGCCTGGAACCAGCGCCAGCACGACATGTGGGGCGTCCTGCTGGACTCGGTCTTCCTGCACACTCGCACCCGTGACCATCTCGACGAGCGCCGCTGGCCGATGCTCAAGCGCCAGGCCGAAGCCGCGATCAAGCACTGGCGCGACCCGGATCAGGGCCTATGGGAGGTCCGCGGCCCGGCGCGGCATTTCACCTCCTCCAAGGTCTTGTGCTGGGTCGCGGCCGACCGCGGTACAAGGCTCGCCCAGTTGCGCGGCGACTACGAGACCGCGCGGCGGTGGCGGGCCGCGGCCGACGAGATCCACGCCGACGTCTGCGCTAACGGCGTCGACGAGCGTGGCGTGTTCTGCCAGCACTACGAGACCACCGCCCTGGACGCCTCGGTGCTGCTGATCCCGCTCGTCGGCTTCCTGCCGCCTGACGACGAGCGGGTCCGGGCCACGGTGCACGCGATCGCCGACGAGCTCACCGAGGCAGACCTGGTCCTGCGGTACCGGGTGGAGCAGACCGATGACGGCTTCAGCGGCGAGGAGGGCACGTTCACGATCTGCTCGTTCTGGCTCGTGTCGGCGCTAGCCGAGATCGGCGAGCTGACTCGGGCCCGGGCGCTGTGCGAGAAGCTGCTGTCGTGCGCCAGCCCGCTGCTGCTGTACGCCGAGGAGATCGACGCGCACAACGGCCGGCACCTGGGGAACTTCCCGCAGGCGTTCTCCCATCTCGCCCTGATCAACGCGGTCATGCGGCTGATCAGGGAAGACGAGCGGATCAGCGCGGAGCGGGCGCTGTCGCCCTGATGGCTTCCGCACCTGATGCCGCCCCGCAGCTGGACTGGTGGGCCCCGTCCAGCGAACTGCACGGCGCCGCCAGGCGGCTGATGATCTGGGAGATCATCGCGGTCCTCGCCGTGTCGCTCGGCATCAACGCGCTGCACGCGATCGTGTCGTTCGTCGGCTCGGTGACCGAGCGGCAGGCGCTGAGCGAGCAGCAAGCCGTGCTGAACTTCACCCAGGCGCCGGGGCGGCCATGGCTCGACCTGACCTTCCAGCTGGTCAGCATCGCCAGTGGTCTCGGTCCGGTCGTGCTCGTCTTCTACCTGCTCGCCAGGAACGGGGAGCGGCCGTCGTCCATCGGAGTGGACGCGTCACAGCCCGGCCGCGACCTGCTGCGCGGCACGGCGATCGCCGCGGTGATCGGCGGCTGCGGCCTCGGCCTGTACTACCTCGCCTTCAAGGCGGGCATCTCCCTGCACATCGTCGCGGCGGGCCTGCCGGACGTCTGGTGGCGGATCCCGGTGCTGCTGCTGTCCGCGCTGCAGGATGGGCTGCTCGAGGAAGTCCTGGTCGTCGGATACTTGCTGAGCCGGCTCCGGCTGATCGGCATGAGCCCTGAGCGCGCGATCGTGCTCGCCGCGGTGTTCCGCGGTACCTACCACCTGACCCAGGGCATCGGCGCGTTCCTCGGCAACGTGATCATGGGCGTCATCTTCAGTGTGCTGTTCTTCCGGTGGCGGCGGACGAACCCGATGATCATCGCGCACACGCTGATCAACTCCGTGGCGTTCATCGGGTACGCGCTGCTTGCACCCCACGTCTCATGGCTGCCCTGAGAGCCTCTCATGGCTGCCCTGAGAGCCTGTGTGCGGCCGCCGTACGGAGCCTCGGTCCGTCCGGCATCTTCCGCAACACCAGCCCCTGTCATCGGACAGCGTCCGCCCGGCCGCCGCCCCCGTCAGCCACACGAGACCCAACGGTCCACTTGGCGTACTTTCTGACGTTTTCCTGCCCCAATATGCCCGAAATGTCCATGCGAAATGTACGCCAAGTGCAATAAGGCTTCGGCCAGACGCTCTGGCCGAAGCCTGGCGCGCCGGCGGTGACCTGAAACCAGGTGCCGCCAAGCCCGCTATGCCGGGCCGGCGGAGCCCGCGGGGTACTCCTCGATGGGGACGAGGTCCTTGGACCAGGCGTCAAGCACCGGTTCGACGATGCGCCAGCATTCCTCCGCCTCGTCCCCGCGGATCGACAGCGCGGCACGCTGGTTCAGCACGTCGACCAGGAGGTGCGCGTAGGCGGGCAGCGCCGGCGGCTCGATCGCCGCGGTCAAGGTGAGCGGCTCCAGCCGGCCAGTCCACGGCCCGAGGCTGGTCAGTTCCATGGCGATGCTCTCGGGCTCGAGCCCGAACCGGAGCACGTTCGGCGCCGCCGACAAGTTCCAGAACGGCAGTTGCGGCACCTCCCTGAGGTGCACCGCGACCTCCTTGCGGTCGCGGCCGAGCGCCTTGCCGCTGCGCAGCCGGAATATGGTGCCCGGCCAGCGCCAGTTATCCAGCTTCAGCTCTATCTCGGCGAACGTCTCAGTCCGCGACTCGGGATCCACGCCGTCCTCGTCCATGTAGCCGGGGACGAGACGGTCGCCGATCTGCCCGGCGCCGTAGCGGGCCCGCCGCGTGTGCAGCGCCACGTCATCGACCGCCAGTGAGCGCACCGAGCGCAGCACGTCGACCTTCCTGTCTCGCAGGTCTCGCTCGCTGAGGCTGACCGGCGGGTCCATCGCGACCAGGCACAGCAGTTGGAGCAGATGGTTCTGCACCATGTCCTTGAGCGCGCCGACGCCGTCGTAGTATCCGGCCCGGCCCTCCAGGGCCAGCGACTCTTCCCACACGATGTCGACCTGGGCGATGTGCGAACTGTTCCAGATCGGCTCGAGCACCCGGTTGGCGAGCCGGAAGCCCAGGATGTTGCGCACGGTGGTCATGGCGAGGAAGTGGTCGACGCGGAACACGTCCTGCTCCGACATGCCCTCGGCAAGCAGCCGGTTCAAGGCGATGGCGCTGGCCAGATCCTCGCCGAACGGCTTCTCGAGGACGATCCGGCTGCCCTCGGCCAGCCCGGCGCCGAACAGGGCGGAGACCGCGGCCGGAAACACCGCGGGCGGCAGGGCGAGGTAGGCCGCCGCCGGCTCGCCGCCGGCGACGACCGGCGCGACGCTATCGCTGTCCCTGACGTCGGTTCGGAAGTAGGACGAGGCGGCCACGATGGACTCCCGCGCCTCCGCGGGCAGGTGCCCGGCGTGCCGCTCTAGCCGGGACGCGGCCCAGTTCCGGTACTGCGCGTCGTCCCAGTCGTCGCGGCCGGCGCCGATCAGCCGGAACCGCTCGCCGAGTTGTCCCGCGGCCTGCAGCGAGCCGAGGGCGGGCAGCAGGTAGCGCGCAGCGAGATCACCGGTCCCGCCGAAGATGACCAGCCGTTCGATCACGCGAGTCAAACTAGCCGCCGCGAACGGCAGGCCGCCTCACCCGTAAAGGATGGAGCCGACGGCGAAGGTTCGCCCGACGATGTCGTCCGGGAATCCCCGGTTGTCGGGGGCGTGCACGACTATTGACCTCGCTGGCTAGCTCCGGAGGCTGCTGCTTGGTTGAGTCACGCCAGAGGCGCACCACAGTGGCAAGGTCGGTTGCACGTGCATATGCTCGGTCATCGGGGGAGTGACGATGCACGATCTGACAGAGGAAGAGGCCGAGGTCCTAGGGCTGATCCTCCGCGACTCTCGCCAGACTCTCATGGGCGACGGTCAGGCGCTCGCGAAGGCATACGGCGTGGACCCTCAGCGCTTCATCCGGGTCATCGAGGGGCTGCTCATGAAGTTCGGGCTACCGCGCGAGATTCAGTATCCGGGGGAAGAGCAGGTCCAGCGGACCTCAAAGAGGCCAGATTCGCGACGATGACCACGTGCTTGTGATCGACGCCGTGTACCAATCACACGATTAGCCAGAACTCCGGGCTCCTGCCACATACGCAGGTAAGCCGTCATACCTCGTGGGGTGAGCGATGGGATTCGAACCCACGACACCCAGGACCACAACCTGGTGCTCTAACCAGCTGAGCTACGCCCACCATCGTCGTCGGACCTACACTAGCGCGCCGGCCCTAGGACAGCAGAACGCGCGCTGCCCGGTGAGGCATCGCGCGACTGAGACCAGTGTAGCGGTCCCCCGCCGTGCTTCCGACCACTTATCCGCGGGCCCGGCACCAACCGGCTACTTGCCGTGCCGCGAGTTGCCGAACCGGGCCGCGATCTCCCGCGCCCGCGCCGAATCCGGCCCGGGCTGCGGCACGAACAGCGCCTCACGGTAGTACCGCAACTCCTGCACGCTCTCGGTGATGTCGGCGAGCGCCCGGTGCCCGCCGTGCTTGGCGGGGGAGGCGAAGTACACCCGGGGGTACCAGCGCCGCGCCAGTTCCTTGATCGACGACACGTCGACCATCCGGTAGTGCAGGAAGGCGTCGAGTTCGGGCATGTCGCGGGCGATGAACCAGCGGTCGGTCGCGATCGAGTTGCCGCACAGCGGCACCTTGCGCGGCTCGGACACGTGCTGCCGCACGTAGGCGAGCACGGCTTCGGCGGCCTCGGCAAGCGTGATGCCGCTCGGCAGGTCGGCGAGCAGCCCCGAGGTGGTGTGCATCTCGCGCACCACGTCGCTCATCTGGTCAAGGGCCTCGGCAGGCGGCTTGATGATCAGGTCAATGCCGTCGTCGAGCAGGTTCAGCTCGGCGTCGGTGACAAGACACGCGATCTCAATGAGCGCGTCCCGTTCGACGTCGAGTCCTGTCATCTCGCAGTCGATCCAAACCAGCCGGTCGTTCATCTCAACTAGATTACGGCCTTTTTCGCCCTTCATGGCGTACCCAGAGGCTCCCTCCAGCGGACGTGGGCAACACCGGCCGCCACAGAACCCGCGAGATCAAAGCCAATCGCAGATATGGGATGGAAAGTGTAGCCATAGCTACCCAAACCATCCCACATATCTTGAGTGTGTTACACGATGCACTTTTTGTGACGCCAGTTGACGGGACGCGTGCGGATCGCCGCCGCGTAACCAGGTCAGCGCCGGTCGCGGATGTGCGCTGGCAGTTCCACGCCCTCCCGCAGCAGCGGGTCTGCCTCCGGCTCGCCGAACGTCAGGTTGATCGGCAGCACGCCAGCCCACACGTCCAGGTCGTAGTCTTCCGGCTCGTCCTTGGGCATCCCGGTGCGGATCTTCACCGAGGCCTCGGTCAGCGGCAGCGAGAGCACCGCGGTGGCGGCCATTTCCTTCTTCGTGGGCTGCCTGGCCGCCGCCCAGCGGCCGGGGATCAGGTGGTCGGTGATGAACTCGAGGGCGTGCCGCCGTTCGTCGTCATCGAGCACAAGCGACGCGGTGCCGAACACCACCGCGCTGCGGTAGTTCACCGAATGGCTGAACACCGCCCGGGCGCAGACCAGCCCGTCCATGTGCGTCACGGTCACGCACACCTGCTGCCCGTCCGCCGCGCCGAACGCGCCGTTCGCCGACGATCCATGCAGGTACAGCGTGTCCCCGTCGCGGCCATAGGCGGTCGGCAGCACGAGCGGCGCGCCGTTGGCGACCACCCCGAGGTGGCAGATCATGCCGGCGTCGAGGACGGCGTACAGTTCGGCGCGGTCGGTCATGCCGCGTTCGCGGTGCCTGCGCAGGGTGGTCCGGGGCGTGCTGGACAGCGGGGTGGTGTCAATGCTCATGGTCTCGTACTCTATGCGGTAAGTGGACTGCCGGAAATAGCCACTTCTGGAGAAGATCTGATGACCACTTCGCGTACCGATCTGCCGGTCATCGTGGACCGCCGTGCCGCCGCCCCGCTGGCGGCGCAGATATCCGCGCAGGTTAGGGAGGCGGTCACCGCCGGCGTGCTCGGCTCGGGGGAGCGGCTGCCGTCCACCAGGGACCTGGCGGACGTGCTCGGCGTCAGCCGGACCGTCGTCACGACCGCCTACGCCCAGCTCTTCGCCGAGGGCTGGCTGGAGGGCCGCCATGGCTCAGGCACCTACGTGGCCGACGTCGCCCCCGGGCTGTCTCCGGCATGCGGCGCCGCCAGCAACGCCGGCAAGGCCGGCGCTAACGGGGACGCAGCCCTGTCCGGGTACGCCGCGGAGCACATCTGGGATGGCGCCCCGCACCGCGCCGGGCCGGACAACCGGACGCCGGGCACCCGGACACGGGATCTCATCGAACTGCTTCCGGGCGTGCCGTGGGCGGCCGGGATCGAGCCCGCCGTCTGGCGGCGCGCCTGGCGGTCGGCAGGGACTCACCCGCCGTCGTTCTGGCCGGACCCGCACGGCCTGCCCGAGTTGCGCGCCGAGCTCGCCGCCTACCTGCGGCGCTCGCGCGGCCTCGGCATCACTCCCGCCAACGTCCTCGTGACCAGGGGCGTGGCCGGCGGGCTCGCCCTGCTCGCGGCGGCGCTCGTACGGCCCGGTGACATGGTGGGAGTGGAGGAACCCGGGTATCCCGCGGCGCGGGACGTGCTGCGACGGGCGGGCGCCCAGGTGGTGCCGTGCCGTGTAGACGCGCACGGCATCGTGCCCGACGAGCTTCCCGGCGGCCTGCGCCTGCTCTACACCACGCCCGCGCACCAGTACCCGCTCGGCGGGCGGCTGCCGGTTGGCCGCAGGCAGGCGCTGACGAGCTGGGCCCGCGCGACCGGCGCCGTCGTGGTCGAGGACGACTACGACAGCGAGTTCCGGTACGACGTGGGGCCATTGCCCGCGCTGCACAGCATGGACCCGGACGTGATCGTGTACCTCGGGACGGCGTCGAAGGTGCTGGCACCGGCGTTCGGCGCGGGCTGGCTGGTGGCGACGCCGGAACTGGTCGAGCGCCTCGCGCAGCTGCGCGCGGGCCTGGGCGAGCGGGTTCCCGAGCCGGTGCAGCACGCCATGCTCACGTTGCTCAGCTCCGGTGACCTGGAGCGGCACGTCCGGCGGATGCGCCTGGAGTACGGTCGGCGCCGCGCCGCTCTCGTCGAGGCCCTGACCAGCCCGGGCCGCGACACCGGCCAGAGGCGGTCCGCCGTGCGTGCCTGGGCGGGGGTGGGAACCGTGCAGGGCCTGGGTGCCGAGACGTGCGTGCGCGACGGGGTGCGCGTGGGCGCCGGCGTGGGCCTGGGCGCCGGCGTGGGCCTGGGTACCGAGACGGCGGCGCCAGGGACGTTCCGGCTGCTCGGCGACACTGCCGGGATGCACGTGGTGCTGGAACTGCCGGCGGGCTACCCGGCGGACCGCCTGGTCGACGCGGCCGCCGAGCGCGGCGTCGCGCTGCTGACGATCGACCGTTACTTCGCGGGACCGCCGACCATCAGCGGCCTGATCCTCGGCTACGGTGCCGTGCCGCTCACAAAGGTCCGCCGTGCGGCGGCCGAACTGCGCGCGCTGCTCGCGCGGACCCTTCCCGAGACGACAGCGGCGGCGACAGCGGAAGGGGCAGCGGCAGGAGCGGTGGCCTCCTAGGCCGAGATCGGCAGCGCGGCGGCCGGCGTCCGCTGCGGTGCCAGTTCGCGCGGGTGCACCTGCAGCACATGCGTTCCTGTGAGCCGGTCGACGTCGATCCCGCCGGGACCGATGTTCGCGCAGCCGGGAACCTGCGAAGCGCCGAAATGACCGCCGCGGGCCCACAGGGTCCGGCTGCGCTCCGCGCGCGCCCGGCCGCAGTCCGGCCCAAGGGCGCGGTACGCGGCGGGCTGCCCCGCCGGCCAGCGGCGCGCCACCTGCCATGAGTCCAGCCAGCTCACGATCGCCTCGGCGCCGACGAGCGGGCCGCTGGTGAACGGGTCGGCGGGGTGGCCGAGCACGCCGATCTGCACGCAGACCCGGCCTTCGGTGTTGACGTTCTCGGGAGCCGTGGGCACCCGGTCTGGTTGCCAGTCGAGCCGCTCAGGGGCGCCGAGCGCGCGGCCCGCCCGCAGAATGGAGATGAGCTGGACGATCTCGCCCGTAAGCGGGTCCCAGACAAGGTGACACGGGCGGCGTTCGGTGACCAGCCGCTGCGCTGCCGACTGGATGGACACCGCACGCGGTGCGGTTTCCAAGGTCAGCCAGACCGCGCGTGGAGCGCCTCCCCCAAGGCATCCTCCGTCAGTATCCGCCCGGATGCGCCTTACTCCCGGCATCCATGCGTGAGGCACAAGCTTTCCCTCCCAGGTAAGGGTCTAGACCTCGCGGTCCACGACTTCTCTACTTGCTTACGCCCCTGACTGTGATTAGTCCAGAGGCACGGGAGGGAATCCAGCCGAGGCAATCCGCAATGGGAAGGAATCAGTGAAGTTGATCTGGGCGTGATCTGGGCTCAGCGCGGCCCCCGAACGGGCCATGCATTGCCGCGCTTGGGACAGGGAAACCGGCACATGGGCAGCCCGCAATGACCGCGAACCGACATGCGCGCGGCCGGGAAAAGAAGAGGCCCGGCGCCCCGCTTTCGCCGGGCCTCATTATGGATGACGGCTGTCATGCCGGTCCGGTTCACAGCGCGGGCACGCGCGTTGCAGACCTGTTACCTGCCGACCGGGCGACCCGCGGGCGAACTCCGCCCGCCGCGCGGAAGGCGCAAAGGTGCCGCCGCGCCGTGAGCCCAGACCCGGCTAGAGACGGCACGCAGCCAGTCCCGCGGCCCGAGGACCCAAGATCGTCCACCAAGATCAAATAAATGTTTGAATTAACTGCCGTCCCGGCGTCAGTTAATTCAAACATTTCAATTTAGTGATCTTTCATGGCAAGACATGAGCCCTACACGTCACCCACGTAACGCGCCCAAGGAGCTGGAATCGCCGCACAGGCCATGCCAGGGCACTGCTTGCCGGGCGAAGCCAGCCTGCTTACCCTCGCGTCAGAAAGGCAGAAGATCCCAGGCCGCGAACCCGAGCCGATGCCTTCGAGGCGCTCGGACCACGCCGTGACCACGCTCGAACCACGCCGTGACCACGCTCGAACGAGACTCGAAATGCACTCGAAAGCCGCTTAAGAGACGCCAGGCCCTAGACCGCGGCCGGAGCCAGCGACGCGACAAGCCCCGCGATGCGGGCGGCGGTCTCCTCGTCGGGATCGCCCACAGGCATCCGCGCGGCCATCGGGCCGAAGCCACGCAACCGCAGCGCGGCCTTGATCCGGCCGATGCTCGCGCCCGTCGCGGCGATGGCCGCCACGCAGGCCTGGCGCTCCGCCGCCGCGTCATGATCACCCGCGGCCAGTGCCGCGGAAAGCGCGCTGAACACCTCCGGGAATGCCGCCGCGCGCGCGGAGATAATTCCCGCGCCGCCGGCGCGCAGCGTTGCCGCGAGGTCGGAGTCGTCGCCGGAAAAAATCTTCAGATCCGGGCAAGCGGCCGCGCACTCCGCCACATTCCGCGCCGCCGAGCCGCTGAACTTCGCACCCGCCATCTCGGTGGCCCGTGCGAGTTCCGCGAATTGAGTTGTCGAGAGAGACACCCCGGTTCGTTCGGGGAAAATGTACGAATAAAGCCCGGCGGCGGGAGCGGCTTCTCGTATTCGCAGGTAATAATCCATTACCTCGGCGGGGGACGGCGCCAGGTAGAAAGGCGTGATGGCGGCGATCCGGGTGGCGCCCAAGGCCACCGCCGCGGCGGCGAGCCGCGCGGCCCGGTGCGCGTCCGGCGCGCCGATGTGGGCGATCACCCGGTCCGTGCCGGCGACAGAAAGGCCGGTCTCCACGAGCGCCAGTCGCTCGGTGTCGTCGAGCGCCGGGAACTCCCCGGTGGTGCCGGCCACGAACAGCCCGTCGACTGTTTCGGCGGCGAACCGGAACACCCGCCGGGCGGTCGCCGTGTCCAGTTCCCCGTCCGCGGTGAACGGCGTGGGCACCGCGGCGAGAACGACATCTGCCACCGGCGGGCTCCCTTCGGCTTCAGAAGACTTCGGGTTTACTTCGCCTTCTTCTTCACCTGCGGCTTCACCGGCGGGGGAGCCGCAGGTGCGGCGGCCCGGCCCTTGAAGAACGCGGTCGACGGCGGACGCCAGAGCAAGAACAGCGAGGCCAGGCCGATGAGCCAGATCACAAGCACGATGACCGTGGAGATGATGAGCGAGGCCGCGCCGCGCGTCTGGCCGATGCTGACGTAGGTGTAGTACGTCCACAGCAAGAACAACACGGACGCGGTGATCCGCGCCCAGTTGCGGCCGCCGCTGTTCATCCTGGCCATCCACAGCCACAGGGCGATGGCGATGAGCCCGATGATGAGGGTCTCGACAATATAGAAGGTGGCGAGCGTGTGGATCTGGCTGAGCGTGAGCTGTTTCGACTTGGGCTCGGCGTTGTTCGAGGTGATCAAAGCGTTGATCAGCGAGTTCCGCTGGCCTGCCGTGACGATCACCCCGAACACCAGGTAGACCGTGCTCGCCGCCGCCCCGGCGAGCATGAGCTTGACCGCCCGCTGCACGGTGCCAGGGACGCCGCTGCCGGAATCCGGCGCGGCGAGCGCCGCGAACACCGCGAGTCCCCGCTTGCGGCCCTCAGGCCCGGCCGAGCCCTTCTTATCGCTAGCTGTGAATGACTTGAACATGAACTGCCCTAACGTGACGCGCCGACGGTCGAAGCATAGTGGCGAACGCCGCGAACCCGGACACGAGGCGCGTGCCCATTCTGTCCTGTATCTAAGTATTGGCGGAAACTCGTCTAGCGCCACTGCGCGCGGTATCATTCTCGGGTCATCGCGCTCGCAAGCGCGAATGCGCGTGCAAATGGGCCGTGCATCTGGCTGCAGGGTGGTGAGGAAGTGCAGGTTAGGGGGGAGCACCGGTCCAGTGATGGGCCTGAAAGGGGCTCGGGGTGAGCCTTGGCCTGCCTGGTGGCGCCGCCCCGGCAGGCGGACCTACGGTGCTGCGCATCCTGCTGGGCGCGCAACTTCGCCGTCTGCGCGAGGCAGTCGGCATCACGCGCGAGGACGCCGGCTACCACATTCGCGCCTCCGGCTCGAAGATCAGCCGGATGGAGCTCGGCCGGGTGTCGTTCAAGGAGCGCGACGTCACCGACCTGCTTGAGCTTTACGGTGTCACCGATCCCGGGCAGCGCGAGACGCTCGTCCAGCTGACGCACGAGGCCAACGCCCCCGCGTGGTGGCAGAAGTACCAGGACGCCGTGCCGGACTGGTTTCAGGTGTACGTCGGCCTCGAGGAGGCCGCGCAGCTCATCCGTGTCTACGAGATGCAGTTCGTGCCCGGCTTGCTCCAGACCGAGGAATACGCCCGCGCGGTCGTCTTGCAGGGCGCGCCCGGCCTTGACCCGGAGGAAGTAGAGCGGCGGGTCCAGCTGCGGATGGGCCGGCAGAAGCTGCTCGCCAAGGACAGTCCGCCCCGGCTGTGGGCGATCGTGGACGAGGCGGCCCTGCGGCGGCCGATGGGCGGCCGCGAGGTGCTGATGGCGCAGATCGAGCGACTGATGGACGCGGTCGGCGACCCGAACGTAACGCTGCAGGTCATGCCGTTCCGGTATGGTGGGCACGCGGCCGAGGGCGGCGCGTTCACGATCATGCGGTTCCCGGAAGCGGACCTGCCTGACATGGTGTACGTGGAGTACCTCACCGGTGCGCTGTACCTCGACAAGCCAGACGAAGTCGAGCGGTACGCTGCGGTGATGGAACGGCTGTCGGTGGCCGGGACGTCCCCCGACCGGACGAGGGAGATCCTCGCCGCGATGCTGAAGGAGATCTGACCGGCGGTGACAGGCAAGGCGGGCAGCGCGCACGAGGGCGCTGTCTACAACGGGATGCCCGCGGGTGAGCTGACTGGTGTGCAGTGGCGCCACGCCGGCGGCGCGGACTCAGGCGGCGCGGGCGTCGAGATGGCGAAGCTGCCCGACGGGCAGATCGCGGTGCGGAATTCGGCCGATCCGGGCGGGCCGGCGCTGATCTACACCCGCGCGGAGATCGAGGCGCTCATCGGCGGCGCTCAGGATGGGGATTTTGACGCTCTCCTCGCCTGACGAAGCTGTCACGCCCGTACCGCTTCAGGAACCGCTATCCCGAACGGACCGGCGGTTGCTCTGGTGGGAGATCGTCTCTGTTTTCGCGGTGTCACTCGGCGCCAGTGGTGTCTACGCGTTCGTCTCGTTCATCGGGTCGCTCACCGCACACCAGTCGCTCAGCTCGCAAGCGGTCGTGCTCAACGGCACGCAGGCGCCTGGCCGCCCGCTCCTGGCCTTGTTCCTGCAGCTTGTGTCGATCCTCAGCGGCGCCGCGCCGGTGCTGCTCGTGTTCTACCTGCTGGCAAGGAACGGCGAGGGCCCGTCGGCGATCGGCGTGGACCTCAGGGAGCCCCGGCGCGACTTCCTGCGCGGTGCGGGGCTCGCGGCGCTCATCGGCGGCAGCGGTCTGGGCCTTTATCTCATCGCCTACAAGATGGGCATCGCCCTCAACGTCGTCGCGGAGAACCTGCCCGACGTCTGGTGGCGGATCCCCGTGCTGCTGCTGTCCGCCTTCCAGAACGGGCTGCTCGAAGAGGTCGTGGTCCTCGGGTACCTGCTGACCAGGCTGCGAAAACTCGGCATCGGGCCCGCGCAGGCCGTCGCGATCAGCGCGGTGGTGCGCGGGTCCTACCATCTGTACCAGGGGTTTGGCGGCTTCATCGGCAACGCCATCATGGGCGTCATCTTCGGCGCCCTGTTCCTGCGCTGGCGCCGGGCCGCCCCGATGGTGATCGCGCACACGCTGATCGACGCGGTCGCTTTCGTGGGGTACGCGCTGCTCGTCGGCCACGTGTCCTGGCTGCCGTAGCGCGCCGCCGGTTACCCCCGCCCAGGGCGGGTTACCCTCGCCCAGGGCGGCCGGCCGAATCCCGGTCTCGGGGCCTCCGATCCCGGGCCTCCCCGCTACCGGGCTCGCTCTCGCACCGTCGGCCACATCAGCGACACGTCGCGCGCTAGCCTGGCCTCGCGGCGAAGCCCTCAGCGAAGATACGGGATGGAAAGTGTAGCCAGGGCTACCCGGAATATCCCATGATCTTGAAAGCAGGCTGACGGCGGCCGCCGGCCGCCGTTTCCTTATCCGTTCCCGGTGACCAGCACCGCCAGGGCGTCGGCGTCGGGCAGTGAGTCGCCGGACCGCCAGGCGACGTGCAGGTCGGGGCGGACCAGGATCAGCCGGTGCCCCGCGTAGACCGCCTGCGCTGCCGCCGCGGTCACGCCGAGCACGTCAAGCGGCGCGCCGAGCCGGGCGAACGCGCTGGCAAGCTCGCCGACGTAGCCCGCCATGGCGTCGCCGGTCGCGCCAGGCATGCGCAGCAGCGTGTACCCGGTCCTGAGCAGGTCGTGCAGCGGCGTGCCGTCGTCGAGCCAGATGTGCGGGAGGCGGGCGCCCGGCCAGGTCGTGGAGGTGACCCGGTACCGGGCGGCGCCCATGCCGTGGACCCCGCCTGCGCCACCAGGACCGCCCAGGCCACCCGGAACGCTCGCACCGTTCACGCCAGTCACCATGCTGCTCGCCGGAGCCGCCCCCGGCGCCGGCGCGATGACCGGCGACCAGTCATACCGGTAGCCGCGCTCGAGCTGCGACTGGTCGGCGGACCACTGCTCGTCGCCCGCGGCCTGGGTGAGCAAGAGCCGGCCGCGCGTCCCGGCCGCCGTGTCGTCGAGGATGTCCGGGCGCCACTCGGCGCGCCAGCGGCGTTCGGCCTCCGCGGCGGCGAGCGCGGCGGCGATGGCCGCCGCGGCCACCGGCCGCCGTTCCGCCTCGTACGACCGGAGCAGCGCCTGGCCGCCCCAGCCCTCGAGCGTGCCGGCCAGCTTCCATGCCAGGTCCGCCGCGTCGGCGACGGCGAGGGTCAGGCCGAGGCCGCCGGTGACGCTGACCGGGTGCGCCGCGTCGCCTGCCAGCAGGACACGCTCGCCGCCCCGCCCGTGACCGGCCCCGTCGTAGGTCTCGGCCAGCATCAGGTGCTGCGGCCAGTCGCCCTCGTGCAAGATCTTGTAGCCGTTGCGGAGATAAGGCCCTGCCACCTGTTCGAACAGCGCTCCCATCGCCAGCGGAGCGGTGCCTGACTGGCCCGGCGGCGCGGCCGGCGACGGCGCGGCCGGCGACGGCGCGGCCGGCAACGGCGCGGGCGTCGCGGCGAGCAGCGGCCCGTACGGCGGGTCGTACGGGTCATACGGCATGAGCGGCGCCACCGTGGCAGCCACCGCGGCCGGCCCCGGACCAACGCCCCCAACGCCCCCAACGCCCCCAACACCGACGCCCCCAACACCGACGACGCTCCCAACGCCCCCGGCGCCGCCGCGGCCGTCGTGGTCGCCAAGACCGTCGCTCGCTCCCGCCCCCAGCGCGTTCACCACGAAGTGCTGCGTGTCGTCCTGCACCACAAGCGTGCAGGGATGCTCGCCGACGACGTGGTACTCGATGGCCCGCCCCGCCGGCAGCCGCTCGTACAGGTCCGGGCAGTAGATGAGCGCCTGGCGCAGCGCGTCGCGCGTGTGCCCGCGCAGTTCGGTGCCGAGCATCCGCCGGACGGTGCTGTCCACGCCGTCGCACCCGACCAGGTAGTCCGCCCGGAACGTCCGCAGCCGGCTCCCCGTCTGCACCATGGCCGTGATCGCGCCGCCGACCAGCGCGAAGTCGATGAGCTCCGCGCCGAACCGGACCGTCACCCCTGGCGTGCCCTCGGCCGCCTCGCGCAGCAGCGGCACCAGCGTGTACTGCGACACGATCGCCGGCGGCTCGAGCGGCATCGACCCGTCGTTGACCTCGAGCGCTTCCACGAGCACGTCCGCCACCTGCGGGTACCGGTGCCGCACGATCGGGGCGGCCAGCGACGAAGCGCAGATGACGACGTCCAGCGGGGCGTCGGCGGGCAGCCCGGCGCTGCGCAGTCCCCCGGACAGGCCTAGCCGCCTGAAGATCTCCATCGCCCGCGGCCCGCACCGGTCCGCGCCGGGCACGCGGGCAGGCGCGGGCCTGGCGTCCACGACCTCACAGCGGACGCCGAGCTGCCCGAGTGCGATCGCGAGCGTCAGCCCGGCCGGGCCGGCGCCCGCGATCAGCACAGGGACGTCGGAAGTGGCTGTCACCGCCAGGGTTCGCACCGCCCTTCCCGCCGCCCGAGGTCGCGTCCGAAGTATCGCCAGATGGCTTGACGCTTCACCTATGTCTCGTTATCGTGACACGAAAATCACATTATGATTAGCTGAGAAGAGCTCAGTGGCCATCCATTCAGCTGTTGGAGCACCAGGCGCGTCCGGGGCATCGCCCGAAGCACCCGCGCCAGCCGGTGCCGTCGCGCACCGCGATTCTGCCGCTTCTAGCCCAGGTGCCGAAGGCGCACGCCGGGTGCTCGCGGTGCTGCAGGCTTTCTCGCCGCAGCACCACACGCTCACCGCGAGGGACCTGGCCGAGTGCACCGGCATCCCGCTGCCCAGCATGTACCGTTATATCGCGCTATTGCGGGAAACGGGGCTGCTTGCTGGCGATGACCGTGGTGCTTATCACCTCTCGGCCCGGTTGATCTCCCTCGCGCGGGCCGCGGAGGCCGCCGAGTCGATCATCGAGATCGCCGACCCGGTGATGCGCAAGCTGATGAGTGACTGCGGCGAGACCGTCATCCTCGTGCGGCTGATCGGCCGGGTGCCCGTGTGCGTGCACCGCGTCGAGTCGGCACACCACCTGCGGGCCACGTTCGAGCCTGGCCAGCCGCTGCCGCTCGAGCGCGGCGCGAGCGGCCGCGTGCTGCTCGCCGGCCTGGCGGCGCAGACCAGGCGTGACTACCTGGCGTCCCTGGCGGGCGCCGATCCGGTGGCGGCCGCGAAGCTGGAGCAAACCGTGGCCGCCGCCGCCGAACACGGCTGGGCCATCTCCGAAGAAGAGATCGACCGGGGTGTGTGGGCGGCGTCCGCGGCGATCACTGACGGGCGCGCCACCGTGGCGGCGCTAACCGTGCCGTCGCCGCTCGTCCGTGCCCCCGTCGAACTGCAGGACCGGCTGCTCTCCCAGGTGCGGGCCGCTGCGCGGCAGATCGGCGATCTGCTCCGCCACACGGTACGCACATAGCACCTTCGCGGGCCTTAACCATGCCGCCATCGCGCCGTTATCCTGCCGGCATGCCGGATTTCCGTAGTTCGCCGGAAGTCACACAGGAACTTCCCGGTCCGAGTCTTTCTCCGGCATCGGTGTCGGTAGCGGAGCTGCGGACGGCGATGGCCGGCGGCCGCCTCACGGCCGCGGCGCTGACCAAGCATTACCTGGACCGTATCGAGGAACTGAACCCCGCGCTGCACGCGGTGATCTCGGTCAGCGCGGACGCGCTTGAGCAGGCCGCGGCCAGCGACGAGGCGTGGGCGTCCGGCCAGCCGCGCGGCCCGCTCGAAGGCATCCCCGTGCTCGTCAAGGACAACGTCCAGGTGGCCGGCATGCCGACGACCGCCGGGTCGCCCGCGTTGGCGACCGCGCAGCCGGACGACGCGTTCATCGTCTCCCGGCTGCGGGCGGCGGGCGCGGTGATCCTGGCGAAGGCGAACCTGTCCGAGTGGGCGAACTTCCGCTCCACCCACTCGAGCAGCGGCTGGTCCACGCTCGGCGGCCAGACCGCGAACCCGTACGCCCTGGACAGGAGCCCGTCGGGATCAAGTTCGGGGTCGGCGGCCGGGGTTTCCGCCGGCCTCGCGCCGCTCGCCGTCGGCACCGAAACCGACGGCTCGATCGTCTCCCCCTCAAGCGCCTGCGGCGTCGTGGGCATCAAGCCGACGGCCGGCCTGGTCAGCCGGACGGGAATCGTCCCGCTGTCACCGGTGCAGGACACCGCGGGCCCGATGGCGGTGTCGGTGGCGGACGCCGCGGCGATGCTCTCGGTGCTCGCCGCCGCCGACCCGCTCGATCCCGTCGCCGATCCTCTCGATCATTATTCCGAACGGCCCTATGGTGCCTGCGACTACACCACCTTCCTCGACCCGGGTGCGATCGAGGGCGCGCGGATCGGCATCTGGCGGGCGGCGTCCGCCAAGGCGGACGCCGTGACGTCGGCCGTGCTCGACGCGGCCGTGGAACGGCTGCACGCCCTCGGCGCGAAGGTGACCGACCCGGTGGACCTGCCGGACGTCGACAAGATCACCCAGCCCGAGTTCGAGGCCCTGGAGTACGAGTTCAAGTACGGCATCAACGCCTACCTGAAGAGGCTGGCCGCGGCCGAGGGAGCCGCGCCGGGCACGCCGTGCACGCTCGCCGAGCTGATCGACTTCAACGAGCGCAACGCGGGCCTGGTCCTCGCCCGGTTCGGCCAGGAGATCTTCCACGCCGCCGAGGCGACGAGCGGCGACCTGGCCGACCCGGAATACCTGGAACTGCGCGCGGCGGCGACCAGCCTGGCAGTGAACGCGCTGGAGACCCCCGTGGCCGAGCACAGGCTGGACGCCATCTTCTCGCTGACCACGAACGCGGCCTGGCTCACCGACTACGTCCTCGGCGACCACCATGTCTTCGGCACCTCACGGCCGGCCGCGGTCTCCGGCTGGCCGGCGATCAGCCTGCCGTTCGGCTACGTATCCGGCCTCCCGGTAGGGGTGACGTTCGTCGGCCCGCGCTGGACCGAACCCCGCCTGATCGCCCTCGCCTACGCCTTCGAGCAAGCCACCCCACCCCGCCGCCCCCCCACCCTCCTCCCCACACTCGCCCCCCACCCGACAACCTGACCGCCGCCCCCGCCGTACGGGCCACCCCACCCCCGGACCTGACCGCCCTGCGGCGGCCGCACCCCGCCCACTCGCCACCCCACCTCCCAACCTGACCGCCGCCCCCGTACTCGCCCCCAACCCCCAGCCTGACCGCC
>Ga0335073_10002108_pt1 | contig 27204 bp, 20 predicted proteins | sample Lox_Sample_22_FD_207093 | JGI IMG/M metagenome (GOLD analysis project Ga0335073, IMG submission 207093) | Soil microbial communities from Loxahatchee National Wildlife Refuge, Florida, United States - Lox_Sample_2.2 | ecosystem: Environmental > Terrestrial > Soil > Wetlands | place: USA...
AACGCCGATATTGCCGGGGTATTTCAGAAAGTACAGCAGCTCCGCCTTCGACCACGCGATACCTGGGGCAAAACAGGCCTGATCCAGAGCGTACAGATTCTGAAAGTCGTCCGGCGACACGGCACGAAGCGAAATAGCCACCGTCTATCTTCGCGCGTTTTGCACCGCACCGCCGCCGTTGGTTGCTGCTTCCACCGCGGGTTCGACGACCACGCCGCTGTAAAAAGACGCGGCTGCCAGTCGTCCGCCGATGGAGGCGACCGAATGCACCGTCCAGCCGGCGTTCCACCACGTCCATGAGCCATTTGCGGGGTCGACTGCATAGATCACAGTGCCGACGTCGCAGGTAACCATCAGGCGACTAAGAGATGGGTCCCAGGCCAGACTATTGACCGCGACTACGGGGAGACGCTTCACGATGCTCCAGGTTTGCCCCTGGTCTTTCGAAAAGAACACTCCTTCGCGGCCTCCAGCCCACAGCGTGCCGTCCGGCGTCAGCGCAAGGCTGGAAAGGGCTGTGAGCCCAGCAGGGAAGCTCAGCGCGTGCCAGGTCCGGCCGTTGTCACCTGAGGCTGCGATGCCGGTGCGCCGGCCCACAAAAATATGCTGATCGTGAACCGCTATCGTCCGGTAACCGGCCGAGCCAACCGTGCCATTCACAGCGTCGGGCATCGTAACAGCAGTCCACGAAGCTCCACGATCCATGCTGCGAAAGACACCCTGCGCCGCCGCAGCAAACCAGGTGTCTCCGTCAGCAGTGAGCGCGCTCACGCGGCCCCTCAACTGAACGGGATCCTGCTGGATCTTCGCCACCGCGGGATGCTGCTTTCCGGCGCGCGCCCGGACCTTCGTCGAGCGAACAACAACCGGCGGATCCGGCTGGCTGGCCGCCGTCTCGACGTGGACCCAGGCATTTCCATCCCAGCGAAAGATGCCGTTGCTGCTTCCTGCCAGCATCGTGCCGTCGTGGCTCTGGGCAAGGACGAAGATGTCGTCGCCGTGCAGGCCTTCGCTTCGCTGCTGCCATGTCCTGCCCAGGTCGGTGCTGACGAAAACACCGCCGTAATTCTTGTCGTTGATGACGCCGGCGTACAACGTCTCCGGGGATTTCCCATCCACCAGCAATGAGGCAACCTGGCGCTGCGAGAAGCCGGTGCTGGAAGCCTGAAAGCCTGCCCCGGCGTCCTCGCTGGCGAGGATGCCGCTGCGATCGGTGGCGAGCAGGACATGCTTCGGGTTCCGTGGATCGACATAGACATCGTTGACGATCACATCCGGGTCGGTCATGCGCGCCCAGCTGTCCCCGCCATCGGTGGTTTTATAGAGTCCCTCGGTGGTCCCGGCGTAAACGGTGTTGCGGTCCGCCGGATCCATTTCGAGCGAACGCGTGCGGCGCGCCGTAGAGGGAATGCCCTGGACTTTGCGGAATTCGTAACCGAAATTGTCGGTCCGGTAGATTCCGGAGCAGGCGCTAAGGAACATGACGCTGGGTCGCGAGGGGTCGACAATCATCGAGAAAACGTCGGAGTCGTCGATGACACCCTGGTGAATGCTGGTCCAGTGCGCACCGCCGTCACTGGTCTTCCATGGGAGGTGCCAGGTGCCGGCGTAGATGATCTCGGGGTCGTACGGATCCATGGCGATGGATTCGACTTCATGGATCTCTTTGCCGCCGGGCGGACTGATCTCGCGCCAGTGCAGTCCCCTGTCTGAACTGCGGTAGACGCCGCTCAGGGTACCGGCAACGAGAATGCTCGGATTGGAGGCCGACTGACCGAGCGCGCGCACGGATTGCCCCTGCATGTCGGGCGCTTCGTTCCAGGTCCGGCCCGCGTCGTGGCTGATATAGACGCCGCCGTCGGGATGGTCGATCGCCCACACCCCGGCATACAGAATCTTCGCGTCGGAGCGATCGACGACGAGGCTGTCGACGACCAGGTCGTCTCGAGTGCCGAGCCGGGCAAGCCTGGCCCAGGAAGAGCCGCCGTCGGAGGAGGCATAAATCCAGCTATCGGTTGTTCCGAGGTAGATGTGGCTCGGATCCCGCGGACTGAAAGCGAAGCGGCGCGCATCGCCGCCATCGGGACCGGTGGGAGACCAGATGCCAGGGCTTGACGCGAAAGCGGAGAGGCAGCAGCAGAAAGACAGGCAGGCGGCCGCGAAGGCCACAGGAAATCGAGAGTGCATCAGCTTCATCATTCTTGTTGTGAACGCGCCAAAAGCACGCTGCGGAGAGCGCGGTCGCCATCTTTATGCTAACGGGTTTTGATCGCAATTCGAGCTCGGTGAGCAGGGGCTGCCCCATTCTGGGCAACACGGGGAGGAGAATTCACAAAAGGGAATGGGCCGCTGCGGAAATGAATGGGGCTGACCGGAATCCGGTCAGCCCCTTCTGTTTCACCTCTTGGTTACTGGGCCTTCTTCGCCGCTCGGTGGTGACGATGCGGCGCCGTGCGAGGCTGGGCCTTGACAGCGCTCTCATCGACAGCGGTCGTGCCAGGCACGTCGTTGTCGAAGGTCGCGCCCGCCGGAACCAGGTAGTTCTCCACCTCGTTCTGGCCGTTGCTGCCCGTTCTCACCTGGATGCGGCTGGCGTCGATGCCCTTCTCCGTAACCAGATAGCCCTTGGTGTTCACCGCACGCTGTGCCGCCAGCTTCTCGGCGGTCATTTCGTTGCGGGTGTGGTGTTTGTGTGCCGGGAGCGGAGCCGAATTGCCGACGACCACCAGAGAGGCATCCGCCTTCTGCTGGGCGTTGAGGGCCACGTCGTCGAGGCACGCCTTGGCCTCGTTGTCGACACGCGCCGGACGACGCTTGTCCTTGTCGAACTGGATCGAGCACAAGGTCTGCGTCTTCGGGGTTGGCGGCGGTGGCGGCGCTTCAACGTTAACCGTGGTTGTCGCCGAGGCCGTCTGGCCCTTGTCGTCCTGCACAGTGCCGGTCACGGTGATGGTTCCGGCAGGAGCGCCTGCGGTCGACAGGGTCGCCGTGTTGCCGGTGCCATTGATCGAACCAGCCGAGGCCGAATAGCTGTAAGTCAGCGGACGGCTCTGCGGGCTCACGCCGTTGCAGGTGATGGTGGAGCTCTCACCGGGCTTCACCGTGGAGGGATTGGCGGTGCAGCTGATCGTTGGGGGCTCAAACTGCTTCACGGTGAACTGTGCGGTGCAGTCTGCCGACTGTCCGGCCTTCGGACCTTCGCTGACATGGCCTGTGACCGTGTAGGTGCCAGGCTGGAGGCTGCCGGTGTCGATCGTCGACGTCGGGTTTGTGCCGCCGACGGTCAGACCCTGGCCGCTCCAGGTGTAAGCGGGGGTCTTCTTTGGATTGAGGTTGGTAGCCGTGCCGGTTACAGTGACCTGCTCACCCGGGAAAACCGAAGCCGGGTTGACGACGCAGGCGTACTGCACCGGAGGCGGAGGAACGATGCTGCCGAAATGCACAACGATTCCGGCGCTGAGGCGAGCGGCATTGACGTTGGCTCGCCCGCCGATCTGCTGCTCCGGACCAAAGTTGGCATGCCAGTACTCATAGTCAGCCTGGAAGACCCGGAGGGCAAAACGGTGATCCCAGAAGGGAAGCTCGTAGTCGAGACCCCCCCCTGCGGTCAGCGCAGGTCCCCACGTGTAGAGGTGCTTTGGCTGCACACCGTTGCCGGACACGTTGGGACCACCCAGGCGGACGCCGCCAGCCAGCCCATGTGCGAACCAGGTCAGGCCTTCTGCCGGATAACGGAAGACGATGCCCCCCTGGGCCGTCTGCGCTCCGTCATTTGCGCCATTGGGATGGTTCGCGTACTCGACTTGCCCGCCAATATAGCGGTTGAAATAGTAGGAAACACTTCCGATAGCGCCGTAATCAATGGAAGAGTAATTCAGATCAGTGTTTACGCCGTTTGCCTCGGGCGTCGAAACCGTGCCGTGAGGGGCTACATATGAATACCCCATAAACACGTCCCAGCGGGACGGCGAATCCTGTTGGTTTTTAGGGGTGGGAGCCGACGGCATCGAGGACGATGCCTGCCCCAGCATTGTTGTCGCTCCAACAAACAGGGCAAACCCTGCGAGCAACGCCTGGCGTCCACGCACAAATGGACGAAAATACATGCGCCTATCCTCCGCAAACTGCAAATGATGACGAACAACGACAAGTGAATCCGCATTGCGGCGCGATGGGTCGCACTACCCGGCGGGGAAGGAACCGGTTCAGACGAATCGCGCGAGCCGCATTACCACGGCTCTTATTACTTCTAATGCCAAGTGTTCCAACAAAGTCTCATGCAAAATCTGCAACGCACCGAAGCCGCTCAATTCTGCGTTGATCCAGCACTAAACAGATAACAGTCGTACTTGTCGCAAAAGGGGGATGGTTCAGCTCGATTCCTGGAGCTGCATTGATAATAAAGTACTCAACTTGCGGGGGTCATTGCAAGTTGAGTACGCGCCGGAGGCTGCCCTGCTCGTGCTGAATCTTCTCCTGCAGCAGCGTAATGGCATACAGCAACTGCTCGGGGCGGGGCGGACAGCCAGGCACGTACACGTCAACCGGAATAACCTGGTTAACTCCCTGCACAAGTGCATAATTGTTAAACACGCCGCCGGAAGTCGCGCAAGCTCCCATCGAAATCACCCACTTGGGTTCCGGCATCTGGTCGTAGAGCCGACGAATCACCGGTGCCATCTTCCACGAAACACGCCCCGCAATGATGATCAGATCCGACTGCCGGGGCGAAGGCCGAAAAACTTCGGCGCCGAACCGGGCGACGTCGAAGCGCGAGGCCCCCATCGACATCATCTCGATCGCGCAACACGCCAGCCCAAAGGTCATGGGCCAGATCGAATTCTTCCGTACCCAGTTGATCGCGGCGTCGACGGTCGTGAGAAAAATCCCTTCCGGCTGCTCAAAACCATAGCTCGCTTCCAGAACCTTCTCCTGGTTCTTCGCGCTGCTTTCCAGAGCGCCGAAAAGCCTGCGGTCACGCAATGCTTCGCTCATGTCTCAATGATACCGTTCTCCGGGCCTGGCTTGCTGTCCGAGCAACGCTCTTGTCAGTTTTTCCTGTCTCGGACCGAGAAACAGCCCAATCGAACCGCGATACGCAGGAGCAGATGCATGAAACACTTGCCCGAGACGTGCGTCTCTCCGCCATTTTGCCTGTTTGCGATTCGCGAAAAATATGTAAAAGTGTCTTTCAGGTAATCCCTGCAATACATGGATTTGCCCTCGGCCATCGGGCTGCAGGAGGGCCTGCCGGTCACCACGTCGTGACACGTTTCAGTCCAATTCCAGCGGGAGTGATATGTACCCTCGTCGTTTGATTCGGTTTCTTTGCCTCCTTCCCGTTGGCTGCTCATCCGTTGCCCTGGCGCAAACGTCGGCCCCGCCCACCGTCTCCAACGCCGATAACGCCTGGATGCTCACCAGTTCTGCCCTCGTGCTTATGATGACCGGGCCCGGCCTGGCGCTCTTCTACGGCGGCCTGGTTCGACGCAAGAATGTGCTCGCGACCATGATGCAGAGCTTCGCCATGATGTGCATCATCACCGTGCTCTGGGCTCTGATCGGCTACAGCCTCGCCTTCGGTCCCGGCAACAGCTTCATCGGCGGCTTCCACTACGCCTTCCTGCACAACGTAGGGCTTGCGCCCGACGCCGATTACGGCGCAACCATCCCGGCCCAAACGTACATGATCTACCAGCTGATGTTTGCCATCATCACGCCGGCCCTGATCTGCGGCGCCTTTGCAGAACGCATGAAGTTCAGCGCGATGTGCCTGTTTCTCACCCTGTGGGCGCTGGTGGTGTATTCGCCGATGGCCCACATGGTTTGGGGCAAAGGAGGGTTGCTGAATGCCGCCCTGGGCGGAAAGATCCCCTGCCTCGACTTTGCAGGCGGTACCGTGGTCCACATTACATCGGGAGTCTCGGCGCTGATTTGCGCGCTGTATCTGGGCAAGCGCGTCGGTTACCCCAGGGAGCCTTCACCCCCGCACTCGGTCGTGCTGAGCTTTATCGGCGCCTGCCTGCTGTGGGTGGGATGGTTCGGGTTCAACGCGGGCAGCGCCGTGAATGCCAGCGGGCTGGCCACCAGCGCCTTCGTCAATACACACTTCGCCACCGCAGCCGCGGCGATCGGGTGGAGCGTTGCAGAGTGGTTCCGCAACGGCAAGCCCAGCGCTCTGGGTGCGATTTCGGGCGCGGTCGCCGGGTTGGTGGCCATCACCCCGGCTTCGGGGTTTGTGCAGCCTATGTCGGCCCTGATCATCGGCCTGATCGCGGGCGTTTTCTGTTATCTGATGGTCACCGTGGTGAAGGGCTGGTTTGGCTACGACGATTCGCTGGACGCTTTTGGCGTCCATGGGGCAGGCGGCACCATCGGTGCCGTTCTGACCGGCATTTTCGCATCGAGCGCCATCAATCCGGTTTTCGGTGCAGGCAAGCCCACTGGCGCCATCGAGGGCAACGGGCATCAGGTCCTGAATCAGATGGCCGGAGTGGCCATCGCCTGGGTGCTGTCCATTGCCGGCACGCTGATCCTGCTCAAAGTTGTTGACCTCGTTATCGGCCTGCGGGTCACCCGTGAGGATGAGATCGAGGGACTCGACGTAACGCAGCATGGTGAAGAAGGCTACGATTTCGGTTCGTGATTCTCGACGTATACTCAACATTCAAGTCAGGACTTGAGCGAGCAATGCAAAAGATCGAAGCAGTGATTCAGCCATCCAAACTCGACGCCGTCAAAGACGCCCTGCTCGAAGCGGGCATTGAAGGCATGACCATCCTTGAGGCCCGCGGCCATGGCCGGCAAAAAGGCCATACCGAGTTTTATCGCGGCCGCGAATACACCGTCGATCTTCTCCCCAAGATCAAGATTGAAATGGTGGTGCGCGACGAGATGGCCGACAAAGCCGTTCAGGCGATCCTTTCCTCGGCGCGCACCGGCAAAATCGGCGACGGCAAGATCTTCGTCTCGAAGATCGACGACGCGATTCGCATCCGCAACGATGAGCGCGGCCCCTCCGCGCTCTGACATTCGGCCCCGCGACCGTTCCGCTGGTCCGAACCAGGTTCTGCATCAGCCATCGTTTCGCGCGAAACGATGGAAGGCGTTTGGATCGTGACAGGGCCAGGCCGATAGATGATCACTGAGCCGCAAACTCTCTCGCGTCTCCGCAGTCGTTATCAGGACGACTCTGCCCAGTTGCGCCAGAGCTTCGAGCGCACCGGCGACGGCTCTGCCGTCATCCGGCGACGATCTCAGATCGTCGGCACCCTGCTGCGCCAGCTTTGGGAACAGGCCCCGCCGGCTCCTTCCCAGAACGATATCGCGCTGGTGGCGACCGGAGGATTCGGCCGGCGCGAACTGTTTCCCTGCTCCGACGTGGACGTGCTCTTTCTCTGCGCGAACGATAAGGTCGAACCGGTCTACAAGGATCAGATCCGCGCCTGCACCCAGGCCATGTGGGACATCGGCCTCCGCGCCAGCCCCGTCACCCGCACCCTGAAAGAATGCGAGAAGGTCCACCCCGACAACCTGGAGTTCACTGTTTCACTTCTCGACCGGCGATTCCTGACCGGCAGCCGCGAGTTGTATTCGAAGTTCGAACGCGAAACCCTGCCCTCCGTCATCCTGCGGGAGTGGGATACCGTGGTGCAGAATCTGGCGGAGATGGCTCGCGCGCGCCACGCCAAATACGGCAACACCATCTTTCATGTCGAGCCCAACGTCAAGGAATGCCCCGGCGGTCTGCGCGACTATCACCTCGCGCAATGGCTGACTCTCCTCAATTCCATCCAGGCGCACAAAGCGTGGCCGCGCTCGGCAGCCGACGACTTCTATGGCACGCACGATGAGCCGGAGTCGGCCTACGACTTCCTCTCGGCAGTCCGATGTTTCCTGCACTATCGCTCCGGCCGCGACGACAACACCCTGGACTGGCACGCGCAGGACGAAGCCGCCGCTCGTTCCATCGGTCTCGAAACGCGCGGTACCTCAGACCCCGCCTACTGGATGCGCACGTGGTACCGCCAGGCGCGTACTGTCTATCGCCGCGCATCCTTGCTCATCGATGCGGTCCCGCCGCCCCGCCGCTCCTTCTACAAACAATTCCGGCGCAAGCGAACCCCCATTCCCGGCACGGATTTCTTCCTCGAGGACGGTCGCCTCGATCTGGTCGAAGGCGCAACGGTGAACGACGCCGAGAGCGTGCTGAGGATCTTTGGCCTCATGGCCACACACGGCTACCGGCTCAGCTTCGCCGCCGAAGACCGCATCTCCGATGCGCTGCCGGTGCTGGCTGTGCAGATGCCCGAAGGACCCTTCCTGTGGAACTGCCTGCGCGAAGTGCTGCTGGGGCCGTGGGCAGCCCAGGCACTGCGCACTATGCATGCCCTGGGCACACTGGAGCTGATCATTCCCGAGTTCCACGGCATCGAGTCCCTCGTCATCCGCGACACCTGGCACCGCTACACCGTCGACGAGCATACCTTTCACGTCATCGACAATGTGCACCGGTTGCGCCAGCCCCAGAGTGACTGGGAAAAACGGCTCGCCAGCCTCCTCCTGGAGATCGATCGCCTCGACCTCTTCTTCCTCGCGCTGCTCATGCACGATACCGGCAAGGCACGCCGCAGCGGCAATCATGCCGCCAACAGTGTGGAACTGAGTGAGAGCCTGTTCTCGCGGCTCGAACTCGACGCCGAAGAACGCGAAACTGTGCGCCGGGTGATTCACAACCATCTGGATATGTCGGCGGCGATGCGGCGCGACATCTTCGATGCGGAGACGGTGCGCGCCTTTGCCGAGAAAATCGCCACCCAGCCACAGTTGAAAATGCTCACGCTCATGACTTACGCCGACATTCGGGCGGTCTCGCCCGAGGCACTCACCCCGTGGAAGGCCGAGAGTCTCTGGCAGCTCTACATGAGCGCGTCGAACTTCCTCGATCGGAGCGTCGATGAGATTCGCTATCACGCCTCGGCCGATCCAGCCTTCTTCAGCCGCATCGTTGCGCTGATCCCGGCTGTTACTCCGGGACGCTCGACGCAGGCGCCGGTTCCCACCGATGAATTGCGCAGCTTTCTTGAAGGCCTGCCCCAGCGTTACCTCAGCAGCCGGACTCCGGAGCAGATCGCGGCCCACTTTCGCATGGCAATGCAGCTCCGCGAGGACCCGGTGCAGCTTTCCTGGCGCGCGATGCGTCAGCTCAATGAAGTCATGCTCGTGACAAGGGACCGGCCCGGCCTGTTTGCCGATATGGCCGGCATCCTTTCAGCGTGGGGCATGAATATCGTCAAGGCCGATGCCTTTTCCAACGCTGCCGGCATCATCGTCGACACGTTCCAGTTCATCGACACCTACCGCACGCTGGAGCTGAATCAGTCCGAAATCGATCGCTTTCTCACCAGCATCCGCGATGCGCTCCTGCACCGCGTCTCCATCGAGGAATTGCTGCGTTCGCGGAAAACGAAGCCATCCCGGCCCAAAGTCACGGTGGATACGCGCCTCGAATTCGACAACGGATCGTCGACGCACAGCACTCTGCTGCAAATCGTTACCCAGGACACGCCTGGACTGCTCCGTGAAATCGCCCTCAGCTTTGCCGGGTGCCGCTGTAATATCGAAGTCGCGCTGATCGACACCGAAGGCGAAGCCGCCATCGACGTCTTCTACCTGACCGCCGGCAGCCAGAAGCTGGGAGAGCCCGAGCAGGCCTCGCTGAGCGCCGCCCTGATGCACCGCCTGGCACAGCTGCGGCAGTAGCTCCGCGCTCGGTTGCCACGTCAGCCAAAGTTTAGGTGGGTTTTCCAGAATTCCGGCCAGGGCAGCCGTGGCGGGCCGCAGACGAAGATGTCTGGATGATCGCGGCTCTCTTCGTTCTCGACGCCCAGGGAATTCTGCACGTGACCTGCAAGTCTGCAGTTGGTGAAGGCGCGATCCGCGCTCCTTTGCGAATAGCCGAGCACGATGAGCGTGCCGGGTTGTGGAGCCGGATATCCGCGCAACCAGGCCGAGTTAGTCGTGCTGATCGGCGCAGGCAGGTGCCAGGCCGGCCCCAGAAGCTCCACCGCACCCGCCTCGCCGTAGTTTGCGGTAAAGATGCCCGCTTGCTCGCGCTGATCGGGCGGGAGTGAGTCGCGAATGCCGGCGACGGTTGCCAGTTCTTCCTGCCAGCCGATCTCCTCGCGAAGGTCGCCGTTGTTCTTCAGCGCAAAGCGCATCAGCGGGCCGCTCGAAGCAAGAGGCAGAATGAACGCCACGATATACAGCCCAAAGAAGGCGAGAGCGGCGAAGAAAACTCCGTCGACCGCCCAGCGCCAGCCTCGCTTGAGCGACGCGACCCAGCGTTCTCCTGCGGCGGCACCCATCGCCGTCAGCATCGGATAAGCCGCGGCCACGTAGTAGTTCCGTCCTTTGCCGAAGAAAAACAGCGCCAGCGGTATCAAATACATCCACGCCAACGGGCGGTACTTCCGGCTGACGAAATACGCCACCAGTCCGCCAATCCACAACGGCGCTGAGGCGGGGTTGGTGCAGATCCAGAATTGCCCGCTGAGAAAACCCTCTGCCCGGCCCTCACCCACATCGCGGGCGTGGATGAATTGCAGGAAGCGGTACGAAATGAAATCGTGGCGCACCAGCCAGAGAAGATTCGGCAGGAAAATCGCAACGGCGATGGCGATTCCGCCGAAGAAATACCAGTTCGCCAAATAGCGCCGTGTCGAAGTCAACAGAAAACCGCCCAGCAGCCCTGCCACGAAGAAAACGATCGCGTATTTGGTCATCAGGCCCAGACCCGTAAACGCGCCGATCGCCAGCCACCACTTTGGGTTTTCTGATTTGAGAAGCCGCACCGTGCCCCATGCGATCAACACCCACCACAAAAAGTCGAAGCTGGTGTACTGAAACTCAGTTCCGTTGAAGAGCGGCACTGGCGAAAGAGCCACGCACAGGGCCGCCGTTGCCTGCGCCAAACGCCCTCCGCCCAGCTCTCGCGCTGTAAGCCCCGTTACAAAGATGACCAGCGCCTGCCCGACCACGGAGAAAAGCCGCAGACCCTCTGTAGAAACGCCGAACAGACTCAGCTGAATTCTCTCGACGAACGGCGTGAACGGCGAGTAAGCCACAAACCCCCAGTCCAGATGCCGCGCGTCACTCAGAAACTGCAGTTCGTCGCGATGAAAGCCGTAGCGCTGGTTGGTGAGCAGGTGCGCGAGCGCGACGGCCGCTGCAATGCCGAGCAGGACCACGCTGTCCGCCCGGGTCCGCCTTTCCAATGCCTCCACAGTTTCCACCGTTGCCATGCTCGCTCCGCCAACTTTCTCCGTTTGTTGCAGTACGTGAAAGGTGTAACACCGGTTCACTGCATTGTCCCCAGGAACGAACCGGATCGGTGGGATCAGGGCCGCAGCCATCGAAAAGGAGTAACCTGCATTTAACATTTATCGATAAACTGTGGTTAACATAGAAGAGCTGGCCGCAAATCTGTTGCCAGCATAATGATGACCATGCCGCGCCGGTGCGCGGTCCCCAGGAGAAGAAATCTGTTGCGTTCCTGCTTCGGCGTTGTAATGGCGCTCCTCGCCGCGTGCCCTCCGGGCATGCCGGCACAGAATTCCGTCCGCCTTCCGGATGCTCCTGCGCCTGCGGCGGTAGCCCCACAGCGTGGTCTGAAACCTTCCGGGTTCATGCAGAATCTCCCCCCTGCCGCTCCCGCAACGGGCCCCCGGAAGCCGCCGGTCGAGGGGGAGCAGAACGCTTCGGATCCAGCGCTGACCATGTTCCCGCACAGCGATACCACCCGGTACTGGATCTCCGGCCAGTCCAACACCATTTTCCAGGGAAAGCCGGGCTTCCATTCGCAGTATCAAGGTTCCAACAGCCTCGACAGCGCGGGCGAGTACAAGACCTCTCTGGTCGAAACGCTCTACCTCGGCCTGCAGCCACACCGCAATTTGCGCTACAACACCGATTTGCTTCTTGATGTGGAGAGCGCCGGTGGCCGCGGTATCGGCCAGGCGCTGGGGCTCGCCGGTTTTACCAATCTTGACGTCGTTCGCAACCCCAACCTCGGCACAGCGCCCTATCTCTCCCGGGGAGTGATTCACCAGACCATCGGCCTGACTCGTGAGATGACCGAGTCCGATCGCGACCAGTTTTCCCTCGCAACACAGGTTCCCGTGCGGCGATTTGAAGTACCGGGTCGGCAAGATGGGCGCCAATGACTTCCTCGATGTTAACGATGTCGCCACCGACAGCCATCTCCAGTTCATGAACTGGACCGTCGACGACAACGGCGCCTGGGACTACGCGGCCGACACCCGCGGCTACACGGTGGGCGGCCTGCTGGAGTACGACGACCGCAGGTGGAGCGCCCGCTATGGGCTCTTTGCTATGCCTACGGTGGCGAACGGAATCGATCTCGACTGGGCATTCTCCCGCTCGCATGGCCAGAACTGGGAATACGAGCTTCGACGTTCCATCATCCATGGGCGGAAAGGCACGACAAAGATCCTCGCTTTCGCCAACACAGCGCATATGGGGAATTACCGCCTGGCGGTCCAGCGCTATCTCGCCGGTCTCACACCCCGGCCGGACATTCTTTCCGTCGAGCGCTTCGGCACGGTGAAATACGGCTTCAGCTGGAATAACGAGCAGGACATCACCGGGAACCTGCGCATCGGCACCCGCTTCGGCTGGAATGACGATCACGAAGAGTCCTACGCATACACCGAAGTTGCGCAGTCGGTGGTGATCGCCGCCGACTACGCCGGTACCCGGTGGCATCGGCCTGCGGACAAGGCCGGTACCGCATTTGTGAGCAACGCCATCAAAAAAGACCACCAGAACTATCTGAAAATGGGTGGTCAGGGGTTCCTGCTGGGCGACGGAGCACTTCATTACGGGCGCGAGAATATTGTGGAGAGCTACTACACGGCTCACGCCTGGCGCGGCCTCTTTTTTGCCCTCGACATACAGCACATCGACGATCCTGGCTACAACCGGGATCGCGGACCGGTGTGGGTTGGGGCGGTGCGGGGCCACATCGACTTTTAGGCCCGCCGAAAAAACTGATAACGAGTCAGTCAACCATTCTTCATCTCTCCTCATCGAACCCGTTTATACGTACGCAAATCTTTCCGAGGGGCTGGATTTTGCAGGGAGCTGTACGCGTACATGGAGTGCTCAAAGGACTGGATCGGGAAGCCGATTGCACGCTGATGGTTTGGAAAGAGCGATCCAGCAGAGGCCGCGTCTTTACGCGGTGCAGGATTGTCAACGAACCCTCGGACTTGCCCGAGGGTCCTTATACAGTGTGCTTTGAGGGCCACGAACTTCCCACCCGGAAATTTGACGGTTGCTGGATGCTCTCCTTCCTGCCGCCATGGGTCAATCTGGAGCTGGCCGCCTAAATTGCCGAACCAGGTTTGGTTCTCGCACCCACTACTCTGACCGCAGTGCCTCCATGGGCTGGACCTGCGTCGCCCGGTGTGCGGGCACCAGTGTCGCGATCGATGCGACCACACAGAGCAGAATTCCGGCACCAAGCAGCGCCAGGGGATTCGTCCCGGTAGCGCCGAGGAGTGAGTCGATCCACGCACGCATAGCAAGAACAAGACCCGCGCCCAGAACGACGCCGGCCGTCATGAGCCGCAACGCGCCGGCGAACAGCATGCGCGCGATCATGGCCCGGTCCGCTCCCAGCGCCATCCGGATGCCAAATTCGCGCTCCCGCCGGCTCACCGAGTAGGCGATGACGCCGTAGACACCAACGCTGGCCAGCACAAGCGCGAGAACACCCAGGATCGCCGTGATCAGCGTCGAAGTGCGCTGCCCGGCGATGGAATCCTGCGAGAGCGTTTCCAGAGCCGTGATATTCGAGAGGGGCTGGTTCGGATCGATTGTGCGCAACGCCGCTCGAACGCTCTCGGTCAACGCCAGGGGGTCACCAAAGGTTCGCACCACGAAGAACAGCGCCGGCGGTGGATTCTGCTGCACACTCGTGTAAATAACAAGCCCTGCCGGCGAGGCTGGCCCGGCGTAGCGGACATCTCCGGCAACGCCCACAATCGTGTAATTGTCGCCCGTGCAGCAGGTGATGTGCTTCCCGATGGCCGATTGCCCTGGCCACAGTTTGCGCGCCATCGCGCGGCTGATGATGGCCACCTTCATCGACTGCGCCGTATCCTGCGCAGTAAAGTCACGGCCTTCGATCATCGGCGTTTGCATCGTGGAGAAGAACGCCGGCGTAACGAGGTGCATGTCGGCGAAGGGATTGTGATCCGCGGTTCCTCCTGGCTGGCCCTCCCAGATGAAGTCGCCATTCGATCCCGCACCCGTGAAGGGAGTATCGGAAGCCGCCGCGACGTTAACGACTCCCGGCAACGCCCTGATTTTTTCGCGCAGCGCGTCGTAGAAGCGGCTCATCTGCGCCGCTTCGGTATAACGCGCTGGAGACAGCGAAAGCCCGACCGAAAGCACATTCTGCGGATTCATCCCCGGATCCAAGCGTAGCAGGCGCAGAAAATAGAACGCCATGTTCAGCGATCCGGCAACCAGCAGCATGGACAAAGCAATCTCCGTAACGACCAGCGCTGAGCGTGTAAACCGGTGCTCGCGCGATTCCGTCACGGACCTTCCCTTCTGCATCGCTGTGGTGTCGCGCTGGCGCAGAATGCGCAGGGCCGGGATGCTGCCGAACAACAGCCCCGTGCCCACGCCCAGAATCAGCGTGAACGCGAGAACAGCACCATCGAGATGAACCGCGGAAGGCGGCTGCAGCCCTTTGGGCCACGCGGCTACCGGGATGTGAACCAGTGCGAACCCCAGACCCAGGCCCACCGCGGCTCCGCCCATCGAGAGCAGCAGGCTTTCGGTAAGCGCCTGGCGCACCATGCGATCGGCGGAGGCTCCCAGCGCGCGCCGAATGGCGAATTCCCGCTCCCGGTCCGAGGCGCGCGCCAGCAGCATGTTGGCAAGGTTGACGCAGGCAATCAGCAGGATGAAACCCACAGCAGCGAGCAGAATATTCACGATCGCGCGCAGGTCGCCGAAGACCTCCTGCGAGAGCAGCTGAAGGTCGAGCCCGTGGGCGTTCCCGGGAAACTGCTTGTCAATCTGCGCCTGAATGCCGCGCAGTTCAGCCAGAGCCGCGGAGGGTGTTACGCCTGGCCGCAGCAGACCGACGGTAAACAGGTAGTTGGTGCCGTGCTGAATGTACGGTGGCTGAAGTTCCAGGGGCTGCCACACCTCGACTGGACGGTATCCCTCCGGAACCATCTTTGGCATCACGCCGACGATGGTACACGGCTTGCCATTGAGGTCGAGCGGCTGGCCGAGCACACGGGGATTGCTGCCGAAGTGGGCCCGCCAGAAATCAGCAACAAGCACACAGGCCGGTGCTGCATCCTTCTGGTGATCAGCCGCAACGAATGAACGCCCCAACATGGGCTGTAGACCAAAGATGCCGAAATAGCCGTCGCTGACCAGGCCGACGTTGACCAACTGGGGCTCCCCGGCGCCAGTCCATGTGGAACGGGTCGTGAACCTGGCGGCCAGCGTCGCGAAGCTTCTCGCCCCGCTGCGCCACTGCTGGAAGTCCGGCCAGGAATTAGCGAAGTAGGAGCCCTGGGGATAGACGTTCTCCACAGCGACAATGCGCTCTGCGTTTGCGTAGGGGAGACGGAGCACGCCGTGGATGATGCTGTAGATCGCGGTGTTGGCTCCGATGCCAAGGGCCAGTGTTCCAAGAGCGATCAGCGTGAAGCCCGGGGTCTTGCGTAACTGGCGCACAGCAAAGCGCAGATCCTGCAGCAATGTCGTCATGGTGCGGCTCCGTTCGTATCCGGGATGAAGACGCTGCGGCATTTTGCGTGCCGCTTTTGAAGGTGAGACTGTTCATCGGATTTTCATCAGGTTGGCGAGACGAGTTCGGACCTCCCGCATGCCTGATTCGTCCGAAAGCGAACAGAGATGTCCGGCGACGAACATCAGCGCCCGAGTTCTTCGCTGAGCGCTATCGCAAACTAAGGTTACTCCTCCGTTAACCTCCATCCTGCATCCAACCGAGCGTACATTCACCGGCTATGCTCCCGCGGGAGAAGCCCCTCCGCAGGCCGGCCACAACCAGGGCGCTCGCCTTGAACAGGAGATAACCAGATGTCCCCCCGGCTCATCCTCGCCTTATGCCTCAGCACAGGGCTGAGTTCATTTTCGGCCTATGCACAGAATGCATCCACCTCTGGCCCCTTCGGGCCCGTCGCGTACGTTTACGTGGTCAGCCTTCCCGCCAACGCCGGCGCCACCGAGATTCGTGGCTATACGGCGGCCGCCGACGGAAGCCTCACCGAGATGAATGGCTCTCCTTTCCAGGAAAACGAGAGCGCCATCGCGGTAAACGGCAGTTATCTCTTCGGCGTCAACAGAGCCGCAACGAACATCGATTCCTACTCCATGGAATCCAACGGCGAACTCCGCTACGCTTCTTCAACCAACTGGGCCCAAAACAACCCCAATGGTTGCGGCACGCCGGCGTGGCTGTTCACCGATCGCACCAACCGCGATCTCTATGACATGGAGATCGACGGCGATTGCGCGAATAACGGATACCAGTCCTATGGCGTCATGCAGGGCTCGGGCGAGCTGAACTATCAGGGCTTTGCCAACGGCGGCGCCGGATCGTTCATGGGCGTTTATCTTCCCGCCACATTTGTGGGCAACAACAGGTTCGCCTACGAGGCAACCAACAACAGCTGCATGTACTTCGGCGTCTCGACCTTTCAGCGAGCCGGCAACGGACTTCTGAAAGAGACGAACAGTGCCTGGGCTGCGCCTGCTCCGCCGGCCGGATATCGCATCTACATTCCTACTTTTGCCGCCGGCGACCCATTCGACCACGTGGCCATGACGCTGTGGGCGGCCAATCCGCCGGGATGCTCGACGGCAAGCCAGCAAATCGCCTCATTCACGGCAGATGAGCAGGGCAATCTGACAACGACGAATACCAGCGCCAACATGCCATCAACACAAGTCACGAATGTGCTCGATCTGAAGGTTTCGCCGTCGGGTCTGTTGCTTGCTGTTGCCGGACAGGGCGGCCTGCAGGTCTTCCATTTCAACGGAGCGAATCCTGCGACGACCTTTACTCCGCTGCTTACGACCGACACGATCAGCCAGATGTTCTGGGACAACGACAATCACCTTTACGCCATCAGCCAGATGAGCGGCGTTCTGCACGTCTTCTCCATAACGCCCACCAGTTTCGCTGAGGCGCCCGGCTCTCCCTACAGCATCGAGCAGCCTGGGTATATTGCGGTCCAGCCGAGGACTCTGGCGATTTCGGGCCCCAGGATTATCCCAAGGCTGGTCCACTCTCTCCTTCGCTGACCGCACTTCAGCGGGAACAGGCAAGCGGCGAAGCGCCTTCATTTCCTGCGGAAGACGTTGCTTCCGGCGGGAAGGGAAGGGCGACGGCTCGCGCTAAGATGGTGGTTCGTCCAGGGAGGCCGCCGTGCGCGTTGGTTTGATGACCCGAGAATACCCGCCCAATGTCTATGGCGGCGCCGGCGTTCACGTCGAATATCTCAGCCGCGAACTGGCGAAGAAGATCGAAGTGGAAGTCCACTGCTGGGGCGATCAGTATTCCGACGAAGGCAAGCTGCACGTGCGCGGCGAGCAGCCGTGGGCGAGGATCGGCGCGGGCACCGAGGAGAAATTCAAAACTGCGCTGGAAACCTTCAGCCTGAACCTTGCGCAGATGACCACGATCGCGGCGATCGACATCGTGCACACGCACACCTGGTATGTTGCGATGGCCGGCTTCCTGGCGAAAAAGCTGTACAGGATTCCCTTTGTGCTCACAACGCACAGCCTCGAACCGCTGCGTGCGTGGAAGTCCGAGCAACTGGGCAGCGGTTACGCGATGAGCTCGTGGATGGAGCGGACTGCGATCCTCGATGCCGATGCCGTCATTGCTGTCTCTCAGGGAACGAGAGCGGACATACTGCGCTCTTATCCGGAAATCGATCCAGAACTCATCCACGTGATCTACAACGGCATCGATCTGAACCAGTACCAGAAGACTGCGGACACAACCGCGTTGCTTGAATACGGTGTGGATCCCTCGCAGCCTTACGTGCTTTTCGTCGGCCGCATCACGCGCCAGAAGGGCGTCACCCATCTGGTCGACGCGATTCCGCATCTGCCGCCCGGGACGCAGGTGGTTCTGTGCGCCGGCGCCCCGGACACTCCCGAGATCGCAGCGGAGATGCGGCAGAAGGTCGAGCGCGTCCGCGCCGTCAACCCGCGCGTGATCTGGATCGAGAAGATGGTCACCAAGCCGGAAGTGATTCAGCTGTACAGCAACTGCAGCGTCTTCTGCTGCCCATCGGTGTACGAGCCGTTCGGGATCATTAATCTCGAGGCGATGGCATGCCGGGCGCCGGTGGTGGCGAGCGCGACCGGAGGGATTCTCGAGGTCGTCGTCGATGAAGTTACGGGGTATCTGGTGCCCTTCGATCAGGATCCGGTGACGAGCTTTCCGCTGCACGCGGAGAAGTTTTCGCGGGATCTGGCGGGGAAAATCTCAACACTGCTCGGCGACCCGGAGAAAGCGCGGCGCTTCGGCGAAGCTGGACGGAGGCGCGTCGAGGACAAGTTTTCCTGGACCGCGATTGCCGATCAGACGATTGCGCTGTATCGGGATTTGATTGCCGCACGCAGGCGGGTGTAATGCGCGCAGCTGTCTCTCATCGATGATCGACACGGTTGTTATACTTCAGGCGCCATGCGCGATGATCGCAGCCTGCTGGAAGTGGCTCTCGGCGATGGACGCCCTCTCATCGCCTTAACCGGAATCTCGCTGCTCCTGAGCGGCGGATTTGCCATCATGCAGTCAGTATCCGGCCAGTTGCTTCCCCAGGACAGCCACGCGATCGGCATGGATTCCGCGGCGCTGGTGCGAGCCGGCAACCCCCATCTGGTGGGTTTCATGTTCCACGACCGCGTTGCATATGGAGGAACGCTTCTCGCCATAGGCTCGGGTTATCTGTGGGCCACAGCCTTTCCCATGCGGGTACGAGAGGCGTGGGCCTGGTGGGCGCTGGTTTTCTCCGGTGGGATTGGCTTCCTCGCCTTTCTAACTTATCTCGGACAGGGTTATCTCGATACGTGGCACGGCGTGGCCACTCTGTTCCTGCTGCCGGTTTTTCTCGCCGGCCTTTGGCGCTCCTGGCCGTCGGTCTCACTTCGGTCTTCCTGGTTCCCCCTGCGGAGCCCCGAGCCCAGGTGGGCGAAGCTGGGCAGGATCCTGCTTGGAGCCTGTGCGACTGGACTCGTACTTGCGGGTCTTACGATTGCGGTTTTTGGAATGACAACGGTCTTCGTGCCTTCCGATCTGCGCTTCATCGGGCTCGATCCAGCTGTCTTGTCGCACATCTCGCCGCGGCTCATTCCGGTGATCTCTCATGATCGAGCCGGATTCGGAGGCGGTTTGTGTTCAATTGGGTCGCTCCTGCTGTTTATGGCGCGTTGCGCCGACTTGAACCGCAGTCTGGCCGAGATCGTCGGCGTCATGGGTCTGGCGGGTTTCGGCGGAGCGATCAGCGTGCATTTTGTCGTTGCCTACGTCGACTTTTTCCATTTGCTTCCCGCCTTCCTCGGCTTCCTTATCTTCCTCGCCGCCGACGCCCTTCTATGGGTGGGATGGCGGCAAAGCGAGATCAGCATGGCACAGGCTGGTGGCGTGACCCCTTCGCACACTCTCTGAGCGACCAGCTTGGGTCAGATTTGGTTCCGGCGTTTCTAGGCTTTGCGCACGCGCAGATCGCCGCCAGTCATTTGCTTCGGCTGACCGATGTTGAGCAAACTCAGAATGGTCGGCGAGATGTCGCGCAGCGAACCGTCGGGCCGCAGCGAGTAATGGCCTGCGTCTTCACTGACATAAATGAAGGGGACTGGATTGGTGGTGTGCGCGGTGTGCGGGCCGCCGGTGACCGGATCGACCATCAGTTCGGCATTGCCGTGATCGGCGGTGATCAGCCACGAGCCTCCGCCGCGCTGGCGCAGCGCCTGGTAGATCTGACCGAGGCAGGCGTCGACGGTTTCGACGGCTTTGATGGTCGGCTCGAGCTTGCCGGAGTGGCCGACCATGTCGGAGTTGGCGAAATTCACGACGACCACGTCGAAGGTGGTGTCGCGTATTGCTTTGACCACGGTGTCGGCGATGCCCTGAGCGGACATTTCCGGGGCAAGATCGTAAGTGGCGACCTTCTGCGACGGAATCAGGATGCGATCCTCGCCGGGAAAGGGTGTCTCGATGCCGCCGTTGAAGAAGTAGGTCACGTGCGCGTATTTCTCGGTCTCCGCGACGCGGAGGTTACGGGAATTGGCCTGCGCCATCATGTTCGCCAGGAGATTCTCCATCGACTCGGGGAGAATAATCATCGGCAGAGTGAAGTTTTTGTCGTACTGCGTCATGCACACATAGTGAAGCCCGCTGGGAATCTCGCCGCGCGGAATCGTGGCGTCGAGTTCCTCCCATGAGGGCAGCTCGCGGCCGCCTTCTTTGCTCAGGTTGCTGTTGCGCGCGAGCACCCGGGTGATCTGCCGAGCGCGGTCGGCGCGGTAGTTGAACATGATGCACACGTCTTCGTCACGAATCAGGCCGTTGGGATGGCCATGCTCATCTGTAACAACGAACGGCACAATAAATTCGTCAGTGATGCCGTTGTTGTACGACTCCTTAATTCGTGCCACGGCATCTTTGTACGCGCCGCCTTCGGCCTGGCCTTTGACCATGGCGTCAAAGGCCTTCTTCTCGCGCTCCCAGCGGCGGTCGCGATCCATCGCGTAGTACCGGCCGGAGACGGAGGCCAGCTTGCCGCCGTACTCACGCATCTTCTGCTCGAGCGCGGCGATGTATCCGGCGCCGCTGGTGGGCAGCGTGTCGCGTCCGTCCATGAAGGCGTGTACGAAGACTTTTTCGACGCCTTGTTGCTTTGCCGTCTTCAGCAATGCATAAAGGTGCTCCTGATGCGAGTGCACTCCGCCGTCGGAGACCAGACCGAACAGGTGCAGCTGCGTCCTGCGCGCCTTCTGCATGACTTCGACGATCGCCGGGTGCGTGAAGAATTCACCGTTGGCGATCAGCGCATCGATGCGCGTGATGTCCATCTGGACGACACGGCCAGCGCCGATGTTCAGGTGGCCGACTTCGCTATTGCCCATCTGGCCGTCGGGCAGACCAACAAAATGATCCGAGGCGTGGAGCAGGGTGTTGGGATACTCCCGCAGCAGCTTGTCGTAGGTGGGCTTGCGCGCCAGAGCGATGGCGTTGTTTTCAACCTGGGGGCGATAGCCCCAGCCGTCAAGAATGGTCAGGACAACAGGCTTATTGGAAGCGGGCACGAAATCTCCTCTGCTAAGTTCCCTTTGCTCACGCGAAAATGCTGCGAGCCAGGGCTCCGCACCTCGCCATTGTCAATCTACTGCTGCGGCGCTGGCGGATGTGACTCGCGATACACCTTCGCCGCTGCGTCAATCTCGTCTTTGTGGCGCTGCATGACTTCCATCGTCACCTGCTGACCCAGCTCCGCCACTCCATCTCTTCCTTCGTTGAGCGCGGCCGGCATCACGGCGATCATGCGCCGGCCGGCCGGCGACTTATAAAATGCAATGATCTGCGCAGCCTCCTCGGTGGAAAGGTGCTGCTGGAACGATCTCACCATCGCACCCTCAAAATCCGCCGTGCCCAGAGTGCGCTCGAGGTCGCCGACAACGTCGGAGGGCATCCAGGGCATCATCTCCTTCAAGTGGGGGAGCAGGCCGTCGAGCATTTCACGCTTCTGCGTATTAGTCCCCGTCAGTTCGAGAATCTCGTGCACCTGAGCCGCCGTTACCGGATGTGCCGGCTGCACATTTTCGCCCTGTCCCGAAGCCGCGACGCCGCCTGCATTTCCGGGTTTCGCCGTATTCGCCGCCAGAAGCGGCACTGATCCCAACAGCACCAGCCACGCCAGTCTGCGCATAAGAGCCCCCGTAAAGTACACCTGTTGCGACGCAGCAAACACGGCGGCGTCGGATCAAGTGCCTCGACATGGAGACACGGTTGTAAGGACTACCGCGGGATGCTTGGGCATCCAAAGCACCCCGGCGACAGTCTGCCGATTAGTTTTTTCTAATCCCCGTAGTTCACAGCTTCCAGGCCGAGAAACTCCGCGGTCTGGCCCAGCTCCTCCTCAATACGCAGGAGCTGGTTGTACTTGGCGATGCGATCGGTACGCGATGCAGACCCAGTCTTGATCTGGCCTGCGCCCGTCGCGACAGCAAGATCGGCGATGAAGGTGTCTTCCGTCTCGCCGCTGCGATGCGAAATCACCGAGGTGTAACCATACCGCCGTCCCAGCTCGATCGCTTCGAAGGTCTCGCTGACGGTGCCGATCTGGTTCAACTTGATGAGGATCGAATTGCCGGCGCCTTCCTCGATTCCCTTCTGCAACAACTCGGTGTTGGTCACGAACAAGTCGTCGCCGACCAGCTGAATCTTCTGTCCCAGCTCGCGGGTGAGAACCTTCCAGCCCGCCCAGTCGTTCTCGGCCAGGCCGTCTTCGAGCGAGACGATAGGATACTGGCGCGCCCAGTCTGCCCAGAACGCGACCATCTCTTCGCTCGTCTTCTCGCTCTTGTCGGACTTCTTGAAGACGTAACGGCTCTTCTCCGCATCGAAAAACTCGCTCGACGCGGGATCGAGCGCGATCGCGACTTCCTCGCCAGGCTTGTAGCCGGCCAGCTGTATCGCTTCGAGGATCACGTCGATGGCTTCGGTGTTGGACTTCAGCGAAGGAGCAAACCCGCCTTCGTCGCCGACCGCCGTGTTGTAGCCTCTCTTCTTCAGCACGCCTTTCAGCGTGTGAAAGACCTCGACACCCCAGCGCAGCCCGTCGGCGAAGCGCTCAGCGCCAACCGGCATCACCATGAATTCCTGGAAGTCGACGTTGTTGTCCGCATGCGCGCCGCCATTCAGGATGTTCATCATCGGCGTCGGCAAAATCGATGCGTTCGCGCCGCCCAGATACCGATACAGCGGCACCTTCAGCTCCAGAGCTGACGCGCGTGCCGCCGCCATTGAAACCGCCAGAATCGCATTCGCCCCCAGGCGGCCCTTGTTCTCCGTCCCGTCCAGCGAGATCATCGTCGCGTCGAGCAGTCGCTGGTTCGAGGCGTCCATCCCGGTCAGCTCCGGCGCAATCACGCTCTCGATGTTCTCGACGGCTTTGAGCACGCCTTTGCCGAGATAATGGCTCTTGTCGCCGTCCCGCAGTTCCACCGCCTCATGCTCGCCCGTCGAGGCGCCGCTGGGCACAATCGCCCGTCCGAGCACCCCGCTTTCCAGAACCACATCGGCTTCTACCGTCGGGTTTCCGCGTGAATCCAGGACTTCCCGCGCGTGAATTGCAGCAATTTCCGTCATGTTGCTCCTCGTAATGTGGTGCTGAAGTCGCTCTCTGAGTTTGGGACGCCGATCCACACGAATCGCCTCCCCGGTGCTTGCGCTGATGGTTTCCAGAATGCTCATTCGTACGATTTTTGCAGGGGTTCCAACGCAAATTCTAGCAAAGCAATGTAAAGCCTAACGGTGATAGCCATCACGGTAATCCCGTCGCCAGTGCCGGCAAGCCCGTTCCCGTCCCACTCTGCAACAGGAATCAGGCGACCAAATCGGGCCCTCAGCGCGTCGAAGCCTCTGTGCAACGCGACGCTCCAGTCTTGCCGGTCACCTCTTCCACCGAACCCGCCTGGGCCGTCGAGGCCCGCTCCTGCTACCGCGACGTCGTCGCCGCGCTCCACGAGGGCCAGGTGGAATGCGCAGTCGGCGGAGCCTTCGCCATTCACAAACACACCGGCATCTGGCGCACCACCAAGGATCTCGATCTGCTGCTCGAGGCACGATCCGTTCCAAACGCCCTCGATCAGCTGCGTCATGCAGGCTTCGAAACCTGCATCGAGGACCCGGTTTGGCTGGCCAAGGCCTTTCGCGGCGACTATTTCGTCGACCTCATCACCGGCCTCGGCAACGCCAGTCTGCGCGTCGACGCCAGCTGGATCGAGCGCTCCTCGCGCGAGGAGATCCTCGGAGTGCCGTGCCGAATCCTCGCCCCTGAAGAGATGATCGCCTCCAAGGTCTTCGTCGCCCGCCGCGAACGCTTCGACGGATCCGATGTCGTCCACCTCATCCGCGCCTGCGGCGAGCGCCTCGACTGGGCTCGCCTGCTGCATATTCTCGATCGGCACTGGCAGCTGTTGCTCTGGTCCCTCTCTCTGTTCGCCTACGTCTACCCCGGCCGCACCGAACTCGTCCCCGAGCGCATCTGGACCGAGCTCATGAATCGCTTCACCGAATCCGTAAAGCATCCGCAGCGCGACGCCGCCTTTCGCGGATCGCTGATCGACCCCCTCATGTTTGCCATCGACGTCAACGAGTGGGGCGAACGCAACCTCTACCGTGAATACTGTGAGAACCACCCCGACCTGCTGGTGCAGGGGGCGGAGGACTGCTCGGAATGAGAATTGCCGCCGTCGCCGATATCCATATCAAGGCGCAGAATCACGACCACGACGTTCGCGCCTTCTCGCAGGTCAATGAGATGGCCGATGCCCTGGTCATCGCCGGCGACTTCACCGACCACGGCCGGCCCGAGGAGATGCGCGGCTGCCTTGCCGTCCTCGAGCACGTCCGCATCCCCATCATCGCGGTACTCGGCAATCACGATCACGAGAGCGGCCATCAGGATGAGCTGGCCGGCATGCTGCGCCTCGCCGGCGTTCACCTGCTCGACGGCCAGTGCTTTGAAGTCGACAGCGTCGGCTTTGCCGGCACAAAGGGCTTTTGCGGCGGCTTCGCACCGTATGAGCTGATGCCCTTCGGGGAAGGCGGCATCAAGACCTTCGTGGAGATCGCCGAGCGCGAAGCCATCAAGCTCGACTACGGCCTGGCGCAACTTCGCACCCCGGTGAAGATCGCCGTCACCCACTACGCCCCAATCAAAGAGACCGTCGTCGGAGAACCCGAGCCCATCTTCCCCTTCCTCGGCAGTTCACGGCTGGAGCGCGCGCTCGACAGCCACAAACCGGCGCTGGCGCTCCACGGCCACGCTCATCACGGAAGCTTCTCCGCAGAAGCGCGATGCGGCGTCCGCGTATGCAACGTATCGCTGCCCCTGCTGCGCGAACGCGGCCAGCAGCATCCATTTGTGGTGTTCGATTTCTGACCCCCAACCAACCGAAAGTCGCCTTAATTGCACCGGGTTTAGCCGCCGAGGGAAGTTTTGCTGTTGCCCGTTTCCTGCTAACGATTTCACTGCGACACGCCACTAGTGCGTCCGCAGAGGAAGATGCACGTCGACGTGCGAGGTGAAGCCCTTCAGTACAAACTCCCGCAGCAGATTCGTCCCGACGTGGCCCGCGATTTCGATCAAGCCGTTAGTGAACACGAGGCCTGGGCCTTCGTTGTCTTCCGGGTAGTAAAGGTTCGCAATCGTTCCCGCCGCGAAGTCACCGCCGATATCGGAGATATCGAACTGGTTCCTGCCGTTGTCTCCGCGGCAAATGAAGGCCGCCTTCACGGCGTACCATGCACGCGAGGGTGCGCTTCCTGTGCCTTTGTAGAAGTAGCGAGGGTCCTGATGAAACAGCGACGGCAACACCGCACTGCCGATCATCCGGCTGCTGAAATCGTTGGCATATTGCGCAGCAAAGCGCTTGCCGAATCCTGAAAGGCCCGTGCCGTACCCGGGATACATCCCTCGATATTCCTCCGCCCCCGCCAGCGCCGCCGCACCCGCGAACGTCACAGGATCGATCTCCGAGCGAAACGCCAGCTTGAACTTCTGCCGCGCATTGAGTGCCGGTGCGTTCCAGTCATACGCCGAGTAGAAGTTCGGCACGATGCCCAACACGCGCTGGCTCTCCTCAAGGTGCACTTCTTCTTCGGCGATCTGCTCCTGATTCGCAGTAACGTGAACCTCGGTGACACCGGCATTCAGCGCCAGCACGATCTTCGGCAGGAAATGCGTCTCGCCTGCCTTCACCACAATCGCCGGCGACTCGTACGTGCTGACATCGGCGCCGCTGATCGTGAGCTTGTACGTGCCAGGAGCCAGATTCGTGAAAGTAAACCCGCCGTCTGCCCCGGATTGCACGTCTCGCTGTCCCGACGGACCCGAAAGCATGAGGTGCGCGCCCTCGACCACATCGCCACTCGTGTCCACGATCGTTCCCTGGATGGTCGACGGCGCCCCCGGGGCCTCCGGAACGCTCTGGCCTGATACGCTCCATGGAGCGGCTGAAGAGCTGAAGCCGGGAGCATCCGGCAAAGCCTGTGCGCTCCCTGCCGTTTGCGCCTGCAACGCAGATGCGACTCCAAGCGCCAGAAGGACGGCCAGGCCGCAGCTTGCTGTCGATCGCCCACACCGTGGGTTGTGGCTGTTGATCAAGGTTCCGCTACCTCGGGGATTCGCGCCGAGCGTAAAGTGCTTGTGCTGATGGACGCTGGCTCTAGTGTGACTGGTTGTCAGCCCCAGCGTAATCGTTTCAGAAGGGAATGACGATTTCTTCATTCCAGGGCAACCCATTTTACGCTGCCCGAACTCGAGGAAACCCGCACGCAAACTCGGGAGTCCTATACTGGCGCTACGGCCAATCCTCCTCGCGAGCCCCCGTGGCCGCAAGCGGAGTCGAATACGCATGCCGATCAGCATCGTCCGCCTCGGGACACCGCGAAAGGCGAACGAAGGCCTGCGCCTCGGCACCGTTCGCCGCCCGCCGCGCGGCGTTCCCAAAGCCGATTTCGCCAAACGCGACTTCTACGATGTCTGGCTGCCCACTCTCGCGCCCAGCGAGCCCCTGCTCAAAGAAGCCATGTCCACGCACGACCCGAACGCCCAGCACGTCGAACGCACCTGGCGGGACTTCGAGCGCAAATACCGGGCCGAGATGAGGCGTCCCGACCCCGCACATCTGCTCGACACGCTCGCAGCGCTCTCGCACCAGACGAACTTCTCCATGGGCTGCTACTGCGCCGATGAGAAACTCTGCCACCGCTCGATTCTGCGCAGGCTGCTGGCTGAACGCGGGGCTGACATTGCCTAAGGGTTCGCCGCCCGGAAGCGCTGCGCCAGCGCGGTAATCTCCCCCGCATCCGCATCGCCG
>Ga0335073_10002109_pt1 | contig 27192 bp, 28 predicted proteins | sample Lox_Sample_22_FD_207093 | JGI IMG/M metagenome (GOLD analysis project Ga0335073, IMG submission 207093) | Soil microbial communities from Loxahatchee National Wildlife Refuge, Florida, United States - Lox_Sample_2.2 | ecosystem: Environmental > Terrestrial > Soil > Wetlands | place: USA...
CGGTGTTGTACGGGTGTGGAAGAGGAATCGTTCCAGGCTTCAGTCGATTAGAATCGAGTATGTGCCTCTTAGCAGTCATGATAAGCCATAGAGGAACACCATCGCTTTCTTCGCCATCTTCTTCTGTATCGAGCAAGCCGGGCTTTTTCCTTTTTTTGCTCTTCTCGGACTCTTGTTGCCGTTCAAAGTGTTTGGTCAAAGCCAGCGATGCCTTGTCTACCTGGTTTCTGTCGAGTTTGTATGGAGTGCCCTCAGCAGCCTTTGTGGTCGGCTGCTCGTCTTGCTTCTTAGCCATGCTCAAGACAATGGCCAGAGAATTGCTTTGAGGCGAGTTTGCTGCCCTTGAAAAGTTTCGCACTTTTTTTCTGCAGGCGATGTCGATACGATAGCGAAGTCGGAGTTAAGGACGGGCCGACCAATATTGAGTCGATTGCCCGAATGTGGCATTCAACTCCAACCTATCTTCGCGATGGAAAGAAGACGAACAATTTGTGATCGATCTCTTCGCCAAGAGGTCGGTGAATTGGTCAAGAATATCTTCTCTCTCTGAATTGATTATCACATCGCGTTCGCAAGAATTGTTAAGAGATCATCCCTACTCTATCTGTCGAAAGTCTGCCGCCTGGAAAGCGCAGTATTAAAAGATTCAAGCTCTAGACCTCGTTTCAAAGCGTTCTACTCTCATAGATTGAAGATTTGAGTTGCTAGGAAGAAAATGAAGCTTGTGGTAACTCTCGTTCATAATTCTCGTTCTCGCAAAGCCGCAAGCAACGGCACTCCGAGTCACAATGGATTTCATTCTCCTCCTGAAACTCCACAAACATCTCAATCTGCAAGTTCTGGCCAGCATCCTGAAGGTACTTCAGAAGATTACATTACAGAAGCTTGCCTGAATGCGTTCGCCGACACCATCAGATCCGCTTGGGTCCTACGGTCCTTCGTCACCAAGCCGCTAGATGACCCATACAGGCCAACTATCGTCGAAATCCATATTGAAAATTCAACGTATATATTCGAGGGAGATTGGGCCAGAGTCACAAACCTCAACACCAAAATGCGCAGATACCAGGGCCACTTGATGGAACCGTTTGAACGGACTTGGAACGTTCAGTTCATCTTCCAGCGGGATTGCATCATCCGGCGGTACAAAAGACTCGCCGTGTTCGACATGGATAGCACACTCATTCAACAGGAGGTTATCGACGAGATTGCCAGGACGCTCGGAGTTGAAGACACGGTTTCTGCCATCACAGCGCGAGCTATGAACGGAGAGTTGGACTTTTCACAGAGTCTGAGAGCGCGGTGTGCGTTACTGAGAGGAGTTTCCAGCTCTGTATTTGAAGATGTGAAGAAGGTTATCACGCTGACACCTGGTGCACAAGATCTGGTGCGCGCGCTGAAGAGATTAGGATTCAAGACTGCAGTCCTGAGCGGTGGATTCACGCCAGTGACATCTTGGCAAGCACAACAATTAGGCCTGGACTACGCTTTTGCGAATCACCTGGTTGTCAGCGCGGATGGAACGACTTTGACCGGCGAGCTGGAAGGTCAAATCGTAGACGGCCAAAAGAAGAAGGAACTGGTACAGCAGATTGCCGAGAGGGAGGGAATTCCGATGGATCAGGTTCTTGTAGTCGGAGACGGAGCCAACGACCTGCCTATGATGGGAGTTGCTGGATTTGGTGTGGCTTTCAATGCCAAACCCAAGGTGCAGGCGGAGGCTCCAGCGCGGTTGAATTCGGACAGTCTGCTGGACATCTTGTATCTTATGGGCTTTACCAAAGACGAGATCGATCAGCTTCTAATGTAGTAATGCCATGAAGTAGAGTAAGCAAGGGACAGTCATTCTTCATACTGTCGTCCAGCTCTCTATAACGCACATGAATCGCTACTCCGTGCTTACCGACAAATCGGAAATGATTCGCCGCATGGATCCTGAGCATTTTGATTGGAGTATGGGAGAATGCGGCTCAGATCTACATCGGCTGCATCACGTCACGGTCTGTGTTTACTTTTACCATCTCCCAAAGCTTCATGGCGTCGCATCCTCAAGCTCAGCTCACGGCATTCACGTCCATGTCTATAAAGAATTAGATATGAGGCTTGATAATTCAAAACTTTAGGACTCCCACCCAATTGCGTTGTGCCATCTGCCGTTGGTTCGTTGTACAGCCACACTGGATTCCGGCTCCCCCTCAAATTCTCCGAATAGCATCAAAGGCCAGCCGAGATGTTGGACAGCCAGCATAGCGCCTTCTCTGGTCCCGAAGACGTTAGACTTGGAAGTGAATCTTTGTGGATCATACCAAATTCCGACTTAGAGAGCTGGAGTTGATCCACTACGAGAGCCCGCATTAAAATACGTGGACGTTGATCTACTCTTTCCATGCCCGAACTCCACGATTTCTCTTCCAGGCTTATACGACTTCTCTCTAGCTCTGTTAAATCCGATGACCTGCTGCAGAACTCGCGTCTTTCTTCTCACTCCGCCATGTTTCGACCCAGGTAGAATCGGAACCCCAACGTTACGATTGAATGGGTAATCCGGCTACGTACAGCGCAAAGTGTGACAAGTCCGACAGGCCTCCCGTGAGCTCAGCAGGAGATCCGGCTAGCTTTGTGACAGCCACCTTCTGGAGCTAGCTATTTAACTTTAAATCCCGCCTTGCGACGGATTCCAAGAAATCCAGACTGCGGAAGATCTTACTGTCGTCGAAGTCTACAACAACAACTGAATCTTCACTTACACCAAACTCCTGCCACGAAACCAGCTGCATCTACAAGTCATACTCCATTCCAGACATGCGACGAGCTTTCTCTCGGCGTGAAAGGGGTGAACGGAGCACCGCTCCAAGAGAGAAGGTCGCAATTATGCACCGTCAGGACCTCAGCATAGGTGATGACAAGGAGTGGTCACCACCAGCATCGGCCTCAGCTCTCAGCCGGAGTATGAGCAGACGAGAGAAGTTTGTCCGAGTCATCACAAACCCTGATACCATCTTTCGATACGATCCGTCGAGTCCTCCACCAGAATCAAAGTGAGTTCTGAAGCAGACACCCTTGCGGAGGTCTCCACAACAAGCAGTGCTGACATCACGTTCGTAGGTTCAATCCCAATCCCAACGGCAAGCTGATCCGAACCTTCTTCTCCAACTCACTGGACGTCGCGCCGTGCGGACCGGCGCCACCACCCACGCCGCCAACTCCCAGCCTCGAAGCCGACACGCCGCTCTTCGACGCCAAGCTCGTCTCCAAGCATCTGTGGTGCGACCTTCCCAACGGCTACGACATCCGGCCGCTGCGGCGGTCCGACTACGCCCGCGGATACATGCAGGTGGTGCGGATGCTCGGCAAGACAGGCGGCACTACACAAGAGGCGTGGGACGCGCGCTGCGAGTGGCTGCGGCGCAACACCGACTCCTACTTCATCGTGGTAGTTGTCGACGGTGAGGACGCGGTCGTCGCGACCGGCACGCTGCTGTTCGAGCGCAAGTTCACGCTCGGCATGGGCGTCGTCGCGCACGTCCAGGACATCGCCGTCGCCAAGTCGCAGAAGGGGAAGAAGATCGGCCTCAAGGTGCTCCAGGCTTTGGTGTATGCTGCGGCGGAGTACGGTGCTCTCAAGGTTGGTTGCTTTTCGTGAAGGTGTGCTGATGTGCTGGAATTGACTGCGATGCAGACTCTTGTCAATTGCTCCGAGACGAACGAATCTTTTCACGCTCAATGTGGCTTCGCAAAAGAAGGAAGCTTGATGGTATTGCATAACTCCAAAAAGATTCCTGAAAGCCCTGTTTGAACGACTTTGGCAAGGCGCTACGGAGTTTTGGTACTGGGATTTGCAGGTGCTGGACATCTGCAAGCTACTTCTCTGGCAATCATTTTGGGTCGCTGAAATCAGTGATTCAGCATTTTCGTCTTCATTCTAATATCGGAGGCTGTATTTGGGAGCGTCAATACCGATCTCGCGCTCTGCTCATACTAAATCTTCTTTTCTGAATCCTTATAACCCTACAGCGGTCCATGGAATTTGATTCCACACTCCATGGTATGTGAATTCCTTCTGTATTGAAAGGCATAGGAATCAGGACAAGTACGCATCAACTTGGCCGTGGTTGATGTTAGAATTGCATTAGGCGCTACAATGTCATGCCTTGAAACCGTATAAGCGAAACAATCCCTCCAACTCCACCTGTCAGACATTAGTTCCAAGCATCAGTCTTCTTCCATAATTCTTTCAAGGCTCTCGCCCAGTGTCTGAATGAGCCGAGGTACCAGAGCCACAACAACAAGCCTATCGCACAAAGTGGAGCGCCAATAAGCCAGAAGATTGTTTGGTCAAAGTCCATGTCCCTGATATCGCTCGTGTTCATGCCGAAAATAGACGCAAGAAGAGTGAGAGGAAGGAATAGCACGGTTACAGTGGTGAAAGTAAGCGCTGCTTTCTCCTGCCTGTCCTTGTTCGACTCGACCATGCGGAAGTGCTGATCTTGTCAGCGAAACAACGTTTCGAAAGAACAAAGCATCACTTACCCAAGACTCTAGATCAGAGGATCTCCGTGCCATCTCAACAAAGTTCTGTAACGTTTCCTCTGCGCTTTGAAGACAGAACTCAACTATGCTTGACTCTCGGCCTTGAATTTTGGTGAGACTCTCGGCGATAACAGACTTGGTCTCTCCTTCTTTAATGCTGTCATCCAACGCTACGAGCACACGCTGTTGGTCTTCGAGAATGCCGATGATAGTGTCGAGTTGCTGCTTCAAGTTGACAAACTTTTCCTGATAGCTGCGACTCAGTGGATTGTTACGCACTTCCGCAGTCTACATTTTGATCAGTCTTAGAAGACATAGGTGGAACGGTAGCAACCTATCACGTACCAGTGCTTGGATATCTCGCCAGTAAAGCGATGCCAGCCTGTGTCGGTCTGGGAAGAGAGGTTGACCTTGAGTTTCTTGTAGCAACTGCCCAATGAGTAGAGTCGCTACTCCCAATGGCGAAACGGCTTCGCGTTCGCGCAAGCTCACCGTTTGCAGTCTTTGAATAACTTTCATTTTCCCTTGTGTCAAGAGAGCACGCGCTCTCTTCAAATACAAACTCGATCGCTGTGATTCTGCAGTCGTATACAATACAAAGAACATGAGAATCATAAGCCAAGCCTGGATGAACTCATGCGGAACATTCGTTTGATTATAGGCAGGCGTACGCTTCGAGAACAGCTCCTCCTTGAGGTCTTCAATGACTGCCTTGAGATGACGAACACTGTGGATTATCTGCCTGAATCGTGGAATATTTTTAGTGACGTCTTCACTCTCGATAATACGGCCAATGGCTCCCCAGAACTTCTGAGCAACCAAGTGCTTGTAATCCAAAGGATAGAAGAAAGTCAAAATTGCTCTTGCTGCCAGGAATAATTGAGCTTTGCTATGGTTCAAGTTGAAAGAGTGGTCTGGGTTTGGATTTGTATCGAGCGTAGAGAGGTATTGTCGTATCTCATCCGGCCAACTAAGTGGACATTGTATCCACGCTGTGTTCTCTCCACGTCGCTTATTGCTGTATCGCAGATAGTTATCAGTCTCATCACAGTCGCTCCGGAGTACACTTCGGTCAATAACCAACGTGGGCGTTTTCTGCAGAGGACCAGCGGAGGTTGAGCCACCGTTGGAGGTTGCGGAGCTGTTCGTTTTGCTCACATTCGTCGCGAGAAGCGTGAATACGTGCCATGCATCCGAATCCTCGATGTCGGTGGATTCATCGGTATCAATTCTGATCAATGGCTCTTGAGCTCCAGCAAATCTAGATGCAGGAGGCTTAGGAAAGGCACGGGTAACGGCTGGGTCTAGTTGAGAGTCGGGTCGAGAGAGTACCGAAAGCTGTGCTTTCTCATCTTCTGAGGATTCAATCTCTGACCATCCATCGCTGCTATTGTCATCCTCACTCCTCGAAAGTACTAGCCTGATGGAAGCTTTTTCAGCCAGAGCGATGACTTTCGGCCAATCCTTCTTGGTCAACTTTGCGTCTTGGTACATTAGGTCCCAGCCTTCGAAGAAATCCACGCCTAGTTCCGCAAAGTTCGCAGAGAACTCAGCCCAGGTTTTGCACTTGTCGACCGGGATCAACCAGGTGCGAATACCACCGTCTGAAACGATGATAACGGGAGCACGGTCTCCGACGTTGCGGCGATTGGGATCAGCTGGCGGCAGACACCTCGCACGAACAAGTTTTCCAGGCAGATCGTCAATCGAATGTCGAGCGCAAGTCACCAGCAATCCATCGCCCACCAACATACACCATACCTGGGCGCACTGGAAGTATTTGCCGTCGAGAATGTAGCCGGTGTTGAGAAACGGAACCGGCGGTAGATCAAGATTCGGATTATCTCGATTAGTAGCGGCTCTACCCAAGGGTGCCTTTGTACCAGTGACGAAGTAGGGTATACACATCCATTTGATCGTCTCGGTCTTTTGCCGGCGAGACCTGAATCCGCGGAAAACGGTTTGGTCAATGGTCTCCTCGTAATACTCAGGCTCAACATAATTGCCTTGTTTCCCTGGTGGCATCCGTAGTGATCGATCAGAGTTTTGGCGTGCTACCTTCAAGACATTTGCAACATTATCCTTCTCATCGCCACTCAACCAAGGACAGTCAAGCACATTCGCTACGAATGTGTTGAAGTTCATGGTTGGGTTTTCGACGTGGACCCATCGAAAGAGCGGCTTTAAGAGCTCTCGATCAAACATTTTCCGATTTGTTCCCGTTGTCATTTCGGCGCTCATGTTTCCATCGTGGAATAGGTCTCCTTCGTAGTGTGAGCGATAGACGCGGTAGACAATGACTAGCCTGTCACGCTCATCGGCTTTCTGTGTGCTTAAGGATGCGGCACGGCTCAAATCAATAGTGTTAATTGATATCAGACCGGCAGGCTCTTCATCTTCGAACAGCGCTTTCTTTTTCAGGCCAATGTGGAAGCTGTTGTAACTAGAGTCCGAATCGTCGTCATCCAAGGCTATGTCTCCAGTACCAGTGTGAGACAGGCCTTTGGTATCTCTCCTGGATATCGGCGAAACGAGCTCCTCCTCATCGTCACCGTCATCTCCATCTCCAATTTGTGGTGTTTGCGGCTGGCGTGCTCGCCGTCGTGGTTTCTCATCGCGATCAACATCATTTGCCGAAAGATCCCAATGTCGTCGTCGATCGGCCTGTTTTCGGACTGTATGCCGTTTTCTGGGTTCCTCTCCAGCGGCTACGTCGAGGTTAGCAATGCGGGCTGGCGCGCTCCTTCGGGCATCCTTGGTCCAATTGCGACCGGATCTGCTCGTTATGATAGACATTAGGATATCACGAGCACAATAGAAACAATTGTTCGCTAATTGAACGGTAGCACTGTCAGTAATGTAAGAAAGGCATGTCACTCAGTATGTTGAAGAGCTGAAGTTGAGACGTCACGGGAGGCCCATCAAAAACGCCCCTTTATTGTGAGGCATGCATTACCCTGATTAAGGTACATGGAACAGTTCGGGCTCGTAACGACAGCGTACGATGTATGAGGCTTCTACAACACCTGTAGATGAATCCAGTCTCTTAATCGAAGCCGCCAAGTAGTAGAGATAGCTGCTAAAGGGACGTTTAGCATCTAATGCGCCTAAACTCTGGGCTTCCGCCTTGGCAGTGTGGGGGTATCGTACTTTATCTTGCATCTCGGTACGAGCCTTGACTTCTTTCGTTCACTCATCACCAGCAAAGAACGTCTTTCAGTGCAATGTAAGGTAGTTACCATGAACCTCCCTTCTCCGAACGTCGTTCTTATGAGTGATGACCACAAAGCGCCCGTTGGCAGACGACGATGCGCAGCCTACGATACATGAAGACACTTACCTCTCCGATGCGATTCGTGATCGCAAATCGACATTCATAGGATATTACTCCCCCTCAAAGCACGCCAAAGCCCTACAAGCACTTCCAGAGCTACGGTCTGCATCATGTAGGATAGCAGCGTGGCGTACTCCGTCCAAACAGACCACCCTGAAATCGTCGGCCTCACTCTCACAAGAACGCGCTTATCAGACTGGACACGATGACGATGGTGAACAATGGGCAGGAAAGAGATTGGAAAGAGTCTTAGAGGATCTCGATGTAGAAGGATCTCTAGTCGTGGCAAGATGGTACGGCGGCGTGCTCTTAGGTCCAGTGCGATTTACACACATCGCAGATGCTGGAAAACAGGCTATTCGCAGATGGCAACATCGAGATGATGCTGGAGCAAAAAGACAAAGGATTGATGCGTCCATAACCGGTGAAAGGCCGCTCGACTCAAAGACAGAGTCGTCGACGATGCAACCCGAAGACGTTCAACGCAAAAGAGAGTCCATTATTTCAGAGCTGCAGCAACGCGATCACAGTATCACAGTACTGCGCGATCTCCTCGACCAAAAAAGAGCGAAGATCGCGGAATATGTCACAAGTCCGCCACAGTCGTCACCCAATCCACAGCCCTCATCACCTCCTAAAAAGCCGAATTACTCCTCGATGACTCTGATCCGATTGCAGGCGCTTGAGAAAGCAAGAGATGCGAGTATCGAATTCCTGCTTAAGCAGATTGACAAAGCTGAAGAGCACGAAAAGCGGATCGCGGCGGAAGAGGAAGCTCAAGAGGACGCAATTGATGAAGCTTGGGAGCAGTTCGAGAAGGAGACTGCCAAAGGGAGTCAAGTTTCGCAAACTAGTGATGCTGCCGTCTGCCGTGAGCCGTGAGCCAAAAGTCGACCAGTAGATGCTTCACAAGAATAAAATGAACTCCAAGAAATGCGCAATGATCTGCTACTTTATTCTCTTGAAAGTTACTCATCATCCTGTTCAGGGGCTATCCTAGTCGTAAACGCATGCGGATCCGACCCTTCTTGTTCGTTTTCATCACTGACATCACTCTCCTCAGAATCAATCCCCATCTCACGTTTGTACTGTCTCAAGACCATCGGTGCTCCCTGTAGTTCTTCTTCAACAAGCCAGGTGAGGTAACTTTCGCTTTCCGGATGACCAACCCAGGAGACTTTGTAGTATGTAACTTCGTCGACGTAGGTGTGCGCTAGGATTCGCGATACTTCATAATCTTGACTGTGCTCACTCTTCTTGACTCTTCTGGCAGCTGGTTCTTCTGCCAGTCCCAGCAAGCCAGTTCTTCGTTTCAAGTTCTGTTCGGACCCCCATCGGGTGATCTGATGTCTCATTTTGCTCGGTAGTGCTCGCTTTTGAGTTGTGATCTTGAGATTTTCTTCATTTTGAACTGTTGAAGAAGATGCACTTGTCGATTCTCCTAGGCTACTTGTGGAACGGGGACGCCTCTCAAGCATACCATATCTTGATGGTTGAGAAACTGCTGCGGCCACATTTCCACTAAGCTCACGATCTCCGCCCGCATCTATGCTGTTCTCACCTTCGTCGAGAGTGTCGATACTGGATCTTGCAGTGCTAGCGTTAGTTCCGAGAGAAGTGGTATCACGTCCAGCAATGACAACCAGAGGTCGATCAATCTTCTGCTTCTTCTTTGGTCGCTGTTCGTCAGCTATTTCATCCTCATTCTCTCCACTGAAACTGCTTAGTGAGCTCGAAACAGGTGATCGCGATGCTAACCAAGGCATATCATCCACCGTTGGATTCTCAAATCGTGAATGTTCAAATCGCTCGAGCTGTAAGGGAGACACATAAGAAAGGATCCTGTCGTGAGGAACAGAAAGGACGCGTAGGCCATTGTCATCGTCCTCACTTGAAGTTGACTTGCGGATCAGAGCCGAAAGCTGAGATCTGGAGCCATTATCTTGCGAGTGTAGAGCCTTTTGCGATTGCCTTGTTCTTAGCAGCGTTGTTCGAAGTTTGCCTATCGGATTGAAGTCGCGTGTCACATCTTCGTGCCGATGGTTCGATCCGCTTTGTCCAACACTGTGCTCGCCCTTCTCTTCTCTGGTATTGTATTTGAGCTCCTGACCATCATTTTCTTCCTTCACCTCTCGCAATATGTACTTTGGCAGGCCGTTCGAGCCGTTGACGCGGTCAACAATCTCATATTGTGAAGACGTGGGAGGTGTATTCGAAGGTCCGGGAGTAATATTTGGTGCACGATATCGATGTGGAATATACTCGAATGGGTCGAATATCTCTATCTCCTCCGGTTCACGTTCGCGCGGTTTCCTGCCTGGTGGATAAGGAAGATTGAAGTTTGGTGCCGCTCGTCTTTGCGGTCGGGTTCCTTTGCGCTCCCTAGCCCAAGCTGGAAGCATAGGAGCTTTTAAACTCTACCCAACAGGGAGATGGGTAAAAAGGGATCTCAAGCAAGAGTCGATAATTAACATGGTGTAGATATAACTCATTTCTAAATAGTTTGGCTTGGAGTTTCGAAGAAGTAGACAGAGATTTGGTGCCTTACCGCATCGTATGTCTCACAGCTCCGCCCATCGATCATTTTACTCCGTACTCCGTAATTGGCACTCGCAACCAAATCGGCCACAACTTACCGCAATTGACCGCAATTGGAAGTTTATTGATCATGTCTCGTTCCAAGAATCACTTTAACCAAACTGGACGAGTGAACAAGAGCAGGCTCACAACCGTACACAAGCAAATTCGAAAGATATGCGATATCAGGCCTTTGTACTCCATACTCCGTAAAGCTCGATTACTAGGAATTTTCTAATATGAATTCCTCAATCACAATTCTGCGCATATTCTAAGCCATGCGTAAACATACCACCAAGAGAAAGAATTTCTTTCTTCCGCCGAACGAATCCTGAACTTGATTTACCAGACGAGAGTGGTTCCGTCGAAGTTGAAGGAAATCTAACCGCACTTCTCACGTGTCGCCTTCTCGACCTGTTTATGGGTGTTAATGAAACGATTTCAAGACTTGCGAGGCAAGGAAATATTACCTGGGTGGTTAAACCCGCAATAGATTGATATAGAGTAACATGCAGCTACTTCAATCCGAACACATCTGCGGCTCCTTGACCCATATCTGTTTGAACAAAGCTAGTATTAACGGTGAGCACATCTGAACCGCGAATTTGTTTACGGAATTAACATACCCAGGAGAGATAAGCAAGAGCGTCTAGTCCACAGACGTCTAGCCTGAAGGTAGCCGCCATAAGCTGTATGCAGTTATGGCATAACGTTCGATGAACTTGTTTCTTGACCACATAGAAATTCGAAGTACCACATTGAGTCTTATCAAGGAGAACATGTCAAACTAGCTCTATAGTGATGGGCTTACTCTTAGCAAAGAATCTCCTTTGCTCGTGCCAATTCGCGCACCCGACCCGCCGAAACTGGTGGCTATTATGACACCGTTCCAATAGGAGAAAGCCACGCCCATTGATCTCAAGGCAAAAGCAATTATCCAGATCAATCGGTATCCCGTAGTCTGTTTTGATAACGATCGGATGAGCTGCATTGTAGGACAGTAGGATTCGACGGCCATTCGAGTCCAGCGCGCAGACAATGCCCGTCGCGTTTGGGAAGATTGGATGCCCGTTTTCATCTTCAAGCTCTTTCTCCGGCCAGTCAATCTTTACCTCTCCTTTCAATAGACGCCGCAATCTGCCTCTTAGACAGATGCTCGCAGATTGTATGGCACCAAATTCGTTATCCGTCAGGGTCTGAATGAACTGACTTATCAGCATGCAATCTGGCTTGTCATACCGGCGTGGAAAGACCACTCCGGCAGGAGCAGGCACTGAAGCCCAAGACCAGGACGGAGCTATCGGTTGGCCTGATATGGTCGTTGCGTGTCCAACTGGTCTGGAACCGGGTGCGACGACCCAGAGAAGACTTGTAGGTATATTACTCCTCCAGTGCTCGGCAATGTATTCGTCTTCAGTTCTGTTCGAATATTGCTTTGCCAATCTAGAAAGAGCAGGGAGTCGATCTTCTATGAACGTAAATTCGCGGAGTGAGTATGCCTCGATCATTTGCGACCACTGGCGGTGAGGCTCAGAGATCCTTGCGACGCCATTTGCATCCTCTCTGTAGTGTGGAGTGGAGAAATCTTCATAGTACGATTCCGCCAGCTGCAGGTTTCTCCTATCGACAGACGCAAAATGGTCGTCAAATTCGGAAAAGCAGTCGGAAAGGTAAGTCCAATAGACTCCATAAGTTGTCCAGTACAGAATTCGAGGGGAGAGGCGTTCTTCCTGGAATGCCCACCCACGCGAATCAAGAGCGTTGCGTTTCTTGGCCTCATGAAGCGTTTTGGGAGCAACATTGACAAGGTGATGCGCCAGGATGGCTTTTGGGATGGACCTCAGTTCACGAACGGCAAGATTTGTTTTGTAACGAAAGCCTTCGCTTGAAGCTTTGCTGGAGCACACGGCAAGAGTGAAGGTTGCCCGACCGTATATCTTGTACATTTCGCCGAAGTTCTCGTTGAAGTCAATCCCGCCATCTCCTTGATGAATGCACAAGGCGTCGACCCAAAGATATTCTGATATCCGATGTCCAATTCTCAGCAAAGCTGGATAGCATCTTTAGCGGTTGCGGGAAGGGCATTAATGTCGATGCGAACTCGGTGCTGGGCTTCGTTACTTATAGTTGTCATGTAGTTCTCCGACGTGCCCCTGGTTAAGATCAATGCCAGCATTGAGAACGGTCAAGCCGAGCCGAACTTACCAGCAATAACTAAGGGCAACATAACATTCAGTCTCGGCCACATGCTCGCCAGAGACAAGCTTAATGGCGTCATACTCCCCATCTTGGACCTCGAGACTCAAAAGCCTTCGAGGACGATACGAACTTCCATGCTCTTTCGAAGATTCCCACTACTTGAAGCGCTTCCAATGCTTGCCGTTTCGATCATCGTTGGAATGGCATTTACGGTACCAATATTTAATCTTTGGCACAACTGTTGAAAGTCAGCGATTTGCGCCTCCTTTAGAAGTTTTTCTTTTTGCATACCATCCTCCGGCTCATATCTCCTGTTCTCCAGAACAACTCCGGCTTTCAGCAGGTTGTCATTTGAAGACCTTGTCTCTATCGTTGCAATCCAAGGGGATGAAGTGGCGGTTGACCAAATACAAGATACTCCAAACTTCTAAGCTGGGTGATGATGTCGTCTGAGCAGGCTTCGTTGAGCAGCAACTTCCGCCAGACGCGACATAAGAAACAACCATTCTCAGCAGATCTTTCTAGTTCACGAAAATTTTCATGGAGTGGAATAAGTCCCGGCACAACTCGCACCACTGGATTAAGAGAAATTCCATGAACAAGAATCAGCCGCGCAATACACCTCCCGTCAAGCTCGGCACAACCCTCACAGATGGCTTGAGATTCGTTAGTTCTAAAGTAGGCTTCTTTTCGGCTGATGATCCTCCTCTTAGAAAGTTGGCAACACGATGTATTGCTGCCATATTGCAACGTGGGAAGACACCAGCAAGGAAGATGGACACCTGTGTCAGTCGGAAGGCCACCCATTGATACTGTTTAAACGAGGAGGAAAGGAATCAGGCTGTCCAGTGGCGTCAGCTAATTTTCTATCATTTCAGAACCGCTGCGATTGGAGTTTGCCATGGCAATCGCACAGGCCTAGCCTCGGCGTGAGGCTTTGGCTAAAACTTCAATTTAGCTGCCATTGCCTATTTAATAACTTATGACTTGCCTGTGTTCGATTACTACCCAAACTCACCGAGACAGAGTCGGAATCCACAGGGGAACCCTATGGATACACCAAAAACCCCTCCTGTCCGACTTCCACTTAGATCCACGGAGTTCCATTTTCATGAGGCGGTTCATCATTCTTATCTGCTTTTGGATTTCTTTAGATGGATTATGTTTCATCGCAACTCTATCCTCGTTGATATACCAGGGGTTCTGGAATCCCCGGATCCAGGAAGTGTGGCTTACCGAAGCGCTTCCAATCGAAATTGAAATAGGTGATGGATTGAAGTGGGAGAACTAATATAGGTCGACAATTTGTCGTAGTTCTATATTTGTGTAAGTCATACTGTACTCCAGGCTATTACGCTGCGTTGACACTGAGTCGGTGCAGGGCCTTTCTTGGCGTATGTTTCCTCGATGAAATCCAAGTGCTCTTGGTTCTCTGTAAAGAGAGAAGACGCAGGAGGAAACACGTCCAAGACGAGCTCCGTCTGGACAAATGAGTGCCCGACATTTACGTTTAGCTTCTTGATGTTACTCGACGACGGCTTGCAAACTTGAAATATGTTTGGAGGGTCATTCGACACGAACTTCACAATGTTCATGGGATCCGCGCGAATGACAATCGAATCCGCATCCGCGACTCCAGGGACGAAAGCCGACGATCCTGAGGACCATTTGTACTGTCAACGCCCAGTTGAGTTCTAGAAGATGAAACGTACCGTGGTTGAGTGGCAAAGGGCTATCAGGGTCTCACATTCCTCGTAAGCAAAATTGGTGACAAACTCCCTACTGATTGGCCCATATTCGCCGAGTAGCCGTTGCAGCTGCTCAGAATCCGGTTCCATATGTTTAAGCAGTCCATCATCCGTCGTTACTAAGACCGATCCTACATTCACTAGAAGCTTTCCAAGTCGTACCCCATAACCACCTTGGTGAGATGTGCCCACGAAGATGACGCCATTACGTGGAAAGCCTGACCGATCGAGGTTTTTCCAAGGCGAATTTACGCGCTCTATCCGAGTGTATCAAGGCCCGTTTTGGAGAGTGGCTTTCTAGACGAAGCACAGCTTACACGCTCGTCTTTTGATCTTCTAAATTTCAGCTGCAGCCTTGCTCTTCATAGGTCATCCGTGTGGAATAGAACAACTGATACGGATCACCCTTTCGCGATAAACGTATGTCAGCAGAAGGCGTTGGTCCAAAATCCTTCAACGGTGCGGAGCACTCTAGATATCAAGCGCGTACTCTACCTAGTCCCTGCATGCTTCAAAGCAATTTGCACAAAACGAGTTACCTACGGGACGAAATCGTGGCAAGTATTAGCATCTATCCCACAGGAAAGCTTTTCGAGCAGGAAGATGCATCGAGCTGTCAATATTATCGCCCGTAAGTCGTACGTTGAGAAGCCTTGCTCAATGTTCGCGCAAGCCAAATCATCGGATAATGGACAATTAGGAGGACAAGTGGAAGCGATTTCTGAATCCACAACGCAATCACGAAGGTAATCAAGACGAAACTAGCCCTAAGCCAGTTCCCTGTTTAGATCTGTTTAATAAATTCAATGCCATGCCCTCGTCTTCCGCAATTTAAGGGCTTTGTAGCCTATCTTGGAGCACAAACCTCCTTCCTCAATCAGTCTAGTGGCTTTGCGAAGAGAGCGATTTTCGATGCGGTGAAGCTCACTAACAATCCACTAATATTGTGGCGAGAATTGGCTTGTCGCCTTGACTCATGCTACGTATTGTCGATAAAGGGAGCAGTTTGCTTGCAGTCTGGTTACTTGGTAATTCGAAGGTCGAGATCGCAATTATTTTCAGTGACAATGCCTCGACTAGACCCTTCGGAAGTGATAATTTCACCAGTCACAGAAGAGGATCTGCCGTCAATTGTAAGCTCACCATTCTAGTGCCCTCACTACTTTAAGCGGACTCTTTAGAAGAATTACGTGAGAACTTACCCTTATACAAGGCTGCTGGATACTATGCAGCTTTCGGAGAGTATTGGCATGACTTGGTTGAGCCCGTTGACAAGAGACCGGTAATGGAAGTGCGAATAGAGCGATATGCAGCGCGAATGAAGCCTTGGCTTACAGATCCAAACATCAAATGCTCTAAAGGCTAGTTTATTCTCAAGTGGCAGCTATAGTTCTCATTAACAAGACGTAGCAACCTTGGCAAGTGATACCGGCAAACCGCCAAGGGTAATTGGTCATGCGGCTTGGTTGATACCACAACCCGAAGGCGTACATGGTTTCCATTATTGGCGGAGAGACGCATTTAAAGAGCGTGGATACAAGGACAAGTTTGGATATACTGACGACCAAATTAAAGAGTGGTTTGAACACACAGATCTTGAGGTCTGGGATGCACTCTTTAAGAAGTACGACGACGAGCGAAAGCAGCTCATGAAAGGAGAGCCTCATTGGTAAATAGCGTCTACGTGTTTCTGCAGCCCGTTTGGTTTGGTAATTGCTTCTAGGTTTCTGGCACCGCTCTGGGTTCTCCCTGAGTATCACAACCGTGGTGTGGGATCGCTTCTTCTGAAGGAGGTCATCGACATTGCCGACGCACAAGATCCACCAACAGCTTTGTTTCTTGAGTCTGCACCTGAAGCGAAGACCTTTTATCCAAAGATGGGATTTGAGTTTGTGCCGGTATTTCCAGACCCAAAGCATCCCGATCAAATGATCCGGAGAGGACCAAAAAAGAAGCCTGCAAAGCTCTTGGACTAGATTCATTCTTTTGGGCCCTCTTATTCTCATGATTTATAACTTTAATTACATCATCTTCTCTTTTTTCTGTCAATCTAGTGTGAATTGCAGTGGGCTAGTTCGATGCAGGTTAAGACTCGGTAGTTTGAAGCTGACAGGAGGGAAGGTAGAGCCAAGGTGGGATACGCTTGCTGTGGCAAATGTAGATTCGAAAGCAATGTAGAAGCCTCCAATGCTCTGGATTTACCAACGCTTTAGCATTCCACTAAACTCTGTATCTCCGTTTCGAGACACCCGATAACATACGAACAGGACATGGAAGACGTGCAAAAGCAGACTATCAGGTTCCTTCTGCTCTCTGATACCCACGAGCTCGAAATTGAGGACGGGAGGTTTTCATCCACAGGGCGACAAGCTTCCAGCCGTGGATGTCGTTTTGGATTGTGGCGACATTACCAACGATGGATCATACCGAGCTCTACTCAAAGGAATGCACATGCTCTCAACATTTGACGCCGAACTAAAGCTTTTGATTCCTGGAAATCACGAAGTATCACTCGACGAACCTCTTTTATTTAAGAGAGGGTGGTACCGTTACCGAACATCAAAGGGCGAAAGACTTGATGTCAGGAGAGCTTGCCAGAGACTGCGGCGTGACATTCGTTGACGAGGGAACCCATTCTTTCCGACTCCGCAACGGCGCTTGCTTTACAATCTACGCGTCATCGTATACACCAGAGTACGGTATTTCAGCATTTCAATACTCATCAGCGGAAGATCGTTTCAATCCTCCGGATTCGGCGTTGGATTGGGCAGTCTCCACTGCAACATCCCAATCTATCATCCCTGAAGGAGTCGACATCGTCATGACCCATGGACCGCCGAAATACATTCTCGATCGCATACCTGACGGCTCGAACGGCGGGTGTGAGCATCTACGAAACGCAATTCTGCGCGTCAAACCAAGGCTACATTGTTTTGGACATACATTCAGGTTATGGAGTTCAGCGCATATTTTGGAAAGAGTCGAAGGAAAAGCATTCAGAAAATGACGGAAGTGGTTGGGTCATCAATGATTTTGTTGGAAAGAATCAATCTCTCGGGAAGGGATATGCTGAATTGAGCCCAGAGGCAATGAAGGACTACATGGGCTCGAAACAAACATTATTCATAAATGCTGCGATCACGAATGAGTGTGGAGAGCCTTTAAATATGCCTTGGATTGTTGAGCTCGAGTTACCGTTGAAAGTATAACCTCAGCTATCGATACTGTAATTTCCGGGTATGTCAGTTGAACAGCAACCTTTCAGAGGGATTGCAAGGTCAGCAAACCGTTGAATTCGAAATTGTTGAGCTAGACAGATCTTGCTCATTCAAGAGGCACTTGCGGTGCCCAGCGACACACCAGCTTTCGACTGGGAAGCTTGGGCGACGGTTGATTGCTCGCCATTTGTACCCTCCATGTCGTTCTCGGCGTCATGAACAGCCATCCAGAAGTCAATATCGATGGACAGTCCGCTCATCGCCATGATAATTGCATCACACATGCCATCGACATTCAGATCGCCAACATATCCGAAGTATCCCTCTTCCACCCTGGCGAAAGCAACCGACGTCCACTCAGGCTCCGGCCTCCTCCCATCAAACGCCAAAGCATCCGAAATCGATTCCACTGAAGGCAGATACCACGCCTCGCCACTCGGCACCTTGCTGAGTAGAATGCCATCGCAGGTGAGATCGGGCGGCAGGACGGCGCGGACCTCGCGCTGCACGGCCTTCTTGTTCAGCCCAATGTACGTCGTGTAGACGTCGCCGAACTCCCACGACAGGCCCGCGAGCCGGAAAAGTGCCAGCGTGGGCCGCGTCTTGTTGAAGAACGGCGCCAGGTACGAGTTGAAGGTGTTGGCGCAGATCAGCGTGCCGCCTTCGCGCACGTAGCGCAGGATGCGGCACGCCACGCTGGAGAACTCCTTGCGGTGGGCGAGTGCGGCGTCAAGCAGGATGATTGCTTGCGGTTTGTGTCGTCTGAGGTAGTGGAGGATGGGTTTGGGTGAATTGGCGCGTTGTACGGACGCCTTGGATAGGAGCTTGTTGTAGAATGGTGCATAGTAGGTATCGAATTCACTCCCGACGTATAATGCCACCAGAAGAATTCGAGGTTTACCACAGTCTGGCTGGTCGAATTCAGGTGTATTTGTGCAAGCCTTTTTCTTTCCTTTGTCTGGTTTATCAGCTGGTTTCTCTTTGGTCTCTTCTGGTCGTTCTTTTTTGTCGTCATGCTTTGTTGCCTCGAGATCTTCCTCAGCAGGTATCTTCTCATCAACCTTCTCCTTTTCTTTTTGCTCAGTCCTTCCTTTATCCTCTAGTTCCGTCTGCTTCTTATCTTCAATGACACTTGTGCTCGACTTTGTGGCGTCTGAACTTTTCTTACGGGTTTGAGTTGACTTCTTCTTCGCCTGGGGAGTCCTGGGTTTGGACTTGAACGTTCCTTTCCGCATATTCGACTCTAGCAGTCTCTTGTACTGCAGTTTCAGTACGAATATACCGTGAAGGTCTTTCCTATTTCCCGATTTCTGTCAAATTTGCAACACCTGTTGGCCTTTCTACTGGCTTCGTCTGATTGCTTCGTCTCTTTCCCAAGGCTTTATTCAGAGGTTTAAGGTAGAAGCGAGTAATCGAAGACTAATGGTGAATGTCTGTAACGCGTAGAAGAGTTGAGGTTAAACTTTGTGTTAGGAAAGAACTCTTCAAGCTATTACACTCGGACGGGTTGCTGAAAATTCGTAGAGCGAGTCACAATTACCCTGTGATCGTGTTCAGGAGTAATGGTATCGTTTATTTAGTGATTCCGGCTGGAAAAAGGAATGCAAATGAGTTGACATTTGAACGCGCGATTCTGAGGCAAGTCTGAAAGAGAAGGTGAATGGCATTGAAATGTCTAGATATTTGACAACGTCGGTTGTGTGAAGTTTCCTTAAACTGTCTCGGGCAAATATCGTGGCTTCCTAGACAAGCAAAACATGAATCAGCTTCGTATTCTGTCTCTACCTAGTAATGTTTTGAAGCTGCTACTGTGGAACTTACGCACAGTTTTCTCTACATCTGATGGCTCTTAACCATGACATTCAAGGTTTCGTAGCAAATAGGGCCATATTGAAACCCACACCGACTAAGACATGAAAGATGCATCCACAAGCAGAAAATTACAACTCTTCCCATCTCCGTTATAGCAACCCTTGACCAGCAACTTGATACTAACTCCACCACGGTTCAATCCTTTCATATCTCCTCAAAGAGCATATTGAATCAGGGATTGCAACTCATCTCGGAATTCCTCTCTGCTCTTTTCCAACTCCTCGGCTCGCACGTCTTCAGGCCTATGGTCCATCCACGCTTCGAAGTTGACCTCGCTCATCTCCACCACATCAAGTGCGGCGTAACGATTGCCCTTCGCATTTCCGAGCGCGTGAATCCATGGATAGCAGTCTCTGTAGACCTTCCTTGCGAGAAGGTTACCACAGGTACCGTATGGCCTGAGACGACCGTCAAGATGAAGACGGTCAAGGTGAACCATGCCAACGGCGGAGAGAAGCGTCATAGCGGCATAATTCATTTGCTTGTACGCGGCGGTGTGGCACCAGAAGGCAATGGTGAGATTGCGAATCATTGAAGCAGTTTTTGCAGTCTGCATGCCTGCGAAGTGGAAGAGAGTCAGGTTGTCCAGAACAACAATCGGCTGACAGAAGAGAATGTTGGCGGCTTCGGCATAGATTGCCTTGGAGACGGTGAGCAGATGTGGACTAAGAGGTTTAAGCTTTCCCACCATAGGTTTGGCTTTCTTCCTCGATCCATCAGCGTCACCCCATCTCCAACTACGATTGTGGGTGCGGGAACTATGTGCCCATGCTTCCGCGTTCGCACGAGTAACGGTGCGGCGATACAAGAACACGGTGTTGATGAGATAAACGTCGTCATCATCCGTAAGACATTCGTTGTAGATCTTGTTGCGAAGCTCGGCTGGAAGCTTCGTGAATGGAAAGATGTCTTTCTTTGCAAGTGGCTTTTCCTTCTTCACCTTCTGGAGATTGTTAGCTTAAGGTACGTTGCCGATCGCATTTTCCAGCTCACCTTTACCTCTGGATGAAAATCGCTTTCCTCACTGTTGGTTGAAACCCAGTCCTCATCAGAATCGGCATATTTGACTTCATTCCTCTTTCTTTTTGGATAACGTTGAGCTAAAGCGTCACCTGATGATGATGTTGTTGTTGTGGCTGTTGCCGGGGAGGCTTCAGCCCCGTCGAGGGGAGAGTCAATTCGATCATCCATGTTCAGAGACTTGAGTATTCTGATAACAAATAGGCTGATGGCGAAATGGACTCTCAGTAGACGAGGTCAACCGATAGAAAGAAAGGAAAGCTGGTGGGTGGAGAGAAAACTTAGAAAATCGTTGTGGATGTTATTGGAAAGCCAATCAAGAACACTGGATCATGTGGTCTTGGTGACTAGGCCAAGACAGTGATTGAAATCAGGCAGCACAGTCCGACTAAATGTTGTAGAAATTGAAGTGTTGTAGAAGAAGGATGAGTGGAAACGAAAGGACGAAATTAGAAGGCAGTTTGCAAGCCACGGCTGTGCTATCAGGCAGCGATGCGTCTGATTGGCTTACCGTGGTGCACAAGGCTCTAACACTTATTGGAATACATTATTCTACCAACTCATCGTATTATTCTGGCTTGGAGTATTTAGAAATTTAGGTGTATATTTCAGATACCCTAACATTTGATAAGCATTGATTTCTCCTTTACTACCATCTTCTGTACACATCACTACGTACCTAGGTACTCCCGGCATATTCATCGCGGAAAGATTTGATCCCATTAATCAGACTTTGCTGCAAATCTGATATCAAGATCGTTTGGCTCCTCTCATAGCCATAATCCGTAGGGAACCGTTCGTTGTTGAGCCAATCATGGACTTGGGACTTCGGAGCGTCTCTGGCATCAGTGTCATTTAAACCACCAACTCCAAATACCACTAGAATGAATGAAGCTTCAAGCTGCGCAAATGATGTAAATGCAGCTGACAGCATTGGACTTCCGATGGCAACGCTTTCAGCTTCGCGGCGAGCTCGTGAATACCCGATTGACGACGTATTCAGGTATTGCGTATTTGAGTCAGCTAATAGTAAATCCACCATGCTCGGCTGGATATCACTAATAGGGCCTTGGATGATGTCAAGTCTGGTAAGTGAAGCGTCGTGCTCCGTGTGGTTGTGAGATGCAAAGTCGGCGAGGTCGAATGCTATACTGCTGTTCTTCGGGGAACCGAGTTTCGCTACCATGGCATTGGTAGTTGTTGAAGCGAGACTTGGATCGAAGTTAAGAGCCAACACTTGTGCATTGTTGAAATCATCCTTGGTGATATTTCGTCCATCACGCGGAAGGAATCCATGGTTGGCCAGTGTATTCAGCATCGCGCATAGACTTCGAGAAGACCTCGGAATTAGAAATGCTGGTACCTATGGATGGATATCGTAGAAATTGTTGGTACTAGGCGGATTGAATGATGAGGTCGTCTCTGGAGATGCAATCGCGGCTGATAAGAGTGTAAGGAAGGAGAGCAGAAGGACGCATTTGCCGTTTGCTTTGGGTGACAACGACATATTAGCCATTGCAGTAAAAAGTAATGAGAGTGAATACTACTGCCGCTTCTTTCGCTCTAGAAATATAGCAGAAGTATCAACAAATTTACAATCGATGGGACTAACGTCAGAAAAGTATGGATCGGAATTTGTTAGGCATACCAGGCAACCTGGCAAACCCATACTGAAAAGCTCATACGTATTAGATCCTACCTCAGAAACACATGAGCCAAGATCATAAGGATTATGTGCCGGAATATGTCAGCTAGTACCTCAGTCATGATGGTATTCCGTACATGGCCGATAACTAACCCCGTTCTCGTCGTAGAGTGGCTCAATACCCATGCCTTGCTCTTCATTCTTAGGTACAGTACCTGAACGTAGATGAATCGGACAGGCAGTGATCGGAGAACAAGTGCGACAATAAGCCGATCTCACCTCATCGATCCCAGAGCCATTACGTTCTGAAAGTGGGGAACACGCATGGAAGGAAAAAGATTGCGGACGGCGATGATTATTGCGGTGGAGGCGGAGGTGGAGGCGAAATTCCAAGCGGCTGACATATCGTACGGTATCGTATACGATAAAATTTAAGTTCGTCAAGTTTGCCGCGCGTAAACCTTCGTACCTAGATGGGTTCGGTCTGAAAAGGACGTTGGGAGTATGAAAAGTAATCGACCAGCCTTGCAGCCCTCCACCGAGATAGACTACACGTATCCACCGGGAAATTCGTCATGATCCAACATGTCAACCCGTTTGCAGTCTAGCATGAAGCGCTCAGCCATGGTTCGATCGTGGCGGCTTCACGCTAGACAGCAGTCATGCCAGCAATTTGCACTGAGGCAACCCTAAAGACTTGCGTGTTGGGCTTGGGCTGTGCCGCACACGGCATTTGCTGGAGATCCGGCTTCGAGAGCGCGCTTTTTGCTCTTTCCTTCCATCCAAGAGAGTGGAGCAGCAGTGGATCCGAATGTTCTCACTTTCTTTTTATCCGAAAGCGTCCGAGGTTGTAAATATGTCGCGTCTCCCACAATCGCCGCCCAAAAGCATCACCTTGGATGTATCCGACCATTTATTGGACTTCACCGCCGGCTATGTTATGGTTGCTTGGATAGCACACGCCCTTCCAAGCTCTCTAGCCGCCATAGGTCGTAATTTCGCGCCGCCATTTCCAGGATTTCTCGACGGCAACACGTGTCACTGCCGGTGGCGCCATTGGCTCGGTAAGGGGAATACGCGGTCGAAGAGTCCATCCGCAGGCTGCTGAGAAAGCGACTCCCTTCGTCTTCGGCTTCGCGCTTTGTCCCTACAGTAGATAACGGGCCGCAAAAGACGTCCTTATCCCCCGTCTGATGACCACTGACCGCCTGGAGAGTGATCTCCGAGCCCAAGACTTCATCCTAGCCTCCCAAAATAAGAGGTACCACCCGCCTGCATGTTTAACAGAAGTTCTGCCGCTTCCACCCACTCTACCACATCTACCAGATCGTCCCTGCATTGCTTCCGCAAGCGATCCTGGCTTCTTTTCCGATTGATGTCCGTGGCCTCAGGCTTGTGCGTATCCATGCTTATGAATCCGTTGAAACACTCGCTCATCTAGGCACAGCAATACCCGCAGGTCTGAGAACTATGCGCAGCAGGAGCACGAGCGGGAAATTCTCAAGCAGCACTACCCAGAGATAGATTCTGGCAATCCAAACTCATTTGACATTGGCTCTGACGATGGCGGGTATCACGACATCACCAAAGGATTGGACGATGTGTCTTTGAAGGACAAGGTCAAAGGTTTCTGGAACGACGTCGTCAAGCCTGACATAGATATTATCAAGCAATCCATCCAGCTAGAGTCGTCGGTCAAGCGCGATTTGAACGATGTGCGAAGGTATCCCGAAGTCGCTTACGTCGCTGAGGTTCGTCGTGGACCCGACCTCTGCATCGAGGAGAAGGAGTACTTGACCGATCGCAAATGGCATGTGCGAGATGCATTTGCACGATATCTGGGTCTCGACCCGAATAACGTGCATCCGGATGATGTTCCAATTATTGGGTTTGGTGGTAGCGGAGGTGGGTTCCGTGCCATGCTTGGCTATCTCGGGTATGGTGATGAAATGAAGAAGACAGGATTGTGGGATTGTTTGACTTACGTTGGTGGAGTTTCGGGTACATGTTGGTCTCTGGCCGCATACTACACCTTTGGCGAAACGAGCATGACGAAGGTGATCGACCACTGCAAAAAACGACTTCATCCTCTTCATCCACTGTCACCTGAAGCAATCAGGACTGTGCTGAATGCTCCGAATGGACCTTATACCACTCTAGGCCCGCTTGTTCAGAAACATCACAGCGGTCTTCATACTGTTGCCATGGATCTCTATTCGGTTTTCACAACCGGTTACCTGTTCTTGGTAAACGATCCGTCAATGAATCCAAATGGAGGAGGACCTAGACGAGAATTGGCAGGTTACCATCAAGACTGGTTCAAGTGGACGAATGCAATGAAGTATCTCGCTGGTGGAGCAGAGCCATATCCTATTCTTACGGCTATTCGACATGAGCGACCGTGGAAAGATTGGGCAGATCCACAGCATCCATTCCGAGATGCAAGTGCGACTTCTGCTGAGCACGCGGAAGCGCGGGATGCTTGGTTTCAATGGTTTGAGATGACTCCATTTGAGATTGGATGTGACGAACTCGAGGCCTGGGTACCGACTTGGGGATTTGGCCGACCATTCTCAGAAGGCAAATCGACCATGCAACTTCCAGAGCAGTCTTTGGCTCTTCTTCTCGGTCTTTGCACAAGTGCACCTGCCGGACCTCTAACATCCTATCTGGCGACAATCAAACGCAATCTTCCACATGGATTTATCGGCAATGCTATTCATTCGCTCTCTGTGAAGATCGCAAATTCCTGGGGGAAGCAAGGCAAGGAAGAATTCCAGCAGCATCATCCGTTGCACGCATGTAACGAACATAACTTCCTCTATCACCTTACGCAGGTTGAACCTGGGAAACCCCGGCCTCCAGGAATCGAGAACTCTCCGCGCATCCACTTGATTGATAGCGGGATGGACAACAACTGCCCCACATATGTCCTGCTCAACCCATCACGCAAAGTTGATGTTATCCTCAACATGGATGCCTCTTCAGACGTGCAGAAGGATACATTCCAAGAGCGAGTCGACCAAATTGGCTCACGCAGAGGCCTGAAGTTCCTCAAGCGTGATCCGAACCTCAAAGCAAAGCCCGATATCAAAGATCCTAACCGCTTCCAGGGTCTCTACTCTCAGATTTACGATGGCACGCTTTGCGAAAGGCCGGCTACTGTCTTAGACAGCTACGGACATTCGGTGACGAACCCGCCGGCTCAAGTGTGCACTAACGACTGCTCCATGGTCTACATGCCACTGCTGCCCAATGCGAATGCTGTGCCGGACTTCGATCCCAGCACCGCGAAGTTCAGCGGCTCGTACAATCTGGTTTGGACTCCTGATCAAGTGGAGATGCTTATCAAGGTCTGCACGCAAAACTTCCGTGACGGCGAAGCGACGATCAAACAAGTGCTTATGGAAGCTTACGAGAAAAAGAAGGCGAGGAATGGACGATGATTTACTGCGGGATTGGATTGTGGCGTTGCATCTGGTTGATATTTGTGGTTGGATATATCCCGTGGGTTTGGAGAGCGTTGGTGGTTGACATTCGATTCAACTGTGCCATTACTCTTATAATCCTCTGTATCTACCAACTTGAAAATTCCAATATGTACAGCTTGTCTTCCTTTAGAAGTCCATGTAGCTTGTCTGCATCTCGACTTTGTATGTACACTCGTTCGTGTTCCGCACTGTTCCAGCAGTCCACTTCCTGATCTTCTTACCATACAGATACATGACTGGCAAGAGCATGGACAAACCGGCTAGCACCGCAGCATATATTCCGAAGCTTCCAAAAAATCCTCGGTCATTGATCCACTCTGTGGCGCGGAAGGACATGGCAAAGCCAATGATACAACGGAACGATGAGACGTTGACGAGCACCGGACTGTACGAAACGTTAGCATCGCAATCACGTTTTGGATCATGGCAACTCACCCAGCCCACTGCGGGTAACTCTCAACAACATAGACGCTCATCACCGTATTCGCGACCATGAAACCCAGCGCAATGAAGAAGATACCCATGAGGAACACGAACCAGGACGCAGTAGCCACATTCTCCGCCGCGTAGCCAAACAACACGCAACCCAGCACGCCCATCACCAGCGGCGCGACGAGGTTAAGCAAGTGAACCTCCGGCTCGCGACGGCCGCCGTTGCGTCTCGCAATGCCGTTGCTGACCTCGTCAGCCACGTAGCCGCCCAGCAGCCACACAAGCGGCGTGGCAACGACGACGGGCAGCAGCGCGAGCCCCAGCACCTTGAACTTCCAGCCGGCCGCGATCAGCACAGCGCTGGCAGTCTGGCCAGCCGCGTTGAAGACCGAGATGAGCGCCGCGTTGACCGCCACCGCCCACAGCACGTTCGGGAAGAGCATCGTGCGCAGCGTGTCGCGCACGCTGCGGAGGGCATCGCGGTGCGCGAACCCCAGCGTGAACAGCCCGACGTCGGTCCACAGCGTGCGCGGCGGCAGGCGGGTGTCGATGGCCGGCCGCGTGTCGCCGCCGCGCAGCGCGTACACGTCTTTGCCGGCGAGCTCGGCGGCGCTGCGGGCCCAGCGCGTCTCGGGCAGGAAGGCGGCGACGGCGGCCCAGGCGGCGAGCGCGAGCCACGCGGCGACGAAGTACAGCCAGCGCCAGCCGACGGTGGCGACGACGGCGGGCGACGCGATGCCCAGGGTCACGATCAGCAGGCCCTGCGCGGCCCAGATGGCGCTGGTGGCGCGGTTGCGCTCGTGGATGAACACCAGGTCCTGCACGATCAGCGGGATGAGCGCTTCCACGGCGCCCGCGCCCACCGCCTGGAAGCACCGCGCCGCCAGGTGGCTGTCCAGGCTGCCGCTGCAGCCGGCCCAGAAGCCGCCGATCCACGCCATGATGCCGCACACGAGCATGACTGGCCGCCGGCCGATGCTGATGGACAGCGGCACGAGGACGTAGCTGCTGATGCCGTTGGTGAGGAGCGGGAGGGACGCTAGCAGCGAGACCTTCCATAGCGGTGGGCCGCCGAGCCCGGAGAGGATTTGGATTGCGTTGAGGTTCACGACACCTGGAGGACTGT
>Ga0335073_10002110_pt1 | contig 27191 bp, 26 predicted proteins | sample Lox_Sample_22_FD_207093 | JGI IMG/M metagenome (GOLD analysis project Ga0335073, IMG submission 207093) | Soil microbial communities from Loxahatchee National Wildlife Refuge, Florida, United States - Lox_Sample_2.2 | ecosystem: Environmental > Terrestrial > Soil > Wetlands | place: USA...
CATATTTTTCGAGCGAGCTCAAGGTGTTGTTCTGGGCGCCAGAGCGGCTGGCGTGACCGCCCAGCTCACCATGCGCCTCCTGAACCAATCGCGCGCTGTTCCAGCTCTCGAAATCCAGCACCTACTCCCGAATTCGCTCGTCTCACCTTCTCTGTCCGAGCAACGATAAGAATTGCAACCGCCTCTGAGTGATTGCTGTCCCCTGGTATGTCGCACGGCACAGACACGCTACTACTACAGCTGTTTACGATCTTCGTGTGCGCGAAGATCTGCGGCGAAGTATTTGAGCGGCTGACCCTGCCCGCTGTGCTGGGAGAGATCCTGGCCGGTATCGCTCTCGGCCCCTATGCCGCCAACATCATCGTGCCCAGCGACACCATCATCTCGCTGGCGGAAATCGGGGCGATTTTCCTCCTCTTCACGGTCGGCCTGGAGACCAGCCCGCACGAGTTGATCCGGATCAGCGGCCGCTCGCTCAATGTGGCCATCGCCGGCATCGTGCTGCCGTTCGTCTGCGGCCTGTTGTACCTGAAGCTGAACGATGTCAGCACCCACGAAGCCGTGTTTGTTGCCGCCGCCATGGTCGCCACCAGCGTCGGCATCACGGCGCGAGTGCTGCAGGATCTGCAGGTGCTGAAGAGCCGCGCGGCCCAGATCATTCTGGGCGCCGCCGTGTTCGACGACATTCTGGGCATGGTCCTGCTGGCGATTGTGGTCAGCATCTCGTCCGGTACCGGCGTGCATTGGGTGCACCTGGGGGTGGTGGTTGCCGAAGCAGTCGGCTTCGCCGTGTTCATGATTTACTTCGGCCCACGAGTGGTCAGGCGTATGCGGCCCGGCCTGCAACAGCTCTCCACCCGTGATGCGCCCCTGATCCTGGCGCTCTCGACTTGCCTGCTGTTGTCGGTGGCGGCGACGAAAATCGGCATGGCCGCTATCATCGGCGCATTTTTTGCCGGACTGATCTTCGCCGACTACTCGCCGGAATGGGGCTTGCGGCCGCGGGTTTACGGCATTAACGAATTCCTCGCGCCGTTTTTCTTCTTCACCATGGGAGCGCGGCTCGATATCCGCGTCTTCCGCGGAAACGTGTTTGTGGTTGCGGTGATCATCTCGCTGCTGGCGCTGATCAGCAAAGTCGTTGGTTGCGGGCTGCCTATGCTGAAAGAGGGCTGGCGCAACGCCCTGAAGGTAGGAGTGGGAATGACGCCGCGCGGCGAAGTTGCGCTCATCATCGCGCTGATTGGATTGCAGATGAACATGGTCTCGCAGCGCGCTTATGCGATCGTGATTTTTATGACCGGAGTGACTACGCTGGTGCCGCCGCCGCTGTTGCACTACCTGTTCCGCGACGAAACTCCTGCCCATCCCGAGGTCATCGCGCCGGAAGAAGAACGAGTGCAGATGGGGTAGCAACCAGCAGTCAGCCGTCAAAAACCTACCTGCGACTTCGTCCTGGGCTAAACTGAATCGTCCCCCAGAGCGAGACGGGGCGCGCCAACGCCGATATTGACTTGCAGGAGGGTTGCATGGCAGGAGTGGAAGGCCGGATTGCACTGGTTACCGGAGCCTCGCAAGGAATTGGCCGCGCGTGCGCGTCGCTTCTCGCCGCCTCCGGAGCGAAGCTGGCGCTGTGCGCACGCAATCAGCAGAAGCTTGAGGAGTTGGCCGCCGAGATCAAGGAACAAGGCGGCGAGGCCGAAGCATTTCCTCTCGACGTGAGCAATGAAGAGGCGATCAAGGCGGTTGTGAAGTCGGTGATCGCGCGCTTCGGCAAACTCGACGTTCTGGTCAATAACGCCGGCATTACCCGCGACCAGCTCGTCGTGCGCATGAAGCGCGCCGACTGGGACGACGTAATCACGACGAACCTGACCGCACCGTTCCTGCTCATTCAGGCTGCAATCGGCTCCATGCTCAAGCAGCGCTGGGGCCGCATCATCAATATCACCAGCATCTTCGGACAAATCGGACAAGTCGGCCAAGCCAACTACTCGTCGTCGAAGGCGGGTTTGATCGGCCTGACCATGGCCGTGGCGCGCGAGGTTGGCTCGCGCAACATCAGCGTGAATGCGGTCGCGCCCGGGTTTATCGAGACGGCGATGACCGAGGCGCTTCCCGCTGAGTTGAAAGAGAACATTCTGAAGAGCATCCCGCTGGGCCGGCCGGGCAGCAACATGGACGTCGCCCACGCGGTGAAATTCCTGGCCTCCGAGGAGGCGGGTTATATCACCGGGCACGTGCTGAACGTCAACGGCGGCATCCTGATGGGGTAGGGGCCGCCGGCGACCACGAATTTGTCCATTTCCTGGCCACTCCATGTCCAGAAACTGTACCCAGCTTCCTGCCCAGTACCATAACGGCAGGCGATAAACCGCCTAACTCCATTTTTCTGCTCGGCTTAGCTTTCCACAGGCTGGCCCCTGTTTCTGGTAACACATCTGCAGTTACTTGGATCATCACCGTTCATTACTCGGCCAACGCTCTGGGAAGAGCCGGTGATGCATTGTTTGCTCCAGCCCTGGTGAGAGCTATGGGACTGAGAATGGCGGAGCTTTATCTTGGAGGGCGGCGGCTTCTGCGGGACAAGTCGGACCACTTACGTATGGAAGTCAGCGATTTCACCGCACCGGTGACTGAAGCCAAGGAAAAATCCTGGCTGGCTGCGTACACCCGCTCCCGGCACGAACAACAGGTCGCCAATCAACTGGAACGGAAGAACCTGGAACATCTGTTTCCGACGTATGAGCGCGTGGCTCGCTGGTCGGACCGCGTGAAGCGTTCCCGCGCTCCCCTTTTTCCGGGTTACGTGTTCGTTCACGTTGCGGACTCCGAGCAAGTGAGGGTCCTGCAAACCTCCGGTGTTGTTAGCCTGGTTTCGCGCGCCGGGCAAGCCGTCACCTTATTGCCGGATGAGATTGAGCGACTGCGGACCTGTTGCTTGCGCGCCCGCGACGTCGAGCCGCATCCCTATCTAAGAATTGGACACCGGGTGCGCGTTAAGCACGGTCCATTCGCCGGCTGGGAAGGCACGCTGGTGGAAAAACAGAATTCCCGCCGCCTGGTCATCACCATCGAGCAGATCATGAAGGCGGTCGCCGTGAACATCGACGGCGCAGACGTGGAGCCCATCAACTAGCGTCCGCTTTCGGTCGGTTCCAAGGAACAGAGTCCGACTCGCCACATCTTCGTCCGCTCTCTTTACACCGAATCCCATGGCCACATCCGTCCGTGCCGCAACAACAATTCAACTACCGCATGTGACGGCCGCAGACTGGGGCAGCTATGCTGTGCGCTGCCTCGCTGGCGGCGAAAGGCTCTTCGACGCTGTTGTTGTAGCCGCGGCGGTCTATACCGCCGAAACGCTTCACCTGGCGTTCCGGCGACGGCTTCCAGTGTGGCAGAGTTCCTCAGCCCGTTTCTTCTGCGCCGCTGGTTTTGCGCTGCTGTTCATCTTCTTACTCGAGCGCCATGGCGGGTACCGTCCCTGCCTGAGCCTGCTTGGCATTCGCGAAACGGAACGGGTGCTGCGAGTCACCCTCCAAACGTTTCTGGTGGCGCTGGTGACGGCCTCGCTGTGCCGGGTGTCTGTGTCCCGCATCAGCGTTGGAGTGGCACTCGTGCTGGCGCCGCTCTCGGTAATCTGGGAGAAGTGGGAATTACAGAAGCTGCTGCGCAGCTTGCGCAGCAAGGGATTTGGAACGCGGCGCGCCGTCATCCTGGGCACGGGAAGCACGGCACGCCGCATCTATACCGCACTCATCACCTCGCCGAAGCTTGGCATTGAACCGGTGGCGTTCGTAGAAGAAGGAGCTACCTGCGCTGAAATCTACGAGTGCTCGTACCGCCGCGAACATGCTGCGAAAGTCCTGCCCGGGCCGCTTAGTTCTGAACTGTTCCGCCAGCTTGGCGCCTCGGTGTTGGTGGTCGCCGATCCGGCCCTTGACCGGGAGACCATGCTGCTAACCATGAACGAGGCCTCGCAGATGGGCACGCAAACCTATTTCGCGACCGAGGAGTTTCTCGATCCCGGACAGCGCATGGACTATACCGAGATCGACGGAATCCTGCTCGCCCATCCTTACGAAGACTCTCCGCGTCTCTGGTACGAACTCGGGAAGCGAACTCTCGACGTTGCGATTGCAAGCATCGTCCTTATTCCGTTCGCGCTGCTTGCACCCGTTATCGCAATCCTGATCAAGAGCACTTCGTCCGGCCCGGTGCTGTTCCGGCAACAGCGTGCAGGCAAAGGCGGACGCCTGTTCACCATGTACAAGTTTCGGACGATGTATCAGGAAGTTCCCAGCTATGGGTACTCGCCCAAACGTGACGGCGACCCCAGGGTGACGGGCATCGGACGTTTTCTGCGCCGGACCAGCTTTGATGAGATACCGCAGCTCATCAATGTACTGCTCGGACATATGTCGCTGGTCGGGCCGCGTCCCGAGATGCCGTTCATCGTCGAACAATACAACACCCTGCAGCGCCAAAGATTATCGGTGAAGCCCGGCATGACCGGGCTGTGGCAGATCAGCGCAGACCGCGCCTTTCTGATTCACGAAAATCTCGAATATGACCTCTATTACGCGCGCCACCGCAGCATTTTTCTGGACATAGCTATCATGCTGCACACCTGCCTGGTCGCCGCGCGCGGTGTTTGAAGTGATTCTTCCGTCGGACGTTCCAATTCGATCGCCGGCCCGGTGCGAGCAGCGCCTGTATTACAACTCCGCAGCCAACCCACCCAGCCGCGAACTTTTGGTGCCCGAACTCTGGCGCATGTTGCGCCGGCGCCGGGTTGCGATCGCCGGTTGCACGTGCGTCTGTCTTCTGCTGAGCATCGCGTACGTGCTGATCAAGAGCTCCAGGTATGAAGCAACTGCCAGCATTGAAGTCAGCCCTGCAGGCACGAATTCGATGGGTCTAGACGAGACGGCCTCGCGCGTGCTGAATCCTTCTGATCCGACAATTCAGTTGCAAAGCGCGGTGACCGTCCTCGAAAGCAGCACGGTCGCTCTCGCCGTGATGCAGCAGACCAAGCTGGCGGAGCGCGAGGACTTCGCCGGCCGCTGGACGCAGCCCGCAGGTACGGATGTCACCGGCTTGACGCCGAAGGCGCGCGATCACCTGCTGCTCCGGTTCCAGAAAAACCTGAAGGTTGAAGTCGTCCCCAAGACCGACATTATTACTGTCCAATTTCGCGCGAAGGACCCGGTGCTGGCCGCCGAAGTGGTCAACGCCACGGTGAGCAGCTACACCGAGCGCAATTTCCGCAGCAGCTACGATTCGGCGGCGCAGGTTTCGAATTGGCTGTCGGCGCAGATGGAGGACCTCAAGCTCAAGGCCAACCAGGCGCAGGAAAAACTGGCTGCGCTGCAGAAGCGCCGGGGGCTCATCGGCGTCGACGAAACCGACAACATCGTCACCGACAAGCTGAAGGACCTGAACGAGCAGCTTACCGCAGCGGAATCCGACCGCATCGTCAAGGAAGCCCGCTACCGCATCGCCGGTTCCGGCAATCCTGAACTGATCGCCTCCACCATTCCGGAACCCACGCTCCAGGTATTGCGTACGCAGCAGGCGCAACTCCGGGTGGACTATGCCAAGCTCAGCACCAAGTTCGGCGACGGATATCCCAAGCTGGCCGAGCTCGGCAGCCAGATGGCGCAAGTCGACAGCGCCATCAATGCGGAGCTGAAGAACCTCTCCGAGCGCTACAGGAATGAGTACCTGGCGGCCGCAAACGCGGAAAAGATGTTGCAAGGGAAGTTCGAAGAGCAGAAGCAGAAGGCCTACGCGATCAGCGAGGGTGCGGCCCAGTATGCCATCCTTAAGCATGAAGTGGAGACCTCGCAGGACCTCTACCAGACCTTACAACTGAAGTTGCAACAGGCAGGGATTGTCGCCGGCCTCGCGTCGGCCAATATCGGAGTCGTCGAAGCCGGGCAGGTGCCCTCCGAGCCCGTCGATCCCAATCCGCTCCTGGACCTTCCCCTGGGATTTGGCGCCGGATTGACTCTCGGCGTGCTGTCGGCATTGACGCTGGAGATGCTGGACAACACGATTCGCGATGCCGAAGACGTGCAGGCGCTAACTGGACTACCGGTGTTGGCGGAGATTCCGCAGATCGCCGCTCCGATTCGCCACCTGCGAAGCCGGCTGCTCGGCAAGAGCGAAGACACCGCGCTCCGTCTGGTCGCGCATGGAGAACCGCTATCGCCCGCCGCTGAGTCCTACCGCAGCTTGCGCACCTCGCTGCAGGTTTCTTCCGGCGAGCGGCCGCGGGTGCTGGCGGTGACGAGCTCCGTGCCTTCGGAGGGAAAATCGCTTACCTCGATCAATTGTGCCGTGGTACTGGCCCAACAGGGGGCCAAGGTGCTGCTGGTGGATGCCGACCTGCGGCAGCCTTCGATCCAAAACGTTTTGAATGTTGCGCTGGAGCCTGGGCTTTCCGAAATGCTTTCTGGTTCGCCATCGGAGAAAGCCGAAGTGCAGTCCCAGGTACTGCCGAATCTCAGCGTAGTGACGGCCGGCGGGGAGTGTCCTTGTCCTGCCGAGCTGTTTGCCGGCGACGCCATGATCTCGCTGCTTGCCGGCTGGCGTGCTCGTTTCGATTATGTGGTGCTCGACACTCCACCGGTCTCGATTTTTACCGACGCGGTCGTACTGGGTAGTCAGGCCGATGCCGTGCTGCTGGTTGCCCGCTACGGCCTCACTACGAAATATGCGCTGCGACACGCGGCCGAATTACTGGGACGCGCCAACGGGAACGTCGCCGGCGTGGTGCTCAATGCGATCGATCGCAGGTATGAGGCTTCGTATTACCACGCCTATGGCGCGGGATTGCGATGGAAAGCCCCGCGTGCCGCTGAATAGCCGGGCACGCACGTCAAGAACCAAGGCTGACTCAAGGCTCATGGACATCACAACGCGCTTAGATTTTCGAAGAACTCCGTTTCTCTCCCGGGCAATGGCTCTCGCCTGCCTCGTCGCGCTCTGCGCCGCGACCGCACTATTGGCCCAATCGCGAGACGCGGCAACAACGCTGCAACCGCTTCCCGGCGCTCCCGCCGGCGCCACTCCTTCGGTGCCGGTTGGACCGCCGCCGCAGATCGATTCCGGCGCTGCCTTGCTGCTGGATACGGGTGACCTGCTGGATATTCGGGTCTTCGACACGCCCGAGCTTTCTGGCAGAGTTCGCGTGGATGAAAACGGCGAGATCACACTTCCCATCGGTGGTGCGGTGACGGCCAGAGGGTTGACCGCCGAGCAGGTGCGGATCGCGATTGAGGAGCGCTTGCGACAGCGGCATATCCTCCGCGATCCGCACGTGGAAGTTCTGGTCGACGAGTTCGCCACCCAGGGCGTGACCGTCGCCGGCGAGGTGAAGACGCCCGGCATCTATCCCTGGTCGGGCAAACATACCGTTCTCGACTTTATCTCCGCCGCCGGCGGCCTCACGCCCACCGCGTCGCGAACCGTGACCATCAGCCGCAAGGACCGCGAGCAGGTCATCACCTTTCAACTGAGCAACTCTTTGCAAACTCCTAGTGGGGCTGATCTCGAAGCCCGGCCGGGAGACCGTATTCTGGTCACGCGCGCCGGCGTGGTCTACGTGGTGGGCGACGTGGGCCGTCCTGGCGGCTATCTCATTGACGACAACCAGACCGTGACGGTCCTGAAAGCGCTGGCCCTCGCTCAGGGCATGAACAAGACCGCCAGGTACGACGCAAAACTCATACGCAGCACGCCGTCCGGACGAACGGAAGCCGACTTACCGCTTAAGAAAATTCTCGCCAATCAGGCTGCCGATCCCAAGCTTCAGGATGGAGACATTCTCTTCGTGCCGGTCAGCGGCGGCAAACAATTCGCTGATAAAGGCGTCACCGCCATTCTGCAAACTGCGGTAGGAGTTGTGATCTACGGGAGACTATGACTCACGGACAAAGTAAGGCCCAAGCGCGGGGGCTTTGGATCGCCTTCTTCGGCCCCGACGGCGTAGGCAAGTCGGCGGTGATCGAACGCTTGCAGGGGAGCGTGGGCGGGGCGTTCTCCGGCGGCCGGTGCTTCCATTTTCGGCCCAGGTTTGGAAGGCGCAGCGATCGCGCGCCTGTCACTGAACCTCACGCCCAGCGTGCGCGTGGACTGATCATCTCGATTTCCAAGCTCATCTACTGGCTGCTGGACTGCTGGTTCGGCTACCTCGCCCTGATTGGTCCAAGCCTGCAACGCTCCGGGCTGGTGGTCTTCGACCGATATCTTCCTGACCTGCTCGTCGATCCCATGCGCTACCGCTTGCCCGCGAGCGCGAACAGTTTTGCCGCAAAACTCGCGAAGCTGGCGCCGCAACCCGATCTCTACATTCTGCTCGATGCTCCTGCTGAGACCGTACGCCGGCGGAAGCAGGAGATCTCCTTGCCGGAAGCGCAGCGCCAACGGATTGCTTATCTGAAGCTTTTCAAGTCACTGCCCAACACCCTCGTGGTCGCCGCAGATTGTCCGGTCGAGGACATCGCGCAGCACCTGGCCACGGCGATTTCCAGCTTCATCCCCAATCTTCCCGCTTCGCAAAAGGCAGCGTTCGTTGCAGACGCGCGACTCAATTGAAAACATTTTCGCCGGCTTGCCGCGCCGTTCCATTGATGTCCACCCGCTGAAGTTTTTCGTCGTGCTCGGGCGCGACGGACCGCGATGGCTCGTTCCCGAGGATGGCAGCAACGTCGATCCAGCCCTGGCGAGCTGGTCACCGTATCGGTTCTCCTCGCGGCTCAAGTGGCATGTGGTCCGGCGGGCCAAGCGCGTGGGGATATTGAATCTCTTGCCTTTCGTGCATTCGCTGCAATTTCCCGATGCAAACGTCGATTGGCGAGCGCTGGGGTGGAATGCGTGTGCCGCGCCCGCCCCCCTCATCTACATCGGAAGCCCTGGACCCACGCAGAAGGTGGTCGTTCACTTGGTGGACCGCAGTTCAGGTGAGTGCGGAGGAATCGTCAAGGTACCGCTAACAAGCGGAGCGAGAGACGCGATCCTGAGCGAAGTTGCAACGCTCACCGATTTGAGCAGGCAGCAGTATAACCTTGCGCCTCGGCTGTTATTCGTTGATCGCGAGCGCGGAATCGCCACGCATCAGTTCATCCCGGGGCGGCCGGGAAGCCGGCGATTGACGCCGGAGTCTCTCGAACTGCTGCGCTCGCTGATCTCGCCGGACGAGCGCACCACGCTGGCCGCACATGCCGCGGCGCGCGAGCAAGAAGCCTTGAAATCGCTCACGACGGACCGCGACATCGAGGTGATGCGACGAGCCTTCGCCCGCATAGAAGATGACGCGCCACTGCCCGCTTGCTGGGCACACGGCGACTTCGCACCGTGGAACATCCGGCAGCGACCGGACCACTCGCCTTCACTCATCGACTGGGAAGACGCTCAACGTGGTGGCCTGCCGCTGCATGATGCCTATCATTTCCTGCACATTCAGGACTTTCTCTTCGGCGGCAAGCCCAGGCTACACACCGCCGATCTTCTGCCTTTCGGCAGGAGCCTGGGTCTGGATGAAAAGCATTGCCGGGAGCTGGAGATCGCCTATCTAACGCATGCCTATCTGCAGTGCCGCTCCCGCGGCGACGTATCGCGCTCCGAATTCCTGCTCGAGACCGTTGCCATCGCGGTTCGGGAATGTCCCGTCACTTCTCCTACACCAGCCGCGAAGAGGTTGTCGCCGAGTTTCAGCAACGCTATCGACAATTGCAAGGTCCGCGCGGAGATTTTCGAGTCGCTGGTCGCAATGCTCAACCGGCAAGCCATTCCCTACTGCGTCCTCGGTGGATACGACATCAAACCGGAAAGCAGCGCGCCCGATGTCGACATTATGCTGCGTGCGGAAGAGCGGCCTCGCATGCCGGAATTGCTGATGCGCACTGCGCGCTCCGCCGGCGCCTTGCTGGTGCAATCCATCCAGCATGAAACCACAGCGACGTATTACGTCCTCGCGCGCCTCGAAGGCGGCCGGATCGCTTACCTGGATGTGGACTGCTACAGCGACTACCGCAAGAATTCGCGGAGCTGGCTGCTCGCCGGTGATGTCGTTGCGCGGCGGCGCAAGTATCGCAGCTTCTTTATACCGTCAATTGCGGACGACTTTGCCTACTACCTGATTAAGAAAGTTCTGAAGCAATCCGTAAGCCCAAACCAACTCAAGCGACTGCAACATTTGCTGGCGAGGAACCCGTCCGAGTGTCACGCCATCATCGCGAGCTTCTGGCCGTCAAGAGCTCTCCTGCTTGAGCGGGCCATAGCAACTCAAGATGCAGCTTGGTTCTCTCAGCACTTGCCATCGTTGTACCGCGAACTTGAGAAGTCGCATCCGCTGGAGGCTTTTCGGCAGCGCTGCATGGGAAAGCTGCGCGAGCTGGCCCGCTGCCTGCGGCGAGTGGCGCGACCCACGGGCATGTGGGTCGAAGTGGCTGGAGGCCAGCCGCAGCAACAAATTCAGCTTGCTGAGGAGGTCGCGCGGCGACTGGCGCCGGCGTTCCGTCGCACACGGGTCGTGGCGCCCCGCACACCTCACACCTTATTCACTGCCGGACCCGCATTGTTATTGGCTCGCACGCGATCGACGCTGGTAGTCCGTGCAACCGGCCCTGGCTCAAGTCGATGGCGTGCGCTGGGACAACTGAGTTCCAAGCTCACCCGTAGCGCGTTGCGTCCGGACCTGGTGCTGGTTATCGAGCCAAGCGGCGCCGCCCCAGCAAATGAAGCTGAGCGCCTGGAAACTGCGGTACATCTCAGCCCTGCCGGCGATTCGGAAGAAGCGATCGCTATGGCATGCCGGGTCGTCCTGCGGCGGCTGGCAGCAAGCTTACAGCGACGGCTTGACCTGCGCGAGCCCGGCAACACCGCTTCGCCGGCCTCGGACCAGCCCGATCTCAGCCCTGCGGGGTCGGACTAGATGGCGCGCATTCTGCTTTCAGCTTATGCCTGCGAGCCTGGCCGCGGATCAGAACCGGCGGTGGGATGGGGCTGGGCGAGCGAACTGGCCCGCCTGGGACACCAGGTGACCGTGCTCACTCGCGCTGCAAACCGGCAACAAATCGAAGCAAACGCGGAGCGATCGCTGGCCGGCATTGAGTTTCTTTATTACGACTTGCCCGTTTCGATGCAGCGTCTGCGCCGCTGTCCCGGCGGCAAGCCGATCTATTACGTTTTGTGGCAGTGGTTTGCCGCTCGATACATTCGGCGGCGCTTCCCGTCGCCGCCTTTCGATGTGGTGCAGCACGTCACCTATGTCAGCGTGCGCTTCCCCAGCTTCATGGGCTCGCTGGGAATCCCTTTTTACTTCGGCCCGGTATCCGGCGGTGAAGCGGTTCCCCCGTCGCTTCGCTCCGGATTCCGGGCCGGCCAACGATGTCGCGAAGCGGTTCGCGACCTTTCCAACCGGCTCGTATCGCTGGATCCCTTCATGCGTGGGACCTTCCGGCAGGCCAGTCGCATTCTGGTCACGCGCGACACGCTTCCGCTGCTTCCGCCCAGTGTTCGTCATAAAGCTACGCGGGCGTTGGCTGTTGCGCTGCCCTCCTGCGAGCCTCCTGAATTCGTCAGACCCGCTCGTCGAGAATCGCAGTTGCGCGTTCTCTATGTCGGAAGACTGTTGGACTGGAAAGGAGTCGATATTGGGCTGCACGCGCTCAGGCTCATCCGGCAAGCGTTTCCGGACATCAGCTTCACGATTGCAGGCGACGGGCCGGCGAGGCAGCGACTGGAAGGACTCTGCCGCGAGCTCGAACTGATCGGGGCAGTGCACCGGGCCGGCTGGGTGCCGCAGGCGAAGCTTCCCGACTACTATCGCAAAGCCGACCTGCTCCTGTTTCCCAGCCTGCGCGATTCGGGAGGAATGGCAGTGCTCGAAGCACTGGCTCACGGCCTGCCCGTCATCTGCACAGATCTGGGAGGCCCTGGCCTGATCGTGAACCGAAGTTGCGGACGCGTCATCGCAGCTGGCGGACGCACACGAGAACAACTCGCTCACGATATTTCCGCCGCCCTGGTCGAGATTGTCAGTCTCCCGAAGCTGCTCGAGTCGCTGTCCTCGGGGGCAAGACTTCGGACCCGGGACTTCACCTTCGAACGACTCGTGCTATCGGTTTATCCGGCCTCGTCTGCCGTTTCAAGGATGCGGCGCGCATGACCGCGGCGCAATTGCTCCTTTTGCGTCCTCAAATTGCGGGGACCGAAACGCCTGCGCGGAAAGGCTGGGCTTGGCGCCTCTGCCGCGCGCTGCTCTTCTGCTCACTGTTTTGCATAATTTTCTTGCCGGAGTTTTCGCGTGACAATGGCCAAACGCTTTCGCCGATTTACAGCAAGGTCGCGGCAGGCTTTCGATTCATCGACCTCGTACTTCTTCTGCTGGTCTTCGGTCATGTTGCAGCTCTCGGCTGTCTGCGGGGCAAGCGATTGCGCTTTCCCAGAACGGTGGTAGCGCCCGGATTAGGGTTCCTGTTTTGTATCGCCATCGCGGTTTACTACGGACACCGGCGCGGCGGCAGCAACTTCTTCTTCGACTGGCGCGCGCTGGCGCTGGGAGTTGGCCTGTATTTCGTGTGGTCATTCTGGCTGCAGGACGGTTTCGACGTAGCCGCTGGCGCTCGCGTGTTTCTGGCGTACATGGGATGCCGTATTGTCCTGCTTTACCTGCTGTATGTCTGCGGGCAAGGCGATACCCTGGCCGGCGTTTCGATCCCCGTTTTCGATGGTCCGGTTCTTTCCTCTATCGTCTTCGCGGCGCTGCTGGCATTCGAGTCCCCCAAGCGCACCGGGACTCCGGGGAGCAAGCTGCTGTTTACCGTCCTGGTCGTAGTCTCTTATCTGCTCGTCCTGCTGTCCTTGCGGCGAACCTATTGGGGCGAGCTGGCAATCGGGACGCTCATCCTGTTGTCGCTAAGGCAGCGTCATCGACTGCGAGGCTTCGTGCTCGCGGCGGTGGCCGTGGTCGTCGCCGCCGGCGTTCTCGGCAGCTCCTTCTCCGGGCGTCTGCTCAGCCTGGATGTGACCCGCGATGACACGCAGTTCAGCGCCGATAATGCGGACCACGTTCACGATCTGATGGACGCCTGGTACGAGGTGCACCGGTCACCGATCATGGGCATCGGCGTCGGGACCACGTATCCCACCTGGCAGATTCGAAACTGGAAGCTGGACTCGGTCATGGTGCACAACGCTCCGCTGCATGTCTGGCTGAAGTATGGCATCGCGGGACTGGCTTGTTATCTGTGGTTCCATCTCGCTCTGCTGAAGTGGCTGCTTCGCAATTCAAGATCAGCGGCATCGGACAACCGAGTCTTCCTGCGGGCGGCCTTTGCCTATCTGACAGCTCAGTTCGTGATGACGTTGGGCTTCGCACCCTGGCCTTATTCGGAATTGCAGTTGACCACCCTGATGTCGTTCATTCTCGCCGCGGCTGTTGCGGCGGAAAATCGCCCAGTTCGTATCGCGGCGCGTTCCTATATTCCCGTGACCAGCGCATGAAGCTTCCCTCGTTGTCCGTAATCACTCCGTCCTACAACAGCGCCGAGTTCATTGAGGATGCGTTGTTTAGCGTCGCGCGCCAGCAAGGCGTCGCGGTGGAGCACATCGTGGTCGACGGCGCCTCCCGCGACAACACCGTTGCTATTCTGAAGCGCCATCCCGGCGTGCAATGGATTTCCGAGCGTGACAACGGCCAGTCCGATGCCATCAACAAGGGTTTCTTAAGGGCGACCGGCGACCTCGTCGGCTGGCTTAACGCGGATGACTACTATCTTCCTGGCGGACTGGAGGCGATCGCGCGAACTGGACATGCATCCCCCGAGGCCGATGTGATCTATGGCGACTGCGTCTTTGTCGATCGCGCGGGCCGGATGCTACGCTCCAAGGTCGAACACGACTTCGATTCTTCGGTACTGATGTATTTCGGCTGTTACATTCCTTCCACCTCCACATTTTTCCGCCGCCGCGTCCTCGAGTCGGAGTTCCTGCTCGATTGCGACTACCGCGTCTGCATGGACTTCGAATACTTCGCGCGCCTGGCCCATGCCGGTTTCAGGTTTCGTTATGTGCCACGCGTGATTGCCGCCTTTCGCTGGCATGGCAGCAACGTGAGCATCATGAATCGCGACCGGCGCGCGGAAGAACGGCGGCAGGTACAGAGACGTTTCGGCAGCGGCCGGCATTCCGAAACCGCCCTTCACCTGCTCAGCTACGCGCATCGCGCCAAGCGGGTCATGCACAAGGCCGTCAGCGGCAATCTCACGCGCGAGCTTCGCTTGCGCCAAATGATCGGCTGCAACACTTCCTGGCTCCAGAACGAGGCGGGCCGGCAGACATGCACAAGATTAGCGTGCTTGTAATCCATAATCGCTATCTGCAATCGGCCGGGGAAGACGCTGCCGTTCGCGCTGAGGTTGACCAGTTGCGCCGCGCCGGTCATCGCGTCATCACCTACACTCGAGACAACACAGAAATCGCCGATTACGGATCGCTTCGGAAAGCCTCGTTATCGTTCAGGACGACATGGAACCAGCAGAGCTACGCGGATATACGCGCCCTGCTGCGCAGCGAACGCCCCGACATCGCCCAGATCCACAATTTCTTCCCCCTCATCAGCCCGTCAGCGCACTACGCCTGCAAATCAGCCGGTGTGCCGGTGGTGCAAACCTTACACAATTACCGGCTGTTCTGTCCGGCAGCCACACTTTTTGCACGCGGCGAACGCTGCCGCCGATGCAGCCGCAGCATGACTGCCGCGATACGAAGCGGATGCTATCGGAATTCGCGGCTGCAAACTGTGACCGTCTCGGCAATGCTGGCCGCACATCGCCTGCGCGGAACGTGGAATCGCTGCGTTGACGCATACCTGACGCCCAGCCACTTCTGTCGCGACTACTTCATCGCGGCGGGGTTGCCCCCTGCCAAGATACACATCAAGCCGAATTTCCTGGCGCGCGATCCCGGCCGGCGCACTGGGCGTGGAGACTACGCGCTGTTCCTCGGCAGGCTCAGTGCGGAAAAAGGCGCCGTCGAGATGGTCCGGGCGTGGCAGCAACTCCCGGAAGTTCCGTTGCTGATCGCGGGAGATGGTCAGCTGCGGGCGGAGTTGGAACAGGCAGTTAGCCGCGCGCACGGACGCATCAAGCTGCTTGGCCAACTCGACGCACAACAAACGATGTCGTGGATCAAGCGCGCCCGCTTCCTGGTCTTCCCCAGCCGCTGGTACGAGCCTTTTGGCATGGCGCTGCTGGAGGCGGTAGCCTGCGGTGTTCCTGCCGTTGCCACGCGCATCGGCGCGATCCCCGAGCTGGTAGCCGACCGCGAGACCGGGCTTCTCTTCGATCCGGACAACTTCGATCAACTGGTCGAGCGGGTCCGCTGGGCCTGGTCACATCCTGACGACATGGAACAGTTCGGCAGCGCGGCCCGCCGGCTCTACTTGCAGAAGTTCACCGCCGAAAGGAGCTACGAGGCGCTGATGAGTGTCTGCCGCGGCCTGCTCGACCGAACCGGTGAAAGTCCGCTGAAGAACGGCTAATGAAGCGGTTTTGTCTGCTTTCGATTTCGATCTTGCTCCTGCTGGAGCTCCCGCCGGGCGCCCTGGGTCAAAGTCTCGCACCGCTCGCGGACAACGACCGAGCGTCGCGACTAAGCGGTGTGGCCGAAACCGTGGACTCGGCCTCGAGTTTCGCCCCCGTCGCTGCCCTGCTCGATAGCTCGGTCGATCGCAGTGTTCATGCGGATATGCTGGAGCTGTCAGCGGGCCCTCCCGATGTCGATCTACTGCCTTCGGCCTCCAACCGCCCGCCGTTCCCTCAGTCCCAGTCCAGTTCATCGTCGCCAAGTCCCGCACCGGCCGGTCCCGCGCCGCAAATCTGCGCCGTGCCCGAGAGCGCCGCTTCGGCAGGGTCGGCCGCCGATGAGTTCGCTGTCTCGCCGCCGATTGAGCTGCGCTCCCTGCTCCAAGACCGTGAGGGCGAGAGCAATTGGTCAAGCCGCAGTCCGTTCGTCCTCGGCGAACGCAAGGCCTCACGCGCGCATTGGCGGGCACGCGAGGAAATCAATCAGCGCCGCACACACGAACTGCAGGCCGACTTACGCAAGCAATGCCGTGAAGCACTCTCGAGTTATTCAGATTGCAAACTGGCGTTCAAGCAACGGCAATCAAGCCGCAGCAGCTACAGCCGTAGGCAGCTCGGCGACCTGCAAGATCAGACGCCTCGGCATTAAGCGGCGCCATACCACTCTTTCATCGCTTCGTTTTTGTAATTCCAATTCATCGCACTGAGGGGCATTCATCATGAACTCAGCAACTCGTGTATTAGTCACCGGAGCCGGCGGCTTCATCGGCCATCATCTCGTCAAACGCCTCAAGGCAGAAGGATATTGGGTGCGCGGCGTCGACATTAAGCAGCCGGAGTTCGAACCTACGGCAGCCGACGAATTCCAGCTTCTCGACCTTCGCTTCTGGCACAACACCCTGCAGGCCACCACGCACATCAACCAGGTTTACAATCTCGCCGCCGACATGGGGGGCATCGGATATATCACAACCAAGCTCGCGGACATCGCGCGCAATAACATCCTCATCAACGCCCACATGCTCGAGGCCGCGCGCCTGAACGGCGTCAAGCGCTATCTCTATTCTTCTTCGGCCTGCGTCTATGCGGGCTCGAAACAGAATGTCGCCGACGTTACTCCGCTGAAGGAAGAGGACGCCTATCCCGCCGATCCCGAGCCCGGATACGGATGGGAGAAGCTGTTTACCGAGCAGCTTTGCAGCTACTACCAGCACGACTACGGTTTCGAGACCCGCACCGTGCGCTTCCACAACGTGTATGGGCCGCTGGGCACCTACGAAGGCGGTAAAGAGAAGGCGCCGGGCGCGATCTGCCGCAAAGTGGCGCTGGCCGAGCCTGATGGTTCGATCGACATCTGGGGTGACGGGTTGCAAACCCGATCGTTCATGTTCATTGAGGATTGCGTCGAAGGCCTGCTGCGGCTGATGGCCAGTCCTTATCGCGATCCGCTGAACCTTGGCACCGAGGAGATGGTGAGCGTCGACCAGTTGGTGGACCTGGTGTGCGGCATTGCGGACAAGAAGTTGCGCAAGCGCCACGAGCTCTATCGGCCGCAGGGGGTGCGTGGCCGCAACAGCGACAATTCGCGGCTGCGGACCGTGCTCGGCTGGGAGCCGCGAACTCCGCTTCGCAGCGGACTGGAGATCACCTACCGCTGGATCGAAGCAGAGCTGCGCAACGCCGGCCGGCTGCAACCGGCGCTGGCCTATGCCTCCGATTGAGGCAGCGTCGCCGGCCCGCGTCAACATCCTGGGCGTAGGCGTCAGCGCCATCGACATGTACCAGGCGCTGCGCCGCTGCGAGCATCTGATTGACGAGCGAGGCCGGGGTTACATCTGCGTCACCGGCGTGCATGGCATCATGGAAGCGCAGCGCGACCCCGGCTTTCGCCGCATCTTGAACCGCTCCTTCCTGTGCACGCCCGACGGCATGCCGACGGTCTGGATCGGGCGCCTGCGCGGTTACTCTGCCATGCGCCGCGTCTATGGTCCCGACCTCATGCTGGAGATGTGCCGAGGCTCCGTGCGCTGCGGCTACCGCCATTTCCTATATGGCGGCGCTCCGGGCACGGTCGAAAAACTGGCGCGGCGTCTGGAATCGCTGGTTCCGGGTATTCAAATCGTCGGCGCCTACATGCCGCCCTTTCGTCCGCTTTCGCCGGCAGAGGAAGACGAACTGGTCGCACGCATCGCCGGCGCTCATCCTGACATTGTCTGGGTGGGGCTCAGCACTCCTAAGCAGGAGCGCTTCATGGCGCAGATGATTGAGCGCCTCGACACTCGCCTCATGATCGGAGTGGGCGCGGCCTTCGACATCCACGCGCAATTGCTGCCGGATGCGCCGAACTGGATGAAGAGCTGCTGCCTGCAATGGCTCTATCGTCTGCTGAAGGAACCGCGCCGGCTCTGGCGGCGTTACCTGTATAACAACCCAAGATTTGTTTGGCAGATCTTCCTGCAACTTACTGGCATGAGGAAATTTGAAGTGGAACATTCGTAGTCCCGCATCGCGAGCGCAAACAGCGTAGCCAGGAGCTTAGATCTCCTGGACCTCCTCTTGAGGCGGACTGCACCGACGGTCCGCCTTTTTTCGTTTTTGAACATGCCGCATGTGACGAGCATCACTGCCCGTTTCTTGCAGAACAGCGAGCATTACTTCTTTGGTTCGCTGATCGGAAGCAAGCTTGCTCCCGCCCTGGAGCAAGTCGTTCAGCGGTCCTCGCCCGTGGTAGGTTCTCGGCTCCCGAAACTGCTCTCAGTTTTCGAACGTCACGATCCCTCGAGCAATTCATCGTGCTACGGAAAGGCAGGTGTGCGCCTTGGAGCAGAACCGAATCCTTGTTATCGATATCGATCCTGTTATTCGCTCCGGCATCTGCGGCTTTCTTCGCGATCATGGTTTCCACGTCGCCGAAGCGGCGAATTGCCGCGATGCGCAGACTCAGCTTCATCGATTCCGGCCCAGCGCCGTGGTTCTGGATCTCTACCTCCCCAACGGCGACGTTCCGCAGTTGCTGCGCGAGTCGAAGCAAATGGACCCCAGAGTCCCGGTGTTGTTGCTCGCCGGCCAACTGCGGGCCGGTTTGGCGCTGCATGCCATCCCGGAGGGTGCCGACGAGATCTTGCGCAAGCCACTGGACCTGACTGAGCTCCACACGGTGCTGGCGCGTCTGCTGCGACGATCGAAGTCGCCGCGCTCCCTCGGCCCGTCCGCCTCGGAGACCGGGCGCGAGGTGCTCGATCCCTTCCTCGGCACAAGCCCTGCAATCGTTCGGCTGGGCAAAATCAGCAGTCGCGTGGTGGCAACCCAGAGCCCGGTTTTGATCCAGGGAGAGACCGGCACGGGCAAGGGCGTGCTTGCCAGGTGGATCCATGAAAACGGGCCCCGCGCCAGGCGGCCCTTTCTGGATTTGAATTGCGCCGGGCTTTCGCGCGAGCTGCTGGAGTCGGAGCTCTTCGGCCATCAGAAGGGCGCCTTCACCGGCGCCGTCTATTCGAAACCGGGACTGTTGGAGGTGGCCGATGGAGGCACGGTTTTCCTGGATGAAATCGGCGACATGGAACTGCAGGTGCAATCGAAGCTCCTGAAGGTGCTCGAGGAGCGCGTCTTCCGCCGCTTGGGTGACGTGCGCGATCGCGCTGTCGACATGCGCTTGATCTCCGCAACCCATCGCGAACTGCAGGAATCGGTGTGCCAGCAGAAGTTCCGCAGCGACCTGTATTTTCGCGTCAACATCGTTCTCCTGAAGACGCCGGCTCTGCGCGAGCGGGTGGAAGATATCGCGCCGCTATCGCAGTACCTGCTGCGCAGCATTACCCGCCACTGGGGACGGCCCGAGATGACGATCGCAAGCTCCGCTATGAAGGCTTTGCAAAGCTACGCCTGGCCGGGAAATATTCGTGAGCTGCGCAATGTTCTGGAGCGTGCAGTGCTGGTCGCCGAGTCCGAAGTGCTAGGCGTCGAACACCTGCAATTTCAGACGGCCACGCCCCCCGGCATTTTTACCGCTGGCGCGTACGGCACTCTGAAGCAGATGGAGCGCGCCTACATCCACCACATTTTGCAGGCGGAGTGCGGTTCCATCGAACGTGCGGCGCGTCGCCTCGGTATACCTCGCAGCTCGCTTTACAACAAAATGCGGAGGTTTGAAATTCCGCAGGGCACGGGACGGCTCTGTTCTGAGCTGGCAGTGGGAGCGGCCGATTGAGCTGCGTCGGCCGTAGTGCGCCATTTTGACTCATGGCAGCGAACTACCGCCTCGGCCAACCCCGCGCGGCGCGCTTTCTTCTTAGCGTATAGTAGTTTGCTTATGTGGGACCTTACGCGGCTTGGGGAATTCAATCGGGCGTACCATTCTGCCGACGCGGCCTGGGACCGATCACAAGCCGCCGCTGCGAATCTGCAGTTCGCCCAGGGACTGATGTTTTCCTGTCTACTGGTTACGCCTTTCTGGACTGGCATCGCACTCCTGCTGGTTCACCTGTACAGATAATCCGCAGCCCTTCCCGTCGCATGTCATCCAATCCACGCGAGTATGATGAATAATTTCGTGTTCCAACGACGAGCACGGCCATGGAGCAATTCACGAAAGAAACTCCGTGAGCTCCATGGTGAGTTCTTGAGGTAGCTGTCGATGTCCGATGCCTTTATTTGCGATGTAATCCGAACCCCTTTCGGCCGATATGGCGGCGCACTGTCCACCGTTCGCACCGATGATTTGGCGGCCATTCCGATCAGGGCTTTGCTCGATCGCAACTCCTCGCTGGATGCGAAAGCGGTTGACGACGTGATTCTCGGCTGCGCCAACCAGGCCGGCGAAGATAACCGCAACGTCGCACGCATGGCGTTGTTGCTCGCGGGCATGCCGCAGACCGTGCCCGGCACGACCGTCAACCGGCTCTGCGGCTCCAGCCTGGATGCGATTTCCATTGCGGCGCGAGCCATCAAAACCGGCGAGGCATCCGTCGTGATCGCCGGCGGCGTGGAAAGCATGTCGCGCGCCCCTTTCGTGATGGGCAAGCCGGAGGCGGCTTTTTCCCGCGCCATGAAAATGGAAGACACCACGCTCGGATGGCGCTTCGTCAATCCCCTGATGAAGCAGCTTTACGGGACGGACTCGATGGCGGAGACCGGCGAGAATGTCGCCGAGGAGTTCAAGATTTGTCGCCAGGACCAGGACGCCTTCGCCTATCGCAGCCAGCAGCGCGCCGCAGCGGCGATGCAAAGCGGCAGATTGGCGGAAGAAATCACGCCAGTCACGATCGCGTCGCGCAAGGGGCCGCCGATTATCATCGACAAAGATGAGCACCCGCGCCCGGAGACGACGCTGGAAGCGCTGGCTGCGCTGAAGCCCATCGTGAGGCCCAGCGGCACAATCACCGCTGGCAATGCATCCGGTGTGAACGATGGAGCGTGCGCAGTCTTGCTGGCATCAGAAGATGCTGCCCGGCGTTGGGGTCTGAAACCGAAGGCGCGCGTCATCGCCAGTGCGGTTGCAGGAGTTGCGCCGCGCATCATGGGCATGGGCCCGCTGCCTGCAACTCGAAAAGCTCTAGCGCTCGCCGGCCTCACGATCCACCACATGGACGTCATCGAATTGAACGAGGCTTTCGCATCCCAGGCGCTGGCCGTACTACGCGATCTGGGAATTGCAGATGACGCTCTGCACGTGAACCCCAATGGCGGCGCCATCGCGCTCGGCCATCCGTTGGGCGCGAGCGGGGCGCGCCTGGTGACCGCCGCGGAGTTGCAGTTGCAGCGCACCGGCGGCCGCTACGCGCTATGCACCCTGTGCATCGGAGTGGGACAAGGCATCGCGATGGTCCTTGAGCGAGTGTAGAACAGGCCCAGCTCTCACGCCGTCCACAACCGCGTCTCCACATGCCGGCGATACTCGAACGACGCCGGCAGATGCCGGACGTTGCGGCGGTAGGTAAGCTCCACGCGCGCAACCCAGAGCCCGCCTGCTGCCACCATCGCCAGCAGCGTCCAGGCCAGCCGCTTGGCCACCCGGCTTACCCGCAACTTTGGCGCGCGCCCTCGATCATTTGGCATTGGCCACGTCGTAGTCCACCATCGCTTTCACTGCGTCGTAGGGAACGCTGTTGGAAAAACCGACAATCCGGCGTCCGTTGATGAAGAACGTGGGCGTGCTGGTGACGTCCAGCTTCTGGCCCAGCGCTTCAGACTCTTTCACCCGCTTCTCGGTTTCCGGTTTGGCCGCGCAGGCCGCCACCGCGTCCGGATTCCCGCCCGCCTCTTTGACGTATCCCTTGAGCATCTGGTCAACATTTTGTTCGTTGATCTCAGCCTGATCATCGTAAACCGTCGCGATGAACTTCCACACCACATCATTGTTCTCGTCCGCCAGGCAGTCCAGGTACTTCGCGCCCGTCAGCGCCCACTTGTGGATCGACTCCAGCGGATAGTTCTGGAAGATCAACTTCGCCTTGGGCTCTTCCTGCATGAGCTTGGTGATGTTCGGTTGCGCGGCCTTGCACGCCGGACACTCCAAGTCGCCGAACTCCACAATCGTCACCGCCGCGTCTTTGGGGCCGTGTACCGGACCGTTGGCGGCCTTCAACTCCTCGCGCGTCTCCGCGAACGGATCGGCGCCGAAGGGAACCAGCTCCCCGGTAAAGGCGTACTTTTTATCGGGGGTAATGTAGAGGCGGGTCACCTGTTGTCCCTTCGGGGTGCTAAACAAGACGGTGACCTCGGTAATACTCGGGGCCTCGGCAGGCTTGATCTCTTCCACCTTCCAGCTCAGCTCCTGGTTCCATCCGAACATTTGCTTGAGGAAGGCGTTGACGGTGGCTTCGCTGGGCAACGAGCTGCTGCCCGTGCTAGTCGATGCGCTGGTCTTGGCTGCGCCGGCGTTCTGCGCGGCGGAGTTCAGTCCCGGCAGCAAAAGTCCAAAAATAAGTAGCAAAAACGCGAAACGGTTCATGGTTCCTTTCGAAAGACAGCACTTTGGCGCTTAGCTCTTGGCAGTTAACCTTCGCGCAGTCAGGACCAGCGGCTTGCGATCTCGGCTATCCCAAGGCGTTCCACAGATTGTAGAGGAAATCGTGCCTTACCGTTTGCTCACCTTCCGCATGGCCACGGTCAGGGCGAGGATCTGCCGTTCCCTGAAGACGGCACCCGGCCGCTGACCACTGCTTTCCGTGTCGAAAATTGACCCACAAGTCTGTCCGGGAAGAATGGCCGGCGAGGTGAACGGTTTGGTCCTCAGAAGCTACAATTATGACGGTTCGTGGGCGGCTACCAACCATGGCCCGCCTCCATGCCATCACCAACTCGCTCAGCTCGTCCCGTTGGCAATGCAGCGCGCGTTCTTGGCTTTCCTTCTCGTGGCTTTGACGCTGGTGGTGTACGCACCGGTGAGGCAGCACCCTTTCATTCACATCGACGACTACGGCTACGTCGTTAACAACTTCCACATCCAGTACCTGAACTGGGACACAGTCAAGTGGTCCTTCACCACCTTCCATTACTCCAACTGGGATCCGCTGACCTGGTTGTCGCACGCCCTGGACTACCACTTCTTTGGCCTCAACGCCGGTCGGCATCACGAAACCAGTCTGCTGCTGCATGGGCTGAATGCCTTGCTGCTCTTCTGGTTGCTCGCGCAGGCCACCGGCTACGCCGGGCGCAGCTTCGCGGTGGCCGCGCTGTTTGCGCTGCATCCCGCCAATGTTGAGGCGGTCGCCTGGATTGCCGAACGCAAAACCGTGCTTAGCATGGTGTTCTTCCTGCTGACGCTCATCGCTTACCGCGGGTATGCGCGCCGTCCGGCCGTGGGCCGCTATCTTGTCGTCGCCGCGCTGTTCGCGCTGGGTTTAATGTCGAAACCTCAGGTCATCACCCTGCCGTTTGTGCTGCTGCTGTGGGACTACTGGCCGCTGGGGCGAATGTTTCCATCCGGCGACTCGTCTCTCGCGGGCGAGCGGCCCGGCCACGTTGTCCCCGGCAGGAGTTTTTCCTGGCTGTTGCTCGAGAAGCTGCCGCTGCTGGCGCTCTCCGCCGCCAGTGCCTTTCTCACGATGAAAGCGCAGTGGGCGAATCGCACGCTGGGCGGCGTGAACACGTATTCCTTTGCGGTTCGCGTGAGCAGCGTCATCGTTACATATGTACGATATCTCGGCCATGCTTTCTGGCCGGCGCACCTGTCATTTTTCTATCCTCACGCGCGCAGCTCCGCGTCCGTCGGGCAGCTCGTCGCCGCCTTGCTGTTCTTGCTGCTCATCACGGGATTGGCGCTCGCCGGCTCCGGGGCCCCCGGCGGCACCCGGTTTTGGAGCGGTCGGGGTGGAGGCCGCAGTCGCCGGTACCTCGCCGTAGGGTGGCTTTGGTTCCTGGGCACGCTGGTTCCCATGATCGGGCTGATTCAACTGGGCAACGGAGCCGCCATGGCCGACCGTTTCGGCTATGTGCCCTTCGTCGGATTGTTTATCGCTGTCTGTTGGGGGGTGGCCGATTGGGCGGAACGATTACGTTTTTCCGAGATCTGGCTGCCTGCCGCCACCATCGCCATTTTGCTGTTGATGATGTTCGCCACGCGCCGCCAGCTCAGCTACTGGACCGACGATCTGACCTTATGGACGCATAGCGCCAAGGCCGTTCCTAATAACGCGATGGCCGAGAACATGATTGGCGAAACGCTGGTGGAGAGAGGGGATGCGGAGGACGCCATCACGCATTTCCGCGCCGCGGCGGCGATGGACCCGCTGTTTCCCTTTCCCCATCTCCACATCGGTGTCTACGAGGAAGAGCATCACCATCCGCGCCAGGCGATTGAGCAGTTCCAGAAAGTCATTGAGCTGACACAGAGTGCTGCCGACCACATGCCCGTCATCCGGACGAACGCTTTTGTCCACATGAGCTTTGCCTACAACCAGCTCGGCGATTACGCGGACCAACAAAAGTACTTCACTCTGGCCGCTAAGCAGCGCCAACCCTGACAAGATCGTTCCTAGACGAGTCCGGGCTGCTCTGGAGTGGCCTTACTTTGCCGCTTCGCAGGACGCACCTGTTGGCTGCTGAAGGATTCGCCGCAAGTGCCACAACTCCATTGCACTGGCGCGATCGCAATCCCATGGGAAGGGTGTTTAGGTTGCCAAACTCTCGAAAGTTCGCCCTTGCAGTTGGGGCAGGTCATGGCAACGGCGTCCGGTTCTTGCTCACGGGCAGGATCGTCGCCCTCGATTCGAGGCTGCCATCCTCGGCTATGCCCAGCACCTTTCTCGCGTGCTTCTTCGCCTTCTCTTCGGTGCGAAACCGTTTTGGCTCGGGCTGGTTGGCAGCTTCTGTCCTGAAGTTCACTTGATAGTAGGTCATATCTCTATTGTCTCACCTCGAGAGGCAAAAAAACGGACTACTTTACCGGGTGGCCAAGACCGTAGCTGCTTTGCCACCCTCGGCGGAGTTTCCTCCACTTTGCCATCTACTGTTCTTAGGGTTTTTTGAAAACCGAGCGTAAGCAGCGCGGTGTAGAATGAGTGCCGCCTCCGGAGGGGCAATCGCGTGCGAATGATGCTAAAGGTTTCGATCCCGGTCGAAGCGGGTAACACGGCAGTTCGCCATGGCAGCCTGGGCACGACAATTCAACGTATCCTCGACGACCTCAAACCGGAAGCCGCCTACTTTGCCGAGGAAAACGGTCAGCGCACCGGCTACATTTTCTTTGAGATGAAGGACTCGTCGCAGTTGCCCGCCATCGCCGAACCCTGGTTCCTGGCCTTCAACGCCACGCTGACCGTACGTCCCGCGATGAATCCAAAGGATCTCGCCGCCGCCGCTCCCGGCATCGAGAAAGCGGCGAAGGTATACGGCCGGGGCGTCGGCGCGTAGCCCGACGGCAACCTTCGCTGGTCTGGCCCCTGGCATGGATCCGCCTCTCGTCTCCGCGACCGGCCCAACTCGTTCACGCAATCCCCTCATTTGCGGGTTCCGCTGCACGCACGATCTCGACGCTTGAGGTGATAGGGAACGCTGGAATCAGCGAGCGATACACGGGACACTTCTGCGCATAGACGCCGTGCACGCGTTCCACGGTCTGGCGCACCGCGTCGGGATCCTCGGCGCGCAACGTGTGGCTGATGTGCACGCGCTTGATCACCAGGACGCCATCCTCGTCTTCCACTTCGCCGCGCACCTCACAGCTCATGCGGCCGCCGTCGACTTCGATCTTGCGCGCATACAGCGCGCCGGCAAAAGTGCCGAGCATTCAACCGCCGAGGCCGGCAACCACATAATCGATGGTAGCGGCGTGCGATTCGGGCAGGCGGCCCTCGTCGATGCCGTAGTGTTTAGCGATGCCGCCATGCACGCTGAACATCACCGGCTGCGGCTCGCCCGGCAGGTAGGCCCGCCGCAACGGCCCCTTGATGCGTTCGATGTGGACGTTCGATACATAGGCAACTTCGGACATGAATGCCTCCGGTGTAAAGATCGTTGTCAGTTGCCGGTTGTCAGTTGTCAGTTGTCAGTGTAACCCTCACGCGGATGCTAATCGTAGCCGAAGCCGACGTGGCCCAACTGATAGCCGATAACTGGCCACTGATAACTGGATTGAGGTTACCTTCGTAATGTCCTCTACCGATCTTTTCGGCGGCTTGGTTACGATTGGTTGCATTATAGAAAGCTGTGTTGCACCGGCGACTGGCGGCCTCCGGTTGCTGCGCTGGCGGCGTCGCCTTACTTAAGATCCGTGCGCATCTACCGCTACCTTTCCGCAACGCTGTTCCTGCTGCTTGGCCTCGGCGCCGCTCGTGCCACCGATCTCAACGTCGTTCTGCTCGACAGCGCGACCGCGCACGCCCTGCGTCACAAGCTGGTCTGCATCTTGTTTCCGGCCGGCAATCCCGCGGACCCTATCGTCACCGAGTCACGCCAGTGCCAGCGCACCGACTCCGGCGGCACAGCCACGTTCAAACTGCCCGATCCTCCGCCGGAGAAGGTTGACGTTGAGCTGGGAAGCGACGGCTTGGTAGCCTGCTACGACCCTCACACCTTTACCGTGGCCGACGCGATGAAGGTGGGCATGGTGGCGAAGAACACCTGCGGTGATGCCAACACCGACACCACGCAGACCGGTGAATTGGTCCTCTTCGGCCACCAGATGAGCGTCTGGGAGGCGCTCAAGCGCTGGGGCGACGAGTTCTGATAGAGCTTAATCAATGCTCCTAACAGCACGCCAGTCAATGTTATATAGACACCAATGTGGAACTTCGTATAGTCAAAGAGAAATCGAAGCCGCTGATCAGGTTGCATCTTTGCCTTCCTAGTACCGAGCTGTAAAGATCGCGGTGCCCCATCCCAGCCTTCTTTTGGCTAGGGTGGGATTTTCCTTCGTACGACCAGAAACCCCCACCCATGCAAAACCGGCTTGGGTGGGCTACCCGCCGGAGCCCCGCGAAGGGACGCAGCTTCAGCTGCGCCGTCACCGCTCCCTCCCCTGTCATCCCGAGCGGAGGCGGCCTGATTGCGGCCGCCGGAGTCGAGGGACCTGCGGTTCGCCGGGAGTGGAAGAAATCGGGTGCCCCATCCTCGTCGGCGCCTTTTGCCGACAGGATGGGCCCGCCATGATCT
>Ga0335073_10002111_pt1 | contig 27190 bp, 18 predicted proteins | sample Lox_Sample_22_FD_207093 | JGI IMG/M metagenome (GOLD analysis project Ga0335073, IMG submission 207093) | Soil microbial communities from Loxahatchee National Wildlife Refuge, Florida, United States - Lox_Sample_2.2 | ecosystem: Environmental > Terrestrial > Soil > Wetlands | place: USA...
CATGCTTGTGGTTGTCTGCATCGTCGTGGCGGCCACTTCTGTTTTCCTGTTGTTCAGGCGGCATGCGACCGCACGACGCAATGCCCCGCTCGGATCGGCTGGTTCAGTCGCAGTCCTGCCGTTCACAGCGAATTCCGGCGATCTCGAGGACGAATATGCCGGACTGGAGATCGCCGATGCCCTGACCGCACGCCTGAGCACCATCCCACAGCTGAATGTTCGACCGGCCAACACGGTTCGCCAGGTTGTTGGACTCGAGCCCAACCCGTCCACCGCTGCGAAAGATCTGGAGGTTCGCCTGCTGGTTAGCGGATCGCTGAGCCACACGCCCAACGGGGTCGCGGTACGCGCCCAACTGCTCGACAGCTCGACGAAAGCTGTTCTCTGGTCGGGAAGTTTCAGCACTCACGGCAATGAGTATTTCGCCACCGAAGACCAGATCGCGCAGCGACTCGCCCGCGTACTTGTACCCCAGGCGGGCGCGTCTGTGCTCAAGCCGTCTTCGGGACCTGGCACCACCAGCCTCGTAGCCTACGGCGACTTTATGAAAGCCCGATTCTTCGCCACGAGGCGAACGCGCGAGTCGCTGGCCAAAGCCGTGGCGCTTTTGAAAGACGCAACCGAGATCGACCCCGGCTACGCGCAGGCCTTCGCGGAACTCGCCGAGTGCTATGCGCTCGAGGGCTTCTATCAATTTGGCCCTCCCGGCGAGGCCTATCCGAGGGCGAGGGCAGCCGCTACCCGAGCGTTGTCGCTGGACAGCTCTCTGCTGGAGGCTCATCTCGCACTGCTTTCGATCCTCACCGACTACGACTGGGACTGGAACGGATCGAAGCGTGAGTTCAGGAGCGCCATCGCCATCGATCCGCAGGATGCGGTCGCCTATCAGTACTACGGCTATACGCTCCTTGGCATGGGACGAGGAGACGATGCGCTCGCCGCGATGCAGCAGGCGGCCCAAATCGATCCGGTCTCGCCCAGCATTCAAACCTCCATGGCCTGGGTCGACTATCTGCTGCGCCGCAATCAGCAGGCCGTGAGCCAGTGCCGGCATGTGCTCGAGTTATATCCCCGTTTTGTTCCGGCTCACCAGCTGCTTGGCCTCACCTATGAGCAGATGGGAATGAACGATCTCGCGCTCACCGAACTCCGCCACGCCGGAGCCATCGAAAACGACAGTGCCACGACTCCGCTGTCCATCGATTACGTGCTGGCCCGAGCCGGACATCACGCAGAGGCCGCGCGCGATCTCACCGAGCTGCAGGCAAGGAAAGGCGAATCGTTTGTCCCCGACTATTTTCTGGCCGTCGCATGGACGGCGGTGGGTGACCGGCAAAAGGCGGAAGCCTTCCTCGCCCGTGCATGCCAGGCGCGATCCAACTGGATCATCTTTCTTCCCTATGATCCGCGCCTCGATCCTCTGCGAAACGATGTTCAGTTCCATGATCTGTTGCAGCGGGTCGAGCAGCCGTCAATGCGCTGACTTCACTGGCTGGAACCGGAGTCGCGAAGACTGGCACGCGCGGGAGAAAACTGCTCGGCCAGTCTGGAACGCAACTCCGATGCATCCTCTGCAACAAGGCTGCACCCGCTCCGGCGCGCATCGGTGATGACGACCTGTGTCTGCCGCCGGCTCTCCTCCTCTTTACCGAGGCGCGCCTCGATCTCCGCGTTAGCCAGAAGCGCACGCATCGCCAAAACGGTCAGGTGGCTTGCCTGCGCCCGTTGACCGACCTCGAGCATGCCCCGGCTCTCAGTTAGCAGTTCGACGTCGGATATCGGAGGCGGCGATCGCGCAACCAGCAGTGCGTGGTCGATTTCCACTTCCATGCGCTGTCCCTGGTCCTGAGACCTGTCGATCAGTTGCAAAGCCCTGTGCAGTTCGGCCTCCGCGCGTTGCGGCTGGTGAAGGCGCATCATGGCCAGCGCCAGAAGGGCCCGCGCCGATGCTTCCCTGGCGGGTCGCTTCTGTTTGGCAAACTGATTTCCTGCGGTGGACAGCAGCCCAGCTGCCGCCTGCGGCTGGTTGCTTTCGAGGCTGGTGCGAGCCATCTCCACCTCCGCGTCTCCGGCGTCCATCTGGCTCGCGACCCTGGTGAGATACTCCACGGCTTCATGCTCATTCTTTCGCGCCAGTCCCAGATCGCCGCGCTCGCGGTCGACGCTGCCCAGAATCGACAACGCGAGTGCCCTCATTGCCGGATCCTGAACCTGGCTGAAGGTGGCAATCGCCCCCTCTGCTTCGTTCGCTGCCTGGTCCAGGTTCCCTTCGGCGAGGTGGATCCGCGCCAGACTCGCCAGTGCATAGCCCGCCGCTTGCTGCAGATCGATGCGCCTGGAAATCGCGAGAGCCTTCTCCTCCGCTGCGAGCGCAGCATCCGGATGTCCTTCCGCGAGGAGGTCATCTCCAAGATTATTGAGCGCCATTTGCAGACCCCAGCCGGAGTTGGATTCTGTGGCATGCTGAATGAGCTGGCGGTAGATGCCATCGGCCGTCTGATAGTCGCCCCTGTTGGAAACAATGGCGGCGAGCCCATTCAGATCGTTATCTGCTTCGAGGCGATTCCCGATCCTCTGCGCAATCCGGAGGGCTTCGCGCAGGTCCGCTTCGGCTGCCTCGGGATTACTGTCCACCTCAAAGATTCCGAGGCGGCGAAGGATGTTCGCTTCGCATTCAGGATCGTGATACTGCGCACAGATGTTGCGGGCTTCCTCGCTCTCCCGGATGGCGGCCCTTACATCAGTGCTGGCGAGACTCCCGGCATGCATGGAAAGTGCATTGGCGTAGAGCAGCACGGTGCCGCTGCGTTTGGCGCGATCCATGGCGGAGCGCGTGGACTGCGCCGCTGCGGCAAAATCGCTGCGCGCCTGAGCGGCGCGAGCTGCCGCAAGGTCGATGCGCGGGTCGCGACTGGCTGCGGTATGCAGGACGCGAAGTGCCTCCAGTGTCTGCTCGGAGCCCCGCGGGCGTCCGGCAGCAGTCTGGGCATTGGCCAACGCGAGCCCATAGTCAACGTTGTCAGGATAAAACGTGAACAGCGCCTGGTATTCGCTGATCGCCTTGTCCCAATTGCCCATTGCAGACGCGTAGCGAGCGTCGATCATCAGGCGATGTTCGCGGTCGAGCCCGCTTGACGAAACCGCGGCGAGCCTGTACTCCGCACGTGCATTGTCCTGGTATCCGCGGCGATCCCAGACCTCGGCCAGGGCAAAGTGCGCCATCGGAAACGAAGGTTCCCGATCGACGGCCGCCTGGAGATGTTTCACCGCCGCGATCAGGTCCTCATCCCGCGCGCTGTCCAGGCCCGCGATATATTCCCGCATCGCGTCCGGTGATTCAGGAGCGAGGGCCGGCAAATCGCCGTTCTGCGCCGGAGAGCCCGCAAGCTTCATCGACGCCAACACTTTGCTCCCGCAGGCTGCGGCCATGGCAAATAGCTCGTCGGACCAGCCGGTCTGAGAGAACGCGGCCATTGGCTGTCCGGTCCTGGCATCCTGGGCCACCGTATCGATGCGCACATGCGTGCGACCACCCTGCCGAGAGTCAAGCACCAGGTAGGATCCCGTTATCACGACGTCGGCGTATACATCGCGGTTCACAGCAGCCAGAACTGAAGTGGGCAGAGCGGGCGACTGATCCAGGTGCAGTTCCCTGTCCACTCGGGCAACTGCATCGCCGGAAAGCACCCGAACCCGGCCATCCGCAGCCAGATCGGTTGAGATCATCTCCGACAGCGCGGTCCCAAGCCAGCCATTTTCCTCACGGGCTCCGAGATCCCTAAAAGGGATTACCGCAATGCTTTTCCTGACGGGTTCGGCAACTATCTGCGTTCCACCCGTCTTCCCGGCCCGGAATCCGCGGAGTTTCGTCGTCAGCAGCCACCCTCCGGTCGCGGCGAGACACACCGTCACAATGAGGACCAAAGCTGCGGGTCGCCAAAAGCCGGCGGAGCGCCCCGGTGCCGATAGAAGGAGCGCGGTGGTCGCGGCGGGCTCGGACCGAACCGGAGGCATCGCCACCGTAGCCGCCTCGGCCTCATTTGTGTCCGCGAGGTACGTTTCTTCTTTCAGGAACTCGCAGGGACCGATATACCGGTATCCGACGGCCCAGCGGGTTTCGATGTAGCACGGCTGCTCGCGCGTATCGCCCAGAACGCTTCGAATGCGGGTAACCGTCCGGGTAAGCGTCTGATCGTAAACGTCTTTGCCGTCCCAGAAACGGTCCAGCAGTTCCCGGCGTGTGACGACCCGATCGCGGTTTTCAACCAGGAACGTCAGGATCAGCCATGGCTTCCGTGCGAGGTTCAGGCGCTGGCCGTTCTGCAGCAATTCCAGGTGCCGCTCATCGAGGACGAAATCACCAAGGCGGTACACGGTGGCCCCGAGGATACCAAAAAGTCAGTCCCGGAAAAATAATCCCGGAAAAAGTCCGACTTTTGTCACGATTCCCAGCCCCGCACTATTCCAGCATCTGGACGCTGATCCCCAGCCCCACATTCCGCATTCCCCGAGGGCGATCGGTCAGAAGGAGACCCCAGCGTATGTTTCATTCCTCTATGCCTCAAGGAAGAAAACCCTTGAGAAACCGCATGTTCGCAGGGCTCGTGGCGGCGGCGGTTTGCCTGCCCGCATGGGGCGCGATGCACAGTCAGAAGACCAACCTCCGATTCGAAACCTTCGATGTACCGGGGACACCCCTGGGAACCGACGTCCTCGGAGTGGAGGATATCAACGATCTGTTCGAAACCGCCGGTTACGTTCAGGTCGTGTCCGGGTACCAATATTTTGGTTGGCGGCGGGATATCAACGGAAAGGTCATCGACCTGAATAACCCGCTGAGCACCGGTTCACAACCCTACACCTACGCGGATACGCTGAACAATTGGGGAACGGTCGCGGGGTTTTTCTATGATACGGCGGCGGGCCAGTTCTCTGGTTTTGTCCTCCGGAATGATACCTGGCAAACCTACAACGTGCCGGGGACGCCGGCCAATACCGACACGACCATTTATGGGCTGAACGATTTCGGAGATTTCTGCGGCTTTTATGAGGAACCGCCCTATTCCGCGGTTGTTCCCTACGTGAATGTGGGCGGCATGATCGACACCAACTTCAATATTCCCGGCTCAACCGGCACGTATCCATACGCCATCAACGACCTGTGGGAGATCGTAGGCTCGTGGTACGACGGCACGAACACGCTGCATGGTTTTGTGCGTGAGCCGGGTGGGGCGATCCGCAGCTATGACGCGCCGGGAGCCGGCCCGCTGGGCACCTTGCTGCTGGGCATCAACGTGCGTGGGTGGATGTCCGGGCATTTCTGGGATGTGAATAGTCACGAGCATGGCTTCGTCGTTTCGCCGCGTGAAAAGTTCTATCAGATTGACGCTCCCGGCGCCGCGATGAATCTGAGCCAGGGTGGGACGGCGGGTGGCGGGATCAATGACGAAGGGGTGATGGCCGGACATTACGACCCAGCGAACGGCGGACCCGACCGGGGATACTTCGTCTGGATTCCACCCGGGCTCGACTGAGAAAAGCTCCCGACGAGGGCATATCGATGAACTTGCTCTTGCTTTGATCCGGTGCGCCTTTTCCCGGTTCGCTGATGGAACCCTTGTTGACCTGTCAGAAGGAGACCCAGAGTATGTTTCGTCCCATCGTTTCGTCGAGGCTGGTTTTTTCCGCGCCTCGTCCCGGCCAGGCCGGGGCGTGCCAGGTCCCCTTCGTCCAACAGAACCGCTCGTCACGCGAAAGCGGCCGGGTGCTCCGGCGTGGGCTCTTGCTGCTGCTCACCGCTCTGGCGTCCACGGGCTCCTTCGGTCAAAATCAGCCTACCACCGCGTCTGGCTTGCCTGAACCGGCCCGAACGCGCGCCGCTGCCGCGGCCTATGGACGGATTCCCCTCAGCTTTGAGGAGAACCAGGGGCAAACCGACCCGCAGGTCCGATATCTTGCGCATGGCCAAGGCTATGTTCTCTACCTCACCTCGGGGGAGGCGGTTCTCTCTCTCGGCCGAGGCCAGTGTGGCCCGCATTCGCCGGGCAAGTCCTGGGCGATCTCCGCTGAATCCCATCTGTGCTCCGTTCGCCAGGCCACGCTTCAGCTGCGCATGGTGGGAGCCAATCCCAGCCCGGTCATCTCCGGCGTGGATCTCCTCTCCGGCAAGAGCAACTACATGATCGGCAAGGATCCACGAGCGTGGCACACCGGGATTCCCAACTACGTAAAAGTGGCGTACCACGATATCTATCCCGGCATCGACCTCATTTACTACGGCAATCAACAACAATTGGAATTCGATCTGGTGGTCGCGCCCGGCGCCGATCCGAACCGGTTGCGATTCAAAGTCGAGGGAGCCAGGGCATTCGAGCTGAACTCCGGCGGCGATCTTGTGATCCATGTTTCCGGCGGCGACATCCGCCTGCGCAAGCCAGTGGTCTACCAGGAATGCGGCGATGGCAGACAGTCCGTGGATGGACGCTTCGTATCGAAAGGCCGCAGCGAGTTCGCCTTTGAAGTGGGGCCCTATGACCGGGCCAGGAAACTGGTCGTGGATCCCACACTCGTGTACTCCACGTTTGTCGGTGGCAGCGTTTACGACGGAGGCACTGCCATCGTCGTCGATAGCTCCGGCAACGCGTACATCGGGGGATTCACACAGTCGGCGAATTTCCCAACCGCCTCACCGTTCCAGAGCAGCGGCAACAGCTTCATCACGAAGATGAACCCCAGCGGTACCGCGCTCGTCTACTCTACGTATTTCGGAAGCACACAGACATCAACACTCCCATTCCCCTGCAGTGGGCCACAGTGCGTTGCCGGTCTGGTCGTGGATTCGGCCGGAAACGCCTATGTGACGGGGGTGACCGGCCCGGGCTTCCCAACGACGGGCCAGATTGCCGGCGCCTGCGATGCCAACTGCCAGACCAATGGCGGCGCATTCGTGGCCAAAATCAATGCTTCGGGCTCCGCGCTGGATTACGCGAGCCTTATCGGTGGCGCGATAGGCAGCGCCATCGCGGTGGACTCAGCAGGCAATGCGTACGTTACCGGCGCCGTATGGGAGCCGGCAGATTTTCCCACGGTCGATGCTTATCAGCCCACCTTCGGCGGAGGCGGCACCGTGGGGCTTGATGCGTTCCTGCTGAAGGTGAATCCCTCCGGATCGGCCCTCGTCTATTCCACCTTCCTCGGCGGCAGCGGGGACGATCAGGCATCAGGGGTCGCGGTCGACGCTTCCGGGAACGTCATTGTTGCCGGGAATACCGACTCCCCCAATTTCCCAACGCTCAACCCCGTCGCCGGAGCCTGCGTCGGCACCTGTGGAACAGGACAAAACCAGGATCTCTTCCTTACCGAATTCAACCCCGCCGGATCTGCCCTGATCTATTCCACACTGATTGGCGGCAGCGGCGACGATACGACCGCCGGGACCATTGCCAACCTCGAAGGCGGAACCTCCTGGGGCGGCAGCCTAGCCCTCGACAGCACGGGCAACGCGTACCTCACCGGAGACACCCAGATCAGCATCTCCACCATGGCGTCGAACAACTTTCCTGTCACCTCAGGCGCGCTGCAGACGAGTTCAAATTGCTCGTCGACAGTGTCGAGCTGCTCCGATGGCTTTGTGACCAAAGTGAATGCCGCCGGGTCCGCTCTTGCCTACTCCACCTTCATTGGATCGGATCCAAACGGCGCCAATGGAAGCTTCCCCGCCGGAATTGCTGTGGACAGCGCAGGCGACGCGGCTATTGTCGGCGCGTTCCCTGGACTTGCCTTCGTTAATTCTCTGACGGCGCCTGAACCGCAGCAGGTCCCATCCGTCGCCGTGCTCAATCCCTCGGGATCAGCCCTCCTGTTCTCGACCGTCTTCCAGGCACTCACAACAGCCACAACATTTGACTCCTCAGGGAACCTCTATATAACCGGCACCGCCTGCACCCTTTTCCCGGTCACGACCGGCGCATATCGGACGACCTGTACTTCAGCCAGTTCGAGCGAGGGCAACGCCTTTATCTCGAAAATCTCTCTCAGCGGCAGCGGCGCCGCGCCCACTGTCACCTTCTCGCCCACCAGTCTGACCTTCCCCTCTCAGGCGGTCGGCACCGCCAGCACGGTGGAGGAGGTAACCGTATCGAACAACGGCACCGCCGATCTGAATATCTCTGCCATCTCCGTCACCGGTACCAACGCAGCTGACTTCAGCCAAACCAACACCTGTGGCTCAAGCCTGGCCGCCAGTGCAACCTGCACCATCAGCGTCACGTTCACGCCGGCGGCCACGGGCACTCGCGCCGCCTCGGTCTCGATCACAGACAACGCCGCGAACAGCCCTCAGTCCATTGGTCTCTCGGGCACGGGTGTCACTGCCGCTCCTGTCGTAAGTCTCGCGCCTGCCGTCGGACTCAGTTTCGGCTCGCAAACGGTGGGGACCACCAGCCCGGCTCAGGACATCACGCTCAGCAATACCGGCAACGCCTCCCTGAGCATCACCGGCATCAGCGTGACGGGCGCTGACGCCAGCGATTTTGCTGAAACCAACACATGCGGAACGACTGTCGCCGCAGGCTCCAGTTGCACAATCGCCGTTGCCTTTACGCCGCAAGCCACTGGCACCCTGACTGCGTCCATTTCCGTTGCTGACAACGCGGCCGGGAGTCCTCAAACGAGCACGCTCGTGGGCGCCGGCGCCGCAGCTGCCGTGCCGGGCGTGACGTTCTCGCCCACCAGCCTTACCTTCGCGTCGCAGACCGTGGGAACCACCAGCGCTGCGCAGACCGTCACCCTCAGCAACACCGGAACCGCGGCTCTGGCCATTTCCGGCATCACGCTGACCGGCAGCCACGCCTCGTCCTGGGCGCAGACCAACACCTGCGGCAGCAGCGTCGCAGCGGGAGCAAAATGCACTCTCAGCGTCACCTTTACCCCCGCTGCCGCAGGGGCGCTCACGGCGTCCATTTCTGTTGCCGACAACGCCAGTGGCAGTCCGCAGGCCGTTGCACTCTCCGGCACGGGAGCGGCAGCTGCCACTCCGGACTTTGCCGTTGCCGCCAGTCCAGCAACGCTCTCCGTGAGCCCTGGAGCCACAGGGACTTCCACCCTGACCGTGACGCCGGCGAACGGCTTCAGCCAGCAGGTCAGCTTCGGGTGCTCCGGGCTTCCGGCGCTTGCGTCCTGCAGCTTCTCACCCTCAACGGTCACTCCCACCGGGTCAGCCGCCACGACGACGCTGACCATCAGCACCACAGCATCCACGACCGCGCAAAACGAGGTTCCTTCGACGGGAGCCCAGCCGCTTCGCTGGGCTGCGAGTTTCGCCGGGCTCTTCTTCCTCGCCTCTTTGGGTGCGATCCGCAAGCGGCGTTCCCTGCAGTTGACGATGCTGGGCGCATGCGTCCTGCTGGGGACGTTGCAGGGCTGCGGTGGCGGCAGCGGCCACTCCGGCACAACAACGAATCCGGGCACTCCCGCCGGCACATCCACCGTGACCATCACGGCGACGTCCGGAAGTGGAAGCTCGGCTCTGAGTCAGACCGCGACCATTTCCTTGACCGTTCAATAGCGCGAGCGCCTGGACCCCGCCATACTCTCGCAAGTGATTTGACGAGGTTGGAGGGGTCATCGAAGGAATCGATATTTCCGCGAACCACGGTTAGCGAGAGCCACGATGCATTCATCCAGGTAACAAACGACCGCGGCCCGAAATTACCGACCGTTGCCTGCGGACCGAATCAACTCAACCAGCGGAGGGTTCGCGGCAAAAAGAAAAGAGGTCCCCGTAAACGAGCTTGCGTGTCGTAATGTCTGTAGGGTCGGCCATACGGAAATTGCGAACGTGACAACAGTCCACCTCGCTGTTTACCAAATCGTAATTTCCGTGTTGCCGGTCATACGGACACAGTCATAGTCAGTCTTAGAATTCTCAATGAGCGACTCGGTGATTTTGCGTTCGTCGAGAACGGTAGTTGTGTGAGAGGAAATGAGTGAAGAGAAGCCCCATAGGTCAGAACTGATAGGATCTCCGGCCAGAATGCTGGCAGTAATTTTCGTCAATACACCGAGCGGTTCCGTCGGCGAGGACTATCCGGGTTCCCGCTCCAATTTCTGTTCAGAAAGAGGAACCAACCGAGTGCGTCAGCGTTTCCGGCGACTCACTGAAAGAGCCGAGGGGCGAAGTCCTTCAGATCGCGCCGCCAGGTCTGCCATTCGTGGGCTGTGCCCGGCGATTCGTAGAAGACATATTTGACATGCGCCTGATCCAGCCAGGTGTTCAGCCCTTCCAGGCCGGTCTTCATCATAGCGGGTTCGGCGGTTCCGACGCCGAGCCAGAGCAGATGAACCCGCTGCGCAAAGGCAGCCGGATCCGCGAGAGTGCCATTGAACGCGGTCTTCACATCTGTGTCCTGATTGCCGAAGATACCGGGACCAGACGCACCGCTGAATCCGCCGATATCATTTCCACTTTGCGGAACCCGGAGACGGTGAACGCCGACAAAAGCAGGTCAGATCTCTATGTCCAGCAGGACGAAACTGAGACACTTGCCATGGGCCTCGAGAGCCAGAGACCGGGTTACTGACTGGGGGGGTAAACCATCTGGATGTGAATTAGCGGCATCGCCCCCCAATGGTGGTGAACAGAAGCAGCGTGTCGTGAGCGGTATTGCACGAAGTGCTGAATCGGTTAGAGCAATCCTCGGGGTCAGCGGCCCGAGTTCAATGAGCGCATCGGCGATTTGGTGTGAACTGAGTTCAGCTCGGGGATGGAGTGGATGGCTATATGGCCGAGGTGTTTTTTTAAGCAAAAGGGATATGAGAACGTAGACAGAACGACAATCATATTCGCGAATTGGAGTGTTCATGGGTATCTCTCGCCGCAGGTTTCTCGCTGGATGTGCCGCCAGCAGTACCACCGCACTTGTCGATTCCACGAGCCTGGCGGCACCGTACCGCGTTAGAGTCCATCGCGATGGCACTGCCGATGGGGTTTCCAGCAGCGCTACCGGCTCGGCCACCGAAGCCGCGCCGCTCCGGATACCTGCCACGATGCCGATGGGGTCAGGAGCGCCGCTCGGCGGCATAGGCACAGGCTTCGTCGAGATCCGCGCGGACGGGTGTTTCTACGAATGGCAGATCTTCAATTCTGGCCCATGGGCAATGGACGCTCGCTCCACTACCGCTCTACCTCCATCGGGCCCCCAATATTTGCAATTTCTGCTTCGCACCAAAAAAGGTTCTGAGAACGTCGGCAAGATTCGTCGCCTCTACCTGCGCTCCGACGAGAACAATCTCTACAGCCTGCCCTTTGTTCAGGATGTGGAATCAATCGAGTACCAGGCGGCCTACCCGATCACAGGCCTGCGATACAACGACCCCACACTCCCGGTGTACATCTCCGCACTCGCTTTCTCACCGTTCATACCCGGCAATGCACGCGAATCAGCGACGCCGGGATTTCACGTTGTTTATACGCTCGAAAATCCCAGCGATGAAGCCGTCGAAGTGTCACTCCTTGGTTTGTTCGACAATCCACTGGCGTCTGCATTGCCGGATCGACGCTTGACCAATCAGGTCTCTCAAGGTGACGGCGTCACAGCACTCATGCTCAACACGGGGGCCCAGAGCGATTTCCCATCCGGCATTGGAAACATGTGCCTCTCCGTCACCGGAGGAGATTCCTCCTGGATCAGCGGGACTTTCCGCGAGTATCTGCAGCCTGGGCTCTGCCGGTGGGAGACTTCGCGGCTGAATTACATGCTGCTGGATATTATGCAGCCCTTTGTTGGCAGCGGCCGCCTGCCCAACTCAAAGAGAACTGCCGATCCCAGCATTGGACTACCCAGCGCATCGGAAATCGACTCGGCTTCGGACACCCAGATCCGGCAAATCATGGCCGCACTCAGTTCCGATGCCCTGCTGAACCGTGTATTCAGCGACGCTCGTTCCAGTGGTCCTGTCGTCAGCGAAAGAGAACTGCTGCGCGAAGTGCGGACCAACCTCATCGACAAAGCGGGCAAACCTCGACTGACATGGGGAACTGGCGCCCTGGCATCCACGGTGCGTCTGGCGCCCGGACAGAAGGCGGAGGTTCGCTTCACCCTCAGTTGGTATTTCCCGCATCATCTGACTCCCGATGGGTACGAAATCGGTCACATGTATGCCAACTGGTTCCGCGATGCCGCCGACGTCAACCGCTTTCTTTGCGCCAACTATGGCCAGCATCGTTCGTTGACAGAGACTTTCGCGCGCACTTTATGCGACACAACTCTCGGTGATCCTATGGCCTTCGCCTGGTCCAGTCAGCTTTCCACCCTTGTTTTCAATACCTGGTGGAGCAAGGGCGGCGATTACGCCATATGGGAGGGGCTTGGGTGTTGCGGGCTTTCAACGACCGACGTCGATTACCAAGGGAGCTTTCCGGTCATCGCCCTCTTCCCGGAACTTAAGCTCTCGCAAATGAAACGGATCATCACGCGGCAAAACCAGCTCGGCCAAGTGCCACACAATTACGCTGGCAGCTTCGATGATGTCGATCCTGGCGGCTTTGCTCGAGTGGATATGAATCCGCAGTTCGTGATGATGGTGTTGCGAGATTATCTGTGGACGGGCGATCGCGGCTATCTCGCATTCATGTGGCCTCATGTCCTGCGAGCCATGACATTTACACAATCTCTCGACAGCAACGGCGACGGCCTGCCCGATCGTGACACCGGGTTCCAGTCATACGACCAGTGGCGGATGCGGGGAACGCCGTCTTACATCGCTTCCCTTTGGATCGGCGCTCTTAACGCCGCCGTGGCCCTTGCGCAGGCACTGGGCAAGACCGAGCAGTCAGATTCCTGGAAGGCCACACTTCTTCAGGCCTCGGCCAGCTTCGATCGAATGCTCTTCAATGGCGACTATTACAGTCTTTGGGCTGATGGCAAATTGCGAGATGAACTGTGCATGACCGACCAAGTTTCGGGGGAATGGTTCGCTCATCTGATTGGGCTACCCTCGAGCCTATCCAAAGTTAATCTCCAGCGCGCGTTGGCCAGCATCTTCCGGAACAACTTCAATCCGGAATTTGGAGTGCACAACGCCACCGCCCCCCGACGCGGTCCGGAACTTCTCACGCTCAACAATCTCCAGGCCGGCGGCGTCTGGTCAGGCATCGAATTTGCGTTTGCCTCGTTGCTCATGGACCACGGCCACTACAACGATGGTGTCCAGATCGTCGAAGCCATCCATCGGCGCCATCTCCGCGCTGGGCAGCCATGGAACCATGTGGAATGCGGCGGCCACTACTCTCGCGCCATGAGCAGTTGGGCCACGATGCTGGCCGCCGGTGGCTTCAAGCCCGATCGGCCGAACAAGAGTCTTACGCTGATACCGGTGGCGCCTGGAGACTTCCGCATTCCATGGGTCACAGCCTCCGGCTTCGGAACCCTGAGTCGCGCAGCTCAAACTCTATCGCTCGCATCCGCTCAGGGGCAGTTGGAGCTCAACAGCGTACAGCTCCGCCGACCCGTGAAGGCCATTCGCTTGGGCGGACGAAATGTTGCTGTGACTGTCACTGCCGCGGAGAGCAGCGTGGAGTTGAGATTCTCCACCCCCGTGATCGTACGACCTTCCGAAGCGCTGGAAATTGAAGATTGAGGAAATGATACGGTTAACGCCGAGAGACGGGCCCGCGGCCCAGGAGTTCCTTCATTGGCGATATCAGGGCCGAGACGCTCACCGACGCTGCGATCGAGCTCCATCTCGGCGGCGACCTGCCGCCAAGTGTAACCGAGGTCGCACCGATCGATGACAGTTTGAATGAAGGGCGAGAACCGAGCGACCATTTCGCTTGCGTTCACCCGCTGCTCGAGACCCGACGACCCGACGAGCAGGTGCTCAAGGTCTGGCAGCAAACCATAGGCAATTTCACGGCTGCGCTTCCCAGCGATTTGCTTCGCACGGCGCCGAATGAAACCCTTGAAATGCCCAACGAGCTTCTCGTCGGGCAGGTTCGGATGGCGTTGTGGATTGGCGAAGAATAGCCAGAACTGGACTGAAATAACTGTGATGAATTTCAAAAACGCGCTTGTGCAGCTATGGCGCGCGCCACACCACATCTACATAAACCAATTGCATTCATAAGCTTACACCTCTACAAATAAGGGATACAGTAAATTCGCGAAATCGAATATTCTCTTATTAGGTGCCGATTGTGCCGGATTCACTGCGACGATTCAAAGCCGACATCTTTCAGGCGCTGGCCAATCCCACCCGGATCGCCATTCTCGAACTTCTGACGGATGGGGAAAAGTCGGCCGGCGAGATTATTGAAAAACTCGGGATGGAACAGGCGAATGTTTCGCAGCATCTTGCGGTGCTGCGTGCCCGGCAGATTGTGACCAACCGGAAAGCCGGGAACCAGGTCTTCTACTCGGTCCGTGACCCGATCATTCTCAGAGTGCTGGCGCTGATGCGCCGGTATTTCCAGAACCATCTCCAGGAGTCCCTGGCGATTCTCGACGAGATCCACAGAACTCCTGCGGAGCGCGCCGAATGAACCGGCAAATGGCGCGGGCTTGCGCCGCTTTGACCCGGGTCTCGTCCTCATACTGGATGGCGCGACCGTCGCGTGTCCTCATTTGGCCTGCTCACAGCCATCGGCAGGAGGCACTGGTTTGAGTCGCGCCCACCAGTGGATCGCGGCCGCCATGACCCCTGACCATGCGCTTCGGGTGCTGCTGATTCTCATCCTTTTCTGGGTTGTTCTGGGGGCCGGTGGCTTATTGCGGCCGCGCACCCTTCGTCTGGTAGCTCACATTCTTTTCCCCCTCGGTGCCGTCGCCTGTGCGGGCGTTGCTGCGCTGGCCGGCATTTTCCTTACCTCGGGTCACGCGCCGGAGACGATGATTCTGCCGCCTGGGCTTCCCGATCTGCCCTTTCATCTGCGTCTTGACCCTTTGTCTGCTTTCTTCCTGTTGCTTCTCGGGGCAGCGGGCGCAGGAATTTCCATCTTTTCAGCGGGCTATTTTCGCGTCGGCGAAGGATCGGCACCGGCGCTGCACTGCCTGCAATATCACGTCTTCCTCGCAAGTATGGCCGTGGTGATCCTGGCTAACGACGCCTACCTCTTCATGGTGGCGTGGGAGACGATGGCGCTCAGTTCCTATTTTCTGGTCACATCGCAGCATCGCATTCCTGAAATTCGGCGCGCCGGCTTTCTCTATCTGTTGATGGCGCATGTGGGTGCCCTTTGCATTCTGCTCAGCTTTGGCGTCCTGCAGGGCGGCAGCTGGCAGTTCACCTTTGACGCGATGCGCGGTGCGTCGCTCACGCCCTTCTGGGCAACGACGGCTTTTGCGCTCGCGCTGCTCGGTTTCGGAGCCAAGGCCGGTCTTGTACCGCTCCACGTATGGCTGCCGGAAGCGCATCCCGCCGCACCTTCGCCTGTCTCCGCCATGATGAGCGGCCTTATGCTCAAGACCGCCATCTACGGCATGCTGCGCGCGAGCTTCGATCTGCTCCACGTGCAGTTCTGGCAGTGGGGCGCGGCCATGCTGGTGCTGGGGCTCTTTTCCGCTCTCTTCGGCGCAATCTTTGCCGCGGTCCAGACCGACATGAAGCGGCTGCTCGCCTACTCCTCCATCGAGAACGTCGGCCTCATCTTCACTGGTATTGGCCTTTCGGTCCTTTTCGCGGCCAGCCATATGCCTCTGTTCGCTGCCCTGGCCCTGACCGCCGCGCTTCTGCATGCACTGAATCACGCGCTCTTCAAGAGCCTGCTCTTCCTGGCCACCGGATCTGTCCTCCATGCCACGCAGCAGCGCAGTCTGGGGAAACTCGGCGGCCTCATCCGGCGGATGCCGTGGGTCGCCGCCCTCGCCCTCGTCGGAACGCTGGCCATTGCCGGGCTGCCGCCGCTGAACGGATTCGTCTCCGAATGGCTGCTCCTGCAGTCCTTTCTCTTCACGCCGCAGCTGCCCCACGCTTTCGTTAACATGCTGGTGCCTTTGGGCGCGTCCGTTCTGGCCCTAACCGTGGCTCTCGCCGCCTACGTCATGGTCAAGTTCTACGGCATCATCTTCCTCGGCCAGCCGCGGGAAGCCAACCTCTCCCACGCGCACGATGCCAATAAGCTGGAGCGGCTTGGTCTGGGATGGCTGGCGGGGGGCTGTATTCTCATCGGTGTCTTGCCGCAACTGGCGCTGCGGATAGCGGCACCGGTCACCGGCCAGCTACTCGGGACAACCGTGGCGCCTGCTCTCTCCTTCTGGCGCATTGCGCCGATCGCGCCGGAGCAGGCTTCCTACAGTGGCCTCGTGTTTCTGGCGGGAATCGCTGGCGTCTTTGCGGTGACCTTCGTTCTCGTACGCCTCATCGCGCACGGGCGCACCCGCCGCACCGCGCCATGGGATTGCGGCTATCCCTGGCAAACCGCGCGAATGCAGGACACGGCTGAGGGCTTCGGCCAGCCCATCCGGCATATGTTCGGCGGGTTCTTCCGCATGGAGCGCGATCTGCCTGCAGCCGACGACCCTGCGCCGCGCTATCGCATCCACATCGAAGATCGGTTCTGGCGGGCGATTTATCAGCCCATTGCGCATGGCGTGCAGCGGACCGCCGATGCGGTCAGTATTCTGCAGGGCGGCCGGCTGTCTGTGTACCTGCTGTACAGTTTCCTCACCCTGCTGGTGCTGCTGGTGTTCGTGCTATGAGGACGATCTCGCTGGTTCGACAGCTCGGGGAAGTGTTGGTGGCCGTCGGCATCGCGCCCCTGTTTGCGGGCTGGATCGCGCAGTGCCGAGCGTGGCTCCAGAATCGGACAGCGCCGCCGCTGCTGCAGCCGTACCACATGCTGCACAAGCTTTTCCAGAAAGACGCTGCTCTGGCCACCGACGCGTCGTCGCTCTTTCGCTCGACCCCTTACGTGCTGTTCGGCACGATGGTGCTGGCTGCGGCGATCATCCCGTCGATCGCCACCGATCTGCCCTTCGCACGGGCGGCGGATGCGATTGCCCTGATCGGGGTTTTCGCCACCGCGCGGGTCTTCCTGTCGCTTGCGGCCATGGATATCGGAACGGCCTTTGGATCGATGGGCGCCCGCCGCGAGATGATGGTCGGCTTCCTCGCCGAGCCCGCTCTGCTGATGGTTCTCTTTAATGCGTTTCTCCTGTTCGGCAGCACCGCCCTGCCGAGCCTGGTCGATGGCTACGCGATGAAACGCTCGGTTGTCGATCCCAGTGTTCTCTTCGCTGCGGTCGCGTTCCTCATGGTGATGCTGGCGGAGAACGGCCGCATCCCCATCGACAATCCGGCAACACACCTCGAGCTGACGATGATTCACGAGGCGATGCTGCTCGAGTATTCTGCCCGTCATCTCGCTCTGGTGGAGTGGGCTTCGAGCCTGAAGCTCTTTAACTACGCCTGCATTGGATTTGCCCTGTTTCTTCCCTGGGGTATCGCCACCCATGGTTCTGATGGGGGCGTATCGATGCTGATCGCCGTTGCCGCATTGGCGGCCAAGCTCGTTGTGGCCGGAGCCGGTCTGGCGCTGATTGAATCGCTCTCCGCCAAGCTCCGGCTCTTCCGTGCGCCGGAATATCTGGCCATCGCCTTCCTGCTGGCCGTCCTCGGCCTGCTGGTCCACCTTCTTCTGGGGACGAGCGCCAATGCTTAAGTCGCACCTCGTCGCCGAACTCCTCAGGCTGCTCGCCGCCGGGCTGCTCCTCATCTCCTTCGCGATGCTTTCGCGGCGCAGGACCCAGCGCCTCATCACCCTGCTTGCCTGGCAGGGAGCCATTCTCTTTCTCTCCACGTCGCTCGTCGCCTGGGATGCCGGCCTGACGGAACTCTGGTATTCCGCGGCGCTCACCCTCATCCTCAAGGTCATCGCTCTGCCCTGGATCCTGCACCGCCTGATTCAGCGACTCGGGGCGCAGTGGGACAATGAGCCTCTGGTGAATATCCCCGTCACCATGCTCGTGGGTCTGGTGCTGGTGATCTTTGCGTTCGGGCTGGCCCAGCCGATCAGCATGATGGCCACCACCATCACGCGCCATACGATCGGCATCGCGCTTGCCGTGATCCTGCTCTCGTTCCTGATGATGATCACGCGCCGCAAGGCCATCACCCAGGTCATCGGCTTTCTCGCCATGGAGAATGGCCTGTTCTTTGCCGCCACGAGCGCGACGTATGGTATGCCGATGGTGATCGAGCTGGGCATCGCGCTCGATCTGCTGGTTGCTGTGTTCATCCTCGGAATCTTCTTCTTCCAGATCCGCGAGCAGTTCGACAGCCTCGACCTGCACCACCTTGAATCGCTGAGGGAGGACTGACGTGGAGCTATGGCTGGTTCTTGGATTTCCGCTCCTCGGAATGCTGCTCCTGGCTCTGCTGGGATCGCGCCGCTTCGCCGCGGAGCTGAATGTGACAATCAGCCTGGCGACGCTCCTCGCCGCCGCTCTGCTGGTGCTGCGCGTGATCCGGCATGGTCCCCTGCTGGTCGGTCACGAACAGTTCTTCATCGATCCGTTCAATGTGTTCCTGGTCGCGCTGACGGCGTTTGTGGGCCTGACGACGGCAATCTTCTCCCGCCCCTACATGCGCATCGAAGAGCACCATGGCCGCCTGAACCCGACGCGCCTGCGCCTCTACCACAGCATGTACCAGCTCTTCATGGGGGCGATGCTGCTCGCGTTGCTGACTAATAACATGGGCCTGCTGTGGGTGGCTATGGAAGCTGCGACGCTCTCGACGGTTCTGCTGGTGTCGCTCTACCGTACTCGCGCAAGTCTTGAAGCGGCATGGAAGTATTTCATCCTGTGCGGCGTCGGAATCGCTCAGGCGCTGTTTGGAACCATCCTGCTCTATTTCGCCGCGGAGCAAACTCTCGGCCGCGAGGGCATGACGGCGCTGCTGTGGACCCATCTGAATGCGGTCAAAGCACACCTCGAACCGCGAGTTCTGGGCCTGGCCTTTGTCTTTCTGCTGGTTGGCTATGGAACCAAGGTCGGTCTCGCGCCGCTCCATAACTGGCTCCCCGACGCGCACGCCGAAGGCCCGACGCCAGTGTCCGCCGTGCTCTCCGGCCTTCTGCTCAATGTCGCGCTATATGCGGTGATCCGCTGCAAGGTGCTGGTTGAGGGCTCAATCGGCACCGCGCTTCCCGGCCGGATGCTAATGACCTTTGGATTGCTGACGGCGGTCCTTGGAGCGTTTTTTCTCTGGAGGCAGCGCGATATCAAGCGCCTCTTTGGGTACTCGTCGATCGAACACATGGGCATCATCACCTTTGCGTTCGGACTCGGAGGCCCGATTGCCAATTTTGCGGCTTTGCTCCACATGACGGTTCACTCGCTCACCAAGTCTTCGATCTTCTTCACGGCCGGGCATGCGTCGCAGGCTGCCGGCACGCAGCGCACCGATGGAATCCGCGGCCTGCTGGGGATCAGCCCAACCATCGGCTGGGGGCTGATGCTCGGTTCGATTGCCATCCTGGGCATGCCGCCCTTCGGCGTGTTTGCCAGTGAGTTTCTCATCCTCACCACGGCTATGCGCGAGCATCCCTGGGCCACGCCGTTTCTTCTGATCGCGCTTGGTGTGGCCTTCGCCGGAATCTTCAGCAAAGTCCAGCCCATGGTGTTTGGCGAAAGAGACGCGCCTCCATTGCCGCACTCTCCGGCGCTGGTTCCGGTCTTCGTGCATCTGGCCATGGTGCTCGCGCTGGGGCTGTACATGCCTCCTGCGCTGGCCGAGTGGTATCGTGCCGCCGCGCGGCTGATTGGGTGAATCCGATGCAATCCACGATCTTCGGCGTTTTTGCGACTCCACTGCCTTCGAACCTGGCGGCGATCCGATGCGAGGCCCAGGGGGATGACTGGCTGCGACTGGCGCATGAGTTGCACGCCTCCGGAGCCCGCCTTCTGACTCTCTGGGGCGCCGATGACCGCGACCGCTGCCGTGCCTTTCGCGTTCGCGCCGCATGGCTCACGCCGGATGGCCTGGTGATCACCGAACGCCGCATCGCCGACACAGAGCAACCCTCCTATCCCGGCCTCGCTGAACTCTTTCCCTCGGCAGAGCGCATGCAGCGGGCGATGTTCGACCTGCTTGGAATTCGCGCCACAGGCTCCGACACCCGCGGATGGCTCCGCCACAGCGGCTGGCCGGAGGATGTCTTTCCACTGCGCCGCGACTTCGACGCAACGACGCACTATCCTTCGCAGCCCGAGCCTTACCCCTTCGTGCTCGTCGAGGGCGACGGCGTGCACGAGATCGCGGTGGGCCCAGTCCACGCGGGCATCATCGAGCCGGGACATTTCCGCTTCTCGGTCGTCGGCGAGAAGGTCCTGCGGCTCGAAGAACGCCTTGGCTACACCCACAAGGGCATCGCGAAGCTCTTTCAGAACATGCGGCAGAAGGTCGGCCATGGTCTGGCAGCGCGGATCTCCGGCGACTCCGCCGTCGCCTTCTCCTGGGCCTGGTGCGCGGCGCTCGAAGCCGTCACCCGGACGGTCTGTCCGGAACGCGCTCTCCAACTGCGCGCCCTTGCTCTCGAACACGAGCGCCTCGCCAACCATCTGGGCGATCTTGGCGCCCTGGGCAACGATGCGGGATTCGCGTTCGGTCTCACGCAATTCTCGCGCATGAAAGAAGACCTTCTTCGCGCGAACGCCGAACTCCTGGGAGCACGATATCTGATGGACTTTATCCTGCCCGGCGGAGTTGACTGGGATCCGCCGGGATATGCGGCCGGTCAGCTTCTACTCCTGTATCGGGAGTTGGAAGAGGGACTCGTCAGGATGCGCAGCATCTATGACGAGCACGCAGGAATTCAGGACCGATTCCGCGAGGCGGGCCGGCTCACTCCCGATCTGGCTGAGAAGCTCGGAGCGGTGGGACTTGCCGCCCGCGCGTCGGGCATCGCCTCCGATTTGCGGGCGGACCATCCCTGGCCACCCTATGACAAGCTGGCACCAAAGCTGGTGACGCAGACAGCCGGCGATGTCGCCGCACGCGTGCAGGTGCGCTTCGACGAAATCTTCGAGTCTCTCCGTCTCTGCCGCGCGCTTCTGGAGGCCCTTTCCGACGGCCCGGTCCGTACGTATATTCCCCCCGCAGAAGCGAACCGCGCTGGAATCGGCGTGATCGAAGGATGGCGCGGGCCCGTGGCTATCGCTCTCGAAACCGGGCCGGACGGAACCATCCGCTGGTGCCACGCCCACGACCCGTCGGTTCAGAACTGGCCGCTGCTCGAATACGCGATCATCGGCAACATAGTGCCCGACTTTCCTCTGATCAACAAATCCTTCAACCTGTCCTACAGCGGACAGGACGCCTGAGACGGCTATGTTCGATGTTCTCTCGCGTATTGTGCGCACCGGCATTCTTACCGAAACGCCCTCCGCGGCTCCCCGCACCGAGGAACTGCAGCGAGGCATCTACCGGATTCTCGGACGCGCATTGTGCATCCGCCACGTCGATGCCGGCTCGTGCAACGGCTGCGAGCTCGAGCTGCAGGCTCTGAACAATCCGTATTACAACCTCGAAGGCATGGGGATCAAATTCGTGGCCAGCCCGCGCCACGCCGACCTGCTCCTGGTCACCGGCCCGGTCTCGGTCAACATGGAGGAGGCACTGCGGCGCACCTGGAACGCCGTACCGGATCCCAAACTGGTTGTTGCCGTTGGCGACTGCGCGGAGTGCGGGGGCATTTTCGGAAAGAGTTATGCAATCCGCGGTGGTGTCGGCGATGTGATTCCGGTCAACCATACGGTTCATGGTTGCCCACCAACCCCGACCGCCATCCTGAGCGGGATTCTGGAAGTCCTCTCACGGGTCTCGGAGGTATAAGTGGAAGTTTTCTATATGCCATTCATCGGCTTCGCTATGGGCTTTGGATTCGGGGTGGGGTGCGCTTTTGCAGTCCTCTATACGATCTACACGGGAGGGTATCGCAAGGCGATCGAAGACTCGCTCCGCGAAGAGAAATCAAAACGATATCTGGAATTTCTTCCGAAAGTGCAGGCCAAACTGGAAAAGGAAAAGGGACGATCCCGGAGCAGCGGTGCCGCTATGTAGCGAACCCTCTCAGGAGGCCAGCCGGCGGCAGAGGTGGCATACGATGCGCTGGGCTTTTCCGAATTTCAGGACGTCTTATCCCGCTTCCGATCAACCTCTTCTCGCGACTCGACCTTACCTTCATTGCAGGAGTGTCCTTCTTCCCTTTTTCCAAAGTCCCATCATGCCCCGAGACAAGGCTGGCCATACCGCATCTCATACAGGTCGACTCGAACATGAGGCGGTCGACCACGCGTACCAGTTTGCGAGCGAACTGAGCCTGGGGGATTTATGCCCTGTCCGGGCCTGAACAATATCCTCCTGACACCAGCGGACCGTTGTTGGGTTAGTAGCAGAGTACGGCGCGAAAGGAAGGCGCAACCAGATACCGCTGAGAGCATGAGGTCAATGCCTCCACGCTGAGGCGAGTCGATTTTTGGTTTTGGTCTCGGAGAACGCTGCGCGACAGCTCAGACGATTTACCGGCGTTAATCTGGAGATGCTCGCGATGGCTGTTTTCAAGCAGGGCATTTTCCCAGATTCAGTCTTTTCCTTCCTGATTCGACGTTCTTATGCGCTTTCTTCGCTATTAGATGGTGGCTCGCAGCTGCGCGGTGGAAGACGGAGAGACCCGGGGTGATCCCTCTTCGCAAACCGGCGGACATCCGTTACGTGAATGAGGATTTTCCCTCCAACGCGACGCGTCGGAATGCCCCCAGCACAAATCAGATAATCGATGGAGCGAACGCTGAGGCTCAGCGCGCGAGCAGCGTCTGTCCGAGAATAGAGCAGCTTTTCGACCTCCCGAACCATGGTTCCGAACCTTAAAAGGGCTATCTCGTGCGCCCGAATCGGAGGTCGCGCCCAAACGCAGAATCCGAAGTCTCCTCAAGCGTCCTCTGAACTCGCGTCGCTGTCCAAGACTTCGTACCAATTGCACCATCGGTTCTGTCTATCGCGAGCACGCGCCAGCGAGGTGAAGTGGACACCTGCAGGTGCCCGATTGACAGCAGTCTGGATTCAATGGACTCTAATTCTGCCCTTGATCTCCACAGAAGCAGCGCGAAATCGGAATTCGACCGGAGGCAACTTGCCTTGCTGCGACGCCAGCGGATGTTCAATTGATGGTCCAGAGTGGATGTGGCCTCGCACTTATCGATGAAAAGGTCGCGCTCGCATCGAACCTTACGACGAGACCCATTGCCGGGGCTCGTTGGAGTGCCGACACCGCATTTGTCCATCACGCATGTGCTGATCATCTTGCGCTATCCATCCTTCGTCGCCATCTTCCGAAGATCAAACGCGCAGCCAACGGCAAGTTCCATGTTCCCCAGCGTGCTCTGAACCCCGCCCAACTGGAGCTGCTTGCATAGCCCGCTGCTTCCCATCCTTGGCCAAGAGTACCGCACACAGGTAAATGAGTGAATTGCCTGTTGGCGCCAGTTGAAGCTATAGGCGCACTGCGGCTCGGGCGGCGGCTGCAATTGCGCCTATGTGCCTGGAGTTGACGAAGCCCCATACCTCACGGCTCGGCGGACGGCCGTTGAGCAGATCGCGCCGGTAGCTGAAGCAACCCAGGTAAAGGGGCCGAATGTGCATCACGGCCTCGAGCCGCTCGAGTTCCTCCTCGGTCAGCTCGACGTGCCGACGGTACGAGTCCACCGCGAGCTTGATCCAGTCTTCGTTGCCCCACGTGCCCCAGATCAGCCACGCGAAATCGGCGAGCCGCGGGCCGCGCCCGGCTGCCTTCCAGTTGATTGCCACCGGCCCGTTCTCGCTTACGATCACGTGATCGGGGGCGTGGAGGAGATTGCCGTGGACGAGCGCCTCAGGCAAACCCTCGCCGTCGTCCGCCGAGCGCACTAAGCTGCGTAGCTTCTCGAACCGCTCACGGTCGGAAGGGATGATCCTGGTGTCCACGGCATCCAGGAATGCGAGCGCTGCCATCAGGTCTTGCTGCGGGCTTCCCTCGTGGCGGGGATCATCGCCGCTGGCCCCACCGGGACGGCGGACGGACTCATCGAATGGCAGGGTGTGCAGACGTCCCAGCAAGTCGCCCATGATGGCGAACTTCTCGCTACCCTCATTTCCAACCGCCATAGGCAGCGGCCCGCCGGGGATCAAGCGGGTCACGAGGACGGTCGAGTGGTCGCACTGCGACACGGCGTCATCGGCGGCGAGCCGCTCCGCCGGGTAGTCCTGCCGCTCCAGGAAGCGCAGGATCGCCGCATCGCCTTCCACGCCGGCCCGCGGGCGGGCAGGTGAAAACGCGCGCGCAATCCAGGGTTCGCCGTCGCGGCGATCGATGCGAAAAACGTCGTCGTGGTGATGACTGATTTTGGTCGCGGCGACCGCGTCGATGCTGTAGTGATCCCGGAGATGAGCGACCAACCGCTCACCGGCGGGCTGATGGACCAGGCGGGTTTGGAGTTCTTCGAGGTCGGTGAGCGCTTGCGTGTAGCGCTGACCCGTTTCTTCGGCGTGGCGACGTACAACCTTCTTGAAGCTGGCGTCTTTCGTCATGACAAGCCTCCTCGGTGGCACCCTCGTCCCCCAGCGACGCGGTGCGGAGATGGCTTGTGATGTGAGTGACCGTGAGGGCAAATCCCCTTCACCAATGAAACTCCGGCTGGGGTGGAGGTTCCACGGCTCGGCGACTGGTCAGCGCCGTGAGTCCACCCTACCCAAACATTCCAGCTCGCGTCAAGCGTAGATATCGATACACCGCAATCAGACGAAAATCGGCAATGACAGGCACCGTTCATCATCAATGAATGCGGTCAGCGAGCGCATCATCGCCAATGCGCGTTCCCACGCTCTGGAGGTCTGGAAACGTGCTCTGCCCTGTACGCAACAGTTGACATCTTGCGGACAGGAAATTCCTTACCCCAACCGAGTGCTCGGTGCTCAGAATTGGTTTTCAAGACGGAAGATTGAGCCAGCAAAATGGCGCGGTGAACCCGGGCTTCTCAGCCATGGAGCAGCACCTCAGGCAGCTCGTGGCCGGCGTCATCCGAGCGCACCAGCTCGCGGAGCCGCAACCGCAGTCGATGCCGGTTGTCCAGCGCCTTCGCGGCGTCCATCTGATTATGATTGGGAGTTCAATGTCGCTTAATAGGGAACGAAGCCTTCTACCTGGGTGGGCAGCATGTAAACGGTGTGACCGGCAGCGACATAGAGGGTTTTGAAGCCGGGTCCGCCCCAGCCAAAATTCGTCGCTCCGTGGGGAAACTGAATTGTTCCCAGGTGCTGACCAGCCGGACTCCAAACCCAGATCCCGCCCGGTCCGCTCACCCACACGTCGCCGCGTTGATCGGTCTTCATTCCGTCGGGAGCACCTGGTTTGCCGCGCTCAGGAGGCTCGATGCCGAAGATGCGGCCATTCGAAATCGCTCCGTCGTGGAAATCGAATACCCGGATGTTGTGCTCCACGGTGTCGTTCACATAGAGCAGCTTACCGTCGGGCGAGAACGCGATACCATTCGGCTGCGTCATTCCCTTCGTGAGGAGAGACAGATGCCCATCGGGGGCGAGGCGGTAGACGCCTGTCGAAGGTTGGGTTGGTTGCATCGTGCCGAAGCCCTCTCCCGGGGCTCGGCCCAGGGCGAGCGTATCGTCAGTGAAATACAGCGCCCCATCGGGACCCTGGACGATGTCGTTCGGCGCATCCAGGGGCTTGCCTTCGTAGCGGTCCGCGAGGACCTTATAGGTACCCTTGTCCGGGTTGATCAGAATGACCGCTCGCAACACAGTTGCACAGTCGATGAGCTGATGTTGCTGATTGTAAGTGTTGCCGTCAGGAATGCCGAGGCTGATGACGGCTGTTTTCGACCCGTTCGCATCGATGCGGTAGACCTTGTTTTGAATCTCGTCGCTGACGTAGAGAAAGCCGCGCCGATCCCATAAGGGACCTTCCGTGAAACCGAACCCGGTCGCAAGAACGCGAGGCTTTATTTTGGGCGACATCACTTTCCAGAAACCGCGATTCCGAGCCTGCAATTGAAATGGCAGCGTCGGGGACTGTGACCTTCCGTTCCCTCGCATCTGCGGATTCACCGGCGAAGTGCTTTGGGCCCCCAACGGGGCGTGCCCCACACTGAATCCAATGATGACCATGGCAAGCAGACGCTTCATCGAGAAGTACGGCCTCCTTCTGCTGGGACTCCACTATAGCCGTGCCGGATCCAGACGCTCGGCTTCTTCCTTCCGAATCCTGGTCGCACAGTCGCTGCTGAGTTGACTCGGTCCGCGGGGCCGATGCCATTATTCAGCTGCCATGGACTCCGACCTTGCCGCCAGCATATCCGCGGCCGCCGTCAAGTTCAATTTCCGGCCGCAGCGGCACACCGGCATAGGTCACGGACTTCAGCCCAACGACGAATACCGGGCTCGTTGTGCTCGTTGATAAGCGCCCAATCGCCAAAGCGCTCATCGAGAACCTGAACCCCAGCACGCTTTTCAGCACCCCAGGAAAAGACGAAATCATCAATCTTTGGGGGCAGAGGTCAGCGGCGCATTTCGACCGGGAAAGCACGAGGGTGTTCTGTTCGGAATCGAAATGTGGGGCGTGCAATTTATGCGTGCTCCAGGGTGCTCAATTTAGCCATCGGCACTCATGACGATACGGGCGAGGTTGATTACCGGTGCATCCAGGCTAACACCACATGGGGATGCCAACGTCTCGCAGGTAGAGCAACGGATTCTGTGGTAACCTGAGGTTCAGCCAGCCGGAATTGCTTCATGCCCCGCAACCCTAAAAATCAAAAACACCGCGGCGTATTCGAACGGGTGAAAGGTTCGAACGTCTGGTGGATTCGCTACACCGATGAGCATGGCAAGCGAGTGACCTCCAAGGTCGGGACCTGGGCCGCCGCGGTTCACGTTTACAACCAGCGAACGGCGGCGGTCCGTCTGGGTGTGCTGCTGCCTCACTCCTCCCGCCGAGGCGTCAAGTTCTCGGACCTTGTGACCGACGCGATCGGCTTTGCTGAAAAACATCATCGGGCTTCCAGGGATTTCAAGCACCGGGCCAATCTCGCCGTCGAGGCGTTTGGTGATCGCGTCGCTGAGTTGATCACCACGCGCGAGCTGCAGGACTGGATCGACAGCATGGCCGAAGAGCGGGAGTGGACCGGGGGTACCCGAAACCGCT